>Ga0307372_10000137_pt1 | contig 118982 bp, 115 predicted proteins | sample OX1MG_FD_202533 | JGI IMG/M metagenome (GOLD analysis project Ga0307372, IMG submission 202533) | Soil microbial communities from Risofladan, Vaasa, Finland - OX-1 | ecosystem: Environmental > Terrestrial > Soil > Coastal area > Acid sulfate soil | place: Finland: Risofladan, Vaasa... | reverse complement strand
GGTATGATGACACGCATTGCTGCGAAGGTCACCGCTCATAGTATGGGCATGATGGTCAACGCCCTGTTGGGACGACCAGTACTCCAATTGGCGGCTCTCGCCGTCTAGCAACTAGCACAAAGCGTAACGGTATCTTCTATCCAAACCTGAAGGAGCTATTTGTGCAGGAAACAGTTTCATCTTCCTCAACAACGCAGGAAAAAATCAAAATGTATGCCACGACGTGGTGTGGCGATTGTCGCATGGCAAAACGGTGGTTTGACTCACACGGCATACCCTATGATTATATTAACATTGAGCATGACGACGAGGCGGCAGCATATGTCGTGCGCGTCAACGGTGGCTCAAGAAGTGTACCGACGATTGTCTTCCCCGACGGTTCTGTCCTGGTAGAACCAAGCCCGCGTGAGCTTGCCGCGAAATTTGCGTAGGCATTGCTCATAATGTGAAGGACATAGAAAAGCAGGTGTACCGCAATATGGTACACCTGCTTTTCTATGTCCTTTTAATAGTTGTCGCTTTCAGCTTCACGTCTGATAAGTGCCCAGAGCGATTCCACATGTTTGCGTTCCGTTGGTATCGCACCAATTGAAACGCGCACCATCCAACGCCCGTCGAGAATGGCGGGCGTGAGATAGGCTTCTCCAGAAGCGTTCACTTGATTGACCCATGCAAGGGTATGCTGATCCAGAGCTTCACCTGTCAGTCCTGACGGCTCGTGACGCACGCAGATTGTCTGGAGTGGGACGGGTGTAAGTACACGCCAGTCTGGTGTAGCCTGTACCTGTTCTGCGAGCCATTGTGCATTGGCGATATCACGGCGCAGACGGGCCTGCAAGCCCGACACGCCTTGCTCGCGAATGAGGCACCATAATTTGAGCGCACGGAAGCGTCGTCCCAGTGGAATACCCCAGTCACGCAGGTTCTTGACTTGATCGTCTACCGCGCTCTGTAAATAGCTAGGATTCGTACTCATGACCCGAATCAGGTGTTCCGGGTCGCGTACATAGTAGAGCGAGCAATCGAAAGCTGCTCCGAGCCATTTGTGTGAGTTGAGTACGAGCGAATCGGCCCCCTCGATACCTTGCCACATCCAGCGGCATTCAGGAAGGATCATTGCCGAGCCAGCCATCGCCGCATCTACATGCAACCACAGTTTGTATTGTTTGGCTATCTGTGCGATTTCTTCCAGCGGGTCAAGAGCGGTAGTAGTCGTGGTACCAGTAGTGGCGACGATTGCGCATGGCGTAAGGCCACGTTCGATGTCGGCCTGGATCAGAGCAGCGAGAGCAGCGGGGCGTATCGCATAATGTTCATCAATGGGGATGATATGTACATTGTCTCGCCCAAACCCGGCAAGGAGTGCTGCTTTCTCGACCGAGCTATGGCTTTGACCGGAGGCATAGACAATGAGCGGCCTATCTTCGCTTTGCAAACCGCCATGGGCCAGGGAGTAGTTGGAGGTTCGCTCACGTGCGCATAGCAATGCAATGAGCGTGCTGGTTGAGGCTGTGTCCTGTATGACTCCGCTCCATGCTGTGGAGAGGCCGACCATCTGGCGCATCCAATCGGTAACAACCTCCTCCAATTCGCTGAGAGCAGGGCTGGACTGCCATGAAAGGCCAAGCACTCCCAGTCCGGTACTGAGGTAGTCGCCTAATACTGAAGCCAGCGTGCCGTTAGCCGGGAAATACCCGAAGAAATTTGGATGTTGCCAGTGCGACAATCCTGGCACGATGATGTTGTCGAGATCGCGGAAAATGTCGTCAAATGATGCGGGCATTGCGGGTGGCTTATCCGGCAACTGGCCTTTCACCTCACCTGGTTTAACCCGCGACATCACAGGAAAATCCGCAATTCTGGCACGATAATCCGCAATCCAATCAATAAGTTGGTGTCCAACTTGACGGAATTCCTCTGTATCCATATTTCATCCTCCGTAGTTTTTATCCATAGCATATCATATGCGCTTGTTTGACATTGATTAAAAAATTTGACGTGCTAAAATGGTAGCATGAAGAAAGACTGAGCTTGCGGCTAATAGAAGAGAGTAGAATTATGAACATGCATCCAGGGCTGGAGGGTGGCCCAATTTATCTGGATTATAATGCGACAACGCCCGTTGACCCGCTGGTTGTCGAGGCGATGTTCCCATATCTTGCACGCTATTTTGGCAATCCATCGAGTACGCATCGCTATGGGGTGGAGACAAAACGAGCGGTGAGTGCTGCGAGAGAACAGGTAGCATCTTTGTTGGGATGCTCACCGTCGGAAATTACGTTTACTGGCGGTGGTTCTGAAAGCGATAATCTGGCTATTCGTGGAGTGGCGCTAGCAAAGCGGGCAACTGGTAATCATATTATTACGCAGCGAACAGAGCATCCCGGTGTTATTAACCTCTGTCGTGCGCTGGAACGACTGCATGGCTTTCGTGTCACCTATCTTCCCGTAGATAGCAGTGGTCGTGTCAGTCCAGAGGCGGTCGAAAATGCGATTACCGATGAGACCGTGTTGGTGACTATTATGCATGCCAATAACGAGACGGGAACGTTGCAACCTGTCGCGGAAATTGCGGACATTGCCCACAAGCATGGCGTGCTGATGCATACCGATGCGGCACAGTCCGTGGGGAAGATACCAACCCTCGTGGATGATCTGGGAGTGGATTTACTGACTGTTGTCGGCCACAAAATGTATGCGCCAAAGGGTATAGGGGCATTGTATGTGCGGCAGGGCATAGAGCTTGAGCCAATAATTTACGGCGGAGGACAAGAATCTGGGCGCAGGGCGGGTACTGAGAATATTGTATACATCGGTGCGTTGGGAACTGCTGCCATGTTGGCGCAGGAACAGTTGGCCGAGAGCAGAGTACGTATCCAGCATTTACGTGATTTATTGCACCGGCGACTGGAAACCTATCTGCCGGGCATTGTTCATCTCAATGGTCATAGTACCGAACGGCTCCCGAATACACTCAATGTCAGTGTAGAACGTGTTATTGGTGAAGAGGTTCTCGCTGCCACGCCGGAAATTGCCAGTTCTACGGGTTCTGCCTGTCACGAGGGCAATACAGACCCTTCCGAAGTATTAATGGCTATGGGCATGACGCGAGAACGTGCGCTTGGAGCTTTGCGTTTGACGCTGGGCAGGTGGTCTACAGCAGAGGAAATAGAGCAAGCGGCAACATTGCTTGCCAGAACTATAGATTATCAGCGCGAGAAACGGTAAAATAGAGAGTATAAGGCTACGGACCCCACCAACGACGATGTTGGGGCAGTCCGTTAATCGGCCAATCTATTTTGAAGGAGCATATGCACAATGACTATCAATGAGTCCCGGATGCAATATCCAGCTCCAACCGCTATTGAGCATCCAGAGTTGCTGGATTATCGCGCAGAATTTCCTATTCTCCAGCGGAAAACGTATTTGAATAGTTGCTCGCTTGGCGCTTTGTCCCAACGTTCGATGCAGGGCATGGCGCGATACCTGGAGATGTGGAACGAGTGGGGAGCGCATGCCTGGTATGAAATCTGGCTTGGTGAGATTGCTAAAGCGCGTGAAAAGTTCGCGACCCTGATTGGTGCTCAATTGCACGAGGTTGCCATAGCTCCCAGCGTTTCCGCCGCCGTCAGTTCGATTGCGACAGCATTGGATTACAGTGTGCGCAACAAGGTTGTGATGGCGGATATGGATTTTCCTACACTGGCTTATCAATGGTTGGTCAAGCAACGTCTGGGTGTTGAATGCCGTTTTGTGAAAAGTCCTGACCGTATCTATACGCCGCCGGAGTTATTTGAGAGCGAAGTAGATGAGAAAACGGCGCTCGTAGCTACTTCGCGCGTGTTTTTTACCAGTGGTTACATTCAAGATGTACGAGCGGTCGCGGATATTGCCCATAAACATGGTGCGTATGTGTTAATAGACGATTACCAGGGAACGGGCCAGATACCGATCAATGTCAACGCAATGGATATTGATTTTCTGGTAACAGGTACGCTGAAATGGCTGATGGGTGGTCCAGGACTGAGCTTTGTTTATATTCGTGAGGGGTTGTTGCCTCAGTTACAGCCAATCGTCACTGGCTGGTTTGGGCATCGCGAGCAGTTCAAATTCAAAACACAGGAATTCGAGTTTCGTCCGGAAGCCACGAGAGTAGAAATGGGTACGCCGGCGGTACCAACTATCTACACCGCAAATGGTGGGTTGGATATTGTGCTGGAAATCAGTGTTGAGCGTATTTGCGAACGTTCACGCTACCTGACCAATGATTTAATTGCCCAGGCGCGTGAGCATGGCTGGAATGTACGTGCGCCGCAAGAACCCGAACGGCGTAGCTCCATCGTGATGTTGGAGATGGAGCGACCTGAAGAGATCGTGAAAGCCCTGGTTGATCGTAATATTATTACTGACTCGCGCCCAGGCCTGTTACGTATCTCGCCATACTTTTACAATACCATTGAAGAAAATGCCCTTGTCATAGATGCTATTGCCGAGATATTGGCAAGCAGATAACTACGCGGGATACACTGCGAAGTATCGTGAGCAATGCTTTCGTTTGTATTGATGGAGGAAATATACAATGCAATGTCCAAAGTGTCATGCAGAAAATCTGAAAGAAGAAATGTATTGTTACCGTTGTGGGGCGGATTTATCAGTATCATCCACGAGTCTGGTGCCGGTCAATAAACATACACCGTCAGCCTTACATAATGCACAATTGCCGCGTGTCGCCGCCAGCGTCGGCGCGGTGGCGCTGGGTGTCGGCATAGAGTTGTTACGCCGGGGCCTGGTTGCGCGGGCGTCAAAACCTTCACGCGCTCTTGCCAGTACTCAACCGACGCTCGATGCTCTGGAAGATCTCCTCTTTCCACGCAATAAGATGGAGCGTGATACGCGGAAAATGAAGCGTGCCAAAAGATTCGAAGTTGAGGAAACGGTTGTCTACATGCGCAGGGTCATTCGTCGCGGCTAGTAGTCAGTAGAGACCCATGTAGCCGACATTGAGCTTGAGCTTGTTCCGTGCCGAAGAGAATTGTATGCGATATATCAGATATATTCCGCTCATTTTTTTGCTGCTTGTGATTTCAGCGTGTGCGCCCACTTCAGGGGTTTTTGCCGGAAGTGGTGGCAACTGGCAATCAACAGGACTGACAAAGCAGCATATTCACGCGCTCACTGTAAGCCCAGATAATTCGTTGGTGTTCTTTGCGGGCGATGCGCAAGGCAGCATCTACATGAGTACCGATGGCGCTCAACATTGGACACCGCGGAGCGCCGTCCCGTCCAAGGCAAAAACGCTACTTGCCCTCTCGTTTGACACGACTGGAAAAAAGCTCTATGCAACCACAGACGCAGGTATTTTTGTCACGACGAATAATGCTCAAACATGGAGCGTAGTCAGTGCAGCCAACTCAGGTCTGCCTCTTGATAGCTATCCTGCCATCGCTTTTGACTACCATGTTGCAACTGTTATCTATGTTGGTTCGGCACATCACGGTGTTTTCATGAGCAACAATGGTGGCGCTACATGGTCTGCAATAAACAATAGTTTACCCTCAAATACCGTAATCAATGGCTTAACACTGGATAGTGACGAGCATCAACTGTGGGCCGCGACCAGTGCGGGCGTTTATCGCACTAGCAGTAACGCGATTGCATGGCAGTCGTTCAATAGTGGTTTACCTGCCAATGTCGTGGCTTATTCGGTGCAACCAGCGTTTATTAGCGGTGGTGCGCAAGGGTTGGTATTTGTCGGTACCAATCATGGCTTTTACCGTTCCGCCGTTGCCGGTAATCAATGGACGGCAAGCCAGGAATCGCTTGTAAGATTGACCATTTATACGGTGCTAATAGATGTTAGCCAACCAACTACCATTTACGCCGGTACCAATATCGGCGCATTTCGCAGTAATGATAACGGGCAAAATTGGAGTGGTATGACAAAGGGGCTACCCACGAACCAGCCCGTCTATGTGCTATTGTTTGGCAATACTGGTGGTGCGCAAATCTATGCCGGAGCCAACGATGTGTATGCCTATTCTGCCAGTGGTGGTGGCTTTGGCTTTGGGCAGCTACTATCTATCGTTCTCATTGTCTTCTTTTTCTACTTGCTTTACCGTTTAACCAGAGGGAGCCGTAGCAGGCGGCGGGAAATATTGAAACCCGAGCACATCGTGGAAGCGCCTCCCGCTTCCGAGGAAAAGGATGACCATCCAGTGTCACAGTAACGGTAGGCTATCATTGATAAGCGCGATTTTGCAGCATAAGTAATATGTGTTTATCGGCGGAGAAAGCGAGTTCCGGCAGGTAGTCCAGGGGGAAAAATGCCAACTCGCTTACTTCGTCCAATTGCGCCTTTAAGCCTGAGATATCGTTTTCCTTGATACTGCCGCGAAAAGCAATCACGACATGTGGGTTGTTTTGTTCGCTGAACACGCCTAAGAGTTCATCCAGTTGTACATCCAGGTTGGTTTCCTCTTTGACCTCGCGTAAAGCGGCATCTTCAACTTTTTCGCCGCGATCCACATAGCCACTGACGAAACTCCACATACCTTGCGCCGGTTCCATGTTCCGGCGACCCAGCAAAACCGTTTCCCCGTGTTGTATCACCACTACGGCTACCAGCTTTGGCTCAAGAAATAGAATGAAGCCACACTGAGGGCAGGTGGCCCGGACGGCGTTATAGACGTATTTTTCTACAAGCTGCGTGGCACAGCGTGGGCAGTATGTATAGATGCTATCAGCCATTAACTCTACTCCTGTATGTTTTTGTCCGGCTTGCTCATCAACCATTGAACAATATTGCGAACATTCGCATCGTGCGCCCAGGAGTAGAATACTGAATCGATTGGGTCAGCGTTGCCAGCGATGACCTCTTCAAAGGGGTAGCCAATTAGCGTTGCCGCATGCTCAAGCTGTGCATTCGTTGGTGTCTGCGTGCGTAGGAATGAGCGACTCCGGCGTTCAATTTCACGTAGATATGTAAGGTTATCTTGAACGAGTGCAGGACTGGTTGATTTCCCATGAGAACACAGTACCTGCGCTGGTTTCAGAGCCAGGAAATGTGTGAGCGTTGCGAACATAGACTGCACTGATGCAGCATTCTCCATAACGGGGAGCGGTTTTTCAACGGCATCAAAGGCTAACAAGAGCCGTAGTTCTGGAATCCAGGCAGCGATATGGTCGGGATGATGCCCTGGTGCTGGAAGCAGTTCAATGGTCAAGTCACCACCGTAGATAGTGAAGTGGTCGCTAAAGGTAATGGTAGGTGGTGCCAGCACAACATTGCGAAAGACGGGGTAGCGTTGTTGATAGTCTACTAATCCCGTATGAGCCTCGTCCGATTGCAATCGGATGAGACAATAGTCCTGTGCGATGATGGGTGCCGCGTGTTCACCAGTAAAATAGCAATTACCCCACGAATGATCCCAATCGGCATGACTATTGACCACGAGAAGTTGGCGCCCAGTGAGGTCATGCTGGACATGCTGCATGACCTCCGTCATATCTTCGGGACAGAGCATCGTGTCGAAAAGCACAAGGTAGCGTTCTGTCAGAATGACATAGGCATCAACCTCCATCCCTTCAAATTCGCCGGGCAAATTGAGATTACGCCGGAATACCCGTATGCGAGCATCGGTACTCATCTCCGGCACAAAAAAGACCCCTTCAGATGTTGGCATATATGCTACTCCTGAATTGTATTAATGGTGCGCTCCAAAATACGCAACTACCAGGTAGAGGAGAAATAGCAGGACACAAATAAGGATGAAGGTGCCGTAGCAGGTCAGCGCCCAGGCGCGGCGGTTATTTAATGCCTGCCGGAGTTGTTCTCCCATATCTGGTGGATCTAGTTGTAAATCAGGGCTGAGTTCGATCAGGTGCGGCAGCATTGCCCGGAAGTCGCGAGCATTGCTCATGCCTTCCGCCAGGATAAGCGTAGTATCATCATCCAGGTCAGCCATAAGAATCAACTTTGATGGGTTGGGGTCGCCCGGCATCAGGGTGAGGCGTTTGATAGCCTCCAACTCAATGCGTAGCTCCTGGCTCTCTTCCTGACCCGTAACGACCAGTTCGTCGGTATAAAGCTGTATCTCTTTTCCCATGCCAAAGCGTACTGTACTGATGGGAAATTTCTTTATGTCATTATCGTTCATCATATACATGTCTCAAATTTCGTCGTTGTCCTTGTTCTGGTGATCAGATACACTAGATTGTACAGCAACTGCGCCGTTCCGTCGAGATGCGAAATGCGAAAACAATAACCAATCAAGATAGAGAGCCTTCAATAGCTTGACAGTTCCTATATCGAACATTTACAATTTGGTGGGAGCATAATAAAAGCAAGCAAGGATACGATATCATTATGGCGCAAATTGGTTTGTTGGAAGATAATGCACGAATCGCGAAACTGTGTACGACCTTTCTCCATTTCGCGGGTCATGATGTTACGATCTACGAACATCCCAGAAAATGCTTGCACGCCCTGCTGCGTGATTACGCCGGTGAGAGTGCGGGTGGCGCATCGTTAGTGAGAACCGCCGGATCGTTTGCTCTGCCAATAGAGGTACTCATTTTAGACCTATCGTTGCCCGACATGGATGGTATTGAAGTTGTATGGCAACTCCAGTCGCACCCCCGAACACAAAGATTACCGCTCATTCTTTGTACTGCCGCGCCGACTTCCGAGATTGCGCGAGTATTGCGCATTGCCCCGCAGGCTGCTATTGTCGCGAAACCCTTCAAATTGGAGGCGCTTATCTCGGCTATCTCAACCGCTCTTAGTCCTGTGTCGCAATAAGTTCAAGTAGAATGTGAGATTTTACTGCATAATTAGCGTATTAATTAGTACGTATGACTGATGCTCTGCCTGCGTCCATATAATCCTATGAATGGTTGACCTTTGCCCGGTCGAATCTGTATGCTTATTTATCTGTCCACTATATGAAAAGAAGTTTTAACGTGCTAGCGTGCGTGTGCAGAGGAACTTCTTAGAAAAGAGTTGGTAATGGCCCGTTCGACAACTCCCTCGAAACAGCGAGGCAGCAAGCCTCGCATACCGCCAACGATGATGTTGGCATTCTGGCGCTTGCGACAATCGTGGAGATTATTGCTTATCACCGGTATTGGTATTATTGCCGCGGTGATGTTTGTTTGCTCGGTGCCACTGTATTCCGATGTGACGATGAGCGCTGGCTTACGTGATGCTCTCACATCATCCACTCAGAGTGCTGATGTTGTGGTACAAAGCACATCTGATAATTTGGACGCTCAGCATATAGGACAAGCTTCGCAAGAACTTGATCAGCTTTTCCAGAAAAATCTCGGTGCGTATCTCAACCCTGTGCAGCTCTCGATCCAGACAGGACAATTCCCTATTCTTGGGAGTCCCGCCTGTCCAGGATTTACCCCGACTACTCCTGCCAGAACGTGCGATGATATCAAATTTATCAGTTCCCCAACGCAACAGTCGGCTCCTCATATTACATTTGTTGCCGGGCGTATGCCTGCAAAAGCCAGTGGAGACATTGAAGTTGCGTTGACGACCGAGAGCGCGACACAACTCCATAAAGCGGTTGGCTCAATTATCTTGACCAGTATTGCTTTTAATCTTATTCCGCCATCGTATACGAACGAACCGCCAAAACGCACGGTGGTGACGGTGCCACTGCATCTGGTCGGAATATTTAACCCGCCGGCAATAGATAATCCTTACTGGCATAGTCTCAGTTTCTTGAGCGCCAGCCACGGTTTTCATGTAGCAGGTAATGCGTATACAGGGCTGGTTTCCACTGAAGGCTACCTCGCGTATTTCAATCAACTGGCGGTACAACCGCAGTTGCAAGGGCTGAATCTGGAAATCCCGGTGACACTGAACTGGTATTATTCCTTTAATGCACCGCACATCGCGATTTATAATCTGGATGACATGATCAACGGCGTGTCCAATGTGCAGGTGACTGTGGGCAATAGCGGGACGTTCAATGCACCGCCGTATCTGGGGTCAACGAAAACGGTGCTGCCATCAAGTGTGCTGCAACAATTTCAGGCGCGTGTACCCGTTGCACAGGTTCCGACTGGAGGGCTGCTCTTCCTGGTACTTGGGCTGGTGTTGTTCTTCGTCACTATGATGTCTGACTTGCTGGTTGACCGCCAATCTGATGCCATTGCGGTATTGCGCAGTCGCGGGGCCAGCCGCTCGCAGATTTTCGGCTCATTTGTGACGCAGAGCCTGGGATTAGGTATTATCGCGCTGATTCTTGGTCCGCTACTGGCTATTCTCGTGGTCACGCTGATGGGCTCGCTACTCCTATCGTCCGCTGACCGGGGGGCGCTCAATATCATTATGACCAATACATTGCAAATCCTCTCACGGCTCAGCCTGTATGCGGTTGCCACAGCCATTGTAGCGGTTGTGGCGATGGTGATTGCGGTGAGTCGCAGCACATCTCTGGATATCTTGAGTATGCGTCGTGAGTCTGCACGTTCCGCCCGCCTGGCAGTCTGGCAACGACTGAATCTGGATGTGGTTGCGGCAATCATTGCCATTATCGGTTATGGGGTCTCGGCTTATATCACCAATTCCAGTCTATTGGATATTCAGTTACGGTTGCTGCTGGTTTCCCCATTGACGTTGCTGGGTATCGTATTCCTGCTCATTGCTGGCATCCTGCTCTTTTTGCGCGTGTTCCCCTTTCTCTTGCAGTTGGGGTCCAGCCTGGCGACGCGCAACCGGGGAGCAGCCCCTATGCTGGCGATGGCCCAGATGGCTCGTGCGCCCCGACAGAGTATCCGCATGACACTGCTGCTCACACTTGCCACCATTTTCACGATGTTCGCTCTGGTGTTTATCGCGTCGCAAACACAACGGGTTCCAACCGTGGCGGCCTTTGAGTCGGGGGCTGATTTTAGTGGTCCCACCGTCAGTTCTAGCTTTGGGCCGCCCGATTTTAATAGTTTGACCGCACAGTATAATCACATTCCAGGCGTCATTTCTGCTTCTGTCGGTTATACGGCGCTCGCTAACGATGGTGGAGGCGTACTGGGCAATCCCCTGGAATTAAGAGCAGTGGATGCCGATTCATTCGCTCGCACGGCTATCTGGTCCGTGCAGGACTCGTCACAATCCCTATCTGACCTGATGCACTCACTTGTATCCCAGCGACAGAACGGCATTCAAAACAGCTATGTGCCTGCCTATGTTGACCAGGCTACCTGGCAGGGCTTACATCTCTCGCTCAACCAGCATTTTACGCTGGTGTTCAACGATGACACCGTCTATAACGGCTCCGTTGATTTTGTGGCATTAGGTGAAGTGCAGAGTATTCCAACCATTGCCGATTCCACGCAGGCGATCAACACCACTGATTTTGTGCCGTCTGGTGGTATTCTGGCGGACTATAAGACGTTCTCGACTGTTTACATCAATGACTTCAAGTTCATGGGCGCGACGGTTCCCATCAACTACGTCTGGGTGCGCACGAAGGGCGATGCTGCCTCCGTGGCAAATGTGCGACAGGTACTGGGGAATGCAAATGGATGTTGCTTACAACTCAATCCTCTCAACGACCGGCGGGCGATGATTGCGGGCATGCAGAACGATCCTATTTACCTTGACCTGATCGGTTTGCTGGCAATTGGTGCCGCCACTACTATCTTACTGGCCTTGATTGGCAATCTGATTGCCTCATGGCTCAGCGCCCGTGGTCGCTTAACGAGCTTTGTCGTGTTACGCGCTCTGGGCGCAGCACCGGATCAGGTTGCCAGGGTTTTGACGTGGGAACAGGTGATCATCTACGCGACGGGTATCATTCTCGGCACTGTGGGTGGCATTCTGCTGTCACTGCTGGTCTTGCCGTCGCTGATATATACCGGTGTCGGATTGTCTGGGAATACGACCAGCGGGCAATTCTACCTTATTCAGACGACTCCTCCCATTCAGATAGTGCTTCCGTTGACGCTCTTTATCGTGATTGCTGCGTTGATTGTTATTTGTGTTATTGCTCTTGCCATGATGGTGCGTGTGGTCTCCAAGCCTTCCATCAACCAGACGCTTCGACTCAATGAAGACTGAGTGCAGGGTATAACAGAGTATAAATAGGAGTTTTTATGTCAAAACCACTGGTGGTCTGTGATAATCTGGTAAAAATTTACAAAGTGGCAGACCTCGAAGTAGTCGCATTGCAAGGGTTAGACTTAGAGGTCATGCCCGGTGAGATTATGGCTATGGTTGGTGCATCGGGTTCGGGCAAAAGTACCTTGCTCAACATTCTTGGTGGTTTGGATATACCGAGTGCCGGTAAGTGTATCGTTGATGGCAATGACCTTACACGCCTGGTTGAGTTGCAGCGTATCAATTACCGGCGTCATATCATCGGTCATATCTGGCAACAGAGCGGACGCAACCTGCTCCCAGAGTTGACGATGGCGGCAAACGTCGAGTTGCCACAAATGTTGTCGGGCGTTGATGAGCATACGCGCCGGAACCGGGCCAACGAATTGCTCGGTCTTGTAGGGCTGGATGCGCATACGCGGAAGCGGCCCGACCAACTTTCCGGCGGGGAGCAACAACGTGCTGGTATCGCGGTTGCGCTGGCAAATTCACCCAAATTGTTGCTTGCCGACGAGCCAACGGGCGAACTAGATTCCGCCACCGCCGCCGATATCCTGACATTGCTTGTATCGTTAAGTAACCAGCTAGGTCTCACGATTATTATCGTCACGCATGATAGCGCCATTGCCGCCGGTGTAGACCGTACCATCGCAATACGTGACGGACGCACCAGTACGGAGACGATACGGCGTCAGGAGCCGCTTGCTGTAGTCAATGAACAGCTTCTTGCTCGCAGCGCCGTGATTGGTCTATCGAGTGAAACTCACCGCGAGTCTGTCCTTATTGATCGTGTGGGACGTTTGCAATTGCCCAAAGAAGCCCTCGAAAGTTTCCCTTTTCATGGGCGTGCCGAGGTACGTATCGCCGAAGACCATGTAGAATTGTGGCCTATTGATAACGGTGTGGGCGAACTACTTGACGAAGAGATAACGAGTCGCCGCGAGTGAGGCTATATACCCTTAAGCAGAGAAAACATGAAATGTAATGACGTCCCTTGTGGATATCAGAATATTAGAGGATATATCGTATGGAGCAAGCAACCGTAACAACAGTAGTCATTGCAGAAGTGCGCGGTGTGACACGCGATTTTCAAGGTGGCGGCGGCATCGTTCACGTGCTTAAAGGTATTGATCTCACAATACAACCGGGCGAATTTGTCACCTTACGCGGGCGTTCCGGTTCGGGGAAAACAACACTGATCAATATTATTATTGGCTTAGATAATCCGACGCAAGGACAAGTATTTATTCTGGGCCATGATCTCTCAAAGATGGGTGAGAACGAACGCGCCCGTCTGCGCCGCGAAAGTATCGGCATGATGTTCCAAAATGCTCATCTGTTTCCCTCATTGACTGCCCTGGAAAATGTTGAGATTCCTTTACGATTGGCGAATGTAGCGCAAGCTCAACGCAATAAGCAGGCGCGTGCAGCACTGGAGCGTGTCGGGCTTGGGCGTCGTATGCGCCATCGTGGCCTGGAATTATCAGGCGGTGAGCAACAACGAGTGGCGCTGGCCCGCGCTCTGGTGCATGAACCGCGTTTCCTTATCGCTGACGAGCCAACTGGCAACCTTGATTCGCTGACGGGGCGTGATATTACGAACCTGCTCCGCGAGATTACGCATCAGACACAAATTGGCATGCTCATCGCGACACACGACCCGGTCATTGTAGAAGCTTCCGACCGCGTTGTACGCATTCAAGACGGGCGTGTGCTTGAGGAGTGACCACTTCCTCCTTGACAGCAGAAAATGTGATACAATGCGTATCAAACTCATGAAGTACTCGCCTCGCACGCATGTAATATTGAGTAGGGTTTCATAGAAACGTTTGGCACGAAATGATGAGTACAAATGAACGAGATGCGCAAGCATTGGATGCCTATTCGATGGCGGTGACTTCTGCTGCCGAAAGGGTTGGGCCTGCGGTCGTGCGTATAGATACGGAGCGTGAAGGGGGTCGGGGTGGACGATATAACCGCCCACAATCTGGTGGGGGACTTGGTTCTGGCTTCATCTTCTCCTCAGATGGTCAAATTCTGACCAATGCCCATGTTGTGGCCCATGCCCAACGCATCAAAGTTACGCTCGCTGATGGGAGAACATTTGATGCTGGTTTGATCGGACAAGACCCACATGTGGATGTTGCAGTGCTGCGCATCGGTGCAGACCACTTGCCAGTAGCTGAGTTGGGGCGTACACAACTAAAGGTTGGGCAGTTAGTGATTGCTGTGGGTAATCCTTATGGTTTGAACTGGACAGTCACCGCAGGTGTGGTCAGTGCGCTGAATCGCACACTTGATATACCTGGTTCGCGCACAATGACCAACCTCATCCAGACTGACACGTCTATCAATCCCGGAAATTCTGGCGGACCTCTGGTAGATAGCATGGGACGTGTTGTGGGTATCACAACTGCAATGATGCCAATGGCGCAAGGACTTGGTTTCTCGATCCCATTGGATACGGTGAAATCTACTATCGCGCAGATTACAAAGAAACGCGAGGCAACACCGGCAGGGGTGTCACTGGGCGTAGGCGGTATGCGCACAAAGGTTGACGCGACTATCCAAAAGACGTTCCATCTCACACAGCCGTTTGGCATGGAACTGCTTGAGATTCGCCGCGATGGCCCTGCTGAAAAAGCCGAACTCAAACGCCTGGATATCATTATTGCCGCCAATGATGAACCTGTCACCGAGCCACGCGATTTGCAACGTGTTGTTCGTCGTCACAAGACGGGTGATAATGTCAGCATCAGTTTTTTGCGTGGGGGTAAATTGCGCAAAGTGACTGTGGTTTTGTAGAGAGTTCTACTGAATGTAGAAACAGATAGCAGTTTTTTAATCAGCACTAATTGAGTGCTACAATTTGAATATCCTACGTGAGAAACGTCTTACTAATTGAAAGTGAGACGTTTCACTTTTTATGGGCTGCTGAAATCACAGCCTCTGAAAAGAAGGATGACAAAACAATGGCACCATTTATGACGCTGATATTCTTGCTTATAATGGCTATGGTAGGATTCATTTTCGATCTCTACCTGTTCAGCCATGGCGCTTTCGGGAACCGGTTCATGAAACGCACGAAATTTGCTCGTTCTCAGTCAATCAGTTCCATGATGAACGGTGAGGACGATAATGAATTCTATGTCTGCTCTGACAAAATATCAGATGAGTCTCAGCACAATGCACACACCTTTCTGGTTGTCCTGTGTGCAGGTATTATAGTACTCGGGATGGTCTTATTCATGGTCATCAACGCGCTTGCATGATTGCATGACCTGACGTTCACGAGGACTGTCATTGACATGGCTTGCTGGCATATAATATGTCAGACAAGCCATATTTTTATCTCTATGCGAAACGGAGGAATCGTATTTCATGGCAACACTTCCTGAGAGCATGCATACCCGCTTTACTGAACTGGTGAACATACGCTACCCAATTGTTCAGGGTGGGTTATCGCACCTGTCATACGCGGAACTGGCGGCTGCGGTCTCGAACGCTGGTGGTCTGGGGCAAATCGGGTGTGCATGTTTCTCAACACCTGACGAACTCCAGGCCGATATCCAGAAAGCAAAACGTCTGACTGATAAGCCCTTTGGTGTCAATTTTCCCATCGGGCATATTCCCCTTGATGCCTTTATAGACGCTGCTTTGGCGGAAAGCCCGGCGGTAATTAGCATTACAGGCGGGAATCCCGAACCGCTATTGAAACGTATCCAGCAAAGTGGTGTGCCGGTACGGACAATGGTGCTGGTCGCGGGTGTGCGAGCAGCTCGCAAGGCGGAATCACTTGGTGCAGATGCAGTGATTGCCGTTGGTTATGAGGGCGGTGGTCACCTGGGGCGCGACGACATCGGGACGATGGTATTGACACCACGCATCGTTGAATCGGTCAACATACCTGTGCTGGCAAGCGGAGGTGTTGCCGATGGTCGTGGTCTCGCGGCTGCCCTGGCACTTGGTGCGGAGGGCATCGAGCTGGGTACACGTTTTGTCGCGGTACGTGAAAGTAATGCTCACCCTCATTATCAGCAAGCCCTGGTAGAGGCAAAAGAGACCGATACCGTTATAATTGAGCGCAGTATCGGGCGTCCTGCCCGTGTCTTGAAAGGACCGATGACGGAGCAGATACAAAAGGTGGAGGCCGAATTAGAGCAAAGCAATGCCTCAACCGATGAACGTTTACGACGGATGCTGCCACTGATTCAGGGAACGGTGAATACAAGAGCCTCATTAGAAGGCATATTGGATGAAGGTTTTGTGTGGGCTGGTCAGGTTGTTGGCCTCATTAACGATGTGCCGACAGCAAAAAAGTTGATTGAGCGAACAGTAATTGAGGCAAGGGAGATTGCTGAAAGGATGCAGAAAGCGTTTTCGTAGTACAAGTTTTCCCGAAGACCAATCAGGAGCAGACAGAGAAACGGGCGATAGCAAGTCTATCGCCCGTTTTGCCGCTTACTCCTATTGGTCTTCATCGTCCTCATCATCATCGCTGTATGATGAGCCGTTTTCACGTTGTTTGCGCAATAGTTCCTCAACGCCGCGAATAAGCGTTTCCGCGCTGGGCAATGGGCCGGTGCCAATGGCTCGATCTGGATTGAAAATTACATCATCTTCGTCGTCTTCTTCATCCTCATCGTTTATTGCGTTGGCGACTTGCTCTTCCAGTTTGTGAACATAGGCACTGGCTTCGGGGTCTCGCGCTACCAGTGACGAGATTTGCTCTTCAAAACGCAGCGCATCCGACTGGATATCGTTCAAATCCAGACCAAAGGACAGGTAGGTATTCAAGTATGTGAGCAGTGCCGACGTTACTTTAATATTGGGAGTAGCGGCAAGGTAGTGGGGCGCTGCAGCCCACAAGCTGGCTGCTGGTATGCTGGCACGCCTGCACACATCCTGTAATACACCGATCATGCCGGTTGGGCCTTCATAGCGGGAGCTATGGACATCCATCTCCTTCAAGCGTTCCATGATCTCCACACTTGACGCTGTACCGGACATGGGTACGGCTATCGAATGCGGCACGTCGGCGAGCAACGCCCCAAGCAGCACTACCTCAGAAGCTTTGAAATGCTGGCACACCTCCAGAAAGCTTTTACTGAACGCCTTCCATTTAAGTTGCGGTTCTGCTCCCAGATAGAGAATCACGTCATGACCCAGGTAGGGGATGGGATGGGCATAAAACTGGTTGCTGGGCCAAACGATGGTCCTCTGTACCCCATCAGTAAACTTGACCGTGGGCCGTGTCTCTGTATAGACAAAAAACTCCTCGGTATCAATATCCGCAATCTTCGTAGGCTTCCATTTATCCATCAGGAATTTTATTGCTGTAGTGGCCGAATCCGCGGCGTCATTCCAACCTGCAAGGGCCGCAACCACTACAGGATCGCGCAATTCTGGTTCACTATGATATTGTACATAATCCATGCTATCACCTCGTTATTCGCCGGATATGTTTCATCCAACTCTAGATGCTATCATTGTAGCATGCTTGAAAAGGGGTCTATCTCGGCTTTATGGCGTGAAAAGTGGCGTCAGGAGCGACGTGGCGTCCATTCCGCACGTATTCGCAAGGCAGCCAATATTCCAGATATGCTCAATTGTAGCCAGCAGCGAGTAATGATTGTATGCTGTCGAGCTAAGTACAATGTGGTGTGGCCCATAAGATGTAACGACGATCAGCGGTACATTGGCACCACCGAGAACTGTGCCGTTTGCACCTGTTGGGCTCTTGCAGCAACCGCTAGACCCTCCTTCATTTTCATCCCAGGTAATGACAATTGCCGCGCCTTCTTTCCACGCCGACGAATGCATGATGGTTTGTACAGTAGAACGAACGAAACTATCTCCTGTTGCAATGAGGCCGTCATACGATGAACATGAGGGAGCGCCGTGCATATCGTTGCAGACATCGGGTGAAATCCAGACAAAGTTAGGGATACTGCCCGCTTGCATATCCTGCGCAAACTGCGTGAATGGCACAATTTGCTGCATACGAGCTGCATTATTGCGAATACTCGAAAAGTACATGAATGGGTCGTGCTTTTGCGCGTAGAGACCGGCATACGAGTCGCCTGTATAGCCAGCCGAAGGCATTGATTGCATGTACGCCTTCCATGTCAAATGATGTGCTTCTAACTGATCAATGATGGTTTGTCCGTTGAACATATGTGGTTGATTTGTCGCGTTCGTATATTCGCTACTTGTCAGTGACGATGTAAATGCTTGAGGAGCGCATGTCACACTGGCACCTGCCGGGCAATCATCCCAGATACCTTGAAAACTGCCAGAGATAGCGGCGAGATAATTGGGCAAACTTGGATGGGTGACGCCATAATACTGTGTAGTTGTACCATAGCTGCTTGCCAGTTGATTGAGGTACGGCGCATCGGCAGTATTGCCAATAATCTGGCTGGTCGCGTGATTCTCCATCATGATATAAAAAATATGCTGGATGTTCGCTTGCTGTGGTGTAGCTGTGAGCGTACTTTGAGGTGTCAATGTAATTTGCCGTGTCTGTGTCGGTGTCACGTGCTGAGTGGCTGTATTATTTGATGTGTTCGATGAACAACTTGTAAGCATAAGTAACAGTACGCTCAACAGAAGAATATAATAGCGAATATCTCGCATGGAGTTCCCTTTTCTCGTTCTAGAATCTATCATCAAGATGGTATGAAAAGAACATATCTTTGACAGAGTGTATCAAAAAGAGATGCGAAGTACAAGGTGGTCAGGCAGGATTGACTAGCAGCAAAAAGCCAAGCGCCATGATAATGAAGAATACATAACGTTTGAAGCTCTCCGTTGGGATACGGCGATGCAAAAACATACCGAGCAACGTGGCAATGATAATGGCGGGTAGAGACAACCCGTAGAGCATAAGCAGGTTGGCTGTCCACAGCCCACTGAGCGCCTGGCCGAGAACGACAAAGGTGCCAGCGACGAGAAAGTGTGCCTGTAGAGTGCTGTGAAAGCGGGACTGATTCCATCGTCGCAGGGTGGCATAAACGACAACAGGTACTCCAGTGACGTTATAGGCACTGCCAAGCATTCCAGCAGCAAAACCAAACGGTAATATCCAGCCCCGGCTGTTAAGCCAATGCGGTGCGGGCTTTTGCGTAATAGCGTCACGGACCAGAGAATAGATGCTGTAAACAATCAGGAAAACTCCCAACGCCTTCGTGACCACGGCGGCAGGCGCAAGAGTAACCAGTAACAGCCCAACCGGGATGCCAGGTAGCGTAGCAATGGTCAGCCAGATCAAAGTAGAGCGGTCTATGTGACGCCAACCAGAAGTTATAGTCATTGCAGCAACCGTAAGCCCGACCAATCCAATCAGCGAAATCGAAGTATGTAGACTAACCGGCAATAGCGCAAGCAATGGCATACTCACAACTGCCTCACCAAACCCGAATGTGGCCCGCATAATCGCTCCAGCAAAAACAACAATAACTACTACCACGACAATTGGAACCGGCATCAAATACTCCTTCTGTGCATTCAAAAACAATGCTGCTGACGCGATACGCTTTTTGGGTAACGACTCAAAAAAATTCATTATCTGACACCTTTATTCAGAGCCGAAAGAAGTAATTACTTCAGTAAAACGTACCTGCACCCGATCAAGTGCTGGTAATGATAGTTGAGGCTCACCAACTTGATACTGTGCAGGTAGCTGGTCAGCTTGTGCCAATAATTCCCAGAGTGCCGCAGCACGCTCGTTCTCTGTTGCAGTCGTATCAGGATTATAAAGCATGCTTGTGGCTAATCGCAGACGTAGTGCCTCCGGTTGTTCACCAAATGCACTACCGGGAAGCGTGGCAATATTCCATTCGTTGAGCAAGTAGAGTGCCAGTTCTTCACTTGTACTCACGCCGTGTTTTAACAACGCTTGCCGCCAGGGTGAGAAGTCGGGATAGAGGTAGAATGCACCTGCGGGACGTGGACAAGGTATACCCATCTCTTTAAATGTTTCATATAGCCATGATGCTACATATCCATGAATACGAGCAGAAGAGCGCACGTAATCTTCTATCTCAGAATCAGGTGAGAATGCCACAACGGCGGCTTCCTGTACTGGCGTTGATGCTGATGACCATATTTCGCTGCCCAATGAACGTAGCGCATTCATCAAGTGCAACCCTTGCTCGGTCGGTGGTACCATTGCATATCCCAGTCGCCAGCCGCCAGCTGAAAAAGCTTTTGAGAGGCCACCTGTGACGATGGTTCCTTCAGGATAGAAACGAGCAGGGGAGGTATGTTCGCGCCATCCGTGAGCGAGTTCCGCGTAAATCTCGTCTGAGATAAGAGTAATGCCTTCTTCTCTTGCCCAGAGCGCGATAGCTTTTGCATCTTCTTTGGAAAACATGCTGCCCGTCGGGTTACTCGGCGTATTTACCAGTAAAATACGTGGGTCGGCACCATTGATGCGTGCGGCATCCAGCGCCTCGGTTAGCTTTTGGGGCGTTATACGATGGTAATCAGATGGGTCAGTCTCTACATCGATTACTTTTCGTCCGGCAAGCTTTGCCTGGGGAGCATAGCTGACCCACGCAGGAACAGGCAACAGCAAGTCGCCTTCCAATACTTGCAACAGAGCGTAGAGCAATGGCTTACTGCCCGGTCCTACTGCTATCTGTTTGCCAGAACAGGTAAGTTGTCGTGTACGTGTGAGATAGCTTGCAATGGCTTCCCGTAATGTCGGTATGCCAAGTACAGGTGTATATGCAGTGTGCTTTGCCGCTTCTGTCAAAGCGGTTTGCAACAAGGGGTGCAATGGAAACGAGGCTTCGCCAAAACCTAGATGGATAATGTCCTGACCCTCGGCACGCCGCTTTGCCACAGCCTCGTTTATGGCAAGCGTTGGCGATGTAGCGATGGTGCTGGTGGCATCTGTTAAACCGAGAGGACCTTTTCTATGCATATGTGACATTTTTTGGGAGGACAGACTACGTTGGGGCTGCATTGTACTCATTAGGATATCCTTTTTGTATTGAACAACGAGATTATACACCTCATTGTATGCTGTAAACGCGCTCAGGTAGAGCCAGCGCATCTGAAAGTTCGCCTCAATGAAGCGCTTGCATGATCGCTGGCGTCCGTTGCCAGCCGTAGCCACCGACCATGCTGCGAGCAGTTGTGAGCGCAACAAGATGTTGCCGCGTATAGAGGCGATAGCCTCCTGGACTGCGCTCGGTTGGCGGAATCAAGCCACATGCTTCGTAGTTGCGCACCTGTTGGACGCTTATGTGTCCAGCCCTTGCCAGATCTATGGTACGAAGATAGTTACTCACTGTCATGTAAAACCCTCAATTGCTGTAAGAGACTTCTCTCCATCTACTTTTTTCTTTATACCACACTGAACAAGGAATATGGCTCTTTCCTGTTCATACATAAGCACTGTATGCTGCTCAACCCTCCAGTTGGGCATCTGTGTTTTCCTTTGCGAGAATCATCAAGTTAATTGCGGATGAGCCCTAAGTCCGGCGTAGCGGGTATGCTTGCTAAGTTTGACTTCACGTAAGAAAAATGTCATACTCAAGCAATGCAACAGCCTATAATACCCATCATCTATCAGGATCACCATTTGCTTGTCGTCAATAAACCGGCAGGGCTTGTCATTCATCCTACCTACAAGAATGCTGAGGGAACCATGTGGGATGCGCTTTTAGCATATCTTTCTGATGAGGCTGATGATGGATGGCAACCTCCTACATTGCCAGATGAGCCACAGTGGGCAAAAGCACCCGTGCATATTCAGGAAATGCTGCGTCAACAACGCATAGAGCGGTCGTGGAAAGAGGACGGTTTGCTTCCACGTCCCTGCTTGTTGCATCGCCTGGATAAAGATACCTCCGGCATTGTTGCGTTGGCACGAACTGAGAATGCCCGTCGTTTTATTGTTCACCAGTTTCATACGCATACTATTACAAAGCGGTACCTGGCTGTTGTGCAACGGGGAGCGCCCGATTGGGCGCTACCGCGTACAGAGTTGATCGTAACGCGGCGACAATGTGTAGAACGCGAAGAGACTGGTGGGCAGATTGCAGATGCGAACAGTCTTTTTACTCTCAAAGACGACGAAGAATTGCTCATTAATGGTCCTTTACAGCGTGACCCGGATGATCGCCGACGCAGCATTGTTGCACCTGACGGGCAAGAAGCTACAACAATCGTCAGGAGGCTTGTCAGTTCAGGCATATATTTGTTGCTGGAATTAGAACCTGTGACGGGGCGTACTCACCAACTTCGCGCTCATCTCGCAGCGTCTGGTTATGCAATTGTAGGAGACCGGACCTATGCATCACTCGCTGAAGATGGTAGCCCTCAAGCAGCGTTGAAGCGTCAATTTCTGCATGCTCATAGTTTGACGTTGCAACGTTATCCTGACAACACACGATGCACGTTTGTCGCGCCATTAGCTGATGATCTGGTAATATGGATGCAAACATATTTCCCTTCCGGGTTAGGAGTTATAGATGCAAGTACAGTATCCACTTGATAGCGGGCCAATGGCTCAATTGAGTGAAGAAGAGAAGAAAAAACGTCTTGATGCGATGGTACGCATCTGGCAAAGTGATACCGAAAAGCGTATCGGGCGTGAAGGATATCGCGCTTTCATCACTGCTGCCGGACTCGACGAGTATCGCTATTCAGTCTGGTTACGCTTCCCAGAATGGGAACGCAGAGCAGCTGTCGGTCAGGTAATTACGCTCCAACGCTCACAGAGTGGGTCGCCCGAAGACCCAGCATTGTTCAGTATCTGGCGGCGTGATCCACTCTTGCGCACAATGCCCGACTGGAAAGAACATTTGCCGAACGAGAACGTGTTTAATATCACCGTGCGCATTACCCCCGGCGGGTTGGGCGAGGGGAGCAAGTGGGCTGTCGTGATGCCAAAGGAGATGATACCGCGTTATAAACCGGGATGGCCCACGCAATCACAATGGGTTGCGTGGACCTGTTCATTTGACTGGCTCTCAGTCGCGGTTGGCTTTATCCGGGCGATGCTTGATGATATGGAGAAACAGCAGCGTTAATTATTGCTTTGCCCAATCGCTCAGCAACGCTTTTGCAGCATTATGTCCTGGCGCACCCATTACGCCGCCTCCGGGGTGTACACCTGAACCACAAAGGTACAACCCCTCGATAGGAGTACGATAGCGGGCGCATTCGGGCGTTGGACGCAACGAGAAGAGTTGGTCAGGCGTGATTTCGCCGTGAAAAATGTTGCCGTTTGCCATACCATAGCGTTGTTCGATATCTACCGGGCTGAGGATTTGCCGATCTACAACGGCATCAGTGAAGTTGGGCGCGAACTCATTCATGGTAGCAAAGATACGGTCTGCCATCTCGTTTTTCACTTCGTCCGACCACTCCCGTCCCTTAAGGTGATAGGGCGCATACTGGCAGAACATCGAAATGGTGTGAAAGCCTTCTGGTACGATTGAGCGATCGGTTGATGATTGCATATATGCCTCGATGTAGGGCTTTTTCGAGAGTTCGCCATGCATGGCATCCTCATACGCATCTTGCACCCAATCAGGAGTCGGGCTGATTTCGCACGAACCGAAATGTTGCAGCGCCGGAGTTGTGCCGGGTAGACACTTGAAGTCGGGCAACTCTTTGAGTGCTACATTGATCTTAATCACGGCACTATCGGTCTTGAACTGTCCGATACGCTTGAGGAAATCCTTATCAAGTCCTGCATCAGAGCAAAATTGGAAGAAGGTACGTTTTGGGTCAGCATTGGAGAGAACGGCAGTTGCACGTAACTCTTCGCCATTCTCTAAACGCACACCTTCCGCTCGTCCATCATGCACCAGCACCTGGGCGACTGGCGTGTCGGTACGAATAATTGCTCCATGCGCCTCAGCCGATGCCGCCATGGCGTAACTGATACGTCCCATTCCTCCACGCACGTAACCCCACATGCCTTGCTCACCATTCACTTCTCCAAACATATGATGCCACATGACGTAAACTGATCCGGGCGTTTTTGGCCCAATAAAGCTGCCAATGACACCTTGACCGGCAAAAGCGGCACGTAAATAATCAGATTCAAAATAGTCAGCTAGCATGTCATAGAGACTACCAAACATGAGGCGACGGTAAATATCTTCATCCTCGCCTCTGAAGCGTGCTGCGAGATCAGCAACCGATGGAGGCTCTTCTAACAAGATGGGGTTGAGAATTTCTGACGCCCGGTCAAAGAAGCGCAAGAATTTCGGGTAGGCTTCGGCGTCGTGAGGCGAGAGGCGACGAATACCCTCAATAGTCTTCTCCGTGCTTGCCCGCAAGAAAAGATAGTTACCGTCCTGATAGGGAACGAACATCTGGGGGTCTTTAACGTAGGCATCGAAGCCGTAGCGGTGCAGTTCCAGATCACGAATGATTTCAGGACGTAGCAAGCTTACGACATAGGCACACGGTGACATGGTAAAGCCGGGAAATGGCTCTTCGAGTGTACAGGCACCGCCCACGCGGTCTCGTTGCTCTAATACAACAACGCTCTTCCCTGCGCGTGCCAGATAGCCTGCCGCGACGAGGCCATTATGCCCCGCGCCGATAATGATAACGTCAACTTGCTTGCCCTGCGTGGTCGCCATAAATAAAAACTCCTTCACGATGTTGAAAATAGTCAATCTAACACAAGTATAGCATATAGCTGACACCGCCCGGCTTTGTGAAAAGGGAACAGCTGCCAAAAGAGCATCCTCGGAAGAGGATGCTCTTTTGGCAGCTGTTCCCTTTTCACAAAGCCGCTAATCGGACTGTGAAGGGGTAGATGTAACGGCAATGGGTGCCACTTTTGGCGCTATTCTTTGCATCAGGCGTCTTTTGCGCAGCCAGCGAACGACTAGCGCAAAACAGGCTACCGGAATGATATAGACACTAAAGACCAGCAGCCAGATGAAAAGCGTCGCGAGTACCTGGCTAACCGCAGCAACAGCAGAAACTGCACTTTGCCATACTTGCCCAGGGTTCCAGCCTCCTGCATTGGTATTTGGTGGTGGTACCGCTGTGCTTATTGGCTGTAGTGTAATAGCGACCGTATAAAAAGTCACCTGACCATTCAAGGCGTTGAGGTGCGCTTCGATACTCTCAATTTGTCCCTCAACATCGGTGAGGCGCTGCTCAATATTCAGAATATCGTTGAGAGCCTGTGCTTGTCCAAGCAGTGTCAGCAATCGTTGCTGCTCTCCACGCAAGTTTTTGAGGCGAGACTGTGTGTCGATGTAGTCGTTTGTCACATCCTGCACATGCTCAGTGAGGCTGACGAGTTGTCCACCATGTTGCGCTGTGTAGTCTCTCAGGTAGACATAAATGTTCGGATAGAGTGTAGATTGTACGGAAAATGTGAGCGATACATTGTACTGGTTATTATTGATCTCCGTGTAACTTGCGCCTGCCGACGTAGCATGAGGATCAGTTGCGCTGATCCATGATTGCAGTTGGGCTGCCACCTGCCGTGTATCTTTCACTGCCAGGGTGACATTGAGCGATTTGATCAGGTATTGTTGCGCAATGTTACTATTCGAGGGGGCCGACTGCTTACTAGTTGAACTACCTGCCGCTCCCTGGGCAGCCGAATGTACTGGCATTGCCTCTGAACCTGTAAAGGTAGAGTTCATCGCAGCCGAGCCTCCACAGGCCGAGAAGAACACAGCGAATACTACGAGACTTGCTAATCCTACCAGACAGAGTAACCATCGAGAATGCTTTTTCATAGATGTCATACGTCTACTCCTTCATTGGATGATAGGGACCGATGTATCGCGTCCGTGTTTCTGAAAGATTTAATGTTTGTGGTCTAGATGCGGCGGGGTACATCGGTCCCTACCGTTCCGCTAATATAGTTACAGTCTTGACGAGGTTGAAGAGAAAATAGTTCCCATATGAATACGTCTGTATTAGAAGCAGACTCACGGGTGGAACGATTCCAGTACTGGAGCATCGGTACGAGTGAGCAAAGCGAATGCAGATTGCATGATACGGGTCTGCAGCGCGGCGTTATTGGGTTCACCAAGCGGATAGCCGAGAGGGTAGGGAACAAATAATGCTCGCGGTGGACGTATCTTCTCCGTTATTTCACGCAAGAGCGAAATAGAGACCGTTGACATACCCGCATATTCGATAACACGCTGAATCAGTCCCACGGACTGATTGCACATGGGTCAGACAGGAGTCAGCAGGACAACATCAACCGCATCCGCAACAAGACGACGGGCAACCTCTGGCGCTGTTTCGTGGATGAGCTTTCTTGGTCCGGCAACAGAACCCATGAAGCTATAATGATGAGGTGCAATCGCGCCGATTGCACCTCGCTCTACCATCTCGCGCAAGCGATCGAGGGGAAAAGCGAGATTGCGATCACGCAACACACCTGTATGGTCAAATGCCCAACTACGCTGGTGCATTTCAAGCAGCTGCGGGGAGATGGTGGCTGGAATTTCGCGAAACGAGGTATCGCCCATACGAATTGTTGCATCAAACGGTCGTTGGTCGGGAAGGCTAAGCCCCGCGGTAGTTACCAGTGCAACGGTGCAAGCTGGCAATGGTTTACGCAATGGGGTAACCGCCATCGAGGCAGGGTCATTTGGTCGAGGACTATACTTCCCAAAAGGATATCCTTTCAGAAATAGCCGCTCTGTAAGCTCTACATCATCTATCTGTGCCATACAATCATTTACCTTGTTCACTATTGTCTGTTCGCTACAGTATAGTATAAGCCTTACTTGTTCACGAAACAAACTGGTAATATTTCCCATTATAAATATTACTAGTTACCTCTTTAACCTGCACGACGTTTATTGAAACGAAGGTTCACGCTTGATGCCTGTTATTTTTGCCTGATGGAGACTGATGGAGAGTTTACAAAGATGCTGATGCAAAAATTGACTCAACGAAGCAATATATTTATCTCTGTAATACTGTGTTGGATGGTAATATTTCTAATCGGCTGTTCTGGCCTATCATCAAAACCTCCTGCGGTTACTCCCACTCTAACCAGAAAAGTGACAGCTACAGTCACTGGCGAACAGCAAAAATTTACTGGGAACAGCACCCGACAAACGGTAGATATGACTCAAAGGGAATTGGCAAAAGCACAGCAGATTATGGCTGGCATGTCGCTCGACCAAAAATTGGGACAGCTGATACTGGTGGAGTATCTGGGAAACAATTACGTGAATTCCGGGCTGCAGGAGATGGTTGGGCAGCAATATGTCGGTGGTTTTATGTACCAGCAAGTCAATGGCAACTTCGCGGCCCCCGATAATGTTGTCAGCAATGTGAACGCTTTTTCTCAGCAAGCAACACAAGACGCTAAAATACCTTTGATGATAGCTACTGATCAGGAAGGCGGTCTCGTGAATCGCCTGTACGTCTTTCATGGCTATCTTCCATCAGCCGAGACAATGGCGGCTAGCGGTAATCCCAATTATGTGCTTACTCAGGGAGCGCAGGCGGCAAAATGGATGGAGCAATTAGGTATGAACACCGACCTTGCACCTGTGGTAGATGTCCATACGGTTGATCCTCCCGTTCTGGAAACGCGCATGTTTGGGAATACTCCTCAGACTGTTGCGACGTATGCCGGCGCTTTCCTCGCGGGTCTCCAGCAAAATAGCGTTGCTGGTTGTTTAAAGCATTTTCCAGGTCTGGGCGCTATTACTTCTGATCCACATGCCGGTTTACCAACCGTTAATCGCAGCATGGCTCAGTTAGATGCTATTGACCTTGCGCCCTACAAATTGATGATCGGCAAAGACCAGCCTGCCATGATTATGAGTACGGATGTATTGATGCCAGCCATTGATCCTTCACTGCCAGCCGAGCTATCGCCAAAGGCAATTAACGGCGTGTTACGCGGACAACTCGGCTATAATGGTGTCGTAGTGACAGACGGGCTGTACATGCGCGGCATCAGCGACCAGTGGACACTTGGTCAGGCGGCGGTACTATCAATCCTCGCCGGTGACGACCTTATTGAAGGACCATATACACCCTCACTGGTTGCAAGCGTCATCTTCGCTTTAAAACAGGCTATTCAGCAAGGTAAGCTCACCGTGAGTCGCATTGACCAATCGGTGGAACGCATCTTGCTTCTCAAGATACGGTACGGTATGATCAAATAACAAGATAATACTTTGTATCCTGAGAGGTAGAAAAAATGAGTTTACACGAAGAAGAGGGTTTTGTTGCGGTAGAAAATGGTTATCGCGTCTGGTATCGCAGCGTCGGCGGCGGCGAGCATGAAGGTATTCCACTGCTATTGTTGCATGGTGGCCCAGGATTTCCGCATGACTATCTGGAAAACCTGGCGGCACTGGCGAGTGAGCAACGCCGCGTCATATTTTACGATCAGTTGGGATGTGGGCGTTCAGATAAGCCCGATGATACATCGCTCTGGCAGGTGCCTCGCTTTGTAACTGAACTGGCAACCATGCGTAAAGCACTCGGACTTGAGCGCGTCCACATTCTCGGACAATCGTGGGGCGGGATGTTGGCAATTGAATATGCTTTGACGCAGCCAGAGGGACTTGTAAGCCTTCTACTCTCCAACACTGCCTCCAGCATCCCATTGTGGATTGCGGAAGCAAACCGTCTGCGGGCAGCATTGCCGCCAGAGGTGAATGCAACACTGCTACGGCATGAAGAAGCAGGGACGACCGATAGTGCTGAATACCAGACGGCAATGCAAGTTTTCTATGATCGTCATGTTGTTCGCGTGCCTATGCCGGATTATGTGCAGCGAGCTTTCGATACGCATAGCGAGATCGTTTACAATACCATGAATGGCCCCAGCGAATTCCATGTAATTGGTACGATTAAGGACTGGGACCGCACAGACCGCCTCGGTGAAATTCACGTGCCAACGCTCATTCTTTCGGGGCGCTACGACGAATCAACTCCGGTAATCAATGACATTCTACACAAAGGAATCGCTGGTTCAGAATGGATAATCTTTGAACAAAGCTCCCATCTATCGCACGTCGAGGAAGCCGAATTGTACATGCAAACAGTACAAGCTTTCCTGAAACGTGTTGAACAAGGTATGTGATATTTCCCTCATAAGTGCGCGGTCAACCGGCATCTATGGGGGAAATCAACCCATAATGTGCATTATCGCGTCCACCTGATAGCCAGCTATTACCAATCATGATTTTGTAAGCGGCGGCAGCACAAAACTATACATCTGATAGTTGAAAGCTGTCCAATCGCTATTTTGTGGGTTTGATGTCGGGACAAATTGAATACGCACTGTGACGGACGAATTTCCTTGTGTCAACGACGCAGGTAAGGGGAAATCTTCGTCACGCCAGCAACGTGAATGCCCATCAACGCCGGTTTCACTGGAGACACCGGCGGTATACCATGTACCGGCGAAATGACCGTCTACGAAGACGTTCGCCCGCTGATTCGGGACGCAATAATCAAAGGTGCGCCGCAAAAAGGCTCCTACATTATGCGGGTCTAATGCCATCGTAAAGCTGGTCGTTCCTGTCATTGATGTACCTGTAGCCGTACTGAGCGGACTGTTGACGGTGTATTCATAGGCAGAAGTAAGTTGATATTGCCGCTCGCCCGGCGAGGTATAACCATGAGCAGAGCGACTACTTAAAGAAGTGGGCAGCACGGTGTCACTGAGTAATGCGGTTTGTACCGGTGTGCCATACCAGAGTATGGTGGCTCGATATGGCAACGTACTCTGGTCGCCGCCGCCATGTTCCCAGCGCACGGTGAGATGGCGATTGAACGGGATGCTGTCGGCAATGAGAAAACGATAGAGTGCCGCACCATCATGATTGGTGCCGGGGGGATTATTCACGCTACTGGGCAGTCCGCCTAATGGAAGAGACGTTTGTACGCCTCCATTCCAATAATCTCCTCCAAGTCCCCATTCTTCCGTTCCAGTTACGGCTATTTGCGCTGTGCGACTATCGTCAATGTAGATGTGTGGGTCGCCTTCCAGCGTTCCACCGGGCCTGGTGAAATTGACTACTGTACCCACCAATTTCCCGCTTCCCTGAACGTTAAGAAACGTCATATCCTGACCTGCCACTGGCTTTGGTACGCTGGTATAAGTTGCGTGAAATGTTCCCCACCAGTTTGTGGGGTCAAGGAATGGCTCATAACGGACGCTCCATGCGATATGTTGCAACGCATCATTTGACACAATTCCAATACGTACGCTTTTCGCGAAAGGCATGGGCCAGTAGAGGTTATAGTTCATGTAGGTGCTACCATCACCGTTCGCGCCTGCTATCCAGCCCTGAACAAGAGGACGTTGAGCGGGCTGATATACACCAGCCCCATCACCGACCAGAAATTTGATCGGTGCATCCACACTGGGAACTTTCTCACCATCCCAATAGATAAGCAGCCGCGAGTTGCCAAAACGAACCTTTTCTGCATATGGCACATGAAAGGTGAGTGCGCGTATCTGACTGGGGCCGCTAAGCATCGTTATCGGTGTGGCTTGCTTGCTCGACAGAGTAAGATTGCCATTCTGTTGCGCGATATTTACTGGTGCGATATCGCTACCAGCGCAACGCAGTAACGCGACAACATCTTGCGTTGGCATTGCGCTATCCCAGGTTGTGATTGGAGTCCCATAAGGAAGTTTGCGGTAGAGCAAATAAAAATTTGCATTCGGCTGTTGAGATGTCCACTGGATACTTTTTTGATATGGTATCGCTGAGGCAATGATACTGCTGCCCTGGCTTTCCTGGGTGTTTAACGAAAGCGGGTAGGGAAATGCGGCGGCGGGATTACTGGTAGGCGACAGCTGACCGAGGTCTTTTGCGCTGATCGAACTGGCGAGATGACCATCCAGCAAGAGATTCCACGGGCCTCCGGTTGTCTCCTGCATCCGCGAGAATGTTACAATGCCAGGGCCGATTTGATCAAACAGCACATGCTCACCATCGGGCAAAATACGTAAATAATGTATACTATCCGTGTTGCTGCCAGCCGGGTCGGCGGTAGATTGACCATCCACGCGATCACCCAACTCTAGATAGGAAAGTTTATCCCAATGACGATATGCATCAAGACCGAGGTAGAGTGGTGGTGCTATCGTAGCGTTTTTTTGAGTAGGGCTGGTTTGTGTCGGCAAGCTTACCGGGCAAATAGCAGCTACATTGTTAGAAGCTCGCCAGGCGACGACCACAATAACACTCGTTAAAACAAGCATAGTAAGCAAGATACCACTCAGCAGCCTGTAGCGACTATATCGGGATGCTAACATAAGTTCCCCTCGAAATTTCAAAGATATGTAATCTTCCCAAGCATAGCATATTTCGACAGAAACTTCTGTAACGTAGGGGCGCAATTCATAACGCCCGCAAACTCACTTGCCAAAATGACATTTTTTACGTTATACTCAAGTAGTGTCCAGATTGCCAGAGAGTAAGGAGTAGTCCGCATGCAGAACGGGAGCCACGCCTCCTTCGATACCCAGGAAAACATTGCCGATTGCGCATTTTGTCAGCGTAACATGATAGCTGCAAAAATTTTAAAAGAGACCGCACATTTTTTGATTGTCGCCGACCACGCTCCACTTGCAGAAGGTCACTTGCTCATTATTCCCAGGTATCATTACGCTTGCTACGGCGATGTTCCGACAGAGTTGGATACCGAGTTGCTTGCGATAAAGCAAGAAATCCAGCAATTTTTCAAAACATTCTATGTTCCTCCTGTATTCTGGGAACATGGTATCTTTCGACAGACCGTTTTTCATGCACACTTACATTGTTTTCCATTTGGGACTGCTGAATATAATCTGGACGAACCATTACACAGTTTTGTTGTCCATTCTCAAGATGACATACGACAATGGTATGTGATGCGTGGTCAATACTTCTACATGCAAGATGCCCGGATAGCGTTGCTTTTCGCGCCTGAGATGGATACCTATCTGCACATTATCCGCGATGTGTTATGGCGTGGTGCTTCTACGTATGGCCTGGCTAAAACATGGCGTTCACCACAGCAGCGCCAGGATGAAGGCGTCCCGCTGATCGAGGCAACGCTTACGAAATGGCAACAGTTTCAACAACAAGGAGTGGATTATGCTAACGAGTCCTCTACACGATGAACTGGTTACTGTGAACGACATCACATTGCACGTTGTCCAGTGGGGGGTGGATGGGGAGCATGGCACACCGATTGTCTGCGTTCACGGTTTAACCGCGAACGCTTTTTATTTCCAATTGCTGGCAGACAGTCTTTCACAACACCATTGCGTCATTGCCTATGATTTGCGCGGACGTGGTGACAGCGATAAACCCGAAAGTGGCTATAGCGTTCCGACACATGCTCAAGACCTGGCACATTTAATTGATAGGTTGGGGCTTGAGCGTCCTATTGTGATTGGTCACTCGTTAGGAGCAATGATCGCACTTTATTTCGCGGCCCATTATCCAGATAAAATTCGCCAGCTTGTGCTGATTGACGCTGGTCTGCCATTACCGTGGAAAACGCCGGAGGAGCAACCCGCATGGCTTACGACGGCTATCAATCGTCTGGGAACGCCGGTGCCTTCATTTGTAGAATACATCGCTCGTCTGAAGCAGGCACCTTTTCTGGGACCGTACTGGAATCAGTACGTTGAACGGTATTTCGAACACGATGTGTATCATCATAGCGATGGCTCAGTGAGCGCAAAATGCCTGCGTGCGGCGGCGATTGAGGAAGGAACACATTATGACGAGGCGCAACCGGAGCAACAATGGGCCAACGTCCAGGTTCCTACATTGCTTTTGCGAGCGGGGCAGGGCATGTTCTCTGAAAATGACCAGCTTGTACTGGAGGAATATGTGGCAGATGCATTACGCGAATTTAAAGATTGCCGCTATGTGAATTTTCCGTCGCTGAACCACTACACCATCCTGTTTGGCGTAGAGCAAGGGCCAGCACTAGAGATACAATCATTCATAGACAAGGAGTCAAAGGTATGACTATTCAAAAAGTTGGTGTTGTCGGCTGTGGCCTCATGGGCGGTGGCATCGCGCAGACCTGTGCGCAGTCTGGCTATGAGACTGTTGTGCGGGAAGTTAACCAGGAATTGCTTGATAAGGGCCTGAAACGAATCTACGCTGCCTGGGATATGATGGCGAGCAAGGGAAAAATCACCCAGGGACAGGTAAATGAGAATCGTACTCGTCTCCATGGTACCCTGAATATAGCGGACTTTGCCGATTGTGATCTTGTGATTGAGGTCGTGATCGAGAATATGGAAGAGAAGCTACGCCTGTTCCCTGTGCTGGATGCCACCCTCAAGCCAGGCGCGATTATTGTCAGTAATACGTCGTCGCTCAATGTAACGCAGATGGGTGCTGTGACAAAACGTGCTGATAAAGTATGTGGCCTGCATTTCTTTAATCCCGCGCCAGTGATGAAGCTGGTAGAGGTCGTGCGCACGATCTCTACATCCGAAGAGACCATTAATACAGTCAAACAGTTTGCGCTTTCGCTGGGCAAAACGCCCGTGCTGGCAAAAGATACCGCCGGTTTCATCGTCAATTTCTTGCTGATACCCTACCTTTTATCAGCCATCCGCCTGCTAGAGAATGGTATGGCATCACGAGAGGATATAGATACCGCGATGCAACTGGGCTGCGGGTATCCAATGGGACCGCTTACATTATTAGATTATGTTGGGCTTGATACAACGCTTTGGGCTGCTGAGGCTATCTACGAAGAGTATAAAGACCCATTGTACGCACCACCGCCACTGTTGCGCCGTATGGTGCTTTCGGGAATGTTCGGCAAGAAAAGCGGGAAGGGCTTTTATAATTACCAGTAAAAAACAGTGCCAGCGTGCCAAACGGCACGCTGGCACTGTTTTTTACTGGTAATTTCAATTTGAGCTGGTACCTCGAGGCTCAATGGGCAAATCTGTAGTAAAAATTTCCTTACGCACATATTTCTGCGGGACTGGCAAGACCTCATCGCGATGATAGGAGCCACTGGCGTCGGTATTGATGCCGGGCGAACGCCGACCATAGTTGTAGTGGCCTGTTTGCGCAGGTGAGAGCGGGCCGCGAGCAAATTGTGCGACTCCACTGACATTCGGTACGCCGTGTTCCGGCGTATCCTCGTACAGGTTATCAGGAACACTGTTCAATCCCTGACGTTTCAAATCATTTTCACTCAATGATAGCAGTATAATATTTTTTGTGGTGTCGCGAATGGCGCTGTGAGGAACATAATACGCTTTTACAAATAACCCACCGCGCTCGACAAGCACATATTTGCTAAAACGGGCCTGTATTTTGCCAAGTCGCTTGCCATCCTTATCAATCACTTCCTGGCCTAGTTCAAACGTTGGATGAACAGAAGTAGCTTCGGGTAAGCTTTCTTCGATTGTCATACATACACTCCTTCAAACCTGATAGTCGCAGTATCTGTAACTGGTATAATTATAACGCATCATCACTACTTTCAGGTAGGGGGCCGATTGAATATAGGTCAATGCGATCAATCGGTTCCTATCTTACAATTCCTGATGTTCTTTTGTTGGACGCGGCAGCGAACTATTCGTGCCGTTTGGACTTTGGACTGACGCGGTATTGCCACCAGGATGTGTAGGATGGGAAGGATGGGCTCGTTCGAGAGGCAACTGTTGGTGGTGGAATAGCCGGTTGGAGAGCAGTGCGTGGTTGGCCGTCATCGCAACCTGCATAGACTCAATCACATGCTCCAATTGCTCAATACTTTGGAACACTTCCTGGACATTGGTCAGGGTGCCTCCGTAGGTGTGAACTTGTAGATGTGATAACTCGTCAAAAAGCTGATGTTGCAAGGTGGAGATGCGTGATGAAAGCTGATGTTCCAGACGCTGTGTAGCCGTTTGCGCTCTATCGCCCAGTAGTGCAAAACGATCATCGAGTGCTTTCCCAAACGCGTCCATCAAATCTTCCCAGGCTAAATCGGTCTGTACCTCAATAGCCTCAAATTGAGGCCCATGGTCACTATTTGCCATGGCTATCGCTTCTTCTTCAGGAGATTGGTAAACCATCCGCTGATTCAGCAGCTCCTCAATCGCGAGAAGTTGTGCCGCCAGAGAGCGGTCTACAATGCCCTCTATCTGTTCAGTATGTTCAGTTTCTGGCGGTTGTGGTGCTTGCCATTGCCTCACTTGCTGGCTCACGGTTTGGGAAATGCGCATAGATGAATCGGTCAGTTGTTGCTGGAGCATGGTATTGATTGTACTCTGTTGCTCACCCAGTTTCTGAGCCATCACGCGGATAACCTCTTGTTGGGCAGCAATAAGGCGCTGGTCAACTTCCCGGCGAAACTTGTTGAGGCGCTGATCAAAAAGACGTTCCATATCCTGACGGTGAGCGGAGAGCTTCCTGTCAAGGATATCGTTGAAGGATTGTAGTTCATCTGCGGTAAATGACATAGGTATACCCTTTTCCTTACACAATCACCCAATAGTTTTTATAATGCTCAGTGATGCTCAGTATAAAGGTTACGGGAAGTCTGTGTCAATGTATTTCAGCACTATTGCCCAGGTTGGCTATATGCGTGGATAAACATTTACCGTGCAGAATATTCCTCGTGCCTTAAAAAAAGGAGCCTTTCCCGGTACATGGGTTCCCATTGTATAATTTTCACGAATGAGATACCCAACGACGGTTTCTACCCGGTTGTAATTGTACCGTCGCCATTCACACGAATGGAGACTTTCGCCAGCGGGCCATTGCCAGGACCTGATATGCACGCGAACCCATTATGAGGATCAAACACTGCACCATGCGCCGGGCAATGAAGATTTTGGTTGCCAGTACTGTAATCAACGGGGATACCCTGGTGCGTGCAAGCCCGTTCGCAGGCGACGAACGTGCCATTTGCCATGTGGATGAGCAAGCTTCCCTGACCATCTGCCGGATTAGTAAACATTACCGCGCTATTTGTCGGCTGATTAGTGTGTCCAATGACTTTACCTGTATGGCTGGGCGGGGGAGTGGGTGTTGGATTCGGTTTCGGCGTAGGCGTTGGTTGTTTCGCCTGCGTCGGTTGCGCGGTCGGTACCCGCTGCGGGACTTTAGTTGGAGTCGGTGGGTGAGCTGATGTTGGTGTCTTGCCGGGCGCTGTCGTGGGTGTTGACCCGGTGAGAGATGCCGGTCCACTGGCAAGTTGCGGCTGTTGTTTCATGCTTTGAGTAAAATGCGCAAAGCTGATACCTCCAATGCTCACGACACCCGCAGCGGCAACGCCGGTCACAATTAGTGTAACCAGCTTTCTCCTGTCCTGTTGTGCTGGTTGTTTGCGGGAACGTGATCTGGTGTTGTTCAGACGTATTGGAGGACGGCGAGCAAAGGTTCCAGGGGCAGGCGAAGATGCTGCTGCTTGAAGCCCGTTTGATGTGCTTGTCCACCAGGCAAAGGGGTCCATCCCTCCCAACGAGTTGGAATTATTTCCAGCCAGGGTAGACGATCCTGGTTGTACAAACGGCAGTGTGGACGAAGCATGAGCGGCGTCAGGCATTTGCCCCGTGCCAACAGGAGGCTCCTGCAACTGCTCTAGAGGAGTGACGGGCTCATCAAACCAGTTAACTGTAGGGGGCAGTGTGACCTGCGATTTGAGCATTGCCTGTTCAGCACTGGTGGCGGTAGCCCACTGCGTCGGGTCCAGTGTTTTTATGATGCGCTCAAAGGTCAACGCGGCCTCGCCAGCAGATAGAGTACGCCTCTCCGGGTCGCGTTCCAACATTTTCTTTAGTACCAGATCAAACGCTTCTGGCACTTCGGCGCAAACTTCGTGAATTGAGGGAACAGGCTGCTGCAAGCGCAGCAAAGCTATATCGAGGGGATCTATGCCACGGAATGGCCGGGTGCCGCTAAGTAGTTCAAAAAGCATTACTCCCAATCCATAGATATCAGAGCGGGCGTCATCAGGCAGACCCAGCACACGTTCTGGAGCAATATATTCGGGATGACCCACGAAGGTGCCATTTCCTCTGGTGAGGTGCGCCAGAGGATGCGCATTCTGGGCTTTTCCGTGGATTTCCAGTATCGTGCGTAGCCCAAAACCGGCGATGCGTACATTGAGTTCGGTACTTACCAACACATTGGAGAGGCTCAACATGCCGTGTACCATACCCTGACTATGTGCATAGTCCAGCCCCGCTGCTAATTGCTTGAGTATTGGCAGCATTTGTTGAGGAGTAAAGCGGGTATTCTGTTTCAGGGACTGAGCAAGTGAAGCTTCTTTGACAAACGCTGTAACCAGATATAAATAGCCGGGCTGTATCCCAAAGGCGTAGATTGGCAGGATATGCGCATGTGTCAGTCGAACGAGTATCTCACTTTCCCTGGCAAGGCGGAGGCTTAATTGCTCGTGTTCTTGAACGGACATTCCCTCTGGTAAGTTGAAGGTAGTAACCATAACTCTGCGACCTTGTGCTGGTTGCTGAGCCAGATAGGCCGCTCCCAACTGGCTCTGACCGAGCAGCCGTTCGAGCTGATATTCACCTAACATACCGCTTATAAACAAATCTGTGCTTCCCATTTTTCTATCTCCTTTATCTGGTTCCCAAGGGGGTCAGAATTGTTTGCCTCTATTTGCTTCTATAGGAAAGAAGTGTATAGATAGAGAGGAATGTTTGTCAACGTGCTATGCTTGTAGTAGGATTTACGGGGGATATGCAAACTGCATCTTCACCGTCATGAATTTGCCTGTTAGTACTATGCCAACCTCTTGCCGCGAGAAACGTGTGTAACAAAATCCCTTCTAAGGGTACTACCTTTCCGAACCTTTCTTGAGGAGGCCTGATTCAGGAGTATTGCATGGACACGCGATCATCGTATGTAATTATTGGCAATGGCATAGCGGGCGTAACCGCCGCCGAAATCTTACGTACCCACGACGCTGCCAGTGCCATTACCATTGTGGCGGATGACCCTTTTCCTGCCTATTATCGCCCCGCGCTGAAAGATTTTCTGGGAAGACGCCTGCCAGAGGGAAAACTGTGGGCGCGGCCCTCCACCTTTTATCAGGAGCAGCACATTCGTTTTGTTCCAGGGCGCGTCGTTAGCATCAATTCTCAACAACACGTTGTGCAATTGCATAACGGTCGGCTGATTCCTTATCATACCTTGCTACTCGCGAACGGTGCACGTTCCCATACGCTCTCCTGTCCCGGCCTGAATCTGGCCGGTGTTACTACCTTGCGTACAGTGGCCGATTATCAGGAGGTACTTCGCCGCCTGGAGAAGGTGAACCGTGTGGTGGTATGTGGTAGTGGCACGTTGGCGCTGGAGAGTGCTGAAACCCTGCGACATTGTGGCTACCAGGTGACTCACTTGCTGCGCGGCAAGCGACTCTGGGCAGAAGTGCTGGACCCTGTGGCTTCGGATATAGTGTTGCAGGAAGAACAGCGTGATGGTGTGGATGTGCGTGTGGGGGAAGAAATTGCGGAAATTCGCGGGAAAGATGGTCAGGTCTGCGCCATCCTGACCACGCGAGGTGAACGCATTGCTTGCGAGCTGGTTCTGATTGCCGTGGGCATTGACCCATTGACCGACTTTATTCGGGCCAGTGGGATCGCCTGTGGGCGTGGCGTTCAGGTTGATAGCTGCATGCGTACCAGCAGCCCGGATATCTACGCCGCTGGTGATGTAATTGAGACGACCGATGTACTAACCGGGCGCACGCGCATCCTGGGGCAATGGTTTCTCGCTATTCAGCAGGCGCAGATCGCGGCGTACCATATGCTCGACTTACGTTCTCCCGAGGCTATAGACACAACCAGTGGGCATTTTTATAATGCGACCTTCCTGTACGGGCTGGATTTTGTCTCGATTGGGTTGACCAACTGCCCGGCAGCCCCCGGTTTCTCTGAACTGATCGCCGAGCCGATGCCGCGCAGCTACCGAAAAGCGATCCTCTACCGTGATACTATCGTGGGTGCGCTCTTGCTAGGTGATCGTCGGCAGGCGCTGGCTTTCAAACGCGCAATTGATCAACAGACCAACCTGCTTCCCGTCTCCAGGCAGTTGTTCAACGAAGGCTTTGATCTTGATGTCTGGCTCGATCAACAGCAGATTCCTGCTCCCATCCTCTCGTTGCAGAAACAGCGCATATCCGCGATTTCCTCGGCGGGACACAAGGGAACGACAGATACAGCTACGGTTTCGGACAAAACGGACATGCATCAAACGTCCCTGAAAGATACCGATGCCTATTTGGTGCCTATCCCACATCCCAAAGTGCGTGTGTTTGCCACGGAGATACAACTGAACCGGGACGAGCAAATGCCGGTAATGACTCTTGGTCGGCAAACTGGGGTCACGTGGCTGCTTGAACATAGCTCTATTTCACGCCTGCATGCCGAAATCACCCGTGCGGATGATACATATCTGCTGCGTGACAGGGGCAGTTCAAATGGTACCTTCATCAACGGCTCTCCCCTTGTACGTGAGAACAGCTATCTTTTGCATTCCAATGACCTTGTGCGTTTTGGTGATATGCAATTTCGTTTTGAGTTACGCCCGCATGTCTCATCCAGCCCTCTCATGGCAGATACTTCCGACAGTTTTGCCCATCTTCAGAGTACGGAGTTGCACGCGAGTATCTCACGCCTCATTCCCACATCATTTCTGCATACACTGCCAGAGACGCCGGTATTGGTGCAGGTGGGGCCGGACATGGTACCTCATCCGCTTCCTCTGGAACACGGACGACACTACCTGTTGGGACGAGATCAACAGAACGATCTGGTTTTCCCTGATGTCTCGCTCTCGCGCAAACACGCTGAGATTTTCAGTACACCCGATGGCTTCTACATTCGTGATTTGAATAGCAGCTATGGCGTCCTGGTAAATAAGGTGAAAATCAATAATACTTTTCATCTTTCACATGGAGATCGCATCGTCCTGGGGAATATCTTGCTCTATTTCTCGTATCCACAGAGCGTGGCGCTCAAGCAGGCAGCAGTTGTTACAATGCGGATTTCTCAGCGTCTGAATACGGAAATGAGCGCAACCCGAATGCCGGAAACGCAGAAGTCTCTTCTCGTTGATCTGGAGCATCGCAGAGCAACCAGGCCACTAAACCCGGAGCAGCTTACTTTTGAAATTGCTATGTGTATCGGCTGTAATCGCTGTATGGATGCCTGCCCTTTACCCGGTTCCTCACAGATTACTATCGCCGCCTTAAACCATGCAAATGTCACGGCAGACATCGCTCCTGAAGTAGCTCGCTTTACGCACGAGTGCATTATGTGCGGGTCTTGCGTACCCGTGTGTCCGGTAGATAACCATCGCGATCTACTGATGCTCTCGCTCAAACAGCGCCTGGGTACTTCGTGGGAGAGCCTGCCAGATGAGCAACGCGTGGTGCAGGCCATACCTCCAGGCTGGTCGCAGACGCTGCTGATCAAGCGGTTGCGCGAATACTCGCTGTTTCACGATCCACAGCAAGTTCCCGCCACCTACCTGCTCCATATGATGGTGTTATCTGAACGACGTATTCTTGCCCCAGGAGAGCGTTTATTGCACGAGGGGGAGTATGGGCGCGATCTCTACCTGATTCTGGAGGGCCAGTTGGAACTGACGACGACTGATCGAGAGAACAGCGAACTTCCGGTGGCGATGCTGCGGCGAGGTGAGTATGTGGGCGAGGATGCAATGCTGACAGGACAGCCCTATACAGTTTCGGCGCAGGCGCAAGAACCTACATTGCTCCTGCGGATACCAGAGCAGGTGATGCAGCGCCTGATGGAACTTGTGCCCGCCGTGCGCCAACATTTCGAACGCTTTACTCGTACCCATTCGCTTCTAGCTATTCTCAAACGGATGGAGCTTTTCGAGGTGGTTGCGGATGCCGATCTCCAGGTACTCATACAGCAAACAACGATCAACCACTATGAGCGCAGTGAACGGCTTTTCGCTGAAGACGTGCGAAGTCGCCCACCACGCGAAACCTTGCACATTCTGCTCGAAGGGTTTGTCAAAGTCGCCCGTCAGCCATCTTACGGTATAAAGCAAGGTGTAAGTGGTGAACGCATTATTGCCTATCGCCAGGGAGGTGATTACTTTGCTGGCGGCCTGGATTTGTTGGGAGATGGACAGGCGGTAACAGTGACAACGATTAACCGTTGTCGGGTGGCTGAAGTACCTCGGCACGCTGTTCTGGCGTTGTTCCAGCGTTATCCCGAAGTAAAGCAGCGTTTTACTTTGCGCCTACAAGAATACCTTGAGGCCGCTGCCTCCACGCATGACTACGTGACCACGTACAGGGCGTTACAGGGGTTTGTACCCGACAGCACTACGGCTGATCCTGATGTGCAAGCCGGACTCCATTCACTGGTGAATGATGGTGTCGTAGAGGGGACGGAAGTGCTGGTGATTGATCTCGATAAGTGTATTCACTGCAATGAGTGCGAAAATGCCTGTGAACGACGGCATGGACACTCGCGTATGAACCGCAAGGGGATGGTAGTCGGCAATATCAGTATTACCACCACCTGTCGGCAATGTCAGGACCCGGTCTGTATGTTGTGTAGCCGGGCGGGTATCGCACGGCATCCTAATGGCGAAGTATACATTACGGAGAGTTGCATCGGTTGCGGTATCTGTGCGGATCGTTGTCCGTATGGAGCTATTTCGATTGCACAAATCGAGGACGAACCGCTTGCCAGAAGTACCTGGCAGCGTTTTAGCGCATTGATTACGAAAGGTGCTGGCAAAGAGTGGGGGCGCAAAACCTTGCCGGTGGTCAGCTCGAACGTAGCTGGTGGCAGTAATGTTGCTTTTGGTCCGCTAGACACCTTCTCACCCAGAAGCGGCTACGACGAGCTGCGTAAAAAGATTGCGATTAAGTGCGACCTGTGCGCCGGTTATAGCAACCAGGCTTGTGTACAGGCCTGTCCCGCGGGTGCAGCATTCCGCGTTCAACCGACCAGATTCTTTGGCTCAACCGAAGAAATCCTGCAACGGCGAGCAAATTAGATAAAGAGAAACATGGCTATAGCAAAGCGACCCCCGGTCCAACAAAAGACCATCCGACGTATCTGGAGAACGCCAGCTTCAAAATGGAACTGGTTCTTTCTAGCAAGTTCTCTGTTCATCCTAGGCTGGGTTTACCTTATTTATCGTTCGGCTATCGCAACGCAACTGTATCCTGGCCCATATAATTATCCTTTTCGCCAGTTTGGCATTGTCGCTTTCGGTCTGGTGCTACTGGTCGCAGCTTATACCCTACGTCGTCGCTTCGTGCGAAATTTGCCGGGAAAGGTGCATGACTGGCTCTGGTTGCATATCTGGTTCGGTATCATTAGCTTACTTATTGCCTGCATGCATAACAATTTTCAGAGCATTACCTACAACTTCTCGTTTCTGTCTAGCCGTTTCACCGAAGGCACCTATGGTACGACAGCACTCTATGCCTTACTCTTGCTTGTTCTGACTGGAATTACAGGTCGTTTGCTCGATTTCTGGCAGGCGCGGGTGATCGCTGCTGAAGCCGATACCAATGGCGTTGGCATCACACGCTCGGTGGAGGATCGTCTGCTTGATTTGTCCTTAACAATCGAGCGCTTGAGGGCAGGAAAGTCCGTCCAATTCAATCAGTACTGTGAACAGGCTATGCGTGTCAGAGAGCCAATGCTTCTGCCATTACCCGCGTTGCCATCCCACGAAGCGAAGGATTTCCAGCGAGTCGGTGCAGTACTTGTTGAGCATGCCCGACTCGCTTGCTCGCTGCGCCGTCAGCAGCACGCCCGGTTGATCATCCGTGCCTGGCGCTATATCCACATTCCTCTAGCATGCGCGGCTAGTGTCATCATCATGTATCACAGCCTCTTTGAGTTATGGAAAATGCTGGTGCTGCATTATTAGTCAGGGAATGGGTTATCAGGTTGTTTATTTCATACTGATAAGCCCAACGCTTGCATCAACAGCTTATTTCGCTTTTTTAGTTACCTCATCGCCGCGTGCTATAGCCGTGAAAATGCCAAGTGCGGCAAAGGCGGCACAGACCAGCAAGGCTGCATGAAAACTGCTCACGAATGTGTTTTGTAGCGCACCGAGATGCGTTGTCGTGAGGAAGCTATGCCCCTGCAAAGATGTTAGCAACGTACCTGCGGTAGCCCCTCCTAATGCCGCAAAGATCGTTCCTGTAAGGGCGACACTCATACTTTGCCCAATGACACGTCCTGTCGCAAGCAATCCAGATGCCTCTCCCTGTGCATTCAGTGGGGCCGCTCCCATTAACGTGCGCGTATTCGGCGATTGGAAAAGCCCTTGACCGATACCAGTCACGGCCAGACGCCAGATGATATCCCAGGTAGAACTTTGCGCATTAATCTGACTCAGCAGGAATAATCCGAAACACGCAATCGCTAATCCTATTGGAGAGAGCCAACGCGACCCGAAGCGATCTGCCAGCGTGCCACTCAACGGTGCAGCAACGGCAAGCATAAGTGGCAGCGGCGTCAACATCAAACCAGTCTGGATGGTTGAGAAACCACGCAATTCCTCAAAGTAAAATGGCAAAAGAAAACTCGGTGCAAACAGTGCCATCATACAAAGCATGAAGCTGATATTCGCAAGAGCGAAGACGCGATTCGTGACTAACGACAGGTTGACAATAGGCTGCTCCACATGCATCTCGACATAGACCCCTACAGTCAACATGAGCAGACTTACTCCAAGTGATGTGAGTGTGCCAATAGAAAGCCATCCCCACTCTTGTCCAAAGGAAAGCCCCAGGGTAAGAGTAGCCAGTCCGATTGCCAGCACTATTGCGCCGATTGGGTCAAAACGCTCATGCTGTTTGCTCGGCGAGCCTTGCTCTCTGTACAGGTAAAACGAGGCGAGAAGGACGATTAAACAGATTGGAACATTGACGAAAAAAATCCAACGCCAGGTCAGATATTGTATGATGATGCCACCGATAGTAGGGCCAGCCGCCACACCCAGTGATACTACTACCGCATTCAAGCCCAATGCCAACCCACGCTCATTCCGAGGAAATGTACTCGTAATCATCGCTACATTGACCGAAAAGATGAGTGCGCCGCCAATACCTTGAAAAAGGCGTGCGAGAATGAGGAGTAGCAACGAGGGAGCAAGGCCAGAAAGCGCCGACCCCACGATAAAAACAACCAGTCCCGTCAAAAAAATTGGCTTCCGACCAATCATGTCTGCAAGTCGCCCACACGTGAGGAGAACTGCCGCAATAATTACAAGATAGCCAATGATAATCCATTCGGTGGCCCCGCTTATTCCAGCATGAAATGTGCTTGCAATGTTTGGCAGGCCGATATTGACGATTGAACCGTCAAGAGTGGTCATAAAGGTCGCCGCAGCCGACAGTACAAGCACAGTCCACTTATTCATAGCGCCTGGCAGTTCGCCGGTATGGGATGCAGGGGAATTGGCTACACGACGAACGATGGGTAAAGGAGCAGTGATAGTTCGTACTAACTCATGTACGTCGGTCGTTTCAACTTTTCCATAGGTGTTCAATCGTTGTTCTTTATACATTCTATCCTCTTTCACAATTTTAATAAGCTGTGTATATTTTTTAAAATTCAAAAATATGTTGTTGACTCTTCTGGTTTCTGCCTTATCTAAAGTATAAAGCCTTTGCACTTGCATATCCAATACATAATTAAGTAGAGACTAATAGGTATTACCTATGAAAAGAAAGGTGCAAAGATGGAACTTCGTCATCTACGGTACTTCGTCGCTGTCGCGGAAGAACTCCATTTTGGCAGGGCGGCCACACGGCTTTTGATTGTGCAACCATCGTTGAGTCAACAGATTCGGCAGCTTGAGGATGAGTTAGGTTTTCCTCTATTGAGGCGCACCAAGCGTTCAGTGGAATTGACAGATGCAGGAAAGGTATTTTTGACGGAAGCGCGGAATGTTCTGACTCAGGTTCAGGAGGCGAAACGTGCTGCTCAACGAGCATATCGTGGAGAGATAGGACGGCTGGTGATTGGCTACATCAGTTCAAGCACCTACGACCTGCTGCCGATGATGCTCAGTGCTTATCGAGAGCGTTTTCCTGATATTGATGTTGCCTTACGAGAACTGACGTCACAAGAACAATTACGGGCATTAGAAGAGGAATCCATTCAGGTAGGGCTACTACGCTTGCCTATCAATGACCCCATGGTACATGCCGAGGTTGTTCGCCGGGAGCCTATTGTATGTGTCCTTCCAGAGGGGCATACACTTGCCATACGTGAACGAATCCCCGCATTTTCGCTCGCAAATGAGCGGTTCGTCCTCCAGTCGCGAGAACGAGGAGGAGGTTATTATGCTCAATTAATGAATTTGTGCCTTACTGCTGGCTTTAGTCCTTCGGTGATTCAGGAAGTGACAGAGATGCATACCATTGTGAGCCTGGTCGCGGCTGGAATGGGCGTTTCCCTTGTGCCTTTATCAATCAAAAACATTCGCAGTCAAGGGGTGGTATATCGCGAGCTAGAAGGATTAACGACCATAACTGAGATGGCAATTGCATGGCTACGTAATTCACCTTCGACCATTGTACAAAATTTCGTAAAGGTGGCAAGGGAAACAACCACAGGCTCAATTTCATGAAACATGATCGGTAGGCTCTGTGTCTTTCTTCCAACAATGCAACAGAGAGAGCAGCTACATGAAGGCTTTTGTTCCCTTGTTCTGTCTTCATATAGCTGCTCTCTCTGTTTAGATGCCGTCACAACTATCCTTTATTGCGACGTTGCTGGACCCGGACTCATCTCTTTGACTTTCTGTGCGTCACGCACGTCATGATAGTACTCGCGCCAGATCAAGCGGTGGATGCCGAGGTAATATGGCAGACGATTGAGATAGGGTATGAAAGGGACCAACACGAGTATGGCCGTGAGTATGCCCATGGTGAGTAGCACCAGTGCATCGGCATTCGCGGCAAACGCATCGGTATTGTAGGGCGGGACCTGGTACCAGAAGGTGTAGAGCCAGAGCCATGCCTGCCCCGGGTAGTTGCCGGTCTCGTTCATCACTCCCCATTGCGAACCCAGCAAGTTGAATTGTGCCGCTTTCGTTGGCAGCGCATCCTCCGACAAGAAGAGCAGCGGCTTCGTAAAGTCATTCTGATAGAAGTTACCATTGTATTGGAGCAAGCCGTCTAACGCGCCGCTGGTACCTAGGGTCAGCAGTTGATCCATCATGGTGGGAAGCGGGCCGTAGTTGCCTTGCGGCACGACCACATGACCAGCATTTTCCGTCGCTTTCCCTAATGCCGTGGTATAGGCATCTTCCCAGGACGCTTGCTGCTGCGCACTGGCCTGCGTAAAGGTCTGAAGTGCCGATGTCACCTGTGGGTCGCTCTGTGCGGCGACAGCTAAGGGATCGAGGACATAGACGTGTGCCGTATCAATGGGAATGGTCACACCCGCCAGTTGCTGTAGCGAAACCGGCCCAATATACTGTACGGAGCCAGTCCCCTGGTTGTAGGGCGGCCCATACTGGGCAATCCCACTCGTGGCGCTGAGTTCTGCCATGGCGGTGGTGACGAAGCCAACCGGATTCTGCTGAGCGTATTGCTGAAGCGTCAACGGCGGTTCATCGGGAGATGACAAAAATCCGGCAAAGGCGACTACCAGGACAAAGACGGCGACCAGTGCGATCAAGCCTTCACGGATGAGATCGTAGGGCATCATATGGAGTCCGCGATAGTAGCTGACCTGGTCAGATGGTCGAGGGCGCGGCGTCGCAGGAGCTGCCTGGGACTTTGTGCGCCTTCCACCTCGCCAGAGAGCCTGTCTCGCACGTTCCTCTCCAATCGTAGGGGCATAGGGACGCACGATGCCACGAATGCGCACTTGCAGCAAATGGAGACCAATCAGTAGTACGAGCAGAAGTGGCAGGAGGACGACATGAAAGCCATACATCTGTCCGAAGTTCAGCAGGTTGAAGAAGGCACCGATGCCAATGGAGTTGAGTGCATCTTTGCCTTCGACGGCGATCCATTGTGCACTAAAGTTCGTCATAGACAGGTAGCCGGTAAAGGCGGTGCCGATAGCCGACAGGAAGATAATCATTCCCGAAACCCAGGTCAATCCCCGTCCATGACGCCAGGCTCCCTTGCAGAAGGCAACCCATAGGTGCAGGGTCATCGAGAAGAAGAACAACTCGGCGCACCAGAAATGGAGGCTGTTCATAAAATGGCCGACGGCATCATCATGCCACCACTGGGGGCCAAAGGCGGCCAGGATGATGCCTGAGAGGATCAAGAGGACGAGACTGGAAAGGGAGATGACGCCGAAGAAGTAGGCTGGCGAGCGCACGAATGCAGGCAGGCGATCGGGAAGTAAATCTTCCAGAGGCATCCAGTTGCGCACCCGTTCACGAATCCCGGTGGTTATATTCATATTTGTGCCTCCGCCTGTGCAGGTGTTCCATCTCCGGCTTCTTCAAATTCCGAGCTAGCTTCGAGGGTGGAGAAGCGTTGCTTTTCCGGGCGTCGAAGCGCAACAGCCAGCAGGAAGATAATGATCAGGAGTGCGATCACTAGCAGATTTGCCAGAGAGATCAAAATAAATCCGAAATGCAGATACTGGGCTGGGCCATTCATGACATGGGCTCCTTTCTGTTTGAGAAAAATGCCTTCTGCTTTTAAGGATAGTTACGAGGCGGTACAAAAAGCGTTAAACGAACCGTTTCTGGCAGATATTGCTGCCTGACAAACTACATCCATTTTTCGATGTCCTGTGCGAAGTCCGTGAAGAATGTATGCGAACTTCATAACAGCTCCTGTCATTCAGGGACGCAACTGTTCTGTGCCAGCAAGCGCTCCTTCAGAAGATGCCTGGCCCGAAAGAGATGACTCTTGATTGTACCAACCGACATAGTGAGTATGTCAGCTATCTCTTCATATGTCAAATCCTGGAGGTGGCGCAGGATCAACACCATACGATACGTAGTTGGCTGCTTCTCAAGTTGCTCGCGCACCATGGCCTGTCGGTCACGCACCTCCCGCATACCTTCTGCTTGCTTCTCCTTGTTCACTTCCTCCTGTACCTGTATGACCGCTTGCAAAGTTCTCTCTCGCTTTGAGCTTTCTCCCTCTCAGTGTTCAGTTCGTACGCTCGCCCCAGGTGGGTGTAGAGATGTTCGATCTCCGGCGCCGGAAGCATGGTTTCCAGTGATTGTTCGGCCAACAGACGCCGTGCCTGTTCGTAGAAGGCGATGGCATTGCGTGCGGCTGCCACGCGCATGGCCTCGTCGCCTGCCGCGAGCTTCCAGTGAAAGGCTGGTTTCGTAAGCCCCGCAGCCAGGGCATGGTATGCCAGTACCGTCGCAGGGGTAGCTGTCGTTTGCAAGGCTTGCATGGCCCTGCGGTGAAAGGGACCTCCGCGCTTCACCCGCTTCAGCGCGGATAGCTCTTATGCGCGTCTGGACGACATGACTTGTATGCTCATCACCCAATTCCTCGATCAGGAGACATCAAGATGGCATGGCCCGATACGTGTCCTGCGTGTTCTCATTCCTGTGCTGACGTTCCTGGGAGGGCAACTTCTGTTTCACGCACGCTTTCACTATCCTCTGGTGGCACGTCCCGACCAGGCGATGGGCGACCGGTGCGCCCGGCAGATGATACACGTGCCTGGGACGACACCACCCCCAATTCTCTTGATTCATGCCGAGAATGATCCGTTTATAGCACTCCATCATGCCCATCGCCTTGTGGCGGCGGCCCACGCGGCTGGACGATCAATTCAAGAGTACTACACATCATGTGGCATTCATTGTGGCTCCTACGGTCATGATCCGCAGCGCTACATGGCCCTGTTCGAGCAGTTCGTGGCATTGTAGTTTTATATTGGTTATCTCACTTTATGTGAAAGGCTCAGTGTCCCCGGTAGAGCCACCCTTTTTTATTCGTTCGTCTCTACCGGGACACTACTACGAGGAGAAGTGCATGTGTCCGATGGCGGTGTGGGCCAGCAGCTTTTGGGCGTTGCGCCACAGCAGTTTCTCCCTCACCTCCGGTTTGAAGTAGTCGAGGGTCTCGAAATCCTTGAGCCAGCGTTGTGGGGTGATGAAGGGATAGTCTGAGCCGAAAAGAAAGCGGTCCTGCAAGCGGGTCGCGGCCTCGCGTAGCAGCGATTCAGGCGTGTACTTCGGTGACCATCCAGAGAGATCATTGAACACATTGGTCTTATGCTGCACGATCGCAATCATCTCTTCGTGCCAGGGCCAGGAGGGATGCGCACCGATAATGGTCAGGTCTGGAAAGTCGGCCGCCAGGGAATCGAGGTAGATGGGGCGAGTGTAATCGAGTTTGATGCCCAGACCTCCTGGTGTCCCTGCGCCCAGACCATTTGTGCCAGTGTGAAAAAGTGCTGGTACGCCCAGTTCCTGGATCTTCTCCATCAAAGGATAGAAAGTGGGGTCGTTTGGGTAGAATGCCTGAACGCCGGGGTGAAATTTCGCGCCTGCCAGTCCCAACTCTTTGATGGCACGCTCCATTTCTTTGATGGCGGCTTTCCCCTTGTGTGGGTCAACACTGGCAAATCCGACAAATTGCTGCGGATAGCGCTGCACAATGGCAGCAACATAATCGTTCCCCAGCGGCGGTAATCCTGTTGCCGTTTCGGCATCCCAGGCCAGCAAGACGCCAACTATATCAAGTTCCGCATAATCCGCGGCGATCTGCTCAATATCCTTCAGTTTCACCTCAGTGCGGAAGAAGCGCTCGGCAGCTTTGGCATAAGGGCCGAGCGTGACCTGCATAAACTCCGTCGTTGGCAGGTGGACATGGAAGTCAATGGCGCGTGGCATGGCATAGTCCTCCAAAAGAGCGATACCGAATACAACTTCATACTCGTGGTACTCTTAATTATAGTCTCGTGCGAGCCCACATTGTCCAGTACCTGACCCGGAGACTCCAGAAGGGAGAACGCTTACGGCGTAGACACACTGTGCCTGGCTTGATGTCGTTCAGGTACAGCGTGTCTTATTTTCTGTGAGCCAAAAGTAATCTGAAAGGCATACTTAAACGTATTAAGATGGTAGACGTAGTATATGTTTAGGGAAAAATGAATAAGGTCAGCAATAATCTATTATACACGCACATATTGTTGACTTAGACATTTATCTTTTTTAGATATACAATCCGTCAAGGAGTAGTGTGACAGAGACAACACAGATCCCAGGCATACACCGCTGATAGGTGAAAATGTGCCAAACGCTCGCCCTCTTTTACATTCACTCTTACCTCACCCACAGCTGGATGCTGTGTTAACCCGCGTTACTGGCGCTCTATTAAGAGGCGGCTGTTGCCTCATGGTACCCCTTTTATTGTTATGTTAGTGTGTCCTCCGTTGATTACATTTGCGGTTTTTCTGAGTACACCTACTCAACGGACCACAGCAGTTATTGCTCAAGGAGGTATATCATGGCAACCAGATCGAGTGTGGAAGATGTCCACATCCTCTGGATAACAGCTGGGTTGGGCTGTGATGGGGATACTGTCTCAATCACAGCAGCGACGCAGCCGAGCCTTGAGGATGTCCTGTTGGGAGCCATTCCAGGGCTGCCCAAAGTTCACCTTCATAATCCCGTACTCGCTTTTGAACTTGGTGGCGACAGTTTTATGACGTGGTGGTATAAAGCCGAGCGCGGAGAAATCGATCCTTTTGTACTGGTGGTGGAAGGCTCGATTCCGAACGAGAAGATCAAGAAAGAGGGTTATTGGGCGGCTCTGGGAACCGATCCTGTGACCGGTCAGCCTATTACGACCTGTGAGTGGATTGACCGTCTGGCACCCAAAGCATTAGCGGTAATCGCCATTGGCACCTGTGCTACCTATGGTGGCATTCATGCCATGCAGGGCAATCCAACCGGTGCTATGGGCCTTCCCGATTATCTGGGATGGAATTGGAAATCTAAGGCAGGTCTCCCCATCGTCTGTGTACCGGGTTGTCCAGTGCAACCGGATAACTTTATGGAAACCGTCCTCTACCTGCTCTATCAGGTTGCGGGCTTAGCCCCGATGATTCCCCTGGATGATTACTTGCGACCAACCTGGCTATTTGGGCAAACCGTTCACGAAGGATGTGACCGGGCTGGCTACTACGAGGGGGGTGATTTCGCCACTACCTACGACTCGCCGAAGTGCCTGGTGAAACTGGGATGCTGGGGGCCTGTTGTGAATTGCAACGTACCCAAGCGTGGTTGGATGGCGGGCATTGGTGGCTGCCCCAATGTGGGCGGCATTTGCATCGGCTGTACAATGCCGGGCTTCCCCGACAAGTTTATGCCATTTATGGATGAACCCCCTGGCGCTAAACTCTCTTCTAACGCTATTAGCGTCTATGGCTCAGTTGTTAGAAGATTGCGCAAGATTACGAACCATACAGTGAACAAAGAACCATCCTGGCGGCATAAGGGTAAGGAACTGGCAACCGGCTATCAACCCCGGTGGCGATCCTGATTCGACGTTCTTCACGTATAGAGAGGTATCCGTCAGGGATGCCCTAGAGGAGGCAGTATTATGTCTACGCAAGTCAGGCGAGAAGATACCCCAACTCCGCCCTCACAGCTTGTCGAAATGTCGTGGGATCCGATCACACGTATTGTTGGCAGCCTGGGTATATACACCAAGATTGATTTCAAAAACCGCAAGATAGCGGAGTGCCACAGCACGTCATCCATCTTCCGCGGCTATAGCATTTTTATGCAAGGCAAAGATCCACGTGATTCTCACTTTATCACCAGCCGTATCTGCGGTATCTGCGGTGACAATCATGCGACATGCTCGGTTTACGCACAGAATATGGCCTATGGCGTCAAACCCCCGGCGTTAGGCGAATGGGTTCTCAATCTGGGCGAGGCCGCCGAGTACATGTTTGACCATAACATCTTCCAGGAGAATCTGGTCGCCGTTGACTATTGCGAGCAGATGGTCAAAGAGACAAATCCAGGCGTGCTGGAGAAGGCCAATAAAACCGAAGCTCCGCACGCGAGCGAGCATGGTTATCGCACCATTGGCGACATCATGCGGGCGTTTAACCCTTTCACTGGCGAACTCTATCTTGAAGGACTCCAGGTAAGCCGCTATACCCGCGAGAAGTTCTGCTTGATGGAAGGCCGTCACGTTCATCCTTCGACGCTCTACCCCGGCGGTGTCGGCACCGTCGCCACCATTCAGCTATTCACGGATTACCTGGTACGTCTGATGCGCTACGTTGAATTCATGAAGAGGATGGTTCCTTTGCATGATGACCTGTTCGACTTCTTCTATGAGGCGCTGCCAGGTTACGAGATGGTTGGTTATCGCCGCACCTTGATCGGTTGCTGGGGATCGTTCCAGGACCCCGATGTCTGTGACTACGATTACCGCACAATGGACAAATGGGGACGTGCGATGTTTGTCACACCGGGCGTGATTGTGGACAATGAGTTGGTGACAACGAGCCTGGTTGATATCAATCTGGGCATTCGCATTCTGCTTGGTCACTCTTACTATGACGACTGGCAAAACGAAAGAACGTTCGTTGACCGTGACCCGCTTGGCAACCCTGTGGACAAGCGCCATCCGTGGAATCAGACAACGCTGCCAAAGCCGCAGAAACGCGACTTCGATGGACCCTATAGCTGGACGATGTCGCCGCGCTGGTATGACAAACGCACCGGCGATTACCTGGCCCTGGATACCGGCGGTGGCGCGATTGCTCGCCTGTGGACAACCGCTCTGGCCGGTATTGTAGACCTGGGCGGCTATATCAAGGCAACTGGACATAGTGTCAAAATCCGGCTTCCCAAATCCGCTACAAAACCAGAGGTAGAGTTTGAATGGAAGGTTCCGAAGTGGAGCAACGCCATCGAGCGCAACCGCGCTCGTACCTACTTCCAGGCATACTCCGCCGCTGTTGCGCTGCACTTTATAGATAAGTCGCTCGCCGAACTACATGCCGGTCATACCCGGACGTGGAACGATTTCACCGTGCCGAAGGAGGCCATTGGTTGTGGCTTCCACGAGGCGGTACGCGGCGTTCTCTCCCATCATATGGTTATCGAGAATGGGAAGATTGCCAATTACCATCCTTATCCGCCAACACCGTGGAATGGGAGCGTGCGCGATATCTATGGCACGCCCGGCCCTTACGAAGATGCCGTGCAAAACACGCCAATTTTTGAAGAGAACGGGCCAGAAAACTTCAAAGGTATAGATATCATGCGGGCAGTGCGCAGCTTTGACCCTTGTCTGCCATGTGGTGTTCACATGTACCTCGGTGAAGGAAAAGAACTGCAAGTTATTCATTCGCCAACCTTTGGCGTAACTCCGTAACACAGATTGGGTTAGCTGCCCTGTCATTTTGCGATGGGGCAGCTAACTCGTTTCGATACTGGTGTTGAACAATAAAGGGAAAGAAGAGAATGTACAATGCAACAAGACTTGCAGGAACACGAGGACCGTGCCGCACGTATTGAGACGCTTCTACAGGAAGTCGCCTCGTTCCCTGATGCCCAGGCGCGTGCCACGACGGAAGAACTCATCCAGGCACTGCTCGATATGTATGGTGAAGGGTTGTCACGCATACTCGAATTGACAGAACAGATGGTACCGCGTGATACCGGGTTGATTGATGCACTTGCCGACGATGACCTGGTAGCATCCCTATTTATGCTTCACGATCTGCACCCGCGCAGTCTCGAGACGCGCATTACCCAGGCATTGGTTGAGGTTCGCCCCTATCTGAAGTCGCATGGCGGCAATGTTGAGTTCGTTCGTCTCGAAGATGGCATTGCCTATTTGCGCCTCGAGGGTAGTTGCCACGGCTGTGGTGCCTCGACTATCACGCTCAAAACAACGATTGAAGAGGCCATCTATAAGGCGGCACCTGATCTGGACAGTGTGGCCCTGGAAGACTTGAGCGAGGCGGCGCAGCCACAAAGCAAACCATTGACGTTTGTTCCCCGGCGGCGAAAGGATAGCCAAAACGGTCAAAGTGCTGTGCATCCAACGTCGAACGGTCTATCGGCTCCTACGAGGTGAGGTAAGTAGCTATGTCGGCATCATCCCCTGCCAACGACAACGGAGGTCGCACTGTAGTCCCTTTGCAGGCGCTACGCCAGTTTACTCAGGAGCGAAAACCAGCCCGTCCATCTCTGGAACACTGTGAATTATGTAGCGAGGCTATTGCGCCGACGCATCGCCACCTGTTGGATTTGAGCAATCGCACAGTGCTTTGTACCTGCAATGCCTGCTCGCTGCTCTTTGGCCGAGAAGGTGCCGCGAGCGGCAAGTATCGTCTCTTACCTCAACGCTACCTGTTCTTACCAGATTTCCACATGACAGAAGAGCAGTGGGACGCATTGATGATTCCGGTGAATATGGTCTACATCTTTCGTAATACTGCTGCTGGGTACGTGAGTGCTTTTTATCCCAGCCCTGCTGGGGCTACAGAGTCTTTATTGAACCTGGAGAACTGGGAAGTCCTGGTGGCGAATAATCCTATCCTTAACGAGCTGGAACCAGATGTGGAGGCGCTGCTGATCAATCGTGTCAAAAATGAGCAGCAGTACTACATTGTTCCCATTGACGCTTGTTTTCAACTTGTTGGTATGATTCGTGCCTCCTGGAGGGGTTTGAGCGGTGGCGAGCAGGTCTGGAAATCAATTGGCGACTACTTCACAGATTTGCATGCGAAATCTCGAATGGTGAGAGGAGTGCCTGATGCCTGATCTGGACTTTGAAATTGTGGGTGCCGAGGTTCCGCCTTATGCGGCAGTACCGTCGCTCACCTTCAAAATGCGCATTGTCAATCGTGAAGACTCTCCAATGCGGGATATGCAGCGCATTCACTCTGTTGCTTTGCGATGCCAGCTTCAACTCGCGGTGACTCGCCGTCACTATAACCCTGAAGAACAGGTAGCGTTGTTGGATGTTTTTGGCGAACCAAAGCGCTGGGGAGATACGTTGCGCAATCTGTTGTGGACGCATGTCAGCACTGTTGTCCCACAGTTTTCTGGCAGCACTATTGTAGATTTGCCTGTACCTTGCACTTATGACTTTGAGGTTGTCAGTACAAAGTACTTCAATGCATTAGAGAATGGTGATATTCCACTGCTTTTTCTCTTTAGTGGCACCATATTCTACGCAGGCGAAGAGGGCAATTTACAGGCGGGACAAATTTCCTGGTCAAAAGAGGCGTCTTATCGTCTCCCGGTAACGCTCTGGCAAGAGATGATAGCGCGTTACTATCCCAATAGTACCTGGATTCGCCTGCAAAAAGATGTCTTCGACCAGTTATTCCGCTATAAGGCGGTGCATGGACTACCCACCTGGGAAAATGTGGTGGAGAGGCTTTTACGGGAAAGTAGCGAGGAGGTGCAATCATGAACATGGAGCGAGTGAAAGAAATTGCCAACGCGGTTCTCTACGAGGGTTATCTGCTCTACCCATACCGGCACTCGGCGATCAAAAACCGGCAGCGCTGGACTATTGGCGTGGTCTACCCACGTGAGTATAGCGAGGCGAATGGTGGTATAGAACCCTGGACGATGCAAACAGAGTGCCTGGTTTTGGGGCAAGAAGACGCGAATACCTCTCTTGATATCAACGTGCGCTTCTTGCATTTACTCATGCGTAAAGCTATGCCATTACAAGGCACAACTCCTGCGATGAATGATGCGGTAGATGATGCGGCTCGCCCGAATCATGGTTCTGTCGCCTTTACGCCTGATGCCTGGGAAGAGGGTGTGGAGCGCGAGGTAACGCTGACAAATATTTCCCTGCGGGAATTGGTGGCACAGCCCCGTGATGTGGAGATTGCCTTTCCTGCTGCAAGAATGGTGGAGCAGGGTGAACATTATGGCATGGCAGCGGAGATTGTGCGCGAGCAGCAATCTATCGCGGGCTGTGTTATTCTCTCTGCCACGAGTCTTGGCGCAAACCTGTTCAAACTGCGTGTGCAAATTGAAAACTGGACGCCTGGAACAGGTATTATCACCAATCTGCATCAAGCCATTTTGTTGCACTCGTTCGTTTCTACCCACGCTCTTTTGCGAGTACAGCACGGAACTTTTGTATCGTTGCTTGAGCCGCCTGAATCTCTTCAGCATGTGGCCCAGCAATGTCAAAACCAGCATACATGGCCTGTACTGGTCGGTGAGGAGGGCGAATGTGATACCGTGCTTTCGTCGCCGATAATCCTTTATGACTATCCGCAAATTGCGCCGGAAAGCGCGGGTCCGCTCTTCGATGGCACTGAGATTGATGAAATACTAACCTTGCGCATTATGACATTGACCGACGAGGAGAAACAGGAGATGCGCCAGGGTGACGAACGCGCCCGCGAGATACTGGAGCGCACAGAAAATCTCTCGCCGGAACAATTCATGAAGCTGCATGGCGTTATCCGTAGTCTGCGACCAGTCGGTGAAACTGATATGATGTAGGAGGGAAAAGCATGATGAGTGGTATGGGCGATAAATATGATATGGGTGATATAAAAGGCTTAAACTATCCAGACAGCAATCTGCAGCCGACTTCTGTGCAGGTGAACGGTGGTGTAGCAGTAATCGGTGACAGCGTGCTTTTGCATCCAAAGAAACGCGCCGACGCCTTCGATATGCTATTGGATGGCAAGTCCGCACGAATCGAAGCGTTCCAACAGGATTACGAGGACCGTTTTTATGTGGTCGTGGCATTGGATGACGATCCTGGTAGAGAACAGCAGGACGAACGAGTCATGCCCGGACATCGTTTTTTCTTCTTTCCAGAGGAGGTGGAATTGCTAAGAGATATAGATATACCGTGGAGAGAATCGTGACTCAAGCACCCAACTCAACCAAACGCATACTGATTGCGTGTATCGGCAACATCTTTCTGGGCGACGACGGCTTCGGCGTTGAAGTAGCCCAACGCATGCTAAAACGGCAAAACAGGCCCTATCCAGGGAACGTTCAAGTTGTTGATTTTGGTATTCGCGGCATAGAATTAGCATATACATTGCTTGAGGATTATGATACTCTGGTACTGGTTGATGCGATACCAAGAGGCGGCCAACCGGGAACGCTTTACCTGATTGAACCAGATGTAGCGCATCTCAATGCCGAGCAGGGTGCGCGGGCCGGTGGCGTCGCACTTGATTCGCACAGTATGGATCCGGTGAAAGTCCTCGCCTATGCCAGGACGTTAGGCGCTCGACCGATACGGACATTGCTGGTGGGCTGCGAACCCAGCGATTTTAATGCGGATGAAGCCCTCATTGAAATGTCTATGGGATTAAGCGGACCGGTACTGGCGGCTATAGACCCGGCAATACAAATGATTGATTCGCTGGTCGCAGACTTACTGCGTTCCCAGCCCGAAATAGTGTAGTAGCTCAGCCACGTTGACAAACATTACGTTTTTAGAGAAAGGAACAACACAATGGGTAAGCTCTTTGTAATCGCGCTTCTTGCACTTATTGGATATGCCATACTCCAGGCACTTCCTGACCTCCAACGATACCTGAAGCTATCGTCAATGTAAGACAATGCACGAACTATCAATTGCACAAAGTATCGTTGACGTAGTAGAGACTCGCGCAGCCGAGTGCAATGCTGCGCGGGTCAAGTATGTCAGGCTGCGTATTGGTGAGGCCAATGGTATCGTTACGGATTCATTGACCTTCTGTTTTGAGATGGTGGCGAGTACCAACCCAACCTTAGCGGGAGCGCAACTGATAATTGACAGCGTACCGCATCGTGCGCGGTGTTCACATTGTGAAGAGGAGTTTGCTGTCGCAAACTTTATTGCGCAGTGTCCCATTTGTCAGGAATGGAGCCGCGAGATTATCTCCGGCACCGAATTCCAGGTGCTTGAAATGGAAATCGAAGTGAAGTAGGAGCAGGAATCGTGCCGAAAGTAACTATCGCGCAACACATTCTGGCGAGCAACGAAACCATTGCCGGAGAAATCCAGCAGTCATTAGTGGCACAGGGTATTCGTGCGCTCAATATCATGAGTTCGCCGGGTGCTGGTAAAACCACCTTGCTGGAGCGGACGATTGAACGGCTGCGCGGAGAACTGGGTATTGCCGTGATCGAGGGTGATGTCGAAACCACAGCAGATGCTGAGCGCATAGAAGCAGTCGGCGCGGAAACCGTGCAAATCAACACTCGCGGCGCGTGCCATCTGGAAGCGCACATGATTCGCGATGCTCTGGCGGAAATCGAACTGGCACGGGTGAACTTGCTCATCATCGAAAATATTGGCAATCTGGTCTGTCCTGCCGCGTGGAACCTGGGAGAGGATATGCGGGTTGTCGTTGTGAGTACGACCGAAGGGGATGACAAACCCGCGAAGTACCCGCAAATGTTCGCAGCCTCACAGGTAATGATTGTCAACAAACTCGATTTACTGCCTTATGTAGATTACAATATGGAGAAAGTCAAACGGCAGGCACTGGCTATCAATCCCCACCTGCGCATTTTTGAACTGAGTTGCCGCACAGGCGAAGGATTGGATGCATGGTGTGCGTGGCTAACAGACTTTGCCTATCACAGACTGTAAAATGTATGCAATGATCAACCGAAAGGTATTCTGAATGGCTTCGGTAACAGGTTCGACAATTCAGCGACAGCGAATACTCATACAGGGAATTGTGCAGGGAGTTGGCTTCCGGCCCTTTGTCTATGGACAAGCCCTTAGCCTGGGGCTGGTCGGTTTTGTGTGCAATGATAGCCAGGGCGTGACCATCGAGATTGAAGGTTCTTCCGAGGCACTTGATGGCTTCCATCAGGCGCTGCACACAAAATTGCCGCCTCTAGCACGCATTGATGCACTTGTCACTGAGCCACTACAGCCACTACACGAAGCAAATTTTATGATTGCTCATAGTAACAGTGGTGCCGAACGACGTACTCTTATCTCGCCTGATGTTGCTACCTGTGATGATTGTCTATATGAATTGCGTCACCCGGCAAACCGTCGCTACCACTATCCTTTCATCAACTGCACCAATTGCGGCCCGCGCTTCACCATCGTTCAGGACGTTCCCTACGATCGCAGTAAGACAACCATGCAGGTCTTTCCACTCTGTCCAGCTTGTCAGCAGGAATATGACAATCCGCTCGACAGACGCTTTCATGCCCAGCCCAATGCCTGTCCGGTATGTGGACCGCAAATCCAGTTGCATATGGGCGCAAAAGATGCTGTAAGTCTTCAGTCAGAAGATAGCTTCTCAGAACATATAGACTCCATCTCTCTGGCCGCACAACAGCTTGCAGACGGGGCTATCCTCGCGATCAAAGGTTTGGGCGGCTATCATCTCGCCTGTGATGCTTTGAATGGAGAGGCGGTACAGCGATTACGCCAACGAAAACACCGTGACGCCAAACCCTTTGCTTTGATGGCCTCTGATATAGCAACAGTGCGGCAATTTTGCTTGGTGAGTGAGGAGGAAGTAGCTCTTCTGCAATCGCGCCGACGCCCTATTGTGTTATTGCAACAACGTGCTGATAACTCTGTTAGCCCGATTGCGCCTGCTGTAGCACCAGTTTATGACACGCTGGGAGTCATGTTACCTTATACTCCCTTGCATCATTTGCTGCTTAGTGCGTTCGCAGGAAGGTGTGAACCGGGGAAAATAGCTGTACTGGTCATGACAAGCGGCAACCTGAGTGACGAGCCAATTGCGTATCGTGATGATGATGCACAGCAACGGCTGAGCGTTATCGCGGATGGCATGCTCTCGCATAATCGCGCAATTCATATGCGTTGTGACGACTCCGTCATGCGCATTGTCGCCAATGGCGAACAATTCTTGCGCCGCTCGCGTGGCTATGCGCCGGAGCCAATACCACTGGTGTTCGATCTTCCTGTGCCACTGCTGGCCTGTGGTGGTCATCTCAAGAACACGTTTTGTCTGGGTAAGGGACGGCATGCTTTTGTCAGTCATCATATCGGAGACCTGGAGAATCTGGAAACGCTCACCTCGTTTCGTGAAGGCATCGAGCATTTTGAGCGCCTTTTCGATATTTATCCAGAGGCGGTCGTCTACGACTTACATCCAGAATACCTCGCGACCAAATACGCGCTTGACAGAGCTATTCCGCGAAAAATCGGCGTTCAGCATCATCATGCGCATATCGCCAGTGTCATGGCTGAACATGGGTTGACAGAGCCAGTGATTGGTGTTGCGGCAGATGGTACGGGTTATGGTACGGACGGAGCCGTGTGGGGCTGCGAAATTATGGCCGCCGACCTGCAAGGATTTGAACGAGTGGCACACCTGCGCTATGTACCACTGCCCGGAGGTGAGCAAGCAGTACGCCAACCGTGGCGCATGGCCGCAGCTTACCTGTCCCAGGCGTATGGCGAGGCTTTTCTGGATGTAGACATTCCTTTTGTGCGACATCTCGAGCGGTCAAAGTGGCACCTGTTATCCCAGATGATTACTCGTGACATCAATAGTCCACCTACTTCTAGCCTGGGGCGTTTATTTGATGCGGTTGCCGCGTTACTGGGTTTACCATTTGGGACCACTACGCAGCTCTATGAAGGTCAGGCCGCTATCGAACTTGAAATACAAGCTACGCAATCTCTGCAACAGGAGCGTTACCCGTTTTCAATTGAGGCTGGTGGAGATCGAACACCGGCATTACTGGATGTGGCTCCTATGATTCGTGCGATTGTGAGCGATATTCAGCAGGGAGTGCTTGTTCCCGATATTGCGAACCGTTTCCATCGTTCCATTGCCGCATTGTTGGCACACATATGCGATGAAACCCGCAGTCAGACGGAATTGAATATCGTCGCGCTCAGTGGCGGAGTATTTCAGAACCGTCTGTTACTTGAGCAATTGTTGGCCCTTCTGGAAAATATGCATTTCCAGGTGTACATAAATCGTCGTGTGCCATCCAATGATGGCGGTCTATGTCTCGGTCAAATCGCAATAGCTGCTGCACAATTGCGTGCAACATAACACGTAGGGACCGATTTATCGCGTCCGTAATCCTTACGGGTGTTTCTTGATAACACGTAGGGACCGATTTATCGCGTCCGTAATCCTTACGAGTGTTTCTTGAAAGGCAGGTAGGTTATGTGTCTAGGTATACCAGGACAGATTCTGGAGATTGTGGATGACCAGAACTCTATTGCCAAAGTAGTTGTTTCCGGTGTGAAACGCAACGTGAGCATCGCGCTTGTGCGGCCTGATGGCATTGCTCCAGGTGACTGGGTATTGATTCACGTTGGTTTCGCCATGAGCAAGATTGACGAGAATGAAGCTCATGAAACGATGAAGGCGCTCCACACAATGGGTGACGTTTTTACCGATGAACTCAAAATGCTCCATTCAAGCCAGATTGAGTGAGGACGATGGTTGAAAAGCAATGGTCGGAAAAATCGAATAGAGAATTGCTGGCCCTGGTAACTGCACGTTTTGAACAGAGTATGACGATACCGGAGACGTTCTTTGCTGCGGAAGCGGGACGTATCGCCGAGGCATGCCTGGCAATGGCGCGACGTTTTCATCTGGGAGGACGATTGCTCGCTTTTGGCAATGGCGCGTGGGCAACGGATGCTCAGCACGTAGCGGTCGAATTTGTGCATCCGGTAATTGTCGGCAAACGCGCATTACCAGCACTGGCTCTGACCAATGATAGTGCAACGCTGAGCGGTTTAATGGCTGGTGGTAGTGCTGGTATGCCCTTTGTCCGGCAAATTCAAGTTCTCGCCCGACCGCAGGATATCGCGCTCGGCTTCTCACCGGATGGAAATTGTGCCAACGTGGCGGCGGCCCTGGCTCTTGCACGTGGGATGGGTCTGCTCACGCTGGGGCTTGCTGGCGGAGATGGTGGCTTGTTGAAGCATACCGAGGTGGACTTTTGTTTTGTCGTCCGGGCAACCGACCCGCTCGTGATACAGGAGACTCATGAGACTCTGTATCACGTTCTGTGGGAATTAGTACATATCTACTTTGAACATGAAGGGTTATTACAATGAGTAGCTGCGAACTTGACGCCAATGGACATTGCATAACATGTTCTGATGAAGCCCTATCGGCCAGTGTGCTACGTGTTGATGGCGAGAACGGGTTGGCATTGGTCGCGATAGAGGGCAGCGAGGCGGAGGAGGAGATTGATATTACGCTGGTGGATGATATCGTCCCAGGTGATATTGTGCTGGTGCATGGCGGTGTAGCAATCGCTCACATAGAATAGGCAAAATCCATGATGCATGACACGGAAGGTTCCGAGTACGACCGGCTTTTTTATCCGTTTCTCTTTGAGGGCGGGAAATCTAGTCTGGAAGATGTACTATCGCAAGTGAGCTTCTCGACCATTGAGAAATGTCGTGAGGTTATAGCACTGCGCCGCTCAACACTCAAACAGGCGGGTGAGCAGATTGTGGCCGCTGGTCGTGCGATGGCTCATGCTTTTGCCGGTGGAGCAACGCTTTTTGCTTTCGGTAATGGCGGCAGCACTACCGACGCGCAGGATTTTGTGACCGAGTTGCTCAATCCTCCTTTTGCTTCCTGGTCACCGCTCCCGGCAATTGCGCTGACCAATGATATTGCAGTAGTTACTGCCGTAGGGAACGACGTTGGCTTCGATAATATCTTTGCCCGGCAGGTCATTGCTCTGGGACGCAAAGGTGATATTGCTTTCGGCGTCTCAACTAGCGGCAATTCAACCAATGTACTGGTAGCTCTTGCACAGGCGCGGAAACAGGGGCTACTTACAGTAGGATTGGCTGGCTACGACGGTGGTAAGATGCTCCATTCTCCCGCCGTAGATATTTGTATCAATGCACCTAGCGATCACATCCCTCGTATCCAGGAGGCGCAGGCCACCGTCTATCACTCCCTTCTGGAAGTTATTCACTCGTTGCTTCCCTGAAAATGTATCTACACAGAAAGGCAGACCAGAGATGAGTATGAAATATGTTGATGAGTATCGCGACCCCGAACTGGCGAAACGCATTTCCGGCGAGATTGCGAAGTTGAGTGGCAACCAACCGTTCAAGTTTATGGAGGTCTGCGGCGGTCATACCCACACGATTTATAAACATGGCATTGAGGATGTCCTGCCACGCAACATTGACCTGATTCATGGCCCTGGGTGTCCCGTTTGTGTTTTGCCGATGGGGCGTATTGACGATGCGATTGCTATAGCGCGAACCGAAGGGGTGATTTTCACGACGTTCGGCGATATGATGCGCGTACCGGGCTCCAAGGGCAGTTTGCTTGACGCGAAGGCCGATGGGGCGGATGTGCGCTTCGTCTATTCGCCGCTCGATGCCTATAAACTCGCCCGCCAGCATCCCGACAAACAGGTGGTTTTCTTCGCCATTGGCTTTGAGACGACCGCTCCTTCGACAGCGGTCACGCTCTTACGTGCGAAAGCCGAGGGTATTAGAAATTTCTCGATTTTCTGCAACCACGTCACCATTATACCCGCGATGAAAGCGATTCTCGATTCACCCGATCTGCGCCTGGATGGCTTTATCGGAGCAGGACACGTGAGCATGGTCATCGGTATGCGACCATATAACTTTGTGGCACGTGACCACCACAAACCGGTGGTCATCGCTGGTTTCGAGCCACTCGACATCATCCAGTCCGTTTATATGCTTGTCAAGCAGTTGAGCGAGGGACGAGCGGAAGTAGAGAATCAATATTCGCGAGTGGTGCGTCCAGAGGGCAATGTGAAGGCCCTGCAAGCGATGGCACAAACGATGGAATTGCGTCCTTTCTTTGAGTGGCGCGGACTTGGCTTCATTACGCACAGTGCATTGAAGTTGCGCTCAGAGTTTGCTGATTGGGATTCCGAATTGCGTTACGAGGTACCTGGATTGCGCGTGGCGGACCCGAAAGCCTGCCAATGTGGTGAGGTCCTCAAAGGTGTGATCAAGCCGTGGGAATGTAAAGTCTTTGGCACAGCCTGTACGCCTGAAACTCCCATCGGCACCTGTATGGTTTCACCTGAAGGGGCGTGTGCCGCATACTATAGTTATGGACGCTACTCAATGGCCTCTGAACGCAGTCGCCTCAATGTCCTGCAATAATTCTGTAATCAAAGAGAAAGCGTCAGGAGGTATTCATGGATATAGTTCGACCAGATAATCGCGATAATGCGGAACGTGTTGACGATGTGCTGAAGAAAATCGAACGCACTCGGCAGGCGCGTCGGCATAAGTTCTATCTACGCGATGAAAAAATCACGCTCAGCCACGGCAGCGGTGGCAAATCCACCCACAATCTGATCGAAGGCGTCTTTGCACCTGCCTTCTCCAATCCTTTGCTCGACTCGATGGACGACGCGGCAACCTTTAGCATTCCCGGAACAGGCCAGCGCCTCGCTTTCACAACCGACACCTATGTCGTGAGTCCACTATTTTTCCCTGGCGGCGATATCGGTAAACTCGCCGTGCATGGCACAATCAATGATCTGGCGATGGCGGGCGCGGAACCGTTGTATCTCTCGGCAGGTTTCATCCTTGAGGAGGGTTTTCCCATCGCAGAACTGCGGCGTATCGTCGCCTCAATGGCGGCGGCAGCAACTGATGCAGGCGTGACTATCGTCACCGGTGATACCAAAGTGGTCGAGCGCGGCAAGGCTGACGGGGTGTTCATCAATACTGCCGGCGTGGGTATTGTGCGTACTCATTCGCTGCTTGGGCAGACACATTTGCAGCCGGGAGATAAGGTGTTGCTGAGCGGCCCGGTCGGCGATCATGGTATTGCCATTATGTTTGCACGCGAAGCCCTTGAAATTGAAACTGATATTCAGAGCGATACCGCGCCACTGCATACGCTGGTAGCCGCTTTGCTTGACGTGGCAGGTGATGGCGTGCATTGTCTCAAGGATCCGACACGCGGAGGAGTTGCCACGACCCTCAATGAAATGGCGCTAGGGTCGGAGGTATCTATCGCGCTAGATGAAAACGCCATTCCCGTTCATTCTGAAGTACGCGGCGCGTGTGAAATTCTGGGTCTTGACCCTCTCACTATCGCCAACGAGGGTAAGCTTCTCGCTATTGTCTCATCTCAGAAGGCAGATGCTGCGCTGGCAGCTATGCGGAATCATCCACTAGGACATGAGGCCGCTATCATCGGCACGGTGCAAGCCGAACCGGCAGGTCTTGTCTTCTTGCGCACCGACATCGGCGGCATGCGTGTGCTGGATATGCTAGTTGGAGACCCTTTACCACGAATATGCTAAGTAATGGGTCAATAGTAAGGGAACTTCGCTTCCTTTGGACAGTGAGATCATCCCATCTCCTCCTATACTCAAGTGGCGAGATGATAAAGAAGAGGCTGCTCCGTTTTGTCCTGAAAAGAGGCAAAGAGAGGTCATTTGCCCCATGCCGTTTTCTTCCGTTACTGCTACATTTGAGATCAGCAACGATCTTTCGTTGCAGAGATCCGCGAAATAAGCAAAGAGGTAATACGTATGATACGCGACACAACATGGAGATTGGGCTTCCTCATGGGTGTTCTGGTCTTGCTCTGGACAATCCTCTTCCCTTTCCTGGCTCGGGCTGGTATTATACCGATAATCCCTAGCCCTGCCAACATAGGATTTGGATTTCTCTTAATAGCACCCTTAGGGCTGATGGAGTTTCTCATGGTGCTGTTTGTGTTTTTTAGGAGTACTCGTCCGTTGAGCTTTGGCCTAGCCGTTCCGTTCCTAGTGTTCCAAATAGGACTGTTTCTGCTGACGTTCTCCCTGGGACCCCAGTTGACCATTCTCTTCAATCTGCCAGGCTATATAGCATTGCTCGTCGTAGGAATAGCTTACTACTTGAACAGAGTTCACCATTCCCGTGAGCAGTACCCAGAACAGAGATAGGAGTGTCAGTTTTAGTCTGCTCTACAAACAGCACGCGATTAAATTTGGCTCATTGGTCCATATACGGTGGGAGTTGTAATAGCTCTTCCTCCAACTGCCTCCATACGCGATCCTGCGCCTGAAAAAGGTCAATTGGTTGATGGTTTTTGGCAGCTTGGAGTATGACCTCTGAAACTCGCTGCCGGAACTGCACGAGATATTTCTCTTGCAAACTATAATGCGGCATTAAACGCAGGTCTACTTGCTCTGGTGCATAAAAGTCCCCTGGCTCAAAAGCTAACGCCATTAACCTGGCGTAGTTTTGAATTAAAGTACGACGGAAAGGAACAAAGTAATTTGCCCTGGTGCTAGATACCAGCAGACCACCTGCGATCCCACCGTTGTAAATAATAGGATACGCGGCGGCACTTTCTTCCCACTCAATCCAATGAGCAGGATAAATATTACTACGCTCCTCCCGACTCTCAATAATAAGAGGGCGTTGATGCATAACCGCAAAACCAGCCATAGACTCGGCCCCAAGAAAAATAGGATTTTGCTCTAGATTTGTTTGCCAGGGAGAAGTGGCACGTCCGATGCGTAACCGCAGACTTCGCACTGTTCCCGTCTGCAATGGAGGCACGCATTGCACCATCGTTATTGCGAGTCCTGCATCACGCGAGCCTAACTGCCCCAGTGCCTGTTGCATAATAGTTGTACATATCAGCCAGAAGCGTTGCGCTCTGGGCGTCTCTACATAGGCACTAATAACATGAGTATAAAACTCCGAAGGGATCTCCTGAGCAGACTCACTGATGACGCTTCCCTCCATAACAGTGAGGAGATCAGGAAATTCGGCAGTAAGAGACTCTACCATATCATTATAATGATCGGGAAGAACAGCCAGCAGCATACGGAGATTCTGCACACGAGGCTTCGAGGTATAATTAGCCCAGCGATCTAACGTTATTGGATTGATACCAAGCGCACTCGCAATGCGTTGACGTTCGTGGCCATCTTCGATGATATGTCTCAGCACTTCACGCCAGGTAGTGGGTTTTACCATGACCTTAAACCTTATAACACTTTCGTACTTTTTCTGACCACTATCATATCAAGTTATGAAAGAAACGTCAACTGCAAAAAATCTTAGAACTTTTGTCCTGGGTAATAAGTGCAGTAAGCAATAGAAGAAATATGGCAACATTTCTATAGCCTGCATCTTAGCAGCGCTGGTACTCTAGCGAATGGATTGCCCTCTTGCCCCGATTGGATTCTCTCGCTCCTGGTGATAACTTTCCAGGTAAGCGTCAATCACAATTTTGCAGATTTCCGCCGGGTCATCACAGACACGGAGCAACGCCTCGTCCTGGGCGGAAACTTTCCCTGAGACCAGCATCGTATTATGAATCCAATCCAGCAAACCCTGCCAGTAGAGTGAGTCGTACAGAATAACCGGGAAATGATTGACCTTCCCTGTCTGTATAAGAGTCAGGGCCTCGAAGAGTTCATCCATCGTACCAAAGCCGCCCGGAAAGATGATAAATGCCTCCGCGTACTTTACAAACATGGTTTTACGCACAAAAAAGTAGTGGAAATCGAGTGGGATATCCAGGTACGGGTTAGATTTCTGCTCAAATGGGAGTTCAATATTACAACCGATGGAGACGTTTTCGCCATCCTGCGCCCCTTTGTTCCCAGCCTCCATAATACCAGGACCGCCGCCAGTGATAATACCGAAACCTGCCTCCGCCAGTAAACGAGCCGTCTCCACAGCTGCCTCATAAGCCGGATCTTCCGGTTTTACTCGCGCTGAACCAAAGATGGCTACCGACGGCGGAATATGCGAAAGCGTATCAAAACCTTCGACAAATTCGCTCATAATGCGGAAGACACGCCAGGGGTCTGTGCGGGTGAAATCAAAGTGAATTGCTCGCTCGACCGCATGTTCTTCCTCTTTGATTTGCTCGTTTGGCATCGGTTTGTCAATACCAATAAGTGGCTGCGTGGGACGACTCAATAACCGTTCGTCCTCGGTAGGCCGCCCCTTTCCTGCCAGGGGGCGATAGCGTGATGATTGTTTGCCATTGCGCTTATGATTATTCAAGCCATTGACCGTTCTTCTTTCATTCTGATGATTGTGACTCATTGTTCGTATCCTCCTCTTCCATATCACATAGCTGTCGTTTTAATATAACCGTACTCAGAGGCGGTAGTGTTAATAGTATTGAATGTGGACATGATTGCCAGTACATTGGCGCACTGGGCATTGGTTGCAAATTCTCCAGACCACTCCCACCATAACGTGTGGCATCACTATTAATCAGTTCATAATATTCTCCGGCACCCGGTACACCCAGACGATACCCATGCCTTGGTACCGGGGTAAAATTGCAGATAAACACAAGCGTATCATCTGGATTTTTACTTTTGCGCATAAAGGAAATGACACTATTGTCCGAATCATGAACGTCAATCCAGGAGAAACCTGCTGGGTCAGCATCCAAAGCGTTAAATGCAAGCTCTGCTTGATACAATTGATTGAGGTCACGCAAGAAATCGCGTAACTGTGCATGACGTGGATCACTTCCTGACTCAAGTAAATGCCAATCTAGGCTCTCAGCGAAATTCCATTCATGCCATTGCCCGAATTCCGCACCCATAAAGAGCAGCTTTTTCCCTGGATGGCCCCACATGTACCCATAAAATGCACGCAGGTTAGCAAACTTTTGCCAGAGGTCACCCGGCATTTTGTGAATCATCGAGCCTTTCAGGTGAACAACTTCATCATGTGAAAGCGGCAGCACAAAATTTTCCGAGTAGGCGTACATCAATGAGAAGGTGATATTGTTATGTGAATAGCGCCGGTAAATGGGATCAAGGGACATATACTCCAACATATCATGCATCCAGCCCATATTCCATTTCATCGTAAATCCCAGGCCACCTACATAGGTCGGGCGCGACACAAGCGGCCAGGCCGACGACTCCTCGGCAATAGTGACTGTTCCAGGCACTTCGCTATACACGGCCTTGTTCAGCTTGCGCAAGAATTCCACCGCTTCTAGATGTTCGCGCCCACCATACTGATTGGCTATCCATTCTCCATCCTCGCGCAAGTAGTCCAGATAGAGCATTGAAGCCACAGCGTCCACACGCAGACCATCAATGTGATACTCGTGTAGCCAGAATACCGCGCTGGCGAGCAAAAAGTTTTGTACCTCGCTACGTCCATAATCGAAAACATACGTTCCCCACTGCTTATGTTCACCTTTGCGTGAGTCGGCATATTCATAGAGATGCGTCCCATCAAAGTAGCTGAGCGCGTAGCCATCTTTGGGGAAGTGCGCCGGCACCCAGTCAAGATAGACACCAATACCTTGCTGATGCATATAGTCCACAAAATACTGGAAATCTTCTGGGGAGCCAAAACGACTGGTCGGCGCGAAGTAACCTGTGACCTGATATCCCCACGAGCCATCATAAGGATACTCGGTGATAGGCATCAGTTCAATATGCGTAAATCCCAGGTTTTTAACATACGGTGCGAGTGCATGTGCCAATTCGCGATACGTCATAAAGCGATCTTCTTCAGCCACTCCTTCCCGGTGCCGCTCCAGCACATGCCGCCATGAGCCGAGATGTACTTCGTAGATGGCTATAGGAGAAGTAAGCGGTTGCTGTTTTGTCCTCTGCAGCATCCAGTCCCCATCTTGCCATTGGTGCCGGTAAATGTCGGTAACGATGCTGGCAGTAAGGGGACGCAGTTCAAAGGCCAGACCATAGGGGTCAGCTTTATCGGCTGCATAGTTATTGTAGCGCGAATAGATCGCGAATTTGTAGCGAACGCCCACTGGCACTCCTGCTACAAAACATTCCCATACACCCAGGTCGTTATGCCGTAGATGCATAGGAGTTGCACCACGATCCCAGTCGTTAAAGTCACCGATGACAGAGACACTGAGTGCATTTGGTGCCCACACTGCGAAATTGACGCCAGTAATGCCATTGACAGTACGAATACGTGCCCCCATTTTCTCATAAATGCGGTAATTTTCTCCCTGCCCAAACAAATAGAGATCAAAGTCACTAAAAATAGAGGGAACTGCCTCATGCATCGCAGCTTTTTCTGATGTGTCATCCGGCATGTTATCTTGCTCTGGAACTGTCATAACTTCATCCTTACGCTTTACATAGTGGCTCTTCCGGCTTACTTTTTTCCTACACTTAGCATAGCATACATTAGAAGAAAGTGGAACTAGCAAAATCCTATTTAATACACTCTCTCATGATTCTATACGCTTCACTTTTCTATAATCAGGGTACCAGAAATATTCTCGCTTCCTCACACAACAGAGCCATGTAGTGCATAAGTGGTGCGTTTCCATCCCGCCTACTATCCCCTGTAACTTTCTACCGTATATAAAGGTGAATAAGAAGTTCATATGGGCGAGTTTCTTTATGTGAAACACGCTCTCTTGTCATTATTAGCAATAGGAGGGTATGAAAACATGGTATCATTCAAACGATTGAAATCACCGTCAGGTATTGTACTGGCATCTTTTACAGCGTTTGTAATATTGTCATTTGTGCTTGTCGCCTGTGGCAGTTCTTCTAGTTCCAATGGGAGTAGTGGAAGTAGCAGTGGAGCAACAGCTACGCCAACAAGCAGCAGTAGCAGTAGCGGAGGGGGATATGGGTATCCAACGACTTCTCCCAGCCCTACGGCAACCACTGGCAGCACCGGCGCACTCATCCACACGGCTACTGCAACCATTAAGGGTGCATCGGAAACGATACTGACCAACGCTCAGGGGATGACGCTGTATTATCGTACCTCCGACACTGCAACCTCGGTGTGTTCTGGTGGATGTGCCAGCGCCTGGCCTCCACTGCTAGCGAGCGGCTCAAGCACCCCTACCAGTTCAGCCTCACTCCCAGGCAAACTCAGCGTCGTCACCAATGTGAATGGCTCTCAGGTTGCGTATAATGGACACGTTTTATACACCTTTTCAGGGGACTCGGCAGCCGACCAAACTAATGGAGAAGGAGTCGGCGGTATCTGGTTTGTGGTACCAACGACCCTGAAGTAGCTACCTTTATATACATGAGCCGGATGTTCAATGGAGAAATCTGGCCCACGTACAATATACGGGCAGAAGGCGTGTGTGTACTTTGCGTCGCACACGCCTTCTGCGCTAAAATAGAGAAGGCGGTAACTACATAGAAAGGGAACACGACTATGACACTTGATTTGAATAAGATACGCACAACACTTGAAACGAAACGTAACTCAATACGCCAGCAAATTGCCAGCTTAACCGAGGCTCATCCAACACCGGTCGGCGCGATTGAAGCCAGCGAGGGGCCACAGGATTTTGAGGAAGTAGCTGTTGATTTCCTGGAAACACAACAGGAACAATCCATACAGGTCAACGAACAGGCGCTGCTCACGGAAATTGAACAGGCTCTTGAGCGCCTGGATAACGGTACATATGGGAAATGTGTTGTCTGTGGAGACCCTATCCCGGAGAAACGACTGGAAGCTATACCGTGGGCAGCACGTTGCGTCAAAGACGAAGAGCGGTTGGAGCAGCGTAATCTCAGCGTCACTGAGTTATATGATTCGCAGCTTGAATAAGCTGCTGGTTTGTGCAAAACCTTTTCAATCTGCGATGAATAGAGTACAATAGAGCGCGTACCCTGTTCATCGTGTATTGAAAGGATAGAAAAACGTCGTGGGAGCAAAACGTGCACGAGTCAATGATTTATTCGCCTTGCTTGTAGTTATTATTGTTATCGCGCTTGATCAGTTGACAAAAAATTTAGTTGTACAACATTTAAGTCCGCCGGAGAGCCAGCCGCCAATTTCAATCATTGGCGATTACCTTTCCATTTACTATATTCAAAATAATGGGGCAGCTTTTAGCCTTTTTGCCAACAATATTGTTCTCGCACTACTCATAATAGCTGCAATAGCTATCATTTTCTACCTGTATTTCCGCATGCTTAATAATGGCCCGTTAGCGTTCAAACTTGTTTTTGGTTTGATTATTGGCGGCGCGGCAGGCAATTTAATAGATAGAGCCATCCGTGGCGGCTACGTAGTTGATTTCGTCTGGTTTCGCATTCCACAGATTGGCTATAGCTTCGCCATCTTCAACATCGCCGATGCCTCTATCTCCGTCGGGGTGTTTTTACTGTTTGTGTTACTTTTAGTAGGCGGACTACGCCGGAATCAAGAGACTTCGACGGAAAACGACAAAAACAAACAAACAGTGGCTTCATCCACACCAACAACTAATAGTGGGGCGTTGCCCACGAAAGAATAAGATGCACAGCTCTGATACAACATTACCTTACGTCACCTATACCGTCCAACCTACAGAAGTAGGCCAGAGGCTGGATCGTTATCTGGCTTCCCTCATATCGGATGTTTCACGTACCACCATTCAGCGTATGATAACAGAAGGCGAAGTACTGATAAACGGGCGTAGCAGTAAGCCAGGGTATGCATTACGAAACGGCGACACGATTCAGCTATACCATATGCTGCCCCCTTTACAGGCTGGTCATGTCAAGCCACAAAGCTACCCATTAGAGATTGTCTACGAAGATCAGGATTTGCTGGTTATCAATAAAGCGGCTGGTATGGTTGTGCATCCCGCCCCCGGCCATCATGAGGATACGCTTGTAAATGCTCTTTTGGCACATTATCCGCAAATGCAGGAACTTCAGGAACATGTGCGACCGGGCATCGTCCATCGGCTTGATAAGGATACATCTGGCTTGCTCATCGTTGCCAAAAATACGCATACCCAGGCGGCGTTAATTGAAATGATGAAACAGCATACCATCATAAAACGCTACCTCGCACTCGTGGAAGGCAATATTTCGCTTGATCACGGAAGCATAGATGCCCCCATTGGACGCGACCCGCGCAACCGCCAGCAAATGGCGATTACGGCGACGAGCAGCAGAGAAGCCCGCACGCATTTTCGCGTTTTAGAGCGTTTTGCACGACACACACTGCTGTTGCTGGAGCTTGAGACGGGGAGAACACATCAAATCCGTGTCCATCTCAAAGCCATTGGGCATCCTGTTGTGGGTGATGTCGTCTATGGATCAGGGCATCCGCGGCGCGAACCTCTTTTGCAGCGCCAATTTCTGCATGCCTACCAACTAAAATTACAGCATCCAACAACGGGAGAGGTAATAGAGTTAGAGGCTCCCCTACCGGAAGATTTGCAGACGGTGCTGGAGCAAAAAAATTTCTTGTAGCCCCCTTGCATAAACCGGATTGTGTTGGGTATAATAAGAGCAGTCAATTGGTACCGTGAGAAGCAACGAACAAACGTCCTCGTAATAAAGCATTCGGCGAGCCACAATACAGCTGATATAACTCCACGTAATGACCCATATGGGCTATCATTTATAGCATTATGTTGTTTTTCGACAAAACTTCCTGTACATTATACCCGTTGTGCCAACACATCAATAAAAATATATATGCTAAAACCATTCGTGGACGATGTGGTTTTGGGGAAACCCTGGCTATCCTGGCAAGGACACCTATTTCTTCTCTTTTTTGAGGAAACGCAGAATGGCCTGGCTAGCAAGGAAAGGAGCATCCTATTATGCCAGTTTTAGAATCAACTGATAACATTACTCCGCGTAGCGTTTTGCGTCATCGTCCTATCGGTGATAACAAAAACCAGTCCGGCAAGCATCCCCCCGCTGCGACTTCCGCGAAGACACCGGTTGTGCAGCGAGCATCCCGTCCACGCCCGGCAGATACACAGGATGATGAGGATATCGCTGAATGGCAGCGAGCCGAAGAAGATGAGAAAGACAGGGGTCAGCGTACAGCGTCTCCAGTCCGACGGGCAAGTGCGCCGCAAAAAAAACTGCCCACAACACCTGTACCTGGGACATTGGGAGGGAAACGCCGCGTAGGTCTTCATGCACATCCCCTGCTCTACCTCGGTGCAGGCATGCTGTTCATGATCGTCTTATGGATGTTGTTGAGCAGCCTCATTGGCTGGTATAACACCACTATGGATAACATCCATTACGGGTTTCCGCGCACGTACCAGACGGATGCCTTTGTCGGACATAACGAGAAAGCCGGTGTGCCAAGTCATTTTATCGCCATCAATTTACACGGTCATATTGAAATCATCGAAATGCCCGGCGGTGATGCCGCGTACGCTCGCATCTACCTGGGACCGCAACTGTACGGGACAGGGGCCGATCTTGTACCGGTCACGCTCAAATTTGAGGATGTCAACGGCGACCACTTGCCCGACATGATCGTGATGTTTCAAGATACACAGGTTATATTCATCAATGCTCAGGGGGGGTTTCGCGCACTTAACCCTGGCGAACACTACTCGATCCCATAGTACCACGAATAAACGTCCAGGTCTGAGCGCGAGAACTTTCTCGCGCTCAGACCTGGACGTCATCACATGACCAGACTGTTCAAGCCAGTGTAGTTCTTTCGGAACTGTAGGCATTGTCAACCGGAACAGCCTCACTAGCCCGCGTGACGGAACCCTGCATCAGCCATCGTTAACGATAGCCCTTCGGCCAACATACCAGCATCCACAACCTCCGCTAAAACGAGTGTTGAGTCGCCAGCCTCCATTGTGCCGCGTACTTCGCAGGCAACCCATGCCAGCGCATCATTTATGATGGGGCACCCATTTGCCCCAATAGTATAAGCAATATCTGCTAGCTTATTGGGGTGTTGAATAGCGGATTTTCCCAGTTGGCCTGCCAGTCCGCGCTGACCAGCGCGTAACGTATTGACAGTAAATACACGGCTTTTCAGTATCATCGGCAATGACTTCGCCGCGTTCTCAACAGAAACTGCCAGCAATGGCGGTTCAAAGGAAACCTGCGACAGCCAGTTTGCGGTAAATATATTGACCGCCTCACCCTCGACACACGAGATAGCATAAAGGCCGTAGGTAAATGTTCGTAATGCTTGCTTCTTCACAGTTGGATCCATACAATTCACTCTTTTCTTCTCATTATTACTGTTTATTATCCATGCTATCACTATATCAGAATGGTGCTGCTATTTCAATTATTCAGGGTATTTCAGCAATCAGGAACGTTTCTTAACAGACAAAGGTAGCACCGGACTTGCTAAGGGCTTGACAGAAAGCGCCTGTACGATTAGTCTTATGCGTATTCCTGCTGGTTGAGCGTGATGCAACAGCATTCAGACAACCAGCTACTCTATTATGGTCTGGGAGGTGGAGCAATGAAACCCCCACGTTTTCAGTATTGTGCGCCGCACTTGCTCGATGAGGCACTTGCTTTACTCGGCCAGTATGGCGCGGATGCGAAAGTACTGGCCGGAGGTCAGAGCCTCATACCTTTGCTCAACATGCGTCTGGCCGGGCCAGCATATCTCGTAGATATCAACCACCTGACAGAATTGCAATACATCGAACCAGAAGATGGCTATCTCGCGATTGGAGCCACGGTACGGCAACGTCATGTGGAACACTCGTCGCTGGTGCAACAACGACTACCATTGTTGGCTGAGGCTGTGCGGCATATCGGTCATATGCAAATTCGTAATCGCGGCACCATCGCCGGGAGTATTGCGCACGCCGATCCAGCGGCAGAACTTCCGACGCTGCTTACCTGCTTGAATGGCGAAGTGGTTGCGCAGAGCCTACAGGGCGAACGGGTAATGAAAGCGGAAGAGTTTTTCACGGGCTATCTTTCTACCGCCCTGGAACTGGGTGAAATGGTGACAGAGATTCGCTTTCCCTGGCTTGCCCCTCAGGCTGGCTGGGCTTTTATGGAATTCGCCCGTCGCTCTGGTGATTATGCGCTGGTGGGTGCGTCAGCAGTCGTCACGCCAACGCTGGATGATCGTTGCCTGAATGCTCACCTTGCTTTTCAAGGCGTTGCGGGCGCTCCTGTACGCATGCGAGACGTTGAAAATATGCTCGTAGGGACCACATTGGATGAACCAACATTGCAAGAGGCTGCAGACAGGGCGCGTGAGTGTGTGAGCGATGATATGGAAGATGTTCACGCCACGGTTGAGTATCGCCGCGCCCTCGTCTCAGAATTAACAAAACGTGTACTTAAGTCTGCCTGGACACGATGCCAACAGTAGAAGGGACATGGAATATGCAAGAGCAAGAAGAGACTCTTCCAACTTTCACTGAGCAATGTCTTATTGATGTGACGGTGAACGGGCAACACTATGAGCGATCCGTACCAGTGCGCCTGTTGCTCTCGGATTTTATCCGTCATGAACTGCACCTTACAGGCACGCATGTCGGCTGTGAACATGGCGTCTGTGGCTGTTGTACCATTCTTCTGAATGGCGAAGCTGTGCGCTCGTGTTTGATGCTGGCAGTGCAAACAGATGGCATGGCAATTACAACAATCGAAGGTATGGCAGGCACGCAGAGCGAGTTACATCCCATTCAGCAAGCATTTCGCGAGAAGCACGGCCTGCAATGTGGTTTTTGTACTCCTGGCATTATCATGACTGTTCATGCTATGCTGCACGAAAATCCCAACCCGACAGAAGCAGAAATTCGCCATGAACTTTCGGGCAATTTATGTCGCTGCACTGGCTATCAGAACATTGTTGAGGCTGTAAAACTCGCAGCGGAACGCTTGCAACAGCCGTAGATGGAGGTGGAGTAATGACGACACGCTGGTTTGGCGCTCCTGTGCAACGGACAGAAGACCCACGTCTTCTACGCGGCAAAGGCAATTTTGTTGATGATATTGATCTGCCTGAAATGCTGCATGCCGCAGTGTTACGTAGTCCATATGCGCGGGCGCGTATCATGCATATAAACGTAGATGCAGCACGCGCTCTCGAAGGTGTCCACCTCGTGCTGACTGCTACAGATTTGGGCGACGTGCTTGAGCCTTCACCGTTGCTTGTGCCGCATGCCGCCCTGACGCAGCCACGGACTCAGTTGCCCCTGGCGCTTCACGAAGTGCGCTATGTTGGAGAGGCAGTGGCTTTCGTTGTAGCAGAAAGCCGGTATGTGGCTGAGGATGCGCTGGAACTGATAGACGTTGAATACGAACCCTTGCCAGTTGTACACAGTCTTGAAGTTGCGGTCACGGAACATGCGCATCTTGTTCATGAAGAGGTTGAGAATAATATTGCCGCGCATTTTGTCCAGACTGTTGGCGATCCAGAGTCAGCATTTGCCAATGCTCCTCACGTGCTGCATGAAAGCTTCTCGATCGAGCGCGGCGCAGCGATGCCGATGGAGTGCCGAGGGGTGCTGGCGCGTTGGGATGCTCACGAGAACATGCTTTCCTGCTGGATTTCGACGCAGGGTCCGATACCCATACGCAACGGACTGGCCGCCATTTTTCATCTTCCAGAGCATAAGGTACGTGTGACGGCTCCAGATGTCGGAGGCGGATTCGGCACCAAAATCATGATGTTTTACCCAGAAGAGATTTTGACTCCCTATGCCGCTATCCATCTGCATAGGCCGGTCAAGTGGATTGAGGATAGGCGCGAGAATTTTATTTCCTCGAATCAGGAACGTGGGCAACTTCACGAGGTAGACTACGCTTTTGACGATCAGGGAATATTGCTGGCGGTAAAAGATACGTTCCTTCACGATACTGGAGCGTATACTCCCTATGGTATCATTGTTCCTATTATTACCGCCTGTTCGTTGCCGGGACCTTACCGTCTCAAGCACTATGCCAGTGAATTTACTGTTCTTTATACCAATAAAGTTCCTGTGAGCCCCTATCGTGGCGCTGGCCGTCCCCACGCCGTTTTTGTGATGGAACGCATCATGGATGGCATTGCACGAGAACTACATTTAGATCGGGCCGATGTCCGCTCACGCAACTTCATACAACCGGATGAATTTCCCTGGGATGTTGGGCTGGTCTATCAAGACGGCGGGCCGACAAAATATGATAGCGGCAACTACCAGGCAGGTCTCGACAAACTGAAGGCATTGCTTGATTACGACCAATTCTCTACACGTCAGGCCGAGGCTCGCGATCAGGGCCGCTATCTGGGTATTGGTATCAGTTATTACGTCGAAGGTACATCTATTGGACCGTATGAGGGCGCAAATATTCGCGTGGAGTCCGATGGGCGTATCTATGCTGCTACTGGCGTTACGTCGCAAGGCCAGGCGCATGCCACAACCTTTGCGCAAATTATTGCTGACCAGCTGGGTGTGCGCCCGGAGGATGTTTTATTGACCGAAGGTGACTCGCAAGCATTCAACTGGGGTGTTGGCACCTTTGCCAGTCGCGCCGCGACGGTGGCAGGTTCTGCTATGCACCTGGCGGCTGTGAAAGTGCGCGAAAAGGCAAAAAAGATTGCTTCCGAGCTATTTGAAGCCTCTCCTGACGATATTGAGTTTGCAGATGGCAAAGTGTTTGTGAAAGACGCTCCACACCGTGCGTTAACGCTTGGTCAACTCGCTATATCGGCCAATCCCTTGCGCTACTCCTATGGTGAGAATGCCCGTAAGTTGATGTCTATGCAATTGGCCGGACCGCGTCCTGGACCTGCACTACCTGTAGGACGAGATGGGCCTGGACTGGAGGCGACCGAATTTTATAGCCCGCCGCATGGAAGTTTTGCCAGTGGTGTCCACGGCATGATTATCGAAATTGATCCTACAACGGGTATGGTTTCATTCTTGAAATACGTAGCAGTTCATGATTGTGGCAATGTGATTAATCCAATGATCGTTGAGGGACAGGTACATGGCGGCGTTGCTCAGGGTATCGGTGGCGCGTTTTTTGAGAGGCTAGTGTACAATGAAGAAGGACAGCTCATCAATGCGAGTTTCATGGATTACCTGCTGCCAACGGCTGCTGAGATCCCTTCCATCATCGTTGATCACGTTGAGACACCATCGCCGCTTAGCCCCCTGGGAATGAAAGGAGCGGGCGAAGCAGGGGTTATTCCAGTACCCGCGCTCTTCGCGTCAGCAATTGATGATGCACTCGCGCCATTTGGTATTCGAGTACGTGAGATGCCACTCCATCCGTGTCGGTTGTATGAGCTGCTCAAAGCGACACAAAACGCTCAATAGCGTTCATATGTCTATTGATACGCAAATCTGATCAATATTTACGCAGCACATACTACCCAAAAATGCTATGTGTATTTACAGACAGTCGGTGATATGCGATACTCAGCAGAACGTATTAGCGATTGTTATTGGAGGGTTTTCCTATGTCCTCGATCTATCCAGGTTATGGCAATCCAACTGCGCAACGTTGCCAGCGTTGTGGAATGCCATTGTCCCCCAATACGAATGGGTATTGTGGAAATTGCGGGATGCAAAATGCACCCTCTCAGCAACAAAATGCCAGTGGGCAACTACCATTTTCTCCCAACGCAGCATGGGGAGCAGGTCAGCCACCAGTAATACAGGGCAACAGTCAACCTGGACAATCCGGCCAATTTAATCCATTTGGGAATGCCGGCCAATTTGGTCCACCACGGGGGCAAACGCCGCCAGGAGGCTCTCTCGGTGGACCTTCTATCCCGCAACAACCCTTTGGAAATCAGCAACCCTTTGGCACGCCTTCCGCGCCGCAATCGCCCTTTAATACTCAACAACCTTTCGGCGGCTCACCAGCGTCGCCTGTATCCCAACCTTTACCTAATGCTCAACAACCTTTCGGGATGCAACAATCATTTAACACACCATCAGCACCTTCGCAGCCCTTCGGCAACCCGCAACAACCCTTTGGCGCACAAGGGCAGTTTTCAAGTTCCACCAATTTCGCAGCAGGTATCAGTTCACCATCTCAATCAAATGCGCCATTTGCTCCACCATCGCAGCAGCCATTCCAGATGGGAAATATGAATGGGTTTAATACTGGTGACTTTGAAGATCCCGACTTCTCCAATAACAGGAAAAAGCCGAAATTAGGCTTGATATTAGGCAGTGTTGTGCTGCTAATTCTCCTTATCGGTGGAGGAATTGGTGGCTACCTGGTTCTAAAATCGCATAAATCAGTACCAACGGCATCAACGCAGCCCGCAACTCCTACTGCGACGCCGAAAGGTCCGCCTCTCTTTAGTGACAGCTTCCAGAACAATAATAAGGGCTGGGACCTGACAAGCAAAGCAGGCGAGTTTTCAGTAGCAGTTGGTGGCGGCTCTCTTGCTTTAGAGGATGACAATAACAAGCTACTTTGGGAACTTTTACCAGGTGGTAAAACGTATGACAACTTCTTGCTGAATGTTGACGCAGTTCTTTCAAAAGGAACACAGGACAACGGGTACGGAGTCTATATTCGCGGTGCATCCAACCAGACTGTAGATATCGCCACCTATTACCGCTTTGAACTGTATGGCAATGGCAGCTTTGCTATTTTTAAAGGCACGCTTGACGCGGCAGGAACCTCTCAAAGTAGTAATCTCGTCAGTAATACCAATAATTCCGCAATATTGCTGCAAGGTCAGGTCAATCATATCTCTATTCTGGCGAATCGCTCAACACTGTCGTTAATTGTCAACGGGCAGCTATTAAAAACTATCACAGATAATAGCTATACCAGTGGGTCAATCGCGCTTTTCGTCTCGAACCTTGCGAATGCATCGGCAGGCGCACAAGCAAAATTCTCAAATCTCGCGATTTATCCTCCACAATAACAGAATCTTTAAGGCGAAGAGACATTGGCTCTGATGTGACAGGATAGCACCAGAGCCGATGTCTCTTCGCTTCATGCAAGTAGCGCCTCAGCGTAGACTGCTGGATCAACATTTCCACCACTGACAACGCAACAGACGCGCTTCCCGCGAAAATGTTCTGGCTGAGTGAGTAGCGCCCCCAGAGAGAGTGCGCCCGTTGGTTCAACTTTCAAGTTAACATAACGGAAATACCTGCGCAGGGCTTCCAGTGTAGCAGGGTCTGGCACCTCTACGATATCTGCTACTCCCTGGTGTACAATCTCCCAGTTTAGCTGTCCCAGGCTGATTGTGCGGGCACCGTCGGCAATGGTGAGCGGTTCTTGCTCGTTGGAAACAAGTTGTCCACCATGCAGTGAGCGTGCCGCATCATTGCCAGAAAGTGGCTCTGCGCCAATAATCTCCGTCCGTTTTTGCAGATGGTCGCGGGCAATAACCAGTCCTGAACAGAGGCCACCGCCGCCGACAGGCACAACCAGTGTATCAAAGTCTCCACTGCTAAAAATATCTTTTCCCAGCGTCGAGTTGCCCGCAACAACCCGGTAATCATCATAGGCCGGGGCAGAAAAAGCGCCGGATTGTTCTGCCAGCAACTGTTGCACGCGCCCGGCACGGCTAATTTCTCGTACATCAATCAAGTCAACGATGCCGCCATACGCTTGCACAGCCTCAACCTTGACGTGTGCAGAGGTTGCAGGCATAACAATCGTACACGTTTTACCAAGCAACTTACTGGCATAGGCCACAGCCTGTCCAAAATTACCCGATGAAGCGGCAATAATACGCTTGTGCGGAATACTTGATAGCAGATTGTAGGCAGCACGGAATTTAAAACTACCAGTATGCTGAAACGTTTCGGTGGCGATGGTAATATCGCAGCCCAGTTGTTCGGAGAGCATTGCGCTCGGCAATAACAACGTTGGACGTACAAACCGTGGCAGCGTTTCCCATACGGAGTTGATATAGTCGTCAGTCAATTCAGGGGCAAGCGTATACGTTGGCATGGTGAAACTCCAAAAGTTTTGTTAGTCTATGCATTACAATACTATCGGTATTGTACCACGCTGATTTTGTCGGTTAGGATGCAAGAATAGGAAGAAGAGAAACTTGCTTTTCTTCTCCTTTTCAGGCATACTTACCCTGTAGCCCGAAAAAGATAGCTGTTTGTAGTTTACCTATAAACTAACTAACGTTCGTTAGAATAAAAGGAAACGCGAACGTACAATCTTCGTTAGATATTTAACGGAGGAGTAGTAGCATGGCAGAAGAAACGCTTTATACATCCACTATTCGCGTCCGTCTGAGTGCGAGTGACGCTCATTATGGTGGTCAACTCGTCAATGGTGCGCATATGCTTTCGCTGTTTGGCGATGTCGCGACAGAACTTGCCATCTTATGTGATGGGGATGAAGGATTGCTCGTAGGCTATGAAAGTATTGAGTTTTTGGCACCTTTATTTGCGGGTGATTTTGTCGAGGCGACCGGACGCATTACGAAAATTGGACGCACTTCCCGTCGTATTGAATTTGAAGCCCACAAGGTGATTGCAGCACGTCTGGATATTAGCAATTCTGCCGCAGACGTACTCGAAAAGCCAATACTGGTGGGGCGTGCGGTTGGTACTACCGTGGTAAAGGTTGAGCAGCAGCGTAAATCACATACAATATAGCCATCTCGTCCAATTGTTTTCTATATTGCTCCATTTCTGCTAAAATAGCACTATGACACAGAAAAAAGTGGAAGAACATAGTCGCCCGGAAGGTCAATCCGCCAAGGATGCTATTCGCGTTGCCGCCGTGCAATTATTTTCCGAGTATGGCTATCACGCTGCACCTCTGCGGGATATTGCACGTATCGCGGGCATTCAAGCCGCCAGCATTTATTACCATTACGCCAATAAGGAAGCCCTCCTGGTGGAGATAATGGAGACGTATATGCTGCTGCTCAATACCAGTACGGAGCGTATTTTACGCGAGCAGGCGCAACCACTCTCATGCCTTCACGAGGCTATTGCGAACCATATTCGCTTGCACACTACCTACAAAGCTGAGTTTTTTATCATTGACACAGAGCTTCGCGCTCTCGATGGGGAGAACCGAGCCCACATTCTTTCACTCCGCGATCAGTATGAAGCATTACTTCAGCAAATTTTGCGCGATGGTATGGAGCAGGGCGTTTTCCGCCGTAGCGATGTGAAGGTCTCCTCATATGCTATTATCGCCATGTGTACCGAGGTTGCTACCTGGTTTCACCCGGATGGTCGCCTTACCGTGCAGCAGGTGATTGATATGTACAGTTCGATGATTACTCAAGGATTGCTTGTAGTGCATGCTCCTTTGCAAAAGCCGGAGGAATCAGCGCATACTTAACACCTTGTTTGTGTAGCAGACGATGAAACACTTCTATCGTAGATGCGAGTGGCACGCGAGCGGTAATTAATGCCTCAACATCAATTTGCTGGCTAATAATGAGGTCGAGAGCCTGAGCGAAATAATTTGGTGTATGATGAAACACGCCTTTTATGGTTAATTCACTATAGTGTATTGGTCGGGTTTCTAATGTAATCTGCGTTCCTGATGGGCAACCGCCAAAAAAATTGACGAGGCCGCCAGGGCGTGCCATATTTGCCGCCAGTTCCCAGGTCTCTGGCATTCCTACTGCTTCAATGACGACGTCCGCGCCTCGCCGTGCATTTGTTTCGTTGCGTACCTCTGCAAGTTGTTCCTGGCTTGACAGAGTGGCAACATCTATCACGCTATCTGCGCCAAAGTGTTGTGCCAGCGCAAGGCGTTCTTCTCCACGCCCGGTAACTATCACACGAGCGCCGCGTAACTTTGCGCTGGCGGCAAGCAGAAGTCCGAGCGGGCCAGAACCCAGTATGGCAACCGTATCATCAGAGGTAATCCCACTGGCGTCAATGCCATGTAGTGCGCATGCGAGAGGCTCAGTCAATGCTGCCGCGACAAACGATGTTCTAGCTGGAAGACGATAGAGGTTATAGTTCACAATGCGTTCGGGTACAAGCAAATACTCAGCATAAGCGCCATTGAGGAAAAGCAGGTTTTCGCACAAACTCTCTTGACCGCGACGACAGTAGAAACAGGAACGACATGGTGCAGAGTTTGCAACTACAACAGCATCTCCTTCACGAAATTGGTGAACACCTGTACCAACCTCTGCGACTACACCTGCCACTTCGTGACCAAATCCAGCAGGAGTGTTGGGGAAAAGTAGTGGATGTCCCCGCCGGTACGTTTTTGTATCTGTACCACAGCTTGTGGCTGCAGCGACTTGCACGAGTACTTCCCCTGCTCCTGGTTCTGGAATAGGGCGCTGTTCAAGGCGAATATCCATTGGCCCATAAAACATGGTGGCAAGCATCGTTCTCTTGGTTCTCATCTGTCTTCCTTCTATTGCGCGTACAAATGACTTTCTGGTAGAGGTATGGTAGGATGTTGTTCAACAATTGAGAAAAAGGTACAATAGGTCATAGAAATTTTATTTGCTAGATTGGCATGTATGCTGTGTATGAGCAAGCTCTCAGAACGTCCTAAGAAGAGAAATGTCAAAACAATACTTATCGTCAGTATTATAACACTCCTGTTAGTGATACTTACCAGTGGCGTACTCATTTTCTTCTACGAGGTTGGGAACCTGGCCAGTACCGCCAGGGGAAATGCGACTGCGACTTCACAGCATGGAACGCCTATATCCACAGGACAATCCAGTATAAAACCGCTCTTTTCGGACAATTTTAGCGATGTAAGTAAGGGTTGGGCGGTAGGTAGCGCGTCAGGGTACACTCGTGTTATCAGCAATAACACACTCACGCTCGCTAATGAAAACCATACCACCCTTACCGAAAGCCTGCCTACGGATCTCAACTTTGACAATTTTTCACTCACCGTCACCTTCACACTATTACAGGCAACGGCAGGTGATAGCGTCGGGCTATATGTACGTGGCGATACCAACCTTGACCACGATTACCGTATTGATTTTTATGGCAATGACACCTATGCTATCACTAAGGAGTATCTTGATAAGCAAGACTTTCCCCAGGAAATCTCTTTACAGCCTGTAACCTTCACTTCCTCATTGCAGCCGATGGGAGAACAAAACACGGTAACGGTAATAATGAAAGGACCAGATTTGGAGCTTATCATCAATAAAAAAGTGGTCAAATCTGTTACTGACTATGATTATACGAGCGGACAGATAGCCCTTTTTGTGCATAACAGCCTTGCCTCGAACGAGGTAGAAGCAGTTTTCAGTTCGGTTGTGGTATATCCGCTACCAACCATCACCCCAACGCCATAAATGTTCACTTACATTCAACTTGTCAACTTTACATAATCGTGCGATAATAATTCATGATGCGGTCTCTTGTGGGTGGGGGAGGATGGCAAGGAGAGTCCCATAAATATGTTCCTCAACTTATTCACGCAACTTTTTTCTCTCGATCTTCCAGGTACGAACTATGCTGCGTTTCGCGTAGAGCAATGGCATATATGGCGAAGTCCAGCCGCCGATACCTTGCACGAGATCAAGGGACAAACCGTGTTCTAATGCATCAAAGGTGAAGAAATGTCGCAGGTCGTGTGGAGAAAGTCGTTTTTGTGTCAGTCCAAGTTCCTGACCAAGTATTCCGACACGCTTATTGATCGCTCGTGTCGTGATACGTTGGCTATGGTAACCGGTAAAAAGTGGTCCCGTGTTCCGGCCTAATTGCTTCAGATAGATACGTGCAGCAGCCTCGGTACGTTCCTGAAGTTCGTGGACGTTGAATGTGTGTGTCTTTTCGCTGTAAATTGAGAGCGTATTTCGTTCAAGGTCAATACTTTCCACATCAAGAGCTACAAGTTCTCCGCAACGCAGCGCATGTTCAATCAACAGGCATAACATGAGGGCATCACGTGCAGCAAGCAACTGATCATGTTCGCGGGGAAAGCGTTGTGGTGGCGGAGGTGGAGTCGTTATATGTTTGAGCCTTTCTGCCTGTGACTCGGTAATGGCGGTGAAGGTTGCTTTTTTTTGTACCAACTCTTGTGGGTATGCCACGACGTTTCCGATCTTCATCCAGGTTTCGAGCGGCCTTGCCGTTATATCCCTTGACGTTGAGGATGGCAGCAAACTCTTCGGCGGAAAGTACGCCTGCTCCTTGTGGCACCGGACCGGCTAATCTGCAATACTGGTGGATGGTCGCAATGCGTGCTTTAATTGTACCAACGGCCTCGCCGCGCTCCTCTAGCCAGAGGCGAAAGGCTGACAGTATGCCGTAGGTCATGCTGCGCCATGCGATTGGGTCGCTTTTCAGTTCCTCTTCCGTTTGCTGGATACCCGCGGTATCCAGCAAAGTGCTGAAGGCACGTAGATCATAATTATGGCGCTGCAGGGTATTTGGTCTGCAAGTTTTACGGAAATCAGCGAAGACATCGTGACTAAAAGCTTGAATATTTAGCGTTGCCAAGGTTTTATGAACTTGCTGTAAACCTGGGGACGATTGGAGAAGAGATTGATTCGAGGAGAGTCGTTCACGGACCCAACGTTCGTGGTCCTCTTTGACCTGGTATAGCTAGGAGGTGGGATAACTCTCGGGCTGTTGATCAATGAGTGTATGATGTTCGGTACAAAGCAATAGCAAGTTTTCTACGCTATCCCTATCTGTGCCTTGAAATACCTCTTCGCCACGAGGCCCATCTTCACTGTGACCAACAATGTGGGCTATTTCTCCAAGAACGGCAAGAGGATCGTTGGGACTGACTGGAGAGACAATAAGGTGTTTGAGGCAATCAGGATAAGAACACATACCGCCGGCTCGTACCCACACGATTTTTGCTGTTTTTTCGCTAATACGCTTGGGCTTGGATACCATGCTTTATGTGTCCACTCCTCTTTTGTTTCATTTTCATTCGATTGTAGTAGATTAGAATGGATGTGTCAAGCCACTAAAAACATCTGAACTAACGGCTACTAATATATCAAAACTCTTGCGATTATTATGTCAAGTAAAAATGTGAAAGAGGTTGTTATGATATGTTATAATAGTAAAAGAAAATATTAATTAAATGACGATTTAACTTCGTATTTGGAACGAAAGGATTTGGTTACCATGGATAGTGAGCTAACCCCCGTTACGGATGCTGAGATCGTTTCATCCAACACATCTCTGCAGTTCTTCGACGTTCGTATTCTCCTGGCTGGTCAGTTGGCCGATTCTTCGATTGCTATGTACAAACGGGATGTCGCTGCGTATTTAGCGTATGCACAGGTGCAGGGTCTGGAATCGTTGTATCCATTGACATTAGCGGCATGGCGCGACAATTTGGCGCTTGATAGCACGATGTCGCCAAATACTATTAACCGCATGTTGAGTGCCGTCAAACGTATTATCAAACAGGCGGCTTCTAAAGAGTTGATTGACGAAACTATCTCATTCAAATTTCAAAATATTGAGGGCGTTAAGGTAAAGGCTCTCAAGAGTCGGTTGAAGCACCATGGACGCACCCGTATTTCACCGGAAGACATGCGATTATTATGTCAAGCTCCCAACACGAGTACACTGGTAGGAAGACGTGACAAGGCTTTGCTGGCAACGTTGGCTACTTCAGGATTGCGTGCTTCGGAACTAGCTAATCTTACCAGTGGGCAAATTCACCCGCGTGGTAAGGGTTACTATTTGCAAGTCATTGGGAAAACAGATACAGAGCCGCGGGATGCCCACCTATCTGTTGAGGCGTACCAACTTATTCAAGAGTGGTTAGCGGCCCGTCCTGTATCTTCTCCCTACATTTTCACCTCATTCTCGACGCGGGCTGCTATTCCGAACACAAATCCAATCTCAGAAGTCACTGTATGGAATATTGTGCGCAGGTACGCGGAGCAATGTGGACTGGAACATGTCAAACCGCACGATTTTCGGCGCTTTGTTGGTACCCAACTTGCCTCCAAAGATATACGCAAAGCGCAACTTGCGCTTGGTCATAAAAGCATCGAAGTCACTGCGAGGCATTATGTGCTGGATGAGCTAGAAATTGGCTTAACAGACAACCTCTATTAAGTCGCATGCGTCAAAAATACGCCTTACAACGTAGTCTAAAAGAGACGAGTAATACTTATAGCGGCGATTGCTCACCCTCAAATGTGGGGTAAATTTACCCCACATTTGAGGGTGAGCAATCGCCGCTATATATGATATAACCGAAAAGACGGTGTTGTATTCAACATATCCCTGGGGAAAAGCATGCAAGCACGCAGTTGGACGAATGTGATCAGCGATGAATATTTAATCGAAGCTATCGTGAGGGGAGATGTTACCGCGATGGAACCCCTCTACGAGCGATACAGTCGCCCGCTCTTTTCTCTGGCCTACCGGATGACTGCCAGCAAACAAATATCCGAAGACCTCGTGCAGGCAGCCTTTCTTGCCATCTGGCAGCATCGCGCCTCGTATTCGAGAGAAGCAGGTAGTGTAAATAGCTGGCTTTTCTCGATTATGCATTATCGCGTCATTGATTACTTACGCCATTGCCGTTACTGCTCTCCGTGGAAAGAGGTACCCTGGGAAGATGTGGTATATGAAGAGGCTTCGCTCTTGCCTGATCCCTGGGAAGAGATATGGTGTGTCGAGCGAGCTGCCCTTCTACGCAAGGCCATGCAGAATCTGCCTGTAGAGCAACGCAAAGTGCTAGAGTTGGCATATTTTGAGGGGCTGACACATGAAGCGGTCGCTGAACGTTGTAATATACCCCTTGGTACGGCTAAGTCGCGTCTGCGGCTTGGTTTGCTTCACCTCAAGCGCATGCTTACGGAGCAAGGCCTCGTTGGATTATAGGACGCTTTTTCATCATAAAACTATATTCGTGCGATCAATCTACCAGTTGCACTTTTGGCTTCTCTAACTGCAACAGTGTAATTCCCGTTATGACCAGGCAGCCGCCGAGGATTTGCCAGATATCCAGCAGTTGTGCCAGCCAGAAATAGGCAATGATACCTGCGGCGACGAGTTCCGTCATGCTGGCGATGCCAACACGAGTAGCGTCAAGGCGACGCAACGCTCCGAGTACAAGCGCGAATGGTATTGCCATTCCTACGATACCTACTACCACGATGAGTAAAAAGTGATAACCGGCAAACGTATTTCCTGGAACATTCCATGGAGGCTGGGCTATCAGCCAGAAGATACCGGCAACTATCGCCCCATAAGCTGTAGATGTCAGTGGAGGCAAATCACGGCCAACACGGCGTCCAAGCAGCAGATAAGCAATATAGGTAATGACAGAGAGAAGCGCGTAGAGTAATCCTATGCTATCCAGGCCATGCAGGCTTTGATGCCAGACACCTGTCAATAGCAGCACACCACCGAGAGTAACAACTATCGCACTCAGAACATATGGAGAAGGGACACGCCTCCGCCAGATGGCCTCGCCAAGAGCCATCCAGGCGGAGGCGCTAAACTGTATGACGAGGGCAACTGCGATGGGTAAGCGACTAATTGCAACAAAATAGGTATATGTGACAAGGGCCAGGGAGAGTCCAAAAGCAATTATCCAGAAGATGGAGTGGCGCGGTAATTTGAGTTCGCGCCTTCTCCAACCAACTAGCACAATAAGCAAACATACCCCTCCAACGAGCATGCGAAATTCTACCAGAGTAACAGGCGAGATGCCGTCGTTGAAGAGCAGTCGCGAGAGGTTCCCGTTAAAACCGAATAGTATGGAGGCGGACATCACCATGATATAGCCAATGAAACGCCTGGTAGATGTTCGCCTCTTGATCAAGAAATGGTTCCCCCGCAGAGGCTACAGAAGCGGCGATTTGGTTGCTCGCGATTACAATGCGGGCAGAGATACAGTCCAGAACTCGTGGGTGTAGGTGGCGCTGGTGGTGGCGTAAAGCTGGCTGATGTGCCTTTATTACCTGTACCACTCGTACCATTGCCATTATTCGTATTCGTGCGATTCCCTGGCTCTCTCATGCGGGGATAGTGTCCCGCGAGGATGTCATTATACTGTGCGCTATCCGACCAGTTTACGATTTCACGCGCTCGCACAATAATCAGTGGATGGTTAACAGCTGAGACCAACAACATCTTGTAAACACGGTCCAGCACATTTGCATCTACTTCTTCGTACATATCGGCCTGTTTCAAGAACTCGCTCGCACTCATCTGGTCACGCTGGAAAAGTGTTCCACCCGCCAGCTTCATCATTAATGAGAGCATTACCTGTGAGTCTTGTACAACCAGCAAGGCTGAGCGGTCCGCCGTGAATTCAGATTTGCGGTCCCATTCTAATAATGCCGATTCGATGCCGCGCCCAATTAAACGACCCAGACCAAGCGTCATATCGCCAATAATCGTCAGCAAAAGATTGATGATACGCGCCATTGTTTTATATAACACATGGCCTGACTTGATATGTCCAAGTTCATGAGCAATGACACCTAACACTTCATCTTCGTTCATGAGATCGAGTAAGCCGGTTGTTACCACAATATATGGGTTATTATGTCCACTTGTATACGCATTCGAGATAGGCGTTTGTGCTACATAGAGTTCGGGTTCGCGCATATCAAGAATGACACAAGCCTCCTGTAGCAAAGTGTACAATTGTGGACATTGCGTACTGGACACTCGCACCGTTTGCGCGACGTTCTGAATATACGCTACGCGCTCAGGGAAAAGCTCAATAAATTTGCGCACAAGGATATCCAGACCGGGTATCTTCTGGAGAGCGTTAAGTGCGGCCCGATCATAAGGATGCTGAAGAACCGCCGGGTCTAACCCTGGGAAACGTTGCCGTGCCTTTGGCTGAGCAGCAGACATGCTATGCTCCTTCTAAGGCCCAGGAACTATAGTTCAAAGCTCACAATCACGCGGGGTAATCTCAGTTGTGCCGCCGAATGTGCCCACAAACGTATCGCCTGGGCCACTATTTCGTTGTCGCGGGGTTGGCGTAATTTTTCGTGCTGCGCCCCCCGTTTTGTCATTACCTGGATATGCCAGATGCCATCTGTACGTTTCAAACTTGATGGAGTTGCAACACGTAGCAGAGTCGCAACACGGGGAGATTGACGATTGATGACTTGAAGGATATCTGACCAATGTTCGTGCAGAATAGCGGTAAATTGTTCCGCAAATTCATCATATTGAGCACGCGGCTTTTGTTCCACGGGGGGCCTCCTCGCCTGATTAAAGGTCACTGGCATGCTCAAAGTATAACATATTTAGCACGATATTGCTGCATCTCTACCAATGAATTTCAAACAAAATTGCGCTGCTTATTGGGTTGTGCTGCTCTAGTTATCAATATAGTGGCCGGCCTTCTTCAAAACCTGCAACGCTCGCTCCACATTGTTTTCTTTGATGAGTATGTAATCTGTCGCGTAGGTTGCGATCGCTAGAACGCTGATATCCGCTTCAGACAATGGAACAGCTAGCGAAACATGGATACCGGCTACAGAAAAGTCGAAGGCTCCCTGTACCTGCAAACATCTCCATCCTCTTTCCGCTTCTATATCTTTCGGGACATTAGACTGCTGACATACGATAGAGAGTTCCTCGTGTGTACGTGTCAACGACACAAAGTCGCCCATCAAAGCCCAGTACGGGATGTTTTTATCGGGATGAAACTGACAAACAGCATATAAATGTGGCAGAAGTGACAGGTTTAATTTTTTCACGAGTTTTGCTTGCTCCTTTTTCGCCATTGGTATTCAGCAAAGTATATAAACTTTTGCCGTAAGATACTAGAGATAAAAGAGAGAAGTTTCTCATATCATTTTATGCACTATGCACAATTCTCGCGGTATAGACTGATATTCACACCGTGAGGATGAGGCTATTTTGATCATATTCTAAGGGAAGCAATAGTGACGAGTAGGCAAATGATACAAATCATACTGTGGGATCATGTAATTGATATACAAACCCATGCCCGCCGAGAAATATGCCCCCATCAACATTGACGCACTTTCCATTCGCATATATCCAGGCATCATCCACCTTCGTGGGAGGACAACGACGCATAAAACTAATGGGGGTATGCCCATGTACCAGCTGTCGTCCACCGAAAATGCTCAAGAAGCGATGAGCAAACTCTTCTCCATTGGCCGTGTGCATAAAGACTCCCCGTTGCGCGAAGTCTTCCAACAGTTCTTCCCAGGCTAACGCATCACTCCGATGCAACAGCTTGTTGAAAGCAGTATTTACTTCATTGACGCTATGCCCATATTTGATGTAGAGAGGGGCGTCCGCGTGAATGAAGAGAGAATCATCTACCAGTGCCATTGCCGGCAACTGGGCCATCCAATCAAGGTGGCGTTGTGTCAACTGGGAAAGGTCTTTGCGGTTTCCACCATTCTGTTTCCAGCGGGTCAGAAAATTACTTCCCAGTCCCGTCGAACGTCGGCCAAAACGGTAGGCTGCTAACAATAGCATCTCATGGTTACCCAACAATGAGGATACAGAGCCACCTGGGGCTGCGGCTTCGGTTTGTAAGCGCATTACCAGGTCCAGCACTGCAACACCATCAGGTCCGCGATCAACGAAATCGCCCATAAACCAGAGAGAAGCTGTGCCTGCTTTCCACGAGTGCGAAGCATCTATCAGTTCCGCATCGCGCAACAGCTTTACCAGCTTCTTTAAATGACCGTGGATATCGCCAATTATATAAGTAGGTTGGTTGGTTGGAGTTCGCATCAGTCCTCATACTTTTTCTTATGACCAGGATGAAATGTCTCTCTTCCGCTTTCATCTTGATCCAGGTTTTTCAATCATTCTATCACACCACCGTCGCTATTGAAGCAAAGGCTGTTTGACCTGGACAGCTGACCGTGCTGATGGTCTGGCTCCTTTTACCCGTTAAAAGTTTATGTCTTTTTAATTTGTGTAGACAATGGCTATACGAAATTTATAGATTAGCCGATCCTGGTGATATAACATTTCATACTGCATCAATACTGCCGCATTCCCAACGTTCAGCGAGTCAGATTGTCCGTTCATTGGAATGGCAACACTCATATCCTGTGCCTCATGCCATGCATGGCTGATGCCGCAATGTTCGTTCCCCATCACTATCGCAACACGGCCACGATAGCTCGCGCTCCTATAACTGAGTGTGGCGTTAGTTTCCGTCGTCACAATCGTGAAATGGTGCCGTTTGAGCCATGTGATAGCTTCGGTGACATCCGTATCAATGACAGGAAAGCTAAACAACGAACCCATGCTGGCACGCAGTAGCTTTGGATGAGTCAGATGTTGTCGCTTGTTCGTGATAATGATCCCATCAGCACAGCGAATAATGGTGCCAACGTTGCCGGGTATCTGTAAACCATCAAGTACCAGCAGAGCATTGTGCTGACCCAATTGGATATCTTGCCAGCGAAAACGTGGCAATTGTACAATCGCAGCAAGGCCATCTGGTCCGTCCCACTCAGTAATACGGCATAACACCTTCTCGTTAACAAGAAAAGATGGTACACCTGACGCGACGATTGTCCTCACTGTAGAGCGGCTTATCTCACCACGCAGCAGTTGTGGACAAACAAAGAGAGCATGTATTTCTAACTGCGCTTTGAGAACCATCGTAAGCATGCGTTGTCCTTCAATGCTTACCCGGTTCTCCGCATAGGAATGCGTTGTATTCTTTGCATTTTTTATCGCAAGGTACTGCCTGATCGTAGGATGTTGCAAACCTACAGGTATGAGTGTGGAAAATTCAGGCATTCTGATCCTCCATTTCGCGCTCGCACGTGTATATGCGAGCATCTAGTCACTAACTGGAATTGGGGACAAAGCGTTCTTTCTTGCCCGAATAAAAAGAGCAATCAACCAACAGATCAATGATTGAATGTTGAAGCGTCGTTGGTGGACGCGCTCCAAAATGCCTTTTCAACGTTCTGGTCGTGATAAAATGCTCCATTGTCATTTCTCTCCTCTGGGAATGATTTTCCCCACGACATACGCAATGAGATGAAAGCAAGCAGGCAATGAGAAGATTGATGACACTTCCGTGAGGGGGAAGAACGGAAAAGTGGAGTGGATATGAGCGATACATAGACGTTTGTGGATATGAAAGAGAGGCCCAGCAAGAAGGTATCCAGAAAAAAAAAGAAGCGAGCGGCGTACCTGAGCGTTTATGCAGCAGTCAGCACATCAAAGCCAAAGGACTGGGCAAACAGGACCGGCAGGCCATGGATGGTGACCTCAAGTGGTGGGGCGGTGGGTGGGCGAGCATTGCGAGCGAGACGTTGACTCCAACTGAGCCGCCAATGTGCGCGATGGGCTCTGGTTTGCACATCTTGTGGCTCAAGACCCTCTCCGGCTCGGGGCTGAACCGGGCCAAAGGTGAGCAGAACGGTTTGCGTGCGGAGCAAATGGAACCATCGTCGCCGTATTTGACACCGCTCCCAATCTCCCCAAAGGACTGGGGAAGAAAGTGCTGGTCCATCAGGCGGAGGTTCATCGGGTGCTGGCTCATCAGTCACTAAGGCAGTGGAAGAGCGTGGCCGGAAAACAGCACTCACCCGTCGAGGCTTGATGGTAGTGGTACCGTTTTCTTGACACTGAGCACGCAGAGGGCAAGGGCGGCAATGGCACAGACGAGCAGCATACAGCACGCGCAAAGAGCCGTTTCGTTCCCGTCTGCGCTCTTGCGCATACAAAGGATGGTCTGCCGGACAGCGCAAGGTTCCATCAGGTTGCAGAGAGAAATCTGCTCCCGCAAATCCTTTGGTGTAGGATCGGCGTGCCCACTCGGGAGGTCCATACGACACGGGCTCGGTAGCTTGAGCAGGCTCGGTAGCTTGAGCAGGCTTGGTAGCTTGAGCAGGCTCGGTAGCTTGAGCAGGCTTACCAATCTGAGAATAGGTCAAATCCGTCAAACGCATGCTGGCAGGAGACAGATGCTGCCCGAGTTCCAATCGCACATTCCAGATCCATTGGCTGACGATTTGCCAGACCTCTTGTCCGCAGGGAGTATGAGAAACCCAGCGGTCCGGGTTTTGCTCCAGGTCTTCATCGGCAAGTACGGTCTCAAAGGACCCTCGATGCAGGTAGAGGTCCAGGACATCAACGGGAGTGAATGCGTTGGGCGGGACCGTTGTGAAAAACTGCTCGTAGACCATCCCATTGCGCATCGTGCCGATGGAAGGTGGGGAGTCCTTTGCAGGATGAGCGGCTAGGAGCATGCGGACCGAAGGTCCTGTCGGCGTGAGCGCGATATCCAGGCAATCAAAGAGCGCACGGCTGGTCCCTGATTCAGGATGCCTGGTCTGCTGATCGGGCGGCAGTTGTAAACGGGCCAGGACGGCAGGCAGCTCCAGCAGATGGTAGTCCTTCCCACGTACCACGACCCCAGGTCCTTGCAAGGCGAGGAGATCGGCAAGAGGGGCGGCATTGCCGTACAAGCCGTCGAGCCGGAGCAAGACGTGGGAGAGGGGAAGGGTGAGCGCTGCGGCATATGCCGTGATTACCGCTCGCGCACGCAGCAATTCTCCCCTGTAATCCCCATTGCCTGCATTGCCAAAGGTCCCAAGCCATTGATGGGTATGGGCTTGTAATATGGTCGTCCGCGTCCGCACGACTTCTCCACGCTTGCGTCCCTGATACCCGGGAGCACAGACCTGATCAAAGCGGCGATGAGGAGCAGGCAACTCCGGCGTCTGGGGAAGCGCACGTTGCCTGGCTACCTGTCTGGTTCCATCGACATCCATCACCGTCCAGTGGGTTCCTTGTCGGTCCCACACGCCTCCTGGTGGAGAACCAAACGGAGATCGTGCCACCAGATCTTCCTCAAAGAGCGTTCGCAGTGCCTCTACTGCGGGTTGATCAAGGGCTGCCAGAAAGCGCGAGAGGGTCGCAGGATGAGGCAGGTTTGCTCTGCCAAACAGTGCCATGAACGCCCCTGCAAACGGAGCAACTCGCGCTGAAAACGCATCGAGGGTTCGTTCTCCGCTCACCGCATAGCCGATGAGCATCACGACAAAATCAATCACTTCGTAATTCCCCATACGCGCACGAGCAAAGCGCACCCGTTCCTCAATGGCTTTGAGCAGGCCCAACTGGGTGAACACATGCGCCACGACCGCCACTTCGCCTGGCCACGAGGGCGTGGATGGAACGGAGGTTGGAGCTATTTGGACATGAACCGAAGGCTGTGTCATACTTTTTCTGTGTCTTCTTTCCAGGGAAAAGGAATATTCACCGTTTTTCCCTTCTTTAAAGAAGACACATTTCTGGTGTCTTTTACCAGTTCCTGGACGATTTACCCCCTTTCCGCTCCTCGTTATGCCACCTCATTGCGTATGTCGTGGGCAAGCGTCCACAAGAAGAGTTTGAGGACGCCGTTGAGCTACTCAAACCTCGTGCATGGATGTATGAAGGCGATAATATAGACAGGTTAGATATAGAATAAACGCCATGAAGGGAGAAATGTATGTCTGCTCAGGTACAGGCAGCAATAATTGCCGCCGTCATTGCACTCGTATGCATGGATGTATCAGGTGGAGCATGATGGAAAGATGAACACCACCAGCTGATCGTTGTGATAGAATCTAATTGACCATCATGGCACGTGCAGAAACATCTCAAACTACAAGATCTCGCGGTCGAGGCAAACTAGGAGCAAGGAAATATGTCAACAATCTGTTTTGAAGCGAAACTCTTTACTATCAACTCCTGGACCATTCTCAGACTCCCTGAGAGTGCCTCCGCAAAGCTTCCGTCACGAGGGATGACAATGGTTTCAGGAACTCTCAATGGCATCCCTTTTCAAGCCTTGCTCGAACCGGATGGGAGGTATGCACCAGGGCAAAGATCGAGTCACTGGTTTAGACCTGATAAAAAGTTGCTTGATGACGCTTCCGCAAAGGTAGGCGATACTGTACGAATTTCGATTGAGCCGACCAAAGAATGGATAGAGCCGGAAGTTCCTGAAGATGTACAAAAAGCTTTGGCAACTTCCCCAAAAGCCGAGGCGTTATGGAAGGATATTACCCCAGGTGCGCGTTGGGACTGGATCCGTTGGATTCGCGCTGTCAAAACTCCGGAAACGCGCCAAAAGCATATTGAAGTTGCCCTGTCAAAACTCAACAAAGGCATGAGAAGACCGTGTTGTTTTAACCGCAATCTCTGTAGCGAACCATCTGTATCGCATAATTGGGCACTTCTTGATCCGAAGCAAACGACGGAGTAAACACGTTGAAAGTTCATCTAGACCACCTGAAATCACTGAATGGCGGCACTACGCCTTGGTGCTCCTCAGAAACGACCTCGACCTGCAAGGCTTTGAATCCTTCGATCCAAAAGATAGTGAGCCACTCTTACGCAAACTTCGCGCCGAAGTAGCCTCTTTGCAATAAACCAAATCCACTCTCAACCCTTGACGTAATATAAACTATCATGTAAACTGAAAACATAAATGTGACGATAGAACAATAAAAAGGGGTTATGTATGAAGCTTCCTGAGTACGAATGGGTGCAATTTAGGCGATCACCTCTTCGGCTGGTTATTGGACAGGTACGGTTTACTATTATGCCCCGCATTGACGATAAGGCTTTTATTGCCAATTTTCAAGATGCCTTGCATCCGCAATACCCGCGAGTCTCTCGTGAAGCTTCAATCACCTATCAACTATCGCTAACAGGTATCAGTCCTGATAAAGGTGAAGTGCTCTGGCGTTATTCGTCACGAGATAATCAATGGTCGGTCATACTTGGCGAATCTGCCATTACGCTCGAATCTCGTGGTTACACCTCCATGACTGATTTTCTCAATCGTTTTCGTGAGATATTAGAAGCCGCGCAAGAGCAATTAGGTATCACTGATCGTTTGCGCCTGGGTCTGCGTTATATCAACGAAATCCGTTATCCTGAAGCCAATAACTTTACTGAGTGGCAATCGTTGCTGAATACCGAATTCGCGGGATTCGATGCTTCTGATCTCCTCGACGGCAATGTTGATAATACGCTGCAACAAATACAGGTGATTCGCCCCAATGGTAACTTCTCAATTCGGCATGGATTGTTAAGTAAAACAGTCGTTACTCCACAACCACAAGAAAATGTTCCGAGTGGACAATTTTACCTGATCGACCTGGACTACTATGATAGTACGCTGTTGGATGAGCTGAGTATCCCGGAAACAGTACAACAGATGCAGGCATACAATGATATCATGTATCGTTTCTTCCGTTGGACACTTAGCGAGAAACTCTACAACTACCTGGAGCCAGAACATGATTAGAGAGCGTAACATCGTCGAACAACAGACCGGCACCGTATACCTTTGGGAAAATAAGCAGTATCCGGCTCAATATGATTCAGAAACAAATTTGCAGCCACCCATGTTTTCGCGCACATCAACAGGCAATGATACCCAGATCAGGTCCGGCAACCAGCAAGCGATTTCGCGAGACATGATCCCCTACCAACTGCTTTCTGAAACGACCGGCGCAGAACTACCCGATTGTCGTACTATGATAGCTGTCGTTGGTGAGGATGTCGCCTCTAACACTATCCTGACCGGCTATCGTACCGATTTTCATGTCCTGCGAGCCTTGCGTGCGAAACGATATCAAGCTCATTTCAATCAATCAGCGTCGCTCGACATACTCCCCGCCACAAAACAAGTCGAACGGTCAAGAGAGATTTCAGGACTAACCATAAAGCAATTTATTGAAATATTCGATGTATCGCCAGTAACCTATCACAAGTGGTTAAAAGGGTCACCACTGAATGCCGCTAATCGAGAACATTTACTAGAGGTGCTGCCACTTATGGAAGAAGCCTTACAACGCCTGAGAAATCCACAGGCTGTCAGCAATTGGCTTCTCACCCCTGTTTCACCCGGCGGCAAAAAGCCTATTGACTACCTGAAAGAACGCCAATACACCATCTTTCGAGGTTTCCTCTTACATACACCAACAGGGCGTGAAAAATTTCATCCGTTACCGCTCTCCAATCGTGTACATCTGGAGCGGCCACGAGAAGAGTTTGAGGATGCTCTTGAGCAACTTAGACCTCGTACATGGATAAACGAAGATAATAAGGATGCTTCGGATACACCAGTAAATGATAAGATTAAACACTCAGAAGATGGTAGGGAGTAAATTAGTACAAATGATCGGTATAGATATTGGTGAGGAGTTAATTCAAACGTGGTTGGTATCAAGGTATGCTCTTACCCGCCACATCTGCGAGAATGTCCTGGCTTGCATTAAATGCAATAAATGAAGAGGCTCATAAAGAATATATTCAAGGCAATCTTTCCACCACTTCTCTAGTATGGAACCTGCAACAAGGTTTGCTTAATGAGGACGATTGGTTGATAATTGCAACTCATACCTGCGACATCAAAAAATCTCCTGATACGGAACCTTATGTAGAAGTATTGCGTACCTACTGGACAACAGACCGAGGCCTCATCCACGCCGCAGGAATAAATTCGGTACGTTATTTCCTAATACACCGTCAATCCCAGGAAGGGCAAGTAAAAGGTTTGATCGCAGACGCGGCTATACATATCCAACTTGAGAAAGAGGCTCTTCTCAGTTGTGTACCATCTAATGGTTTTCAAAAAGAAGATATTTCTACCCCGCGCCGGTTCAAACGATGGCTAGGGAGACGTTACAATCGTCCCGTTCTTTCTGATGAACTGGTCATGGCAGTACAAAAACCCATTGTAAAAGCTATTAGTAAGCTTCACAAATCAAATCCTCTTCACCAAATCCTTGATGGTATCAGTGAAATACTGATTTTGCCATACAATAAAGGACTTCCGTATCAAATTGATATGCTTTTCATTCGCGATGAGCGCCACAATGCCCCGGTAATCAGCGCTGAAAACGAAGCAAGATTAACAGGATGGATTACCGAAATACTTCAAAATAAAGGAAAGGCAAAGCTTGTATCAGGGCCCGTTCTTAGCCTGAAAGAAATTAGTGCATATGATTACGCTAATGCTCTTGAACTATCTACTGACCAGTATTCTTTGACGCAAGAAGAATAGCCATAACCATCCTCTTTCACTTACTATATGATAGGACACTACCACATATTGGTATGCATAACGCTACAATAGGGAGGCTGGACAATGGCGAACCTCATCCTGAACTCGCTTGAAATTCGCAATTTCCACACGTTCCGTGACTTCAAGCTAGAACACTTGAGCCACATCAACCTCATCTTAGGCAAAAACAATATTGGCAAAATACGAGTCCTGACCATCACACTCGCGCTAGTAAATGCCAGAGATGGTTTATTATTGATTGATGAATTTGAAAATGGTCTCCATTATAGCGTACAACCAGACCTGTGGCGACTCATTTTTCAAGTTGCCAACCGCCTCAATGTACAGGTTTTTGCCACAACCCATAGCTGGGATTGTATCGAAGCCTTCCAGTCCGCAACCGAGGGAGACACTCAAGACACCGCTATGCTCATCCGTTTGGAAAGCAGAAAGCATGGCATAAGAGCTACCCTTTTCGACCAGAGCGAATTAAGTATTGTAACCCGCGAACAGATTGAGGTACGCTAGCTATGAGCAGAGATTCTTTACTCAGCAAGGACATATCCCAAAATTACTTGCCAGTCAACTTCCATAGAAGTTTGACCTTGTAAGCTGAACAACATTTACATCATGTTTGCCTTCTCACTCTTCCAATCGCATTCCCACTTAACTATCTACCCCGACACGACCGTATATCGTAGGGACGGGGGCTGGGTTGCGGTGGGGTGTGGCCCCTTGCGGGCGTCCGTCCTTCTTCTCCTTATGTGGCCGGCATTACCCCTCGCGGGCGTCCGTCCTCACCATGTACCCCAACACGACTGTACATAACTCAAGAGAAATAGGGAGACATATCGCCGCCTTTCGTTTCCCTTTTTTTAAAGCACAGCCATATTTCAGATATTCGTCCTTTAGCCGATACTTCTATCCATATAACATGTCTGTAAGTGTTTGATGATTAGAGGACAAGGTATGAGTATGCATGTGAAAACACAATTGGTCAAGGGGCGTTCGCTACTACAAAACCTTTTGCTGCATTCAAAGCTGAAAACAGGGCCATTGGCCTGGAGCATTATAGTTTGTATTGTCATACTTTTCTTTATCCCGTTCGCTATTCCAGGCGAAACGGCTGCGACTCTGGGTGGGTATGATGCGCTTTCACTGCTTCCAGTGCTAATAGCAGTTCTCTTACGCGCCCGCGTTGGCGCTCTTGTCGCGTGTTTTCTCCTGACGGGTGGTACGGGCCTATATAATTGCATCATATTTGGTTTCAAGTGGCCTTCGGCTGAAGTGGATGGCTGGTTGATTGGTAATATCAGTCTGCTGATCTTTGGATTGGTTGCCGGACAAATTCGTTCCATGAGTAACAAACTTGTCATTGCTCATCAAAAGTTGGCTGTCGCTCATGAGGCCATTCAAAAACAGGCACTCACCGATCCATTAACTGATCTTCCCAATCATCGAGCGATGATTGAACAATTGGACAAAGAGTTGGAGCGGACTCGTCGCTCCCATCGTGCATTTTCTGTCATCTTCTTCGACGGGGACCGCTTTAAGAAGGTTAATGATACCTATGGACATGTGGTAGGCGATCTTGTCTTATGCGAATTGGGAAAGCGTGTGAGCAATGTGCTGCGCGGAGGAGACACGCTGGGACGTTTTGGCGGAGAAGAATTTGTGGTGCTGCTGCCTGAAACGGATGCCATACAAGCCGAAGATATAGCTGAGCGGATTCGAGCGACGATCGCTTCCTTTCCACTTGTTCCAACTGCTGTTGATGGCGGCATCAACATAACCATCAGCGTTGGGATCGCAACCTATCCCGGTGATGGAGAGACGATCAATGCATTACTGGATATGGCTGACCAGGCCATGTATTGGGCCAAGCGTCTGGGGCGTAACCAGATTCGCACGGCGGCGGAAGCATGCCGTGCCAACCATCGTGCGATATTTGATATCTTGACGATGCCTGATGAAGAACGCGATGCTACGCTTGCCGATGGACTGCATACTGATCGTCTTCAACGAGCCTACTATCTGGGAACCATCTACTCATTGATGCGGATGATCGAAGTGCGTGATGCAGGGATGAGTCGGCATTCCCACGCTGTAAGTGATCTGGCAACTGCCATTGCTCTGCATCTAGGCATCGAACCAAAGTCCATTCTGTCCATCGGAACTGCGGCGTTACTACACGATATTGGCAAAATTGCGATTCCCGATGCGTTGCTGCACAAAGTAGGGCCGCTCTCCCCAACTGAACGCTCTCTTGTCCAGCAACATCCTGAACTGGGGATGCAGATACTGGAGATCAGTCCATTTCTTCAGGAACTCATTCCCGCGATACGCCATCACCATGAACGCTGGGATGGGACGGGGTATCCCGATCAATTGAGCGGAGAGCATATTCCACTTGAAGCTCGCATCATAGGGGTGGCTGAGGCCTATGATGCCATGTTGGCGGATCGCGCCTATCAGGTAGGTCGTTCTCCAGGAGAAGCATTAGCTGAATTGCAAAGGTGTGCGGGAACGCAATTTGACCCGAAGATTGTGCAGGCATTTACAATAGTACTGGCAAACCAACATGAGCAAACCGCAGAGGGAGTAGTTTCTCAGTTAGAAGAGATAAGTGAACGATCAGTTATGCCGGAATCAGTGGATACGTTCCCTGTGAGGCTTTAGCAAGCGGAAACAAGGGAAAGATTGCGTTGCCAGAACATCGTGTTACTTTACTACTTCCATCAGCCCCGGGGCGAGACAATCTCCAGGGCGAGGACAAGCCGTCGCCCTGCCTGGTGGCTTGTCCTCGCCCTGCCTCGTGGCTCGATGCAACAAAATGGGTCGCACTCGCGTCCATCCCTTTGTTTGACAAGAGTGTTAATTTTATGGTAGAACGTAAAGGAGTTCAATTACCAGAGGAGCTTTTTTTTATGCCAGCAGCCATTGCTATCGTGAGCGGCGGCTTAGATAGCATCACACTCGCCTACCTGTTACATTCTGAGGGCTATACATTACACCTGTTGTCTTTTGACTATGGGCAACGTCACAAAAAAGAGTTAGCATACGCTGAACGGTGCGCGAAGCGACTCGACGCAACCTTCGACATCATTGACCTGAGTGGCCTCAACCGATTTCTCAAAGGCTCGGCCCTGACCGATACCATTCCTGTCCCCGACGGTCACTACGCCGCACCCACGATGGCGATCACGGTCGTACCCAATCGCAATGCAATGATGCTCTCAGTCGCCTACGCCGTTGCTGTCGCTGAAAAAGCTCAAGTCGTCTCTATAGGCGTTCACGCCGGAGACCACTTTATTTATCCAGATTGTCGTCCTGAATTCATAACGTCCTTTGACTCGATGCAACGCAGCGCTACAGAAGGATTTGGAGATCCAACGCTCCACCTCGAGGCACCGTTCATGCATCTTGGCAAGCATCAAATTGTACAGCTTGGTACATCCTTGCACGTCCCCTATGCTGATACATGGAGTTGCTACAAAGGGGAAGACCTTCATTGTGGTACCTGCGGCACCTGCAATGAAAGGAAAGAAGCGTTCGCGCTGGCCGGTATCGCGGACCCGACAGTCTATGCGGATGAAGGCAATTGAACAGGAGTAGTAGTATCATCATTGGCAACAGGGCCAGGACTTCACCGCACGTATTATCGCTATGGTGGGGAGGAGAAGGTATATGAGGTATGCAATTGTCACCAAAATCTTTCATTTCGAATCGGCACATCACCTCCCAGGACACCAGGGGAAATGCGCTCATCTCCATGGTCATTCCTATCGGCTGGAAGTCAGTATTCGCGGCCCGCTAAAAGATATGCCAGGGGAATCTGATCACGGCATGGTCATGGATTTTAGTGATCTCTCTGCTCTTGTGCGGCATTCTGTGCTTGAGCGACTGGATCACCGCGATCTCAACGAAGCAACTGGTATCCATACGACCGCCGAAAATCTCGCGTATTGGATCTGGAGTGAACTGATACAGCATGGGCTGCCCGATGCACTCCTGTATCGTCTGCGCCTATGGGAGACCGAAAGCGGCTACGTTGAAATAACCCGGTCGGAGCGTGAGTAGATGAATGTCATGGAAATCTACCGCTCCGTGCAGGGAGAAGGCTTGTTAATGGGCGCACCCACCACATTCGTGCGCTTCTTCGCCTGCAATCTGCGCTGCTCCTGGTGTGACACAAAATATTCGTGGAGTGTCCGCGAAGGCGGTACATGGGAGTCCCTTGCGCCAGAGGCAATCGCCGAGCAAATTCACGTGCTTGGCGCTCACCATGTTGTCTTGACTGGTGGCGAGCCGATGTTACAAAAGGATTTAGCCTCTCTGGCACACATGCTCAAAGATCAGGGTCATCATCTGACCGTCGAGACCAACACCACGATTTTTCGTGCTGGCACCATTCCGCTGATTGACCTCTGGAGCTTATCACCCAAGCTCCCCAGTGCAGGTGAGGATTATCTGAACCATCCAGTGATTGCGCAATTTCTTGCCACACTGCGACCAGATCAGCAGCAATGGAAGTTTGTACTACGCGATGATGCAGATGAGCAACGACTGCGTTCATTGCTTCTCAGGTATCCGCTTTTTGCAGAAGCCAGGCTGCCCATCATCCTTCAACCTGAAGGAGATGCTGCCACCCCGAATTATCCTGCGGCATTAGAACGCCTTGCGGAGCGCGTGCGCGATCCTTTCTGGAATACGTATGCTGTCCGCGTCTTACCACAACTGCATGTGATTATCTGGGGCAGAAGACGCTGGGTCTAAGTTAAGAACGCATGCCAATGTTCGCAAGAGAAGTTTGTACAGCTATCACACAGAACGCTTGAATGTTCTATAAAAATGTATCACACATTGGGAGAAAACACGCAATGGACACACCACAGAATCGTATTCCTGGCCGCTATGGCATGGATGAAATCGCAGAGAGTCAGCTCGAAGGATGGCCCAATGCGTATCCAGAGCGAGATTACGTCGTACACATGGAGATTCCCGAATTCACCTGCCTCTGTCCCAGATCGGGCTTTCCCGATTTTGCCACAATTACGGTAGATTACGTCCCTGATCAGCAAGTCGTGGAGTTGAAAAGTCTCAAACTCTACATCAATACCTATCGTAACCGGCAAATCAGCCATGAAGCCGCCACCAACGTCATCCTCAACGACCTCGTAGGGTTGCTTTCCCCGCGTTGGATGCGCGTCGTCGCCGATTTCACCGTTCGCGGCAACATCAAAACCATAATCTTTGTCGAACACGCCATACCCGGCTATCAGGGACCCCGCCCTGAGTATCAACGCTCGATCTCAGGATAGGACGCAAATGGCCCGCCCACACGCCAATATACAGATGGGGCTTGGCGACCACAAGCGCTTGGCGACCACAAGCGCTTGGCGACCACAAGGGTCGCCACTACAATGATACGTAAGGACGCGGCGCACCGCGCTGCGTATTGGTATTGTTGGGGTTGTTATGGTGTGGAGGTGATTAGTTTGGGTTGTAAATAGACGTTAACCAATAAGTCCCATGTGCAATGTTAGTGAATTGTGGACATGGTATAATCCGCGAAATAAACTCAGGTTTATATAGAAAAGGGGGTATAGACATGGGTACACAGAAATATAATCCAGATTATTATACGCGCAAGTCGATTCGTTTGGCCGGCCATGATTATACATGGTCACGAGCGTATTATGTAACCATTCGTGCGCGATTACATGAACCTGTTTTTGATGTCCCGGAGCTACGAACGGTTGTGGAAAAGAATTGGGATGCATTGCCGGAGCGTTTCCTAGGTATTACGCTTGATGAATTTATTATTATGCCGGATCATATGCATTTTATTTTGTGGTTGAATGGTCTGGCCGAAAATGCGCCGACGCTGGGGAAGGTTGTGGGACATTCAAGTCTTTGACTACCGTTGAATGGATTCGTCATATTAAAGCGACGAATAGTAGCTGGCCTTTTCCCTTGTGGCAACGTGATTTTTATGATCGGATTATACGTGATGAAGTTGAGTTAGAGCGGACACGCCAATATATACGTGATAATCCGTTGAGATTAAAGGAACGGGAACGAGGGTCTTGATTTGGGATGGTGAGTTAGTGGGAGGCATCTCCCCCACTGTCGCCATCTCCTCACTCGGTCGCCATCTCCCTTTACTTCATCCGACCCAAAATTGAACACGGCGACACCTTTTCGCCATCTCCCTCTCCCCTCTTGTCAATCCCCGTTTCCTACTGTACACTGTCTCAACAACATACGCGGAAAGGTTTGCAGCCATGATACCCTTCGTTATAGACAACCAGCAGCACAAAATGTCCGACGTACTCAACGAACTGTTGCGTCAGCATCGCGGACGTTCACTCGACATCGCCACCGCCTACTTTAATGTTGGTGGCTGGCAATTGTTGCGCGGTGGCTTGGCTAACCTGGGTAATGTGCGCCTTTTGCTGGGCGATGAACCAGAGGCGGGATTAGAACTTGGCTTGCGCGAAGTTGGCGCAAAGCCCGTCCGTGGCCTCATACGCGACCTCGCGGGCGCGAACTTCAACGAGCAAACCTTGCGCGTAGTAGAAGACCTGATCGCCTTTTTGCGCCAGGACCACGTGCAGGTGCGCCTGTATACCCAGGGTTTTCTACACGCCAAATGCTACCTTTTCTATAGCGGCGGTGGCTTCGCACACTTTCTCCCGCTTGCCGCCATCGTCGGCTCCTCAAATTTCACTCGCGCCGGTTTGCAGACCAATAAAGAACTGAACCTTGCCCACCGCGCCAATCTGGAGCCAGACGAGGTGAGCGCGGAACGAGTCAAAGGACTCCTGGAAAACAACGACCGTAAACTCTTGAGCCAGATTGCCGAACCTGAACGCATGGTCGCCACCAACGTGCCAGGCATACTGGCAATCAACGAATTGGCAACATGGTACGACCACCAGTGGGAAACCGCCCGCGATTTCAAGGACTCCCTCATTGACTTGCTCGACTCCTCAAAATTCGGGCGCAAGGAATATTCCCCCTACCAGATTTACCTCAAAGCCATGTTTGAATATTTCCGCGATGACCTCGATAACACGGCGCAGAACGAAACCAACGTGCGTTCCGCCGTGGAATTGAGCGAATTTCAGGAGGACGCGGTACGTAAAGCCCGTAAGATACTGGCCCGTTACGACGGCGTGCTGATTGCCGATAGCGTCGGACTTGGCAAAACATGGATTGGCAAAAAACTGCTTGAAGATTACGCCTATCATCTGCGCTACAAAGCCGTCGTCATCTGTCCCGCCGCCCTCCGAAAAATGTGGGAGGACGAGCTACTCGGTGTCGGTATCGCCGCACGCATTATCACCCAGGAGGTACTTGGACGCGAGGAATTCGACATCCGCGACGCCCAGGACGCCGATATCGTGTTGGTGGACGAGAGCCACAATTTCCGCAACCGTAACGCTCAACGCTACGAAAGCCTCGAACGCCTGCTGGCAGCCAACAACCGCCAGGGTACTGTGAGCGGCGAGCGCAAAAAACTGATCCTGCTCACCGCAACCCCCATCAATAACACCGTCTTTGACCTCTACAATCAGATCAATCTCTTTACCGGCGGCGACCGCAGCTATTTCGCCGCCGCCGGCATCGGCGACCTGCAACGCTACTTCATGATCGCTCGTCGCGCCAATCGCCAGCAGGATAGCGGCATCGCCCTCTTCAATTTGCTCGAAGAAATCGTTATCCGTCGTACTCGCCCCTTCATCAAAGAAGCCTATCCCAACGCCACCATCAAAGGACAACCTATCAATTGGCCCGAACGCCGCCTCAAAACCATTCGCTACAATCTGGAAACCACCTACGACGGCATCTATGACCGCATTGTCAGTCGCGTCGAAGGACTGAGAATGGCTCCCTATCGCCTCGAAACCTACAAAAAACAGGGCATCCAGCGCGACCAGTTCGAAGAAGGACGCGAAGAAGCCCTCGTCGGTATCTTCAAGAGTCGCTACCTCAAACGCTTCGAGAGCAGCGCCGAAGCCTTCCGCATCAGTGTCAACCGCGCTCTACAATTTCTGGAAACCTTTGAAAGCTACATCCTAGAAGGCAAAGTGCTGGACAGCGCGAGTTTTCAACGGGCCATGCGTTTCCTCTCTAATGAAGATGAAGAGGACGACGCCACTCCTGGCGCTCCCAACACGCCAAAATCGCTCTCTGAAAAACTTGACGCCCATACCGAAGCTCGTGCGTTCATCAATACACTGCCCACGCTCGACGCCACTCTCTATGACCTCAAACGACTGCACAACGATCTACGCAAAGATACCACTGCCTTGAATGAAGTCTTGCAGAGCATCACTACGATTTCGCCCGCCAGTGATGCCAAACTGGCAACCCTCAAACATTTGCTCGCAGGCGAACTCAAAGGCCGCAAAGTCCTGCTATTCACCTACTACAAAGATACCGCTCGCTATCTCTACAATCAACTCTGTAGCGACGAACCATCCGCCCAACAATGGCGAGCCAGCGCGGGCAATCCCAATATTCGCCGTATGGATAGCGGAGCCGATGCCAGGGAGCGCACCAGACTCGTCACCCACTTTGCGCCCCATGCCAACAAACGCGACGATATCACCGGTACCAACGAAGAGATAGACCTGCTCATTTCAACCGACGTGCTATCGGAAGGACAAAACCTGCAAGATTGCGGCGTCCTCATTAACTATGACCTGCACTGGAACCCGACGCGCATGGTTCAACGCGCCGGGCGCATTGACCGCATCGGCACCGACTTCTCCACCCTCTGGGTCATGAACATGTTCCCCGAAGATGGTCTGGAAAAGTTGCTCGGCCTCGTGGAGAGCCTCTCGCAAAAAATCGCCGCCATTGACCAGAGCGGCTTTCTCGATGCCAGTATCCTCGGCGAGGTCGTTCACCCACAAAACTTCAACACCCTGCGTCGCATCGAAGAAGAAGACGGTACCGTCGTAGAGGAGCAGGAGCAATTCGTCGAGCTTGTCAGCAGCGAGTTTCTCCTGCAACAACTCAAAAACTTGCTCGACAACGGTATGCGCCAGCAGCTTGAAGAGTTACCCGACGGCATTCATAGCGGCCTCATGCGCTCCGCTGCGAGAGGCGTTTTCTTCTACTTTACCGCCGAGCAAAAGAAACGCGGCAAAAAGACAGACACCGCCAACAAGCAACACTTCTGGCGTTATATAGACCTCTCCACCGATTGGCGCGGCGGCAGCATCGAAAATAACCGCTATGTCATCACCAATCTAATCCAGTGTCAGCCCGATACACCCCGTTTCGTGCCATCTGCCGGTGAAATTGACATCTTTTCTTTGCAGGAACAGGTTATCACTTCCATTGTGCAGTCTTCTGTTGAGCAAGTCGCCATCGAGGAGGCACCAAAACTCCTCGATCCCATTCAGCAAACCATCGCTACCATATTACGCGGCTACATCAACAGCGCTGCCATCAATCGTAAACAAATCATCCTTGCTCTCCAACAGCTCAATCAACCCCAGCCAGGCGTCTATATCAAAGCGTTGCGCAAAGCTTATGAAGCTTTCGTTGCCACCAATCAAATCAACGAGTTACTGGCCTCAGTACAGCGTATCGCTCAAACCGATAAACCTTCCACAACCCCTGACAATCAAGAAAGAATTCCAGTGACCCGTGAAGACCTCAAACTCATTTGCTTTGACTACATTTGCACGTAACAGGTTCAAAGTGGTATAAGTATCCATCGAAGAGGTTATCCATATGGCCGAACTCGTATGGCACGGTAAAAACACAAAGATCGCACAAAGTCATGCCGCGCCTTCAAAACATCTCACCACCATTGAAATATTGCATGGATTGTCAGAGCAAGATGTAACACAACCTTTGACATCCTCTGAATTATGGTACAACCGGCTCATCTTCGGTGATAAAAGCGATGTGTTGCCCGCGTTAGATGCTGAATTGGGTCAGCAAATTCATCTCATTTACGTTGACCCACCATTTATGACCGGGCGCAATTTCACAAACGGTTCGCAACTTGCCTATAACGATACATGGAACCGCGACATAGATACCTATCTTCAATGGCTCTATGACGTATTTTTCTGGCTGCATCGCTTGCTCGCTGAACATGGCAGCTTGTATGTGCATCTTGATTGGCGTGCCATTCATTATGCCAGGGTCATGTTGGATGAAATCTTTGGCCTTGCACTGGACGGAGAAGGAGCAGGTTTTAAGAGTGAAATCATCTGGCATTATCAATCGGGGGGTCGCTCGCAAAAACATTTTGCTCGCAAACACGACACTATCCTGCTGTATACCAAATCCGCCCGCTATTGCTTTCATCCAGAGCGCATTGGCGAGCGGCGTGGCGTGCATAAACGTAACCACATGCGCAAACAAGTCAGTCCCGATGGACGCATCACCTGGACAATTCGCTCCGCCGGTCGGCTCTATACCTACGATGAAGATACGCTTATGACACCTTCTGACGTCTGGAGCGATATCAGCCACTTGCAGCAGAAAGACCCGGAACGCAATGGGTACGCAACACAAAAACCGGAGGCACTACTCGAACGCATTCTGCTCGCATCATCAGAGGAACATGATATTGTGCTGGATTGCTTCTGTGGAAGTGGCGTCACACCAGCTGTCGCACAACGCCTCGGACGCCGTTGGATCGCCTGTGACCAGAGCCAACTCGCCATTCAAGTGACACGGCAACGCTTGCTCACCCATGCCGATACGGTTCCATTTGCCCTACAGCATTGCGTTCCATGAGGTACAAGTCTTGCCCTGTGTTGCAAAGTTGGGAGAATGGCGACCACAAGAGTCGCCACTACTATGAGACCCGCTTATGCGGAATTACACACAGACAGGCACACTTTCCCGTCTCATAGTAGTGGCGACTCTTGTGGTCGCCATCGAACCCTGCCTGAACGGTTGACTTAGAAGGGGTGTGGTATAATTTATCAGGAGAGCAGTCGAGCAAACGAACAATTTAGCATGCAGCAACGTCCAATAGAACGGATGAAAACATAGAGAGCGATGTTAGAACTTTTAGAACAACTTTTTCGGCAGGTGCGTGCCTACATGCATTCCGAACACTTTAAAGGCAACGAGGTGTATTTTCAATCATCTGAGCATACGACCATGAAATTTGATCGTGAGGCAGAGGATATTATTATCAAAGGTTTGAGCGAGAGCGGCACTGTTTTTGAGGTCATGACTGAAGAAAGCGCAATCTGCACCACCGGTTCGACTCCAACTTATCGCATCGTGATTGATCCGGTAGATGGTTCCACGAATGTGTCACGCGGCATCATGACGGCTGTCGTTGCACTCGCCATTCTCCCACTTGATGTTCCAATTAATGCAGAGCAGGTGCAATGGGCGCTGGTGGGTGATCTGTACAGTGGGACTGTCTACCAGGCACAGCGTGGGGGTGGGGCCTACCGTAACGGTCGCCGTTGCTCTGTAAGTGCCACTCGAACACTTGAAGATAGTATCATTGGCATGAACTTCGATAAACGCGACATACCAACGATTGGCAGGTTGCTCATGCAGCAGCCAGGCATTGGCGCAGTGCGACGTTCCGGCAGTTCCGCCATGGATATCGTCTATGTCGCCAGTGGTGCATATGACGCCTATGTAGATATTGGTGATATACTGACCGCAGAGTCGTTTCTGGCATCGTTGAGTATTGTTTTGGAGGCAGGGGGCATCGTCAGCGATCAGAACGGCAAAACCCTCCGCGATATTACAAATCTGAGTGAGGGGTTTTCCCTCGTAGTGGCTGGTGCGGAAGAATTGCATACGGCACTGCTTGAACGAACCCGCAATGGGTACGGCGAGTACAAACACCGAATTGTGACGTAGTTCATAGCATAAAGTACTAACAGCCGCTATAATCTGTAAGGCACGTGCCTATCTGTAATATTTCTGGCAACCATTCTATGTTACTAAAAACAACACTGGTAAAGGACCCGTTTATGCGCAATAAACCTATGCAAACCCATTCGTCTTTCTCACGCCGCCTACTCACTCTTACGTTGAGTGGACTTTTCCTCTGTATCTTTTTACTGAGCGCATGCAGTAGTGCCGCTACAGGCAATACTGGTACCACAGCCGCTAACAGGCCAACGCCGTTACCATCACCAACGGTTGATCGCACGCTGCAAAATCAAGGCACTGCACAATTGCAAACGTTCCAGCAATGGATTACGTTGATGCAGCAATATAAAGGCGATATTACCACGTATCAGCAGCAGTACACCTCTGACCAGCAAGCCCTACAGGCTGCCACCGGCAATACGTCCTATAAATCCGCGCTGACAGCTTTAAATGGTCATGTCGCGGCAATTCAGATTCCTGCCATGAAAACGGAAAGCAACGCTCTCTACCAGGAACTCCAGCAGGACGCCACCAACTTTGGGAAACAGCATACCTATCATGACACCTATAACAATACTACCTACCCGCTAGGATACGAATACGGATCAAATGGCGCGACTGGCCCATTATGGATGCAAGGTGAGCTTGCCGCAGCAAAAACGCTGGCTGACTACCAGCAAGCGATTGAAGACCTGAATATGTACCTGACAAATTTCCAGGCGATGGCTAAGAATTTTAGCGACAAAACACCCTACAATCAGGTACACCAAACCGACATCGCGCTCATGCAACATTATGGGTTCATGAACTCGAAAGTCGTCGTCGTTTCTCTAGCTGAGCAGGCAATACGGGTTTATGACAACGGCAAACTCGTCAACTCGTTCCAGGTGACAACGGGCCAACCCGATCTGCCGTCTCCTCCGGGAACATGGTGGGTCGAGGGTAAAAAATCGCCAACCGTATTTAAAGCGGACGTGCCACCATCTTCACCGAACTGGTATCCGCCCACGCCTATCAACTATGCCATGCAGTATCATAGCAATGGCTACTTCCTGCATGATAGCTGGTGGCGCAGTGAGTATGGCCCTGGCACAAATTTCCCGCACTTAGACCCTGGGGGCACACAATATTCTATTCACGGCTCGCACGGCTGCGTCAACATGGCAAAAACCGATGCCGCCTGGCTGTATGGGTTTGTACAAATTTACACCCATGTTCTTCTGTACTAAATCTCGGTGCGGAAAACAACTATTGGGATGCACCAATGAGTTGCATCCCAATAGTTGTTTTCCGCGTTCGATACTAAGCCGGAGTCAGCACAACACTAAAATTGTTCCACTCGTTCATGAATTGGGCGTAGGTCACGATTGTCTGGTCAGCGGGGGCGGAATCGACAAGAAAGACATCAGTGCTATTGCCGCCACGCACGACAAGGATGTGGTCAGGCACACCGACAATCACCGGATACCCCTTATTTGCAATGGCTAGCAGCGCCTGCAATGTACGTGGGGGATTAGGGCTTGCCTTAAAGCCAAAATATGCGGCTGCTTCGGCAATACCTTTCTCACCTGCGGTCAAACCACTATACGTGTTCCACACACCCAGGTTTTGCTCAACCTGCAACACATCGGCGGCGATAAGATGTTTGCCATACGCATTCATCACTTCTTCCATCGCAATGCCGGAGCAAGAAGAAAAGGACCAGACATCCCACTGATACGTATTATAATATTGATTCTCAGCTGCCGAATCAACGCGCACGATACGCTGGCTCGCGGTCAATGAAGAGCCTTGCCCCTGGGCTTGCAGTTGAGCAGCAGTCAGATAATCCGTAGATTCGGTGGCACTCAAGAAACTGAACGTCTTGCTAATATTCTGTAATGTCCCATCAGCTAGACCACTTTGCACAAAAAGCGTGAGCAACAACATAATCAGAAAGCTGAGAGACACCAGAGTACCGCGGCGCGTGTACCAGGAAGAGGGTAAATGAAAGAGGGATGTTGGCGCTGTAGAGGGAGAAGTCAGTGGCGACCTCTCCGCATACACCATCAGACCCTCCTGCGGATGCAACAACACCGTTGTGCGTCGGTTCATAGTCGGAGTCATTTGTGTCTGATGTGCCAAAACTTGCAGGTTGCGTCGGCGTTCAAGCAATATGCTTACGATGAAGCCGGTAATAATCAACAGCACTGAGCCAAGTAACAGAACCGTGATTAAAGCAGACGACATACGTTAACCTCACCTCACTAGCATTTTCAATAGTAGAGTCTCTCTAGAGATTCAGTATAACCTATCGCGGTTTGAAAACAAACATTCCGGCAAAAAATAACCATATTAGGCTATACGCATATCGTATATCTCAATTTCTTTTCCCATCTGCCGATAATATATATGGACGCGTCTCACCTTTAGTGTGAGCGGCAACACAAGATACTCGACCTCTTCGCCGTCAAGCACCGGGCGCACACTCAACTCCCCATGTTTGACAAGATGAAATTCCCGTCGCTCACCGGCATCAATAATGCCAAATTGATGATAATTGTGATAGACATACCAGGCAACCTTCGTCTTGTTCTGTACCACCAGTAACTCATCATCGCCATCAAGCGCCAAACGGACTCGTTGCCAGAAACGTCTAAGCCAACCACCAGAGCGACGAGGTGATGTCTGTCGCGGAGCATCTACCTCTGGAGGAGTATAAATTGCCACAACCGTACCTTTCTTGCTTGCCAGTAACTCAGTGTACCAGCGTTAATCGTTCACTTTGTGCAGCCACTCGCGTACCACACACTCGCTCAATGCGCTCAGCGAAAGAAACCTGTCCAAAGCCTTTACGCTGTGGATGGCGGCTATGACGCACCAGCGCCTGTAGTCCCTGACACACCTGGCTACGTCCCAGCCATTGCACCATCAGGGCATCCACTCGAAAGGCGAACTTCCTCCCTTTCAGATGAGACAGCACCACCATGCAAAGCAGTATGGCAAAGAGCATCATGGCTATAGGAAAAATTTTCGCATCGAAATACTGCCAGCCAATCGGGATAAGCATTAGCAATGCCACCAAACACGCCCATATGACCAGCATTCGCACCAACCCATATGGCGGCTTGCGTTCAAAACGTAACACATGGCTGGCTAACCCTGAAGCAAGCAACACGTTCAACTCGGCTGGTTCTAGTGGACGCGATAGTGGGGCTGGCAATATCAGGCGAATCTTCCGCTTGCCCCAGTATGAGACACGGACAGAGGGTATGCCTATCTGCTTTTTGAAAGTGCAATGCAACATGTCAGCAGTGTAGGGGAGCTGTGCCTCGTGAGCAATGCTCTCAAAAGCATCCTGAATATAGACAGGAATCGCGCCACCATAAGAGACGCGAGGAAGATGCTTGAACCTCACACGCCTTCTCCTTTTGGGCATGTGAAAAAACCGCTGCCGCAACGAATGTTGGCGGCGAAGGTGAGAACGTAGCTGCACCCATGATGTCGGCGGAAGCGGTTGTTCAGGAAGTGTCGGGCCATAATACGCGGAAAGGCGGTCTTCCAGGTTTCCTCGCTCATCCCGTTCGGTTTCAGATGTATTCCACTCATTCATCGGTACTTACACCCTTTCTTCCATCAGCAATGTACGCAAACGCTCACGAGCGCGGTTGAGCCGTGACTTCACGGTGCCAACGGGCCAACCTAAAACGTGGGCGATCTCGCTTTCCGTCAGGTCTGCCCCGTAGCGCAGAGCAATCACACGGCGCTGATCGGCATTCAGTTTCACTAAAGCCTGTCGTATCTCCTCACGGCGAACAATTTTTTCTTGCATATCCGGCATGGCCGCTTCATCACTGAGAACGGTTTGTTGCTCCCAAACCACCATTTCTTCCAGAGAGAGCGGTTGTTTGTGAACCTTCTGCTTTTCCATCACATCCAGCGCATGCAGGTAAAGAATACGCATCAGCCAGGGGCGAAATGGACTTCCGGGCTGAAAACGTGGCAGACCTCGCCATGCAAGCAAAAAAGCACCTTGCGTAATTTCCTCTGCGAGCGCACGCGCATGACAGAGCCGCAAGGCCGCCGCCATCGCAACAGCATGATGCTCCTCCCAGAGGCACCGAAACGCCTCCGGGTCTCCCGCAGTCGCTCGTTGTGTGTATTCGTCTTCACAGGTAGCCACAAATGCTCCTCTCTTCTACATGATGTACTACGGAGGAGGCATAGGAAAAGGTTCCCAATTTGCATCAAAATGGACAAACCGCTACAATAAAAAGACTTCAGAAAAGAGAGAAAGCAATGAATATGTGGAAGGATGAAGAACAAATGACTTCACAGCATATATACGAGCAGACGCCTCTCATTCAGCATAAACATTACGATGCCCCATCTTTGTTTACGCCTGAAAACTTGTTGCGCGAGGCACGGCAGCAAAAAAAACTGCCAGAAGGGCAGGTGCCACTCGTTTGCGTGCTTGATCCAGATGGCGATCTGGTTGATTACCTCTCAGCAACGGGTCGAACGCAGCGGAATCCTACATGGGCATGTTACCATACAGTACTTTACACATTTGAACATGCAGAGGTTGAATATGGGATTATTGGTCGCGTCGTAGGCGCATCCTTCGCGGTTCTGGTCGCCGAGGAACTCTTCGCATCGAGATGTAAGCTGCTCATCAGCATTACATCGGCAGGTCAGATTATCTCCATGGGCCAACCTCCCTATGTCGTTCTCATTGAGAAAGCTTTGCGCGATGAAGGAACCAGCTACCACTATTTGCCGCCTTCGCGCTTCAGTCACCTGCACCCGTCGCTCCGTGAAGCAGTGAGCAACAGCTGGAAACATACACATATTCCACTACATCTCGGAGCCAGTTGGACAACGGACGCGCCTTTTCGGGAAACTGAGGCGGCCCGCCAGTTGGGCATTCTGGCCGTGGAAATGGAAGCGGCTGCTCTTTACGCACTGGCACAGGCGAAACAATACGACATCATCTGCTTTGCTCATGTGACCAACTCTATGGGGCAAACAGAAGGAGATTTTGAAAAAGGAGAGGCATCAGGTAGTACAACCGCGTTGGATGTAATCCGTCAAACAACACAAGGTTGGTATGCACGCCAATCCTGAATGGACCAGCATGGATACCAACCGCGAATTTGAATGATCAACCGGCATTGAAACGTTATGTTGTTTTTATTGCCCTTCTCACCGTACTCTGGAAATAGATCGAACCTAATAGGAGGCCATAGACAAGACAAAGCATAAAGGGATAGAGGAATGAGCCGATAGTAATATGGGTGATCGGTGCGCGACCCGCGAAATTCGCAACCAGGAAGGCGAAGATTACCCACCATGCCAGACCCAAACCGACACCGACGGTGATAGCTCGGCTAATGGTGATTGCCTTGTTACCCTGGAGCAGACCGAATATCAGGCCGAAGAGCAGACCCAGAACGATGATCACGAAAAATCCGTAGAATTTTCCCGTATCTTTCGTACCCAGCGCAAACCAGTTAGAAACACCGTAATATCCATTGCCGGGGCCGTAGTCCACAAAGTAGAGAGACGCAACGAGCAAGCTGGCAAGTAATCCTGCATAGAGACCGCGAATTATAGAGTTCATAATGATAACTTCTCCCTTTCGATGACCTAGACAAACCAGCTTACTACGCGAGCGATACGAGAATTGTTCGCCGCAGCTTGCAGGCGTGGGGCCAACCACTGATCAATTCCGAGGCGACGCCCGGCAGGAATCGTTGTGATAGCGAGGCCAAGCAACACAATCGTGCCATATGTCCAGTACCATTCACTGCTAGAAAGGCCAATGTACAATTGAAGGGCAAGCACCGTCGAGAGCAATGCGCCAAAACGGGTAAAGACACCAAACATCAGGCTAATGCTCACAACAAGTTCGGCCAGCCAAACACCTGCTGCCAGAGGAACGAATAGCGTGCAGCCAGCCGTTGAACTGGCAGAGGTACAGCCAAGCAGAAATGTATGCTGGAGCAGCGAGCCATAACCCGGAATAAAGGCATAGTGTACTTCGCGCTGGATATAAGGGTAGAGTCCTTTGAAATCCAGGGGAAGTTTCCAGAATAATTGCTGAAACCAGAGATAACCAACGAAAATACGCACAATGGCGAAAACAGTAATACTACGCTCACTCAGCGTTACAGGCGCGACAGTCGCCCCACGTTCCTCCGCTGTTGTGGCATCCGAGGTCCCCTGATCTCGGGCCGATGATAGAGTACTCATACGTTCAGTTGCTCCTTCATTTGTATTGTATGAACAATCAGACCCGCTTTCTTTATATGCAACATTCTTTTAACACGTTAGAGAGTGCTATTATTTGCTTAGCATAGCATATGAAATAGGGAAACAGCAGCATTAAGCGATATGTAGAATTATCAGCCTATTGCCGCAAAATGTGTAGCCTGACAGCAACAACTTGCGTATTGATTTAGAACTGGCTACAATACAGTAAAAAGGAGATGGTCAAATGTTCTATATCGGTTGCCCAATGTGGGGCTATAAAGAGTGGGTAGGAAATTTTTTCCCTGCACACACACCTCCAGGTGATTTCTTGCGCCTCTATAGCAGAAAACTAAATGCTGTAGAGGGAAATACGGTTTTTTATGCTCTCCCATCCACCGAAACACTAGCCCGCTGGTGCCAGGAGACGCCTTCTACCTTTCGCATCTGTCCTAAAGTCTCTCGTAGTATCAGCCATGGAGCCGACCTTGAGAACTACAGAAACGAAACCTTGCTCTTCGCAAACTGCATGCGCAAATTAGGAGAACGTCTGGGGCCAATATTCTTGCAACTTCCACCATCTTTTGCCCCTACTCATCTGCCACAGCTTGAAGCCTTTCTCAATTACTGGCCCACTGATATGCGTTTGGCGGTCGAAGTACGCCACTCTGACTTTTACACCGAACGACACGCTCTGGAATTGAACGAACTACTTGTTGCACACAAAGCCGCACGGGTGATGATGGACACAAGACCCATACGCATTGGTTCAAAAAAAGAGCAACAGGTACTCCAGGCTCGTGAACGCAAGCCCAATTTACCCCTTCAGATTGCTGTTACCACTGACTTTACCTTTCTTCGGTATATTGGCCATCCACGCATGGAAGTCAACGAGCCATTGCTCGATTCGTGGGCGCAACACATTGCAGAGTGGCTCAAGCAAGGTATTACCGTCTATGCCTTTTGCCACTGCCCCTATGAAGTGTATTCTCCCACGATTTGTCAGGAACTCTACCGGCGCGTTGGCTCGTTGGCTCCAGTCCCCTCTTTACCCGTGCAGCCTGAACAAAGAGAGCAAGGAGAGCAACCTGAGCAAGCAACGCTTTTTTGAGTCAAGGGGAAATGGCGTCCCCCAGAGTTGGCGACCCTTGTGGTCAATACATCTCACTTAAGGGCCTCTGAGGTGAGGAGGAAAGCGAGCGGATCGAGCAGAGCGACAAAGTCGAGAAACTGTTCATCAGGCTCAAAGGGTTCAGGAGGCG
>Ga0307372_10000136_pt1 | contig 119027 bp, 118 predicted proteins | sample OX1MG_FD_202533 | JGI IMG/M metagenome (GOLD analysis project Ga0307372, IMG submission 202533) | Soil microbial communities from Risofladan, Vaasa, Finland - OX-1 | ecosystem: Environmental > Terrestrial > Soil > Coastal area > Acid sulfate soil | place: Finland: Risofladan, Vaasa... | reverse complement strand
CCGGCAGCACAGACAGACAGCGAGACCGGTGAAAAAACGCCCGGACTCTTAGCCAAGTCTATTTCGTAAACTTACGCTTGCAGGTATCGATGGCCAGCAACACCGTTGCTGGCCTTTTTAATCTACACAATAAAACGGAAATTCAACACATGTTTATGACTTATTTTGTCGGCTATAAATGGTGGCATTTGCCAGCGATGGCGACACTATCCGCAGTGTCTATCACACTGGTCGTCTATCTGATTTCTATCAGTCAATTTGGCGCCGACATCACATTTATGTTCAATAATTTGATCTGATTGCTACGAGCTTCGAATACACTTGGTCTGTATCCAATGGTTCCTGAGACAGGCTTGCATGCTTGGGTGCGTGCGTGAGCGGTAAAAGCCGCTGGCTGCGCCATAGGCACGCTTGCATTGAGCGTATAGTCCACTGCGATACGGTGTTTCCCCGGTAGATATCCGATGCATCAGCATACTTCCAGTTTCAGCGGCGCTTCCGGCGCCGATTACAGCGATAACGTGTTCCCCACGAATTTCACACCGCAGGACAAGCAGTTCTACAACTATATGTTTGCCAGCCTGTCGTCGGAGGGTCGCTGGATCCCGGTATTCATCGGGCAAGGTGACCTGAAACAATACCTGAGCGACCAGGCATTGGTACGCGGTGCTGCGCATACGCGCTCCACCCATGTACTCGCGCATATCAGCCCGGATGGGCAGCAACGGCGCACTGAAGCATCGGACATGCTCGCCAGCTATCCCCAGGCGCTGGCCCTCAGCGGGTGTAACTTGGGTGCCCAACCGGTTACATCAAAAACCGGAAACCGCAAGAAGCCGCGGGTGAAAAAATCTGCAAGGCGTGCATACCCGGATGATCAGGCTTTCAAAAGTCATCCGCCATCGCTGCGATCACGGGACACGGTGTGGGCGCGGCTGCGCGCCAAAGTGAAAATTTGAGACATGCAAAGAAAAATCATCTCCATCGGACAATTGATGTCGATCCTGAATAATCGACTCAAGATGCATGAGACATCGAGACTCTGCCGCATCACCTCCATCATGCCATTGGCTATGGATGCCGACGCTGCGGCCTGCAATTGGTCCCCGAATGTAACCTTCAGTTCACATGGTTGTGACCGGGCGATCGCAAGCCCGAATATCCGGCGCATGGTAATGGCGGCACAAAAGGAATTTAATCTGTTGCCGACACCTACGGCATAAATTTTTGCGTAATAACTGACATATCGCAGTTATCAATCGGTTAACCCGCTAGCCGCTCTGGATGCAGGGCCAGCGTTCGTACGGCGTCTCGGCCAGCACCGGCGTGAGCGTGACCACGTACACGCGACGTTCCGCGCCCTCCTGGGCCAACAGCCCCTTGATCCATTTGCCGGCGGTGATCTCGTGCCAGTGCACGCGGCCTTCCACATCCTGCTCGGCAAAACTCCTGACCCAGAGCCGCACACCCCGCGGGCGAAAACGCTCCCAGTTGCCCGCGTGGATGGCATCCAGATACGCACAGCCGCCGAGCGGCAGTTCCCCCGCCTGCCGGGGCCGGCGCCCCCAGGGCATGAGGGTGATGCCGTCTTTGGTGTGCACCGGCAGTTGCGCGGTTTTGCTGGAGAACAGCACGCGCATCTCCCGGCTGCCGAGTGTGTAGTGCACGCCCACGCACATGGCTAGATGGTCTGCCGGTGGCCGTAGGGTTTCCAGGCCGGGGAGATCACGTTGGGCATGTCGCTGCGCTTCAACAGCATGGCCGGGGCCAGGGTGAATTCCCCATAGCGCGTGTTGATGGCGTCCATGGCGGCATTCAGCCGAACCAGCCGCTCATTTCTTCCCAGGAACATGTCCTCCTGCGTGTTTGCTGCGCGCGGATCCAGGGCGGTTACCTGCACCTGGTGCGCGCCCCAGCCGCTCCAGTAGCGCGCCAGATAAATCTTGCAGAGCGCATAGATCTCATGGCCATCGTCGGTGGGGCGGACGGTTTTGAGCGTGTGCGCCACATAGCCGCCATCGCTCAACAAGCCCACGTAGAACGTCTGCGCTTGCATCTGGTGCTTGCGCAGCCGCGCGCCGATTTTTTCCGCCATGTGCAGCAGGTACATGGCCAACACTTTCTGGTCCTTGGTCGCCGGCGGCATGATCTTGCCGTGGCCGATACTCTTGGGCGGTGCCACGCGGGTGTGCACTGGTTCCGGATCCAGCCCCTGGGCCATCAGCCAGAGGTGCCGCCCGGGATTTCCGAAGCGTTGCGCCAGCACGCTGATGGGCAGGCGCTGCATGTCGCCGCAGGTATGGATGCCGCGCAGCGCCAGAAATCCGCCGATGCCCTTTTTGATGCCGCAGAGTTCCGTCAACGGCACCTCGCGCAGACGCGCGTGCGCTTGCCATGGCGGAATCACCGTGAAGCCGTCGGGCTTGTGCAGTTTGGCGGCGTACTTGGCGGTGGTCTTGTCGCCAGATACGCCGACGCTACACTGCAAGCCGGAAGCCTGAAAAACAAGTTCCCGGGCGCGACGCGCCATGCTCACGGGATTGCCGAAAGCATGCTGGCAGTTGGTCAGGTCCAGGAAGGCTTCGTCCACGGAGAACACTTCGATGTCCGGAGTAATCTGCTGCAAGGCTTCCATGATGGCGGTGGAGATCTGTGCATAGCGTTCCGGGCGGGCCGGGCGCTGCACGAACTCCGGGCACAGGCGCCGGACTTCCTTGAGGCGCATGCCGGTCTTGATGCCGTAGCGCCGGGCTTCGTAGGAGCTGGTGATAACGCAGGTCCCGGTCATACCGTTGGTGATGCCGATGGGACGGCCCTGGAGCTCCGGGAAATCCCGCTGCTCAATGCTGGCGAAGAAGGCGTTCATGTCGATGAGGGCGATGGCGCGGGGCCAGCGGAGTGGGCTAAAAGCGGGCATGGGACCGGCTCAGGCAGTGTACGAGGATACTGGATACTTATACAGTCCTCGGCAGGCGTCAAGGCTCGGCCGTGGAACTCCCATCGGAGCTGGGGTGACGGCAGTGCAATCACTGCCATAGCCGCAGGCCCAGACGGCTCAGTCTAAAATGCAAAAACGCATCCATTAAAACGTGAACCTCAGCCCAGGAGAAACCGATGGCGCATCTCGAACCTTTGCCCGCGAATACTCACCCGGAGCTGGAAGCGGAGTTCGCCGTGTTCCGGCGCATCCTCGGCTTCGTGCCCAATAGCCTGCTGACGATGCAACGGCGTCCCGCCATCGTGCACGGCTTCAGCGTGCTCACCCAGGCGGTCATGGACCCCAAGGGCAACGTGGATCCCGGGTTCAAACGGCTGCTGGCGCATGTGGCCAGCCATGCCGCCGGTTGCCAGTACTGTGAGGCCCACTCGCTGATCGCCGCTGGCTTGCACGGCATCAGCGATGTAAAGATCGCCGCCATCTGGGAATACCCCAAGAGCCCTTTGTACACCGAGGCCGAACGCGCGGCTCTGGATTTCGCGCTGGCCGCTGGCGCGGTACCCAACGCCGTGGACGCGGCCGTGATGCAAAAACTGCGCCGGCATTGGAGCGAAGATCAGATCGTCGAGATGCTGGCAGCCATCTGCCTGTACGGTTTCCTGAACCGCTGGAACGATTCCATGGCGACCTCCCTGGAGGAACCGGCGAGACGCATGGGCGAGAAAGTGCTGCGTTCGCATGGCTGGACCGGCGGCAAGCATCTCGCGCAGACGTAACATGGACCGCCAACAACATTGGGAAGACGTGTACTCGCAGAAGCCGGAAGACAGCCTGAGCTGGTTCCAGCCGCAGCCGAAAATCTCCCTGGAACTGATCCATGCCGCCGGCCTGCCGAAAACCGCTGCACTCATCGATGTGGGTGCCGGCGTCTCGCGGCTGGTGGATTGTCTTTTAGCGGAAGGTTTCTCGGATGTTACGCTGCTGGATATCGCTGAGTCCGCGTTACAGAAAACCCGGGCGCGCCTCGGCGATGCCGCCAACCGTGTGCACTGGATCGCAGCCGATGTCACTCGGTGGATACCCGACCGCCAATATTGCCTATGGCATGACCGGGCAGTGTTTCACTTTCTCACCGATGAAACGGGACGCGCGGCCTACCGCAAGAATCTGGAAGCGGCCCTGGCGCCCGGCGGCATTGCCATCATCGCCAGCTTCGCACTGGAGGGACCTGAGCGCTGCAGCAGTCTGCCGGTGCAGCGTTATTCACCGGACAAACTCGCCGCCGAATTGGGGCCTAAATTCCGTCTGATTGCATATCGCCAGGAAGTACATCACACACCAGCCAGGAAGGTACAGCAATTCCAGTATTCAGTGTTTGAATATCAAATCTAAAAATGAAAGTAGCTGCTCCTTTTACTGACCTAAAAATCACCAACACTTAGTGTAATCACAGACTATGGAATTTACATGGATTTCGTGGAATGCCCATACAGCCGAGGCCAAAGGCGGATACTTCGAGTCCGCTGTTGCCGAGTTTGCGTTTTTGCATCTTCTTTCTCCTCAATAATCTAAAGCAATTTATTCGGCGTTCGCGCCCGGTTCAAAGGTGACGCTGGCGCCACGCGCCGGCTCCGGGGATACAAACAGGGAATCGACCCGTAAGTTGCCGGTGAACCAGTCGGCCGGACTTGTGATGGAAGGCTGGGTACCGTTGCGCTTGATGTCGATGGTGATACACCCCTGCCTGATCGCTGTGGGCTGAATTCCACATAGACACGTTGCGCTATCGAATTTAATTTGGCGTGGAGCAATACTCCATAGTGCTTCTGATTTCAATTCGATAAATTAATGTCGTTGTTCCAACTTAAGCTCCGGGTTGTAATCAGTTCTCTACTACATGGCTTTGCCGTCATAAGTCTCGGCCTGCAGGGCATCCAGGAATGCTTTTAGTTCGGCGGCGCGCTCTGCACCCAGGCGCTGCGCGCTCTTGGTGATGAGCCGGGGTGGGATGTTCTTCAGGAAGCCGCGCAGGGTTTTAATTGCCGGCTCAAAGCTCGGCGCCTGGGCGCCAGTGAGTGACAGCATGCGGGCCGCGCCGATGTCGCCCAGGAAATCCAGCGAGTCGGCGTCATGCAGCACGATGGCGGTGGGGTCGGTGCCGGGGTCGCTGTAGTACATGTGGCCGCGCTCGGCCTGCTGCACGATGACGATCTTCTGCATCGGGAAGCCCATGCGCTTCAGGATGTCCGGACTCTGCAGCGCCGCGCAATCGCCATGCTCCATCTTCTTGTCGGCGCAGGGTTTGAAAGCCGCCATGTCATGCAGGAAGGCGGCTGCAAACAACGCATCGGTATCAATCTTCAGCCCATCTCCCTTGGCCAGCTGCACTGCCAGTTGATAGTCGCGCTCGGAGTGCTGCCAGCCCCAGCCGGGATGCAGGAATGTGGAGCGTGCAAGTTCATAGACCTTGACCTTCCACGGGGCGTCCAGCGGGATGCCGGTGGCGGTCACCGCGACTGGATTAGCCCGCACGGATGTTGCGAATGCCAGCAACACAATTACGGCCATAGTCACTGCATATTGCTGCAAGCGATTACGTATAAACGACAGGCACACAGGAAGATTATTCATGGGCATGGCTCCATCAATTGAAGGATTTCTTAAACAGCTTTTAGAGAATAATGCGGCTTTAGCCGCTCGTCATGCGGATGTGTCTGGGAGCGCCATGCGCCGCAGCCAGCGGAAGTGCGAAGCCACGGCCCCGCCCAATGTCGGATGCGCCGTGTAATGCACGCCGAATTCCCGACAGGTTTTTTCGACGATGGCGGAGATGGCCGGATAGTTGACGTGGCTGAGGGTAGGGAAAAGATGGTGCTCGATCTGGAAGTTCAAGCCGCCCACCAGCCATGACACCAGTCGATTATTGCGAGCGAAATCCACACTGCTCTGCACCTGGTGTACGGCCCAGGGATTCTGGATACGGCCAGCGTTCTCATCAACAGCTATGAAATCCGCCTGCTCGACGGCGTGCGCCAACTGGAACACCACACTCAGGATGATACCCGCGATGCCGGCCGATACCGCGTAGAACAGCAGCACAGTCCAAAGAGGATGGAACAGCAGCGGTACGCCGAAGGCCAGCATCAGGAACGTGAGTTTGCCGCCGATGAACAACACCAGTTCCCAGCCGTGCGGCCGCGGGATACGATTCTCACCTATATGGCCGGTAATGACGTCGTAGAAGTCATCGAACAGCTGCCACTTGATGACCATCACGCCGTACAGCGGCCATAAATAGAAATGCTGCCAGCGATAGAAGCTGCGGCGCTTTTGTTGCGGACTCAGGCGCCCGAAGATACCGAGCTCGATGTCGGTATCGTGACCTTTGACATTCACATAGGTGTGATGGAACACCACATGCTTCCAGCGCCACACATAGGAACTGCCGCCCACCATGTCCAGGGTCATGGCCATGAGCTTGTTGACCCAGAAGCGTCTGGAATAGGCCTTGTGGCCACCATCATGCTGGATGTTGAAACCGATCTCGGCCGCGGTGAACCCGAGGATGACGGCCAGCGGCAGTGCCAGCCACCAGGTTTGGGCGACGAACACCAGCAGCGCGTAGGAACATGCAAAGGCCGCGAGGATGAACGCGGTCTTGAGGTACATCTGTGGACAATCACGCTGGCGCATACCGGTCCGCCGGATACAATCCTCGACCCGGTGCCTTAGCTCTGACTGGAATCCAACATCGTGACCGAATTTAAGTTTCTGCCCCAAGCCAGGTGTTGCGTGGGGCGACGCTGTCTGTTTACCGGCCCCCAAAGCCTGCTGCATACTGATATCTCATGTTTCTGGTATCAGCCTAACAGATATCCCAGCGCGTGGACGCGGAAATGAACCATTTCTATCTTTCGAGAGCGTTGTTGCACACCCTCAGTTATAGCATGAGACAGGCTAACCGTGGCTGCCGGCGTTGCAGATATGCCACACTGCTATTCAAATAAAATACTGAATACGGATATTTTGTGTGCCTCGCTAGTGGGGGAAAGCCTGTAACGGCAGCCCGTGATTTGATTCTCAAACCAACCATTTAAGTGGATACTGTAACGACCGTTTTACTTTCATTTCCAAAAGTAGTTTTCCAAACATTCAATTCGGAAGAGCATAGACATGAATATCAATATGAGTTTTATATTGATTATCCTCGGTGCGTTGCTCATGACCGGCTGTGCTTCGACCAGCGAACTGACCGATAAACCCATTCAGCTTCAGCCTGACCAGGGCATCGCCGCCATCGTGCTGGATGCACCGAACCGCATCACCCAGATATCGTTTGTGGCGAAAGATCCAGGTGGCACAGATTTTGAAGTCCCGGATACCCAGGGCGGTCCTACGCTTTATATGGTGCCGGTCAAGGCTGGCCGTTATTGCCTGATGCATTTCCGTTACTGGAATATGATATTCAAATCGAAACAGGACCTGGGTTGTTTCACAGCCATCGCCGGCCATATCACCTATGCAGGCACTCTGGTGCCAAGCCCCAGCGCCATGGGCGCGACTCTGGACCAGGAATTCATCCCCACGATCTTCACCGGCAGACTACATCAACAGTACCCGGTTTTGGCTGGCATGTATCCGCTGGCTTCGGCACCCGAGCCACCCGCGGGCGTGGATGCCACACCCTCCACCAATATCATCTCCGCCTGGGTGGAAAATATCAGCGCTGACAATACCCAGGCTATCTATCTACAGAACAACAGCAGCTGGTCGATGGAGATCGTCAACTTCAACCTGAGTGACTGCATCAATACCAATCCGGCCTGCGGCAATCACCAGGTGAATGTGATTATCGGACCGTTTGCCAGGAAACAACTCATGATTATCGGGCCAGCTGACGTGCATGCAGCCTTCGAATATCACTACGATTATAATTATCAGACCGTCGACTAAAATTCCTGGTAAATTGTTTTACTATGGCTTCTGTCTATCGCGGACGTTCGTCTGCAAGCTGGTAAATTAATACTCGTTGCAATTGCTTCGGAGAATTCCATGAACTGGATAACAGATGACGCGGGCAAACTTCTACTGCGATTGCTGGTGGGCGTGCTGATACTCCTGCACGGCCTGCATCTAGTATATGCCGGTCCGCACGTGGTCATGGATATGCTGGAGTCGCATGGCGTTCCTGGTTTCCTCGGCTATGCCGTTTACATAGGAGAGATACTGGCTCCGCTGCTAGTGATCTTTGGTTTCTATGCGCGCATAGGTGGTCTTTTGATCTTCGTCACGATTATCGTTGCTGTGCTGCTGGTCCACGGAGTGAATATCTTCCATCTCAATCAGACTGGCGGCTGGATCATCGAGCTGGAATTGTTCTATGGCCTGTGCGGCTTAGCAGTAGCACTGCTGGGTGCAGGAAAATACAGTGTCGCGGGTGCCGGTGGGAAATGGAATTGAGCGTCTAAACGACGCAGATTTAAGAATAACAGCGCCCCACAGCGACTGGTGTTATTGCAGGTCGAACAATAGCACTACACCTTCGGGCGCGCCGTTCACATTTATGGTCGCAGGACCCATGAGTGCGGCGCCATCGCCTTCGCTCAATGTTCTACCGTTTATGTTGACGCTGCCGCTTGCTGTATGCAGCCAAGCGCGACGACCGTGCGGCAATTGATAAGCGACTGTCCCCTTAGCGGCTCGCGTGGCAAGCAACACCAGATCCTGATGGATGGTTATCAGGCCGCCGCCATTCTCAGCTGACGCAAGCTTGAACCAGCGGCCAGTCAGGTCTTCGGGCTTGAAGCTGCGCTGCTCATAGCTGGGCGGCAAACCGCGCCGCTGCGGGATGACCCAGATCTGCAGGAAATGCACTGGCTCGCGCTGCGAGGCGTTGTACTCGCTGTGGGTGATGCCGGTGCCGGCGCTCATGCGCTGGATCTCGCCAGGACGGATCACCGAACCGGTGCCGAGGCTGTCTTTATGCTGCAACGCGCCTTCCAGCACGTAACTGATGATGTCCATGTCGCTGTGGCTGTGGGGTGCGAACCCGCTGCTGGGTGTCACCCGGTCGTCGTTGATGACCCGCAGGGCACCGAAGTTCATGTAACGCGGATCCTGATACTCACCGAAGGAAAATGTATGCCGGCTGTCCAGCCAGTCGCGGCGACTGCGGCCGCGTTCCGCGGCGGCACGGATAATCATGTTGTCAGAATGCATACGTGCCTCCTCGACACTGTATGGTGGTACGTGTGTGCATTATTAATAGGACTTAATACTGCATCGTCATGCGTCAAGAATTTTAAACGTTTATTTCGAGCCCTCGGCTGTCAATGCCGATGTCACCAATCTGGCCAATAGTCTCTCCTTCAATGACATTGGCTGGTCTAATCTCATGCGCTTGAGATACGGAGCGAACATTTGACGATTCTGTGGCTTTAACAAGTCCAGCCCGATGCCCAGCTTGCCGCCCAGAGTCTCACTGCGGTTTTTCAAGCCGGTGAGGGCCTTACCCAGCACCAGTTCCTCGGGCGTGAATTCATGGCCGAAAGGGAAATCCGGAAACAGCCCGGCGCTGCGGTAGGGTTTGAGGCCAGTCTGTAGTTTTTCCGGCAGGTTTTCACGGAACGCATTCGGGATACGGTAATCAAGCATAATCTTGCCGACGCGTTTTGCTGCATCGAGTAACTGCCCCTGGTAACGCGAATCGCTGATGTTGAGCAGCGCCGCGATCACTTCCCAATCCTGTTTGCCACGCAGATCGGCGATGCCGTATTCGGTGATCACCACGTCCCGCAAATGTCGCGGGATGGTGCATTGCGCGTAATCCCACAGGATGTTCGACTCCAGCTTGCCATGTGCGTTGCGGGTACTCTTGAGCATGATGATGGAGCGCCCTTGCCTCAAGGCATGCGCCATGGCCACGAAGTTATATTGGCCGCCCACGCCACTCACCACCTGGCCGCTGGCCAGGGTATCGGAAACAACCGCGCCCAGCAGCGTCACCTTCATACAGATATTGAGGAAGCGCGCATGCCGGTGCTGGCGCTGCTCCAGTTCCACGTCACTAAAGATCTCGTTGACCTTGGAGACCGCGGTCATGGCGAACAGGCGCCGTTCCGGCTCCGACATGTCGCGCAACTGCTGATAGAACCAGTTGGAACCCAGGAAAAAGGCGCCATGCATCAGCACGCCGTTTGCCAGTTTTGCACCCAGGCCGTCATGCACGATACGGTTGAAGACATCGCGATCCTGTAGGTCCGGCATGAGGTGCGTGGCATCCGGCAGGACCAGGCTTCCATTTTCAAATTCCACATCCGGCCGCAGAATGCCGAAGTGCCGCAGGAAGGTTACGTCTTCGGCGCTCAGAGGCGAACGGATGGCGCCGGCGTCAAGCAATGCAGTGAGCGTCTCCGCGCCAATGCTCTCGGAGATCCGGCCTTCGTTCATGAGTTTCTGCAGCACTTCGTGGTCATACACGCGGCGCTTGAGTATGCCGCTGCGATACAGGTGCAGCAATCCGTCACTGAACATCTCGCTGCCGGCATACAGACCGGTAGTGAAGGCCTCTAGTCCGCCCACCCGCGTGATGACCTCGCCGAATTTCTGCTGGATGCCGAGGGCTTCGATCACCTGCCGGTAACGATCGTTGTCGGCATGGCGCAGTTGGGTAGCGTACACGCAGGCATCGCCCAGGGAGCCGATACCCACCTGCAGGGTGCCGCCATCACGGATAAGTGTGCTGGTATATAGGCCGATCATGTGCTCGACGGGGCCGATGGCCAGGGCCGGCACGCCGAACAGATGGTGGGCATAGGCGGGGTTGTCCACCAGCAGGTCGAAGAATTCAGGCGACACTTCGGCGTCGCCCGGCATGAATGGCAGCTGGTTGTTCACCAGGCCCACGATGGCAATTTTGCGCCCGGTTTTTTCCGCCGCCCGCATGGGCGGCAGTATGTCGAGGGTCAAGTCCGGATTGCTGGAAAGGCTATAGCTAATCTTTCCGTCATGTTCCTTCCTGGCCACCATCTGCAGGATCACATTGACACCTGCCGCCAGCATGTCGCGCACCACATGGGTGTAGTTGCTGCTTACATAATGCTGCTGGGCATGGGAGTTCCCCAGCAGGCCGCCGGACTTGAAATAGAACTCCGAGATCTCGATGTTGGCGGGTAAAGAGTTGGAATGCAGCGCCTGCATATAATCCAGCTCTGGATAATCGCCGAATACGCGCTCTGCAAACGGTTTCAGGAAACGTTGTTCCAGTTGGCTCTTGCCCAGCGGCCGTTCCAGGGACAGCGCCGTCATTAGGGTGAGATGCAGGGAAGGATCGCGGACCACGCGCCGGTAGAGGGCGTTCACCAAATGGTTGGGTTTGCCGATGCCCAGCGGCGTACCGACCACCAGGCGCTGGCCGACGCGCTCGATGATCGCCTGCACGCAGCTGTCGAGATCATCCAGGATGGGCGGCTGCATGTGTGCTCCGCAAAAAAACTGGCCCCGCCGGTAAGCGGGGTGCATGTTAGCAACTTCCGTTTCATTTTGCCGGAGCGGAAGCCGGCGGATCCACATAGGTATTGAACAGTTTCCAGATGCGCCGGTATTCGTCCAGCCACGAATATGGCGCCTTGAAATCGTGGTGCTCGGTCGGATAGAACATCACATCGAAGTTTGGATTGCGCAGTTCCTGGAGTTTTTCCACCATATGCACGGTATCCAGGAAAAACACGTTATCGTCTTCCATGCCCTGCAGGATCAGCAGGTGATTTTTCAGCTGGCCAGCGTAATTAATGGGCGAACTCGTATAATACGCCTGCGGATCGATATTGGGGCGATTGAGGATATCGCCGGTATAGAAGTCGTTGTAATCCGCCCAGTCGCCCACCGGACGCAGCGCTGCGCCAGCGGCGAACAGCTGCGGACGGCGGAACATCATCATGTACGTCATGAAGCCGCCATACGAACCGCCCCACACACCCAGACGCTTGGCGTCCACGTGCCAGTTATTCTCCAGCCAGTGTGTGCCATCCTCGATGTCCTGCACTTCCGGATGGCCCATGTTCCTATAGATAGCCGTGCGCCAGTCGCGGCCGTAACCTTTGGAGCCGCGATAATCCATGTCCAACACCAGATAGCCATGCCGGGTGAGGAAGGTGCTGAACATCATCTCGCGAAAATAAAACGACCAGCCCTGGTGCGCGTCCTGCAGGTAACCAGCACCGTGGATAAACACCACGGCCGGCCAGGATTTCGCCGGTGTGTAATCGGCGGGCACATACAGGCGTGCATAAATGGGTTGTTTCACATCCGTATGCGATGATGCAATCTGCACGATCTGCGGCTTGACCCAGTGGGTGGAGGTGAACGCGCTCGACACGGTGTGCGTGATGCGCCAGGCCTTGCCGGCAGGATGCGCCTCTACTACATACACTTCCGGCGGTCTAAGTGTGCTGGAGTGATACACCAGCAGTTTGGATTCATCGGGCGACAACGCATAACCCATGCCTCCCCCTTCCAGTGCCGCAGGTTGTGGACCGTTCACGCCACCCAGGTGGGTGACCGCCTGCATGGCGCCACTTTTGATGTCGATGCGATAAATTTCATAGACGCCGGGCGCTTGCTTGTTAGCCACTGCGTAGAAATAACGGTCATCACGTGTGAGCAGCGGATCGGAAATCTCGAAGCTGCCACGGGTCAGTTGGCGGGTTTCCTCGGTGCGCACGTCTTTCAGGTACAGCTGCGAGTAGCCGCTGGCCTCGGACAGGTACCAGAGGCTGTGATTGTCGTGCAGCCAGCCGAACTGGTTGAAATCCCAATTGATCCAGGCCGGATCCGTGAGCCGGTTTTGCGTGAGCAGGGTCTGTTTGCTGAAATCCACAGTGGCGATCCAGCGGTCTTTGTTGTCATTGGCGCGGAATTCCAGCGCCAGTTGCTTTCCGGAATCGCTCCACGCCAACCCCCATACCGACACTGGCCGGACCGTCGGCGCCCGCACCGAATCCTCTGCGGTTTTGCGTTCGATGCCGTGCTGCACGTCCCACTCCACCGCGGATTTACGCAGCTCAGCCAGCGGATCGTCCTTGATGCCGGGCAACTGGCTCAGGTCCAGCGGATAGGAAACATGCGTCTTAAGATCCAGCAGCAGCACGCTCTGGGGCGCGGGCGGATTCAAGCCCACGTAGGTGTGGCGTTTGAGCAGCTGCACATAGCCGGAGTCGGTGATCCACTCTGGCATCATACCGGGCGCGCCCTTGTCGTAATTCTTGGGTATGGTCACCAGCACCAGCCAATCCCCGTCCGGAGAAAGCGAGCTGCTGGTGATGCTGAGCTTGTCACCCAGGTACCAGGGGGCAGGTACCCGGGTCGTGTCGCTGCTGGTCTGCGAGGCCTGCTGCTGGAGTGTGGCATTGGTGTTGGCCTGCTGCTTGCTCAAGAACTCAAACAGGCGAGGCTGTTCCACCTGTAAATAATTTTGTGGTGGTTTGGTCTTGGCGGGATCATCTTCGAGGCGTATATCAGCCGCCAATGACAGCAATCCACTGCGCAGATCATAAAGATAGATATCATCACCCTGGTGCCATTGCACGTGCACACCGTCGGCCATGAAACTTGGATCGTTCTTGGGCGTGGTGTCACGGGTCAGCTGCCGCAGTACGCCGCTGGTGAGTGCGCGCACGAATATGTTGTTGTCGCGCACGAACACCTTGAAGGTGTGTTCGCTATTGAAATCATTGCCAGGCGCGGAGATACGCTCCAGCTCGCTGACCGCCACCTTGCGCACCGCATCCGTGGCCACATTGACTGCATACAGATCCCGCAGTGTGCTGTCGGAGCGTTTCTGCCAGTAATAGATGTGGCGGCTGTCATAACCCCAATAGGCATGTTCCGGCGGATTCCCGATCCAGTCCGGATTCGCCATGATTCGTTCGAGTGTTACGCCAGTAGCGCTGGGCACAGACTGCGCACCACCCGCGGTCGGGTCGGCCAGCAGTGCCGGCGAGATCAGCAGCATGCCAAGCAACAGGGACGCGATGCGATGGAGCATGAAACTACCTTCGAAAAATTACGGTGTCTTACGCTGCAACCAGCGCCTGTTCCAGATCAGCGATCAGGTCGTCGACGTGTTCAACACCCACAGATACGCGCACCAGATTAAGCGGTGTCCGAGTATCGGGACCTTCCATGGAAGCGCGGTGCTCGATCAGGCTCTCGACGCCGCCGAGACTGGTGGCGCGGGTAAACAGTTTCACCTTGGCGACGCAGCGCATGGCCCCAGCCTGCCCGCCGCGCAGCGTGAAGGACAGCATGGCCCCGAATCCGCGCATCTGCCGGCTGGCGAGTGCGTGTCCGGGATGGGATTCGAGGCCGGGATAGAACACCTGTTCTACGGCTTTTTGTCCGGCGAGAAATCGCGCGATCTGCAAAGCATTGTCCGACTGCGCACGTATGCGTAGATGCAGGGTGGCGGCGCCGCGCAATATCAGCCAGCAATCAAACGGCGAGGGCACCGCACCGGCTTCCGATTGCAGCAGCCGCAGACGTTCGCTGAAAGCATTACTGGTGCGGACTACGATCGCGCCACCCGCTACGTCACTGTGGCCACCTAGGTATTTGGTGGCGCTATGCATGACAAAGTCCATGCCGTAGTCAAAGGGCCGCTGCAGCACCGGCGTGGCGAAGGTGTTGTCGCATACTGTAAGCGCCTGCGCCTGCTGTGCAATCTCGGCGATGGCGTCTAACTCGGTGATGCGCAGCAATGGGTTGGACGGCGTTTCAACCCAGATCAATTTAGTGGCAGGCGTGAGTGCCTTGCGTACCGCATCGGCAGCCACCGTGTCCACGAAACTCACCTGCAGTTGCCAGGGCCGCAATACTTCCCGCAACAGGCGCTGTATGCCGTGATAGGCATCCTGACTGCAGATCACGTGGTCGCCGGGTTTGAGCGCCTGGAATACGCTCATGGCCGCGGCCACCCCGGAGGAAAACGCCAGTGCTTCGCTGCCGCCTTCTAGAGCTGCCAGGCAGGTTTCCAACTGCGTGCGGTTGGGATTGGCGGCGCGCGTGTAGCTGAAGCCCTTTGGATAGCTGCCGTCGCGGTCGCGCTCGAAGGTGGTGGAAAGATGGATTGGCGGGCTGATGGCCGCGGTGGCGGCATCCGGCGCGTGTCCGGCGTGCACGCAGGTAGTCTCGATGTGGCCGGCGGATTTCTGCATGCAGGTGGCTCCGAAGTGAGATTCCTATGTATAAATTGCGCGCCGATGTCCCACCTTCAGGACAACTACCAGTAATTTCTTGTCAAATATTTCGTAGAGAATACGGTAATCCCTTTCCCTTACTCGATATACACTCTCTTCACCCTGCAGTTTTTTAACGCCATCCGGATGTGGGTTTTCGGCAAGAGCGCGCAAACGTGAAATGATGCGGACCCGCATCTTCTGGTCAAGGTCACGGATTACCTTGGCTGCAGGCCAACTCAATTCGACACGGTAGGCTGCCATGCCTCAAAGTCCGAGGTCTTTGGCCAATTGTTCCAATGAGGTAGTGCCATGTTTGGCGATGTCCGCACGTGCCTGATTGACCTCGGCAAGATCCAGGCGGTCTTCCAGGGCTTCGAGTATTTCGGCGTCCTCGACGGAAACCAGGGCAGCCACCCGTTTGCCGTGTTTGGTGACGTAGACCCGCTCGGATAGCAAGGCCGCACGGTTGACGAGTTCACCAAACTTCTCGCGGGCCTCAACCACGCTCACGTTAGCCGGCTGTACCTTCTTGGGTGTTTTGGCGGATGCCTGGTTTTTCATGGGAACACGCTGTATGTATAATATGTACGTAATGTACATATATGCAGTTAGGCAGTCAAACTCACCTTGTACCCCGAATAGATACGCTCCAATCAGCGCTGCACCCGATCCAGCCACACGGCCAGTCCCTGGGCATTGAGCTCCACATCCATCTCCAGCCAGGTATCCACACTCGGCTGGTCCAGCGTGCAGCCGTGCGCGCGCACTTGTTGTACCAGATAGGTATACATGGAGCTACGCATGCAGGCGCGGCGCTGTTCGCCACGTTCGGCGCAGTCACGGGCTATCTCCACAAACTTATCCAAATGCGCGTGCATGTCATTCGCCAAGCGCTCTAGATCGGTGACACGGCTGTAATGGGTTAGAAAACAGGCTTGCGGTTCAAACCCCATGATGCAGTCCAGTGACGCGTGCGCCTGCTGCGGATCGAAATGCGTGGGCGTAGTGGCCGGAAAAATGAATGCGCCTTTCCCAGTATCGAATATCCTGTAGGAGATGCCGAAGCTGTCACCGGTAAACACACTGCGGCTGTCCCGGTCGAAGATACAGTAATGATGCAGTGCGTGGCCGGGTGTATGGATGCACAACAGTTCACTGCCGTCGAGGCTAAAGCGCGCATTATCCTGGACCTCGACGATACGCTGCGCCGCAATCGGCGGAATCTCACCGTAGAGTTGCGCGAATTTCTTCTCTCCATAGACGAGTTTGGTGCCGGCGATGAGCTTGTCGGGATTGGCCAGGTGCGCAGCGCCACGCGGATGCACCAGGGCCTTGGCGTTGGGCAGGTGTTTCATCAGTTCGCCGGCGCCGCCCGCATGATCCAGATGTACATGCGTCAGAAACACGTAATCCACGTCGGCAGGATTGAGATCCTTGGCTTGCAGCGCATGCAGCAGGTTGGGTACGGAATGGGTGGTGCCGGTGTCCACGAAGGCGGCGCGTCCGCCGCGCACCATCAGGTGGCTGGCGTCCAGCAACGGACGCACATAGTCCGTATCGATGGCAGTGATGCCATGCTCAAAATCCAGTAATGCGGGTTCGGACATGGTTCAGAAAATGAATTGCACAGTTCATGCGGGCAGGCGCAGCAAAACCTGCGTCAAATGCCCACCTGCAAACCGACCGCCATGGCTTGCGACGCCGGTATGTGATACCCGGCAGTCGTGTCCTCGGTATTGCGCGCCATCCACACGAACAGGCGGTCGCGCCAATGGGCCATCCCCTCCTGTTTGCGGCCTGCCAGCATGTCCACCTGGCCGATGATGTAGTGGACTTCATCCAGATCGATCGGCAGGCCGCGCTCCGCGCAGGTGGCGAGATCCGAGGGAATATTAGGCCCCTGCATGAAACCGTAGCGCAGCACCACCCGGTAGAAACCCTGCCCCAGTTCCTTGAGTTCCAGGCGGTTTTCCTGGCTGACTTTCGGCACCTGTTCGATGATCACGGTGGCAAGTATCACGCGCTCATACAACACGCCGGTATGCCGCACCAGCTGCTGCAATGCTGGTGGGGTCTGTTCCAGGCGGCCGGTGAAGAACACTGCCATACCCGGTATGCGCTTCACGCCTTCACCAGTCAGACGGCCCAGGAAGGTCTCCAGTGCGGTGGTGGTATTGGCCACCTGTTCAGCCAGCAAAACTGTGCCGCGCCGCCAGGTGGTCATGACGATGAACAAGCCGAGGCCGGTGGCCAGCGGCAGCCAGCCGCCATCGGGAATTTTCAGGAAATTGGACCCCAGGAACCCGAGATCGATGGCCAGGAAGCCGATCAGGAACGCACCCGCCGCTAGCGGTTTCCAGCCGCCACGCTCCCGAGCCACCTTGAATGCCAATACCGTGGTCACCGCCATGGTGGAATTAACGGCCACGCCATAGGCGGCGGCCAGGTTGTTGGAGGAACGGAACGCCAGCACCAACCCGATGGCAGCCACCATCAGCATCCAGTTCACCATCGGCATATAGATCTGGCCGCGGGCTTCCGCAGAGGTCTGCAGAACCTTCAGATGCGGCAGCTGGCCGAGTTGGATGGCTTGGCGTGTGAGGGAATAGGCGCCGGTGATGACCGCCTGGGAAGCGATGCAGGTAGCCAGCGTGGCCAATACCACCAGGGGATAAAGGCCCCAAGATGGCGCCAGATGAAAAAACGGATGGATGGTGGTCTGTGGATCCGCGATCAGCAGGGCGCCCTGGCCGAAATAGTTGATAAGCAGGGCCGGCAGCACGAACCCGAACCATACCTTGCGGATCGGGCTGCGGCCGAAATGACCGAGATCCGCATACAGTGCCTCGCCGCCGGTGGTCACCAGGAACACTGCATACAGAATCAGGAACCCGGCGAAACCATTGGCCTGAAAAAACTGCACCGCATACCAGGGATTCACGGCCAGCAACACTTGCGGTGCAGCCACGATGCCGCGGATGCCGAGCACCGCCAGCACCAGGAACCACAGCAACATCAACGGCCCAAATACTGCACCCACCGTGGCGGAGCCATGCCGCTGCACCGCGAACAAGAGAAACAGGATCACCACGGTGATGGGGATGACGAAGCTATGCAGCTGCGGCGCCGCGATCTGCATGCCCTCCACCGCGCTCAGCACCGAGATGGCCGGCGTGATCATGGTGCCGCCGTAAAGCATGGCGGCGCCGCCGATGCCAAGCAACAGCAATATGCGGCGTGGCCAATGTTCGTGGCCCTTGTCGGGACGCAACAAGGCCAGCAACGCGAAGATACCGCCCTCGCCGCGATTGTCCGCGCGCAGTACGAAGGTCATGTACTTGAGGGAGATCACCAGGATCAACGTCCACAGTATCAGCGACAGAATGCCGAGGACGTTGGGCAGGGTGACCGGCATTGGATCGGCGCCGGCAAAACATTCACGCAGCGCGTAAATAGGGCTGGTGCCGATGTCGCCATAGACCACGCCGAGTACCGCGAGCGCCAGAGGCGCGAATCGCTGACCCTGGGGCGCCGATGTGTGCGCGGTATGTAACGCCGCCTGCTGGGCATTGCGCCCCTGCTCTTTGCCAGCTTCCGGTGTCATGCGTTCGCCTTATAGCCCGATAGTTTCAGAACGGTTTGTGGGCTTATGTTACCGCAGCAAGATCGTAATGATCCGCCTGTGTGACATGCACTTTTTTAAATTGTCCGGGTTTCAGGTGCTCTGCGGTGCGCACCCGCACTACCCCATCGATCTCCGGAGCATCGGCGAAACTGCGCGCCACTACCTCATCATCCGTGACGCTGTCCACCAGTACCGTCAGTTCACGCCCCACCAAGCGCTGCAGACGCGCGGCGCTGATCTCGGCCTGAGTTTGCATGAATATCCGCCGGCGCTCCTCGGCCTGTTCCGCCGGCACCCAGCCCGGCAACTGATTAGCATCGGCGCCGTCCACCGGTGAATAACTGAAACAGCCGACCCGGTCCAGCTGCGCTTCTTTAATGAATGCCAGCAGCTCCGCGAAATCATCCTCAGTTTCTCCGGGAAAGCCCACGATGAATGTCGAGCGGAGAGTGAGATCGGGACAGATCGCACGCCATTCGCGGATGCGTGACAGGGCCTTCTCGCCGGCCGCCGGGCGACGCATGGCCTTGAGCATCCTAAGGCTGGCGTGCTGCAAGGGGATATCCAGATACGGCAACAGCTTACCGGCCGCCATCAGTGGGATCACTTCACGCACGTGCGGATACGGATAGACGTAATGCAGCCGCACCCACACGCCCAGATCTCCGAGGGCCCGGCACAGATCCGTCATGTGCGTACGGTAATCATTGCCACGCCAGCTGGCGCCTGCATATTTAATGTCCACGCCGTAGGCGGAGGTGTCCTGGGCCACCACCAGCAATTCCCTGACGCCGTCCTTGACCAGTTTTTCCGCTTCACTCAGCACTTCACCGATGGGGCGGCTGACCAGGCGGCCGCGCAACTTGGGGATGATGCAGAAGCTGCATTTATGGTTGCAACCTTCAGAAATTTTCAGATAGGCGTAATGGCGAGGTGTGAGCTTGATGCCGCTGTCGGGGATCAGGTCTATATATGGATTGCGCGCCGGCGGCGCGAGTTGTGCGTGCACCGCGCGCATCACCGCTTCATAGTCATGGGGCCCGGTGATGGCGAGCACTTCCGGATGACGCTTGCGGATCAGGTCTTCACGCATACCCAGGCAGCCGGTGACGATAACTTTGCCGTTCTCAGTCAGCGCTTCGCCGATGGCCTGCAGGGATTCCTGCTGCGCGGCCTCGATGAAGCCGCAGGTGTTGACCACCACCAGGTCGGCCTCGCGATAGCCGCCCACTATTGCATAACCTTCCACGCGCAACTGCGTGAGGATGCGTTCGGAATCCACCAATGCCTTGGGGCAGCCGAGACTCACGAAACCCACCTTGGGCGCGGTCTGGGCGAGACGGTCGGAAACAGCGGCCATGATTCACCTGCAAAACGGGCTGCGTATGCTACGTGGGCCGTGGCGTTCTAACAAGAAAACCGCCGTATATATCTGGAGAGAAAGGTAACCGCTATCGGTGCGATTGCGTAGCGGCGATTCTATAAAGCGGCCTGCACGTCAACACGCAAATGCTGGTCTTCGGGGGCAGTCTTGGGTGAATAGCGTTTAACGATCCGGCCATCCCTGCCGATGAGAAACTTCTCGAAGTTCCACTGGATATCGGCGCCACCGGTCTCGGCGATAAGCCACTTGTATAAAGGATGGCGTGCCGCGCCGTTAACCTCGATCTTGCTGGTGAGCGGAAAACTCACCTCGTAGTTCAAGCTGCAAAACTCTTTAATCTGCGTTTCCGTTCCCGGTTCCTGCTGACCGAACTGGTTGCAGGGCAGGCCGAGAACTGTGAAACCGCGCTCCTTGAATTCACGCTGAAGTTTTTCCAGACCCGCATACTGAGGTGTGAGCCCGCACTTGCTGGCCACGTTCACCACCAGCACCGCTTTGCCTTTATAGTCCTTGAGTGATTTGACCTGGCCGTCGATGGTCTTGATCTCAAAATCATGGAAGTTGCTCATGGCGGTTTCCTGATTGACGGGGATGTCGGTTGGCATCGGAGCTATGGATTTTGCGCCGCGTACGCGGCGTAAGACAATGCCGATCACTGTAATTATAAGGAATCCGACCACTTGCCAGGGCCAGCCGATCTGCGGAAACAGCATCAGCAGGAAGGCCACGATACCGGCAGCGATTGCTGGAATCACCAGCCAGCCGCGCAGCAGGAATACATCCACGATGCCCAGCAGTATAGCCAGCAGCCACCAGTCAAGAAAATCCAAGGATTCCAGAAAATACACTATCGGGTTCATGCGTTTTTCAGATTCTCTGCGCGGGCGGGATAGCGCTACCATAGCAAGCTTGCCATCGGAATCGCATACTAATGCTCGAGGTATTTGTCGGGTTAGTCAGCGGGGAACGGCTCCATAAGAATACAGTCAATACAATCTATAGCGTAAAAGTGAGGAAGCTGCCATGGGAAAAATGATCACCTTCAAACGCATCGACGGACACGAGGCACTCGGATATCTTGCCGAAGCCACGACCCAGCACGCGCCCGGTGTCGTGGTAATCCAGGAGTGGTGGGGCCTGCAAGGACAGATCAAGGCGGTTTGCGAGCGTTTTGCTGCGGCCGGCTTTAACGCCCTGGCCCCCGATCTGTATAACGGCCGGGTGGTGTCCTATCACGATGCCGCCGCCGCCAATGACGCCATGTCTTCGCTGGACTTCAAAACCACCACCGAACAGGCGGTGCGCGGTGCCGTGCAGTATCTGAAATCGCGCGGCGTGAAAGTCGGGCTCACCGGCTTCTGTATGGGCGGTGCCGTCGCCATCATTGGTGCCGTGCATATTCCGGAACTGGACGCGGCGGTGGCCTTTTACGGAATCCCGCCGGCTGCCGTAGCCGCGGCCAAGAATATCCGCGTGCCGTTCCAGGGACATTATGCGAATCAGGATGAGTGGTGCAGCCCGGCCATGGTGGATGCATTCGAGAAGGAACTTAAGTCCGCCGGTAAAACCTATGAGATTTATCGCTACGACGGCCAGCACGCTTTCATGAACTCGGAGCGCAAGGAAGTCTACAGCGCAAAGGCGGCCCAGCAGGCCTGGGACCGCTGCCTGGCATTTTTCAAGAAATACCTGGCCTGATTAGTCGCCCGTATTCTGCGGCTCGCCAGCGGCATAGTCCTTGCCGCAGGCAACCGGAGATCAGGCGCGTTTGCTTGATACCAGACGGCCTTTCTTAAGATGTACCTGCAGTATGGATATCGCCGCCGGTGTCATGCCGGGGATGCGTCCCGCCTGGCCGAGCGTCTGTGGCTTGACCGCGATCAGTTTCTGGCGCACTTCATTCGACAAGCCGTGTACCACGCTGAAATCGAAATCCGCCGGTAGCGGCGTCTGCTCCTGGCCTCGCGCACGCACGACTTCCTGCTGCTGGCGCTCGATATAACCGGCATAACGCACGCCGATCTCCACCTGCTCGGCCACCGCTGGCGCGACCTGGGCATCACCCACACACGCCACCGACACCAGTTTGCAGTGATTCATCTGTGGACGGCGCAGGAGCTCGAGGGCTGGGGTAGCGCACGCCAAGGGTGCGCCGAAAAACTCCGCGGCTTGGCTCGCGGAAATATCCTCGGGGCGTACAACAATAGACTGCAGCCGCGCATTTTCACGCTCAATGGCCGCACGCTTCTCTGCAAACTTTTGCCAGCGCGCGTCATCCACCAAGCCAAGTTTGCGGCCGATCTCGGTGAGACGCAGATCCGCGTTGTCTTCGCGCAGCATCAGGCGGTGTTCGGCGCGGCTGGTGAACATGCGATATGGCTCGGGCGCACCGCGGGTGATGAGATCGTCCACCAGCACGCCGAGATAGGCCTGTTCACGCCCCGGCCACCATGGCTGCTGCTGTTTCACCTTAAGCGCGGCATTCATGCCGGCTAGCAATCCCTGGGCCGCGGCTTCCTCATAACCGGTGGTGCCGTTGATCTGGCCGGCGAAATACAGGCCACCGATATATTTTGTTTCCAGTGAATACTTCAGATCACGCGGATCGAAATAGTCGTACTCGATGGCGTAACCGGGCCGGGTGATGTGCGCGTTCTCGAAACCTTTTATGGAACGCACCAGCGCGTACTGCACATCGAAGGGCAGGCTGGTGGAGATGCCGTTAGGATAGACCTCATGGGTATCGAGCCCTTCGGGCTCGATGAAGATCTGGTGTGAGGCCTTGTCAGCGAAACGCATGACCTTGTCTTCCACTGAGGGGCAGTAACGTGGCCCCACGCCCTCGATGACGCCGGTGCACATGGGTGAGCGGTCCAGACCCGACTTGATGATCTCGTGGGTGCGTGCATTGGTGTGGGTGATATGGCAGACCACCTGGCGCGGATGCTGCTCGCGGGCTCCCATGAACGAGAACACTGGCGTGGGCTCATCGCCGGCCTGCACCGCCAGATCCGAATAACCGATGCTGCGGCCGTCGATGCGTGGCGGCGTGCCGGTCTTGAGACGCCCGACCCGGAACGGTAGCTCCCGCAGGCGTTCGGCGAGGCGGTTCGCGGGTGGATCGCCGGCGCGGCCGCCCGCGTGATTTTCAAGACCGATGTGGATGCGCCCGCCCAGAAACGTGCCGACGGTCAGCACCACCGTGGGCGCGAAGAACTTGAGCCCCATCTGGGTGACCACGCCGTTGATGCGCTCACCTTCCATCAGCAGATCGTCCACAGCCTGCTGGAACAGTGTCAGGTTTGGCTGGTTCTCGATCAGGCTGCGGATGGCTTTTCTGTACAGCGTGCGATCCGCCTGAGCGCGGGTGGCGCGTACCGCCTGACCTTTGCTGGCATTCAGGATCCGGAACTGGATGCCGGCCTGGTCGGCGGCCTGCGCCATGGCACCCCCCAGGGCATCAATCTCCTTGACCAGATGGCCCTTGCCGATACCGCCGATAGCCGGGTTGCAGCTCATCTGCCCAAGGGTTTCCACGTTGTGGGTGAGCAACAGCGTGGCGCAGCCCATACGCGAGGCCGCCAGCGCCGCTTCGGTGCCGGCATGGCCGCCGCCAACTACGATTACGTCGAAATGTTGGGGGTAATCCATCTCTGAGCTAGAGTTTGGTCGAAAGGGTGACTATTTTATGCCCAAAGAGGACATTCACTTCACCAAGCAACGAGGATTTTTACTGCTTGAACTCAGCACTCGGAGAAGTGATTGCGGTCACACAACCGTTCTTGCCATCTCTTTAGTTACGATCCGGAGATGCGCGATCCCGTGGGGAAATGGGATAGGAACACCCAGCCTGCGCCACCGAACATGCCACGCTCATCGAACGCGGCCACCGGGCCCATGCGTACCGCCTCGCCGATGCTGGGGTCGCTGGGGACGTCAAATACACAGCCGCCGGAAGTAGTTCGTACACCGATCATTCCTCCGCCACCTTCCCGGCCATTTACCCCAGAGCAGCTACGCCGGATACTTGAGGTGAGTGGGCTGTGCACCGGCGGCATGATGTCGAGCAGGAGTTTCAACCCAAATGGACAAAGAAACATTCAAGTCGGACTTACAATCGGAGCATCGGCTGGGGCGATCATAGGCGGAATTAGTGCCGCTTGGCTTGTGGCTGCTGCACCAGCGACCGAGGGCCTCAGTTTACTTCTTCTATTAGGTGACAACCCCCTTATGGCTGGTGCAACTGGTGGAGCCATTGGTGCGATGTACGGTGCGGGGGGAGGTATCGTTGGCGGATACGTGTTCACGTCGCCGACGAATGTGTCGTGCCAATGATGAAACGATGGAGCGCACGGATTGTAATGTGCCTGACGCGGGCATTCTCTTCGCTTGGCGGGCTGATCGTATTAAGTGAATTATTCATGTCAATTCCTTTCTTTGTAGTGTTCGTGTTCCTTAACTATACGGAGGGTACTCTGACGCCACTTTGGACGTTGTGGATAGCGTTCATTTCTGCGCTCATAGGTGCCGTGTGGGCAGTACTGTTTTGGTACACGTTCCTCTCGCTGCTGATCAAATCGAGGAAGCACAAGAAATCTGGGAGTCAGACTGAACCAACCCCGATTTCACGGACACCCAGATAGGTGTCCTGTCCGCGCGTCCGCGGTAATCAGCCTAGCTGATTTCGAGTGAAAAATTCAAAAAATGGGTAGCTCTTAAGTATCGGCATTGTGAAATTCAGCGAATAGTCTAGCTGTTGAGATTGATGAAGTCGCGTATTGTGGCTGATATCGGTCAAATGCCTGCGGCAAGCTGTGCGCAAGCGCGGACGTGCATCCGTGTATCTTCATCATACTATCCGCCTGGCTGACCTAGGCGGGTAGGTAATACCCGGCCAACAGCCCATCCCAGGCTTCGAACCAGAATTCCTTCTGGGAACAGCGCTGGCGGAAATCTTTGCTGCTCCAGACCACGGCGGGAGTGCTGCCTTGCAGGTTTTGGTGCGGCCGGACGTGGTTGTACCACAGCCGAAATACATGCAGGGAAGTTTGCAGTTCGCCAACATCAGTCACCGCCCACTGATCCAGTTTTAGCTTGAGGGTACCGAAGAACCGCTCTATCCGGCCGTTCTGCCAGGGGCAATGCGGCTCGATCCGCTGGTGCCGAATTCCGACCAGCCAGAGTGAGAGTCGGAATAGTCGACCGAAACATGGCTTCATTGTCGGTCCGCGGAGTCTGAGGCCTGCCAAAACGTTCAATGCAGCTGGCTATCACATGGAGCAAGATAGCTGTCGATTTGTTCGCAACCACTGCGAGGGTGAGATCAGCTCGCGTACCGTCATCCAGTATGCCGAGGATTGAATGCAGCTGGCCCTGGTCATCGGTCTTGCCGGTGAGATCCAGGCCCCAGATACGGTTCTTGGGGCCAGCCGTCAGTTTCCGGCGCCTGAGCTTTTGGCGAGTGACTTGGATGTCGTAGTGATGCTTGCGGATGACCCCACTCACGAAGGTCTTGCCCACGGTCATGCCGTTGGCAGCATAGCGGCGATTGAAGATCATGGCGATGTGCCGGCATCCCAGATCCGGGCCTTGAGCCTTTAGTTTGATAACCTCCTGCCGAACCCACTCTGGCTTTGCTGATATCCGACGGAGCGTGGATACGGGCAAGGTCTTGCGCCGACCATAGCGGGGAATGTTGGCATAAACACGGCAAACGAGGAGCGCGGCGCCGATCAGTAGCAGGGGTAAGATAACCATCAAAGCCAGCACCGACGGGGTAGGCACATGGAGTCTTCCTTATATTTAGGTTCCTGAACATCCATGATCATGCCCTCGAGTTCCTCTGTCCGCGAGCCTCGGGGCGCAGCGTGTGGGTGTTTTTAGAAAACTACTCAGCTGGACTGTGTCTATGGCGCCCAGCATCAGAAAGTTGAGTAATGGGGATAAGGATTGAGTTGAAGATGCAGATCTATTCAAAAAAACCGGTCATAAACCTTGAGCATACCCATCGCGGACATGCGGACAGGACACCACGGGCGTGAGCCACGCATAAGCTCGCCGTCTATCCCGGGCTGGCTGGATTCGCCGGTCATGATGACCCAGTACTCTACCGGCGTGCTTTTGATGGGCATGAATTCCTAACCGAACATCGAGTGATAGAAACGGATGGCGCACTTCGTCTCGTCAGCATGAGTTTCAAAATGGATAACACGCAACATAGCGCCTTCCTGAGGCTTGCCTAAGCATTGACACGCTGAGGGTTTACGCAAACTGCTGGTTAAATTGACGGCTGTACAGGCACTAGGCATCATGCGGCTCAATGAAATCTGGCCGTTTCACCTGTTTAAATAGACTTATCCTCCAGCTCATTCTATTGATATTGCTGGTGATCCCTGTCGGTGCCCACGCGACGCCCAATTTCGTTCCCTGCCAAATCGGTGCGCCGGATTCACCCCAACATATGCAAGCCCGGTGCACGAGCCTGACTGTTCCGGAAGATCGTGCCCATCCCGGTGGCAAGAAAATCAAGCTGCATATCGCAGTACTGCGGGCCCGCGCCGGCAAGCCGGCGTCGGATCCATTGTTCTTCATCGCCGGCGGGCCTGGACAGGCAGCCACCCAAGCATATCTGGAAGAAGCGCCGGCCTTCGAACGCATCCGACAGGAGCGCGATATCATATTGGTGGATCAGCGCGGCACCGGCCAATCCAATCCACTCAACTGCCCGTCCGCTCCTGACAGCAACAAAAATCCTTCACCCGCCGTAATCGCCCGGCAGGTGCAAGCCTGCCTCAAGCAGCTGCCCGGCGATCCGCGCTTCTACACCACCAGTGTGGCAGTCAAAGACCTGGATGCGGTACGCCAGACGCTCGGCTATACCCAAATCAATCTCTACGGAATCTCCTACGGCACGCGGGTAGCGTTGGAATACCTGCGGGAATTTCCCCGGCAGGTGCGTAGCGTGGTGCTGGACGGGGTAGTGCCCGCGGACTGGGACGTGGGTATGGATATTTCATGGGATGCACAGCAGGCGCTTGACCGCATCTTTGCGCGCTGCGCACAAGCGCCCGTCTGTCATAAAGCGTTTCCGGATCTGCCCGCGACCTTCCGTGGCTTACAGCAAACGCTCGAACGGCAACCGCAAAAGATCACGCTCCGCGATCCACTCACCGGAGCGCCGCTTACCCAGACGCTCGATTGGAATGCGGCGGCCGGAGCAGTGCGCTTCATGAGTTATGCCAGTGAAACCGCCGCGCTTTTGCCGTTGTTGATCCATCAGGCGGGCGTAGCACACGATTACGTGCCGCTGATGGCGAATGCACTATTCTTCACCAATCAGATCAACGGCGGCATAGCTTTAGGTATGAACGCTGCGGTGTTATGCACCGAGGACGTACCGTTCTACAAACACGATGCCGCCGCAGAAAAAAAGATGGCGGACACCTATGTGGGCACGACCCCAGTCACAGAGCTGGTGGAGTCCTGCAAACACTGGCCACGCGGTGTCCTGCCAGCAGATTTCAAGACCCCAGTGGTTTCCAGCAAGCCGGTATTGCTGCTGTCCGGTAAAGACGACCCCATCACGCCGCCAAGCAACGCAGCGCATGCCGCCCAGACACTCAGCAACAGCCTGTCCATCGTGGTGCCTGGGCAGGGACACGGCAACGCTTTCCGTGGCTGCCTGCCGAAACTCATGGCAGAGTTTGTGCAACAGGCATCGATCAAAGGTCTGGATACCGCCTGTGTGAGTAACATCCGACCCTTCCCGTTCTTTGTGCGCTTCACCGGGCCCGCGCCATGATCACAGTGCACAACATCAGTAAACATTTCGGCACAGTACAAGCGCTGCAGTCAGTGGATTTCACCGCAGCCGATGGCCACATCACCGGCCTGCTGGGCCCCAATGGCGCTGGCAAATCCACCACCCTGCGCATCATCTCCACGGTGCTGAAGCCTGATAGCGGCACCGTCATGGTGGACGGCAGCAATGTGCTGACCGACAGCATGGGCGCACGCATGCAACTGGGCGTTTTGCCGCACGCCAGCGGCCTGTATCCGCGACTCACGGCCATCGAAAACATCCGCTATTACGGCGAATTGAACGGCCTCCAAGGGCCGGCCCTCGGAAAACGCAGCGCCGAGTTGGTTGAGCTGCTGGAGATGCAGGATTTCGCAAACCGGCCGGCCAAGGGCTTTTCCCAGGGCCAGCGCATCAAGGTAGCACTGGCGCGCGTACTGGTGCATCGACCGAAGAACGTAGTACTGGACGAACCCACCAACGGACTGGATGTCATGGCCACGCGCGCGCTGCGCGCCATCATCCGCCGGGTGCGCGACGAGGGGCACAGCGTGCTGTTCTCCAGCCACGTGATGCAGGAGGTGGCGGCGCTCTGCGATGACATCATCATCATCGCCCACGGCCGCATCGTGGCCCGCGGCACGCCTGATGAGGTCCGTCAACAAACCGGCGAGATGGATTTGGAGGAAGCCTTCGTAAAAGCCGTGGGTGAATCCGGAGTGACGCCATGATGCGCAAACTCTGGATTGTGTTCCGCAAGGAAGTGATCGACAACCTGCGCGACCGGCGTACCCTGCTCACGGTGCTGGTATTCGGCCCGTTGTTCGGACCGATCCTGTATGTAGGCATGATGAATGTCATGACCAATAAGCAGTTGGCTGATTTAAATCAGCCGCTCAAGTTGCCAGTAAAGGGCGCTCAATATGCACCCAACCTGGTGGGATACCTCAAGCAGCACAATACTGAAATTCAACCGGCGCCCCGCGATCCCGAACAGGCGGTAAAGAACGGTTCGGCAGATGTGGTGCTGGTCATACCCAAGGACTACGCCGCAGCCTTCCGTGCCGGTCAGCCGGCGGTGGTGCAACTGGTGATGGACCAGTCCAAGGATTCGGCACAGAAAAATATAAATCGTGCCAGGGATCTGTTGCAGAGCTATAGCCAGGAGATCGCCGCACTGCGTCTGCTGGCGCGCGGTGTGGATCCGCGTGCCGTGGCGCCGCTGGCAGTCGAGAACCTTGATATATCCACTCCGCAATCACGCGCAGTATTGATACTGGGTTTCGTGCCGTATTTCTTTTTGTTTGCCGCCATCATCGGCGCATTTTACCTGGCCATCGACGTGACCGCCGGCGAACGCGAGCGCGGCTCCCTCGAACCGCTGCTCACCACTGCAGTTTCACGCAGTATATTGATCTCCGGCAAGCTCGCGGCTGTCACATTGTTCTCTGCGGTGTCCCTGGGACTGGATGTGGTCGCACTTTCCTGGAGCCAGGGACTGATCCCGGCTGCCAAACTTAACATCGTGGTGAATTTCGGCTGGCATACGGCACTGGCTGCATTCCTGCTGACCGTGCCCTTCTGCCTGTTGATCGCCGCCCTCTTGACCGTGGTAGCTTCCTTCACCCGCAGTTACAAGGAAGCCCAGACCTGGCTGTCATTCATCTTCATCCTGCCCATGATCCCGGTGTTCGCGCTCATTATGTTCCCGGTTGAACCAACGCTGTGGATGATGTGGGTGCCGGCCCTGAGCCAGGATGTGCTGGTGACATCGGTTATAAAAGGCGCCGTCCTCAGCGGCGTGTTTGTGACCATCTCTGTCATCAGCACCCTCGCCCTGGGCCTGCTGCTGGCCTGGCTGGCCGCTTGGCTGTACCGCCGCGAGAGGGTTTTAGGCTGAGGATTAACTATTGTTCACCGGGACAAAACCCGGTTTTTGCGGGTCTATACTCATGTAAGCCTTGAACGAAAAGCGTGCCGGCCATGAGTACACAGAGCATCAAAACTTTAATAGTCTTGGCAGCGGCCCTGTTTTCAACGGCCGCGTTTGCGGACGGCCAGCAGATCTATAAATGGGTGGACAGCCAAGGGGTGGTGCACTACAGCGACAATGCCCCGGTCAAACCGGCACACAGCGTGCAGCAGATAACGCTGCCCGCACTTCCCGCGCCGGATCCACAAAGCGAAGCGCAAAACCAAGCTTGGATCGCTGGTGTCAATCAGTGGTACCAGAGCGTGCTCAAGCAGGAGTCGCAGCTGCAATATCAGCAGTTACTGGCTTGGCAGGAAAGCCAGCCCAAAGCCACACCTGTTCCGGCGGCACAACAAGCCTCTTATGTCGCGCCGCTGTATGGAGGCTACTTCCGCTTCCAGCACCGTCATCACGAATCGGACGGAGATGATTTCGGGCGGTCGCCGCATCCCAATCGCCCGATGCCACGCGCTTTCCAGTCATCCCTCTGGAATACACAACCCAACCCGTTTTAGGAACAGTTATACAAACCCTAGAATCTTCAACCCATGTTTCTGGTTGTGATTCATTTTCCGATACAGAAACTCGAAAATATCCTCGTCAATAGATCCTCACTGGTAAATTCACCGGTAATCTCGCTCATGCACAGCTGCGCAAGCCGCAATTCTTCCGCCAGCAGTTCGCAGGCGCACTCCTGCAAACGCAGTTGCGCTTCATCCAGATGATCACGCGCCCGCTCCAGGGCTTGCAGGTGTCGGCCACGGGCCATGAAGGTGCCACCAACAGTGTGGTGAAAGCCGGCAGCAGTTTTCAGATGGTTCCTGAGTAAGTCCAGGCCCTGGCCGGTTTTGGCGGACAGCGCCACGTATACAGATGCGCCGCTTTCTTTGAATTCCGGGCGGCGGCCCGTGAGGTCGATCTTGTTATAAACCAGTGTGACCGGCAACTTGTCCGGAAATTGCTCCAGACTGCGCGTGTCGTCGGCAGAAAATCCTTGCGAGTCATCAACCACCAGCAACACCCGGTCGGCAGAGCGGATGACTTCCCAGGCGCGGCGTACGCCTTCCTGTTCCACCACATCGCCGCTATCGCGCAGACCGGCGGTGTCGATGACATGCAGTGGCAGACCGTCCAAATTTATGTTTTCCCGCAGGAGATCTCGGGTGGTGCCGGGAATCTCCGTGACGATGGCGGCCTCGTGGCCGGCGATCCGGTTCAGCAGGCTGGATTTGCCGGCATTCGGCCGACCCGCGATGACCACGGTCATGCCTTCACGCAACAGGCTCCCCTGTACGGCGGCGGCCCTCAATGAATCGAAGTGCTTACGGATAGATGCGAGGCGCTCTGCCACTTTGCCGTCGCTCAGAAAATCCAGCTCTTCGTCGGGAAAATCGATGGCAGCTTCCACGTACATGCGCAAAGCGATGAGCGCATCCACCAATTCGTGGACGCGCGCGGAAAATTCACCGCGCAGCGAACGCATGGCGGCGCGCGCCGCCTGTACGTTGCCGCTGTCGATAAGATCGGCGATGGCTTCCGCCTGCGCCAGATCCAGCTTGTCGTTGAGGAATGCGCGTTCCGAGAATTCTCCGGGCTTCGCCAAGCGCGCGCCTAACTCACACACACGCTTGAGCACCAGCGACATGACCACGGGGCCGCCGTGACCATGCAGCTCGAGCACGTCTTCACCAGTGAAGGAATTGGGCGCGGGGAAATACAGTGCCAGGCCGGTATCCAGCTGCGTGCCTTCAGCATCCACGAATGTTCGCAATAACGCCTGCCGGGGCGCTGGTATAGCGCCGAGCATTGCTGCAGCGATAGCCGGGACTGCGAGACCCGACACACGCACGATGCCGATGCCGCCGCGTCCGGCGGGCGTGGCAATGGCGGCGATAGTGTCGTACATGAATGTCGCGGCGGATTTCATGGGAAAATCAGTTTAAGGCTGTTTCACGATCATCACGACCTAAAAAGGCAGGAATAATCATGTCCGTAGAACCCGTCCAATTCCCCAATGCGGCCGGCCAGCAATTGGCGGGTCGTCTCGAGTTGCCCGCCCATGGCAATCCGCAGGCCTACGCCCTTTACGCTCACTGCTTCACCTGCGGCAAGGATGTGCGCGCTGCCGTGGACATCGCCCGGGCACTGTGCATGCAAGGCATCGCAGTACTGCGCTTCGATTTCACCGGCATCGGCGAGAGCCAGGGAGTGTTTGCCGATACCACGCTCAGTACCAACATCTCCGACTTGGTGCAGGCGGCGGCGTTTCTCGAGAAAAATTACCAAGCACCCAAGATCTTGATAGGCCATTCATTGGGCGGAACTGCGGTGCTGGAAGCCGCACATCTGATTCCCAGCTGTTTGGCGGTGGCTACGGTGGCGGCACCCGCGAATCCGGAACATGTGGCTGGCCTGCTGGGCGAAGCCCGCCAGGTCATCGAACAACGCGGCGAAGCCGACCTAATGCTGGCGGGACGCAAGTTCCACTTCAAGAAAGCATTCCTGGATGATCTGAAAGACCAGCAATGGCAACAGAATATCCACGCGCTGCACAAGCCGTTGCTGATCTTCCATTCACCCACCGATGCCACGGTAGACATCAGCAACGCCGGGCTGATCTTCACCGCTGCCTTGCATCCCAAAAGTTTCATATCACTCTCGGGTGCGGACCATCTATTGTCGCGTCCGGAGGATTCAGAATATGTGGGCCTGCTGCTGGCTGCCTGGGCCACAAGATATCTGGGCGAACTGGGCGTCAAGACTTCAGTTAGCCTGGTGGAAGAAGGCGAAGTAGTTGTCCATATCAACAGGGATCATTACCGGGCCGAGGTGTATGCGGGCTCGCACCACTTGTTGGCAGACGAACCGAGAGGCACGGGCGGCAGCGATGCCGGACCCTCACCCTATAGCTATCTCACCAGTGCCTTGGGCGCTTGCACTGCAATTACCCTACGCATGTATGCAGACCGCAAACAATGGCCATTGGAAAGTGTGCGTGTGCATCTGACGCATAACAAGATTCATGCTCAGGATTGTGATAACTGCGAAAACCAATCAGGCAAAATCGACAAGTTTGAACGGGAAATCGAACTGCACGGGACGCTGAGTGCCGAACAGAAGCAACATTTGCTGGAGATCGCCGACAAATGTCCAGTACATCGGACGCTGCAAACAAAAGTCTTGATTGACACGCGCCTGAAACAATAATGCTATTGCTTATTTTTCCTTGGCGGCGTGCTTTTTGTTATCCATACCCACAACGCTGTTGATGCGCCACTGCTGGGCGATGGTCAGAATCGAATTGGCGACGTAATACAGCGCCAGCCCGGATGGCAACACTGCGTACAGCACCGCGATGCCCAACGGCATGGCCATCATGATACGCTGCTGCATCTTGTCGGTGGTGGGCTGTGGACTGATGCGCTGCTGGATGAACATCACCACGCCATAAACCACCGGCAATATGTACAGAGGATCCGGTGCGGATAGGTCATGGATCCAGCCAAGCCACGGGGACTGCCGCAATTCCACGCTGTAAACCAGCACATAGTACAAGGCGAAGAAGATTGGCATCTGCACCAGCATCGGCAGACACCCGCCCATAGGATTTATCTTCTCCTTCTTGTAGAACTCCATGGTGGCCTGACCAAGACGCTGCTTATCATCCTTGTAACGTTCCTGCAAGGCCTTCAGGCGCGGTTGCACGCGCCGCATTTTGGCCATGGAACGGCCGCTGATCTGGTTCAAGGGATAAAACAGCAGTTTGAACAACAGCGTCAGCACTAGGATGGACCAACCCCAGTTGCCAATGAAGCGATGAATCAGGTTCAGCAGCTTGAAAATTGGTTCAGCGATGATAGTGAGCTTGCCATAATCGACGGTAAGTTCGAGTCCCGGCGCCACCTGTGCCAACCGTGTCTGCAATTTCGGACCGATGAAAAACTTGTCTGTGAATGTGGTGCTGGCACCCGGCGCAACTGTCCTCAGTGCAGTGATGGTGCCAACGGAATAGCGAGAATCGCCTAGGGCACGCGTGTAATACAGATTTTCCGCGGGCTTGGTTAGTTGTTCACCTCCAGCATTCTTCGCGGGTGCTTGGTCTTCGGGAATCACAGCCGCCAGAAAATAATGGTTTACAACGGCAATCCAGCCTCCCGTCGTGGTCTTGTTCACAGGCTTTTCGCTCAAATCCTTGAACTCATCCTGGTGATAGCCGTCACTGTCATACATCGCCACCCGTTGGTAGTCATAGCGCTGTGCGCTGAACAGGCTATGGCTTTCCTCGGTGTATTGATTTTCGAATTGCAGGTACTGCGCACCACTCCAGGGTTCGGAAGAACCATTTTGCAGACGGTAGGAAAGACCGATCTGGTAACTGCCGCGGTTGAAGGTATAGGTTTTAAGTACCTCCAGCCCCCGCTTGTCTTTCCATCTGAACGTCACACTCAGGGTATTCTGATCCGGCGCTAGCTCGTATTGTTTTTGGCTGGCCGAATACAGCGCTCCATACGTGGGCGCCATCGGTCCAGAGTGGGTCTGCAGTCCTGATTGAGCAATCAGTAGTTCGGCGTTATCGCTGTTCAATACCTTGACCAGTTGCGGCTTTTTCAGTTCCACCGGATATTCCGGCAACTTTGCCTGACGGATATCACCGCCCGCCGTGTCGATAATCACGTCCAGCACATCGGTGCGTACATGGATCTGCTCGCCCACAGGCAGCTTAGTAACACCGGGGTTAGGCACCGCTTCTGCGCGGCTGGCAGCATTTGTGGTCGAAGCCGGTGCATTAGGTGCTATGGGAATCTCGGGCGCAGGCACGGCCGTGGTGCTCGCAGCAAGCGGCTGTGGCGCTGGAGTTTTAGGACCATAGTCCTGCATCCATGCCTGATAAATCAGGAATACGACCATGACCAACGCCGCAAACAAAAACAGCCGCCGGTTATCCATGATGGTGTTTCACGCTGGGCACCGGATCATATCCGCCGGGATGTAGCGGATGGCAGCGCAGGATGCGCTGGATCGCAAGCCAAGTGCCGCGTATTGCACCGAAGCGCTGTATGGCTTGCTGGGCATATACAGAACAGGAAGGTTCGAAACGGCAATGCCGGCCTAATAATGGGCTGACAAAATACTGGTAACCGCGTATTAAAAGAATCAGGATGCTGCGCATTGTTTTATTAATTCCTGCCAATGCCACTCAAGGCTGTTGCGTATTGCGATGTTATCCGCTGAAGCTGTTGGTTGCTTAGCTTGAACTACAATGTCCACAGCCGGAAGCTTGGTGCGGTGATTACGGAAACTCTCACGTATTTGGCGTTTGATTCGATTGCGCGCTGTGGCATTGGATACGGCCTTGCGCGCCACAGTGATGCCCAAGCGTGCTACGCCTTGGCCCGGGCCTACGTACACACGGAAGCAGGAATCTGTGATACGTGCCCCAATGCGAAAGACGCGGTCAAAATCTGCTGGTATACGCAGCCGTGCTGCAGCGGGAAACCCGTTTTTAGCCGGGCTTAGGGGCAGAGTCTTGCCCGGCCTTTAGCGCGGCGGGCGCTCAATACCTGACGTCCGCGTTTGGTTGCCATGCGTGCGCGAAAACCGTGGGTACGCTTCCGGCGAATGATGCTGGGCTGATAAGTTCTTTTCATGCTGATGACCGGTCGGATGCGCCGCTTTCAAAGGCGCGTGGGCAAAGGGGCGATATTAGACGTGTGCATCGGTCTGCTGTCAATATGTGAACATCTGTTGTCATGCATTCAGTCCTGTGGATAACTCCATTAAACCGGTATAGACTCCCTCACTCCTTCGCGCAGCGCCGTCTAAGCACTGCCGATTAGAACTGAATCAATCAAAACGCCGGGGGTCTAGCATGGCATCGCTGTGGACGCGGTGTGTGGATCATTTAGAGCATGAGCTCTCAGAGCAAGAGCTCAATACCTGGATCCGGCCACTACACGCTCAAGAAGACAGCCACACGCTGCGCTTGCTTGCGCCCAACCGCTTTGTCATGGATTGGGTGAAGGACCGATTTCTGCCGCGTATCTCCAAGTTAGCCCGGGAGTTAGCCGAGGACAGGGATCGCCGGGTGTCCCTGGAGGTCGGAACAGTCCAGGAACTCCCTATCCACAGCCCGGCTGCCCCGATTGGCGGCAATGTCGTGCCCACTCCGGGCGCGGGAATTAACCCCCTCTATACCTTTGAGACGTTCGTTGAAGGTAAATCCAACCAGTTCGCGCTGGCTGCGGCCCGCCAAGTCGCGGAAAATCCCGGAAGGGCATATAACCCATTGTTCATCTATGGGGGGGTAGGACTCGGCAAGACCCACCTGATGCAGAGTATCGGTCACCTGATTCAGCTGCGTAATCCGCAGGCCCGGGTTGCTTATGTCCATTCAGAACGTTTCGTAAACGAAATGGTGCGGGCTTTGCAACATAACACCATCAACGAATTTAAGCGTCAGTACCGCACCCTGGATGCGCTGCTTATCGATGACATTCAGTTCTTCGTAGGCAAGGAACGTTCCCAAGAAGAGTTTTTCCATACCTTTAATGCCTTGTTAGAGGGTCAGCAACAGGTGATCCTGACCTGCGACCGCTATCCCAAGGAAGTCGAGGGTCTGGAAGAACGGCTTAAATCACGATTCGGCTGGGGGCTGACAGTACCGATCGAGCCACCGGAGCTGGAAACTCGGGTCGCCATCCTTATGAAAAAGGCTATCCTGGAAAATGTTGCTTTACCAGACGAAGTGGCATTTTTTATCGCCCAGCGCGTAAGTTCCAACATCCGGGAACTGGAAGGCGCGCTGCGCCGAGTAGCGGCCAATGCACAGTTTACCGGCCAAGCTGTAAGCTTAGAAAACACCCGGGAATGGCTTAAGGATATCCTTGCGCGCCAGGACCGTTTGGTCACTTTGGACAACATCCAGAAGACCGTATCTGATTACTTTCATGTACGTGTTAGTGACATGCTCTCTAAAAAACGCAGCCGTTCAATAGCTAGGCCCAGACAGGTTGCCATGAGTCTAGCTAAGGGCCTGACAACCCACAGCTTGCCGGAAATTGGTGATGCATTTGGCGGCCGCGACCATACAACAGTTCTACATGCCTGCCGAAAAGTACAGGAATTGCGGGGTATTGATCCTAGATTTGACGAAGACTATCAGACCCTGATTAGAACTCTGTCGGGTTAAAAATCTGTGTATAAACTGTGAGCTAACATCTAAGCTTGGGTTGCCCACATTTCGCGAACAGCCTGTTTATACCCAACAAGACCATTGCTCAACACCCTAATACAGTCATAACATATTGAAATATATGGAAAAAATTTAGTTATAAACACACTTGCTTCATATAATTACTATTACTAACTATTTAAAACTATGCATATTCAAGATTAATGATATAGGTGGATAAATGAAATTCGAAACCCTTAGGGACACCCTCCTCTCACCAGTTCAGACAGTAGTTGGCGTCGTTGAACGAAGACAAACCATGCCAATACTCGCCAACCTATTGCTTTCAGCAAGTGATACCGGATTGGCAGTTACCGCTACAGATATGGAAGTCGAGCTGGTGGCAAATACCAACGTAGAAGTACAGGAGAAAGGTGAAATCACTGTTCCAGCGCGCAAGCTTCTGGATATCTGTAGAGCGTTACCGGAGGGTGCGAAACTGACGGTTCATCTGGACAAGGGCAAACTCTCTTTGCGTTCAGGACGCAGCCGCTTCAGTTTGGCCACCCTGCCCGCAGCAGATTTCCCATCCATTGATGATATCCATGCACAGCGTGGTTTCGCTATCAGTCAAAAACAGTTGCGCGATCTGGTCGCCAGGACGGCTTTTTCCATGGCCCAGCAAGATGTTCGTTATTATCTAAATGGCCTATTGTTGGAAACCGGTGAAAACCGCTTGCGGGCCGTGGCTACAGATGGACACCGGTTGGCGCTGTGTGATTTACAAACGGGCGTAGCTGAGGGGTCAGTAAAGCAGGTAATTGTGCCCCGTAAAGGCATACTCGAGTTACAACGGCTGTTGATAGACACCGATACTCAAGCCCAAATTGAATTAGGGACTAATCATATACGTGTGACATTGCCAGGCCTTCGGTTTACTTCAAAGCTCATCGATGGAAGATTTCCAGAGTATGAGCGTGTTGTCCCGAAGGGTGGTGATAAGGTCTTTATGGCCAATCGACAGCACCTGCGGGAGACCTTAAGTCGGGCTGCCATACTTTCAAATGAGAAGTATCGGGGGGTGAGGCTGCAGTTAACACCCAAGCATCTGAAAGTTATGGCACATAATCCAGAACAGGAAGAAGCGGAAGATGAATTAGAAGTTCAGTATCAGGGTGACGAGCTGGAGATCGGTTTTAATGTGACCTACCTTCTCGATGCTTTAACCGCATTGGAAAGTGAACAAGTACACATCACTCTGACTGATGCGAACAGCAGTTGCTTGATCCGTGCGCCAGAAAATGAAGAGTGTCGGTACGTGGTTATGCCTATGCGTCTCTGACCAACGGTCATTATGGGCCTATCGAACATTTCACTGCGGAATTTTCGCTGTTTTACCTCTGCCGAACTTGAATTCGCCCCATCTTTAAATCTGATCTATGGAGAAAATGCTGCAGGCAAAACCAGCCTGATCGAGAGCATTTTCCTCCTGGGCCGGGGCCGTTCCTTCAAGACGGCGAACCTAGGATCAGCTGTATACGTGGGTACAAATGGATTTCAGATCAACGGGCAAGTCACCAGCTTATCCGCACCAATGCGTATTGGGTTGGTGCGAGATGGAAATCAATTACAGGCAACGGTTGGTGGGAATGCACTGGCAACTTTGGCCCAATTGTCGGAAAACCTACCTATTCAACTCATTGATAGTCAGGCGCATCAACTTATCCGGGGAGGTCCACGGTGTCGCCGTCAATTTTTGGACTGGGGCGTGTTTCACGTGGAACCCACCTTTTTTCCTGCCTGGCGGCGATACCAACGAGCATTGCGTCAACGCAATGCCTTATTACGAAGTGGTAAGTCTAAACGAGAAGTTGATAGCTGGGATGGAGAGTTGATTTCTCAGGGTGAGACTTTGGATCGTTTACGACGTCAATATTTAGCGAATCTACTACCAACCGCTAAGTCCTGGGCAAGTCAGGCTTTAGGCGGACTCGACATCAGTTTGGAATACCGTCCCGGGTGGCCGGAAAACCAGAGATTATTGGAGGCGATACAGTTCGTTTTTGACAGAGATCTAAATTCGGGTACGACCCAGTTTGGGCCCCACAGGGCGGAAATGCTGATTAAAGTCGATGGCAAAGCTGCTCAGGAATGGGTATCCAGTGGTCAGGAAAAAGTATTGGCTGGATCTTTGTTGTTAGCTCAGGCAGCTGTTTACCGCAGTCTCACAGGTCGTCCTTGCACTCTGCTGTTGGATGATTTGGCTGCTGAACTTGATCCCCATTACTTGGCTCGATTTTTAGAACGTGTCGATGAAACCCATGCTCAAACGCATATCACTGCGATAGACGCATCGCCTTTGATCAGGGAACGGGCGACTAAACTGTTCCACGTGAAACAAGGGAAAATAGACTCGATGGTATAATACCAAGTTCTTTCGGAACGCTTCATCATGCCCGAGAATAAACGCTACGATTCCAGCAATATCAAGGTCTTAAAGGGACTCGACGCGGTCCGTAAACGGCCCGGCATGTACATCGGAGATACCGATGACGGCACTGGGCTGCACCACATGGTATTCGAGGTGGTGGACAATTCTATCGATGAGGCTCTCGCCGGCTACTGCACAGAAATTTCCGTTACAATTCATGAAGATGAGTCAGTTACGGTTATAGATAATGGTCGTGGTATCCCTGTAGATTTACATAAGGAAGAGGGACGTTCCGCAGCCGAGGTCATCATGACGGTGCTGCATGCTGGAGGTAAGTTCGACGATAACTCCTACAAAGTGGCAGGAGGTCTGCACGGTGTCGGGGTATCGGTGGTAAACGCCCTTTCAGAGCACTTACACCTGCTCATCAAACGGGATGGGAAATTACACGAACAAGAGTATCGCTACGGTGACCCCGTATATTCACTCAAGGTTGTCGGCGAAGCCGAGGGCAACGGTACTGAGATCCGATTCAAGCCCAGCGCTAAGACTTTTACCCACATACAGTTTAATTACGAAACCCTGGCAAGGCGCCTGCAGGAATTGTCGTTTCTGAATTCTGGTGTGCGCATTCTACTTAATGATCAGCGCACCGATAAGCACGATGTCTTCCAATACCAGGGAGGTATTAAAGCCTTTGTGCAGCACCTGAACCGCAATAAAACTGCGCTGCACTCAACTGTTTTCCATTTTCTCACGGAGCGTGAACGCACCACCGTCGAGATTGCATTGCAATGGAATGATTCTTATCAGGAAACAGTGTATTGCTTTACCAACAATATCCCACAGCGGGATGGGGGCACGCATCTGGCGGGTTTCCGAGCAGCGCTCACGCGGACGGTAAACAATTATATCGAGAAAGAAGCGCGCCTGAAAAAGGAAAAGATCCCCTTGACAGGCGATGATGCACGAGAAGGCCTGACCGCCATTGTTTCAGTGAAACTACCAGACCCGAAATTTTCTTCGCAGACGAAAGACAAGCTGGTGTCATCGGAAGTGAAGGGGGTAGTGGAATCTTTAATGGCAGAAAAATTCGAAGAATTTCTGCTGGAAAAACCCACTGAAGCCAAGATAATTATCGGCAAAGTCATCGATGCAGCGCGTGCGCGCGAGGCAGCGCGTAAGGCTCGCGAAATGACGCGCCGTAAGGGTGCATTGGATGTGGCTGGTTTGCCTGGAAAACTGGCAGATTGCCAAGAGCGCGATCCAGCGCTCTCTGAATTATTTCTGGTGGAGGGCGATTCTGCCGGCGGATCCGCCAAGCAAGGCCGTGATCGCAAATATCAGGCGATCCTGCCGCTCAAAGGCAAGATTCTGAATGTTGAAAAGGCACGCTTCGATAAGATGCTGTCATCCATCGAGGTAGGCACGCTCATCACAGCTCTTGGCTGTGGAATCGGCGCAGAAGAATTCAATATTGAAACCCTTCGTTATCACCGCATCATCATAATGACTGATGCGGATGTGGATGGTTCGCATATCCGGACTCTGTTGCTAACGTTTTTTTACCGGCAAATGCCCGAACTTATTGCGCGTGGCCATATCTATATAGCCCAACCGCCGCTATATAAAGTGAAACGCGGCAAACAGGAACAGTATGTAAAAGATGACGCGGAATTGAACACACTACTGCTGCGATCCGCGACTGAAAATACAAGACTTTGCATCAAAGCCAACGCAGCCGCCATGAACAGCGCGTCATTGGAAGCACTGGCGGCGCGTTACATGGAAGTAATGGCCATGACCCGGCGTTGGACGCGGCGTTATGATGAACGTGTATTGGAAAAATTGCTGTATGTTCCTGCAGTCACTACGAATAAGTTCACTGATTCAAAGTGGCTCAATACTTGGGCCAAGACTCTTGAAGAGCGTTTGAATGCCGACGATGGTAGTGGTACGCGTTACCATGTGACCCTTCATAAGGATGCCAGCCGCGAGGTTCCAAGTATCAAGATCATGCGTACGCATCATGGGCTGTCTACCGACAAGCTGATCCACCGCGAATTTTTTGCCTCTGGTGAGTACAAGAGTATCGCCGCACTGGCACAACAACTGGATGGTCTGATCGGCGATGGCGCTTATGTAACCCGTGGAGATCACCGTCAGGAAGTCACCAGCTTCAAGGAAGTCATGAACTGGCTGATAGAAGAAGCCAAACATGGCCAAGCCATCCAGCGTTACAAAGGCCTAGGTGAAATGAACCCTGAACAGCTATGGGAAACCACCATGAATATGCAGACACGGCGTCTGCTCAAGGTGCGTGTCGAAGACGCACGCAGCGCGGATGACGTGTTCACTACGCTCATGGGTGATGCGGTAGAACCACGGCGCGAATTTATCGAGAAGAATGCCCTGGAAGTGGCGAATCTTGATGTCTAATTATTCCCAGTATTAGGTTTCAACTTAGTGCCCGCATAGCCTGGGCTGATTTGCTTCATTTGTGCCTCTATCCATTTCTGGATTTCATCATTAACTTCTTCCGGTTTGCGACCGTTTGTGTAAATCGGCTTACCGATACGCACTTGCACTGTGCCCGGGCACTTCAAGAATGCATTGCGTTTCCAGAAATCACCGGCGTTGTGAGCTACCGGTACGATGGGCTCGCCAGTTTTTTCCGCTAGCAACGCGCCCGATAAACCGTAACGACGGGTAGTGCCCGGCGGCATACGCGTACCCTCCGGGAAAATCATCACCCATAAGCCGGCATTCAGCCGCTGCTTGCCTATCTCCAGAACCTGTTTCACAGCGGTATGCCCCGATTTGCGATCGATGGCGATGGGTTCCAGTGCATAGATAGCCTGGCCTATCACCGGGAGCCAGAACAACTCACGCTTTATCACCCAGCTCTGCGCCGGAAAAATCAACAGCTGCAACATGGTTTCCCAGGTGGACTGATGTTTCCAATAGCTGATGGCATTTCCTTTTGGGATATTCTCAAGACCCCGGATATGATAATTCAGCCTGCACACATGTCTGAGCATGTAGAACTGCCAGATCACCCATTGGCGGGCGATCCGGTGTCCTAGGCGTTTTCCTGATGGAAAAGGCGCGGCCAGGGCTACGGGGATGCTGAATAATACGGCTGTCACACCCATGAACAGGTTGTACACCAGCGAACGTATGAAAATCACGGGTTCAATTCCTTGATCAATTGGTTAGCTGCTGCTGCAAGATCCGTAAAGATCTCGATATTCTCCAGAGAGCCAAGCGACTGTAGCGTCTGTTCGCCGTTTCCGGTGCGTAACAGGATGGCGCGTGCCCCCACAGCCTGGGCCGCCTCGACGTCGCGCAGACTGTCACCGATAGCGGGAATACCCTCCAATGTAATACCGAATTGTTTCTCAATCTGCCGAAGCAATCCAGGCTTTGGCTTTCTGCAATCACAATGATTACCGGGAGCATGCGGGCAGTAGAAGATGCCCGCCAGCTTGCCACTGGATGCTTCAACAGCCGCCAGCATCCTGTTATGAATCGCATCCAGGGCAGCAAGATTGAACAGTCCGCGGCCCACACCCGCCTGGTTTGTGGCCACTACCACGGTGAAGCCAGCCCGATGCAGACGGGCAATGGCTTCAAGGCTGCCGGGAATGGGCAGCCATTCTTCCGGTGATTTGATATAGGTGTCGGATTCGTAATTGATGACGCCATCGCGGTCCAATATCACCAGCCGCATATGCTGCTCAATCGGTTTGCAGCATTGCAAGATCGGCGGTCTGCAGGAAAAGTGCCGATAAGACAGTGAGCAAAGCCAGGCGGTTTTCACGCAGTGTGCTGTCCGGATCCATCACCAGCACTTTGTCAAAGAATTCATCCACCGGTGTGCGCAAGTCCGCGAGCCTTTTAAGGGTGTTGATGTAATCACCGGTGGCCACCAGTGGCTGAATATCGCGTTGCAGGCCGCTGATCTTCTCGTGCAGGGTCCGTTCGGCCGATTCCCGCAGCATCTCGGGATTAACTGCCCGCACAGTCTTTCCACCTGCTTGCCGCAATATATTCGCGATGCGCTTATTGGCAGATGCGAGGCTGATAGCCTCCGGTAAGGTCAGGAAGATGTTTACCGCTTGCACACGGCGGTGAAAATCCAGCGGGCTGCGTGGCTGTTTGGCACGCACTGCCTCAAACACGTCGGCGCGCACGCCGTTCTCGAGGTAATAAACACGCAGACGTTCCAACAAGAATTCATAAATTTCCATCACCAAGGGTTCGTGGGGTTGTGTTTTTGCGGGTTGCTGTGCAAGTGATTTCTGGATCAAGACTGGGAGGTCTGAATCGAGTCGCCCCTCAACCAGTATGCGCATTAAGCCAAGCGCTGCCCGCCGCAAGCCGAATGGGTCTTTATCCCCCGTGGGTTTTTGGCCGATGCTGTAAATACCGACGATGGTGTCCAACTTGTCTGCGATAGCCAGGGATTGACCGGTTTTGGTCTCCGGCAAGGCGTCACCCGCGAATCGCGGCTTATAGTAGTCGGCGATTGCCGTACACACTTCATTTAGCTCACCGTCGTGGTGAGCATAGTAGCCGCCCATGACGCCCTGTAGTTCTGGGAATTCACCCACCACGCCGGTGACAAGGTCACACTTGGCAAGTTGTGCAGCACGCTCTACCAAGTGCGGATCACCACCGATCTGTACGGCGATGTTTGACGCCAGTTTTATCATGCGCTTGGATTTATCCCCGTAGGAACCCAGCTCTTTCTGGAACACCACACGATCCAATTCTGGGATATGTGATGCGAGAGTGGTTTTCCGATCCGATTCCCAGAAGAACTTAGCGTCTGTGAGTCGCGGTACGATCACGCGCTCGTTGCCACGCCGCACTTCGGCCGGCTTACGGCTTCGGATGTTGCTGATAGCGATGAAGTTCGGCAGCAATTTACCCCTGGTGTCGCGTAATGGAAAGTAGCGTTGCTGGGTTTCGAGCACAGCTACGATAACTTCGTCTGGAAGCGCCAGGAATTTCTTGTCGAAGCTGCCGGTGACCGGCACTGGCCACTCCACTAGCGCAGCGACTTCTTCCAGCAACGACTGATCCAGCAGGGCCTTACCGTGGACACGCTTAGATGCCTTATTTACTAGAGCACCGATCTTCTTCGTTAAGGCGCCTTGGCGGTCTTCCACAAGTACCTTGCCGGTTTTCTCGAGCAATTTGCGGTAGTCAGACGGGTGTTTGAGTGTGATCGCGGATGGGTGGTGGTAGCGGTGGCCATAGGTCTTGTTACCGGCTTTGATACCAAGAATTTCGGCTTTTACGATACGGTCACCCAGCAGCATTACGACCCAATGTACTGGTCGTACGAACTCTGCCTGCCCATTTCCCCAACGCATACGTTTCTGGATTGGCAGTTTCGCTAGGGCTTCGCGCACGATCTGCGGCAGCAGTTCTGCCGCCGTTTTGCCCTTGAGCTTCAGCGAATAAGCGAGCCGATCGCCTTTTTCGGTCTGCCGACGTTTCAACTGACTAACGGTCACTCCACAGGATTTAGCAAATCCCTCAGCTGCTTTGTTTGGCCGGCCCTGATCATCAAACGCAGCGCTTACTGCGGGACCTAAACGTTCTTCGGTACGGTCCGTCTGTTTAATGAGAATTTTAGGCAGGTATATAGCGAGCCGCCGTGGCGAGAAAAACGTTTTACCTTCTGAGGGATTTGCGGGATAAAGTGAATTACTTACAAGTTGCCCAAGAAAGTTGCGATGAAAGCTCTCTGCCAAGTGCTTTAAGCTTTTGGGCGGCAGTTCTTCGGTGCCGATTTCTACCAGAAATGGTTTTGTTTCAGCCATTGGCACGTTTCTTTTTAGACTTATTCGGTTGCAGGAGCGGGAAGTTCAGAGCTTCACGGCTTTTGAGATACGCTTCCGCGACACCACGAGCCAGGGTGCGTACCCGCAGTATGAATCGCTGGCGCTCGGTCACCGAGATCGCGCGGCGCGCGTCCAACAGGTTGAATGTATGTGAAGCCTGCAGCACCTGCTCATAGGCTGGCAGTGGCAGATTCTTTTCTAGCAAGCGCCGGCATTCTCGCTCACAGGTATCGAACCAGCTGAACAGACTCTGGGTATCAGCTTCCTCGAAGTTGTACCTGGACTGCTCAACCTCGTTCTGGTGAAACACGTCGCCATATTTCACCTGGCCCAGCGGTCCGTCGGTCCATATCAGATCGAAGACACTCTCCACGCCTTGCAGATGCATGGCGATGCGTTCCAGGCCATAGGTGATTTCGCCGGACACCGGACGGCATTCGAGCCCGCCCGCTTGCTGGAAGTATGTGAACTGGCTCACTTCCATGCCGTTCAGCCAGACCTCCCAGCCGAGGCCCCAGGCGCCCAGGGTGGGCGACTCCCAGTTGTCTTCTACGAAACGGATGTCGTTAACCAGCGGGTCCAGCCCCAGGGTTTTCAGTGAATTCAGGTACAGGTCCTGAAAATTATCCGGCGAGGGTTTGATCATTACCTGGAGCTGGTAGTAGTGCTGCAAACGGTTCGGGTTTTCGCCATAGCGGCCATCGGTGGGCCGACGGCATGGCTGGACGTAGGCGGCGCTCCAAGGCTCCGGGCCAATGGCCCTGAGAAAGGTGGCGGGGTGGAAGGTGCCGGCACCTACGGGCATATCCAGGGGCTGTAAAAGTACGCATCCCTGGCGGACCCAGTATTGCTGCAAGGCAAGGATGAGATTCTGGAAGGTTGCGGGGGTTCTGGGGATCATGATTATATTGCAGTCGGCGTCCCGCCCGGCTTAAAGGCGGCCAAGTATAGCTTCTTCGATAAATCTCTGTCAGAAGCGAGGAAATCGAGTGCCTAGGAATTTATTTGCACCACAGTGGTGCGGATTAGCCCACCATATTATGCAGAGATAGCGTAAATATAAGCCTCCGTGATTGGCACGTAGATTGCATTAATAGCACCATATATCTCATTACCCGTAACCCCCCGGAGTTTCCCATGACAGCCAGGACCGCCAAAGATGTATTGGATCTGATCGCCAAAGAAAGTGCGAAGTTTGTGGATTTCCGTTTCACTGACAGCCGTGGTAAAGAGCAGCACGTCAGTGTGCCGACCCACACCGTGGATGAAGAACTGTTCGAGGAAGGCAAGATGTTTGACGGCTCCTCCATCGCCGGCTGGAAGGGCATCAATGAGTCCGACATGATCTTAATGCCCGATCCCGACAGCGCGGTCGTGGATCCGTTTTTTGAAGAAACCACCGTGAATCTGCGCTGCGATGTGATCGAGCCGACCACCATGCAGGGCTATGGGCGCGACCCGCGGTCGCTGGCCAAACGCGGCGAGGCCTACCTGAAATCCACCGGCATCGCCGACGTCGCCTACTTCGGGCCCGAGAACGAGTTTTTCATCTTCGACGACATCCGCTGGGGTGCCGATATCAGCGGCTCCTTCTACAAGATCGATTCCAAGGAAGCCGGCTGGAATTCCGAGCGCGTCTACGAGGGTGGCAACATCGGCCACCGTCCCGGCATCAAGGGCGGTTATTTCCCGGTGCCACCGGTAGATGCCCTACAGGACATCCGTTCCGCCATGTGCGTGGCGCTGGAAGATATGGGGCTGAAGACTGAGGTGCATCATCACGAGGTTGCGACCGCGGGTCAATGCGAGATCGGCGTGGCCTTCGGCACTCTCGTCAAGAAGGCTGATGAAGTTCAGATTCTCAAGTATGTGGTTATGAATGTGGCGCATGCTTATGGCAAAACCGCCACCTTCATGCCTAAACCACTGGTGGGCGACAACGGCAGCGGCATGCATGTGCACCAGTCGCTGGCCAAGGATGGTAAAAATCTGTTCAGCGGTAACCTCTATGGCGGGATGTCGGAACTGGCGCTGTATTACATCGGCGGCCTTATCAAGCACGCGCGCGCCCTCAACGCCCTCACCAATGCCAGCACCAACAGTTACAAGCGCCTGGTGCCGCATTTCGAAGCACCGGTGATGCTAGCTTATTCCGCCCGCAATCGTTCCGCCTCCATCCGTATCCCCTTTTCCAGTTCCAAGAAGCGGCGCATCGAGGTGCGTTTTCCGGATTCCAGCAGCAACCCCTATTTCGCCTTCACCGCCATGATGATGGCAGGCTTGGACGGTATCCAGAACAAGATCCATCCGGGCGAAGCCATGGACAAAGACCTGTATGACTTGCCGCCGGAGGAAGAGAAAAATATCCCGCAGGTGTGTTATGCACTGGATATGGCGTTGGACTATCTGGACAAGGATCGCGGCTTTCTGAAAGCCGGTGGCGTATTCACCGATGATGTGATCGATGCCTACATCGGTCTCAAGATGCAGGAAGTCACGCGCCTGCGCATGACAACCCATCCGGTGGAATTCGACATGTACTTCAGTTTGTGATGCATTCACAAGCGGTCGGCAGGTAAAAAACCGGCGTACCGGGGGATGGAGAAGCGGTACGCCGGCAAGTTTCCAGGCATCTGGGAAGACGTCCGGCCGGCCCCGAAAAGGAGAGACGGGGCCAGTTCAGCGCATCGTGGAGGTGCGCCGTTGGGACCATTGAGCCGGTTAGATGCAGTCCAGCTTCAACGAAACAAAATATAGACTAGACCGTCCAGTCTAATTTTGCAAATACCCAGACATAGTCGCGGTTCAACGATTCCGGGCTGGATACAAATACCACGAAGATGCCACAGGCCATCCATGGACGATTAACTGGTACTTGTTCACTTCGGGCAAACTGGCTAGGCTGTAATCATGCATAAAGTACTAATTTTGATCTTTATGATCCTGCTGTTTGGCGCCGGCTTGGCCCAGGCTGATGCAGTCTACAAATGGGTCGATAACCAGGGCAATGTCCATTACACCGATCATCCACGCCCGGGCGCCGAAAAAGTGCAATTGCCCAAGACCCAAACGTACCAGCCACCCCCATCAGCTAACATGTCAGTGCCGGCGCCGGATACTAGCAACGCGGCCCCCACAACAGGTTATACACAGTTCACGATCGCCTCACCTGCCAGCCAGGCAACAATTTGGTATGTACATAAGGTCCCGGTCTCCGTGAGCCTGACTCCCAATTTGCGCACCGGCGATACCCTCACCTATCAACTGGATGGACAAACCATCGGCCCAACTACACAGACCACCGTTACCTTCAAGGATATCCCGCGTGGTGAACATACAGCTTCAGTCACCCTGAACGCCGCCAATGGCGCCAGCCTCTCGGCCGGTCCAGTGACATTTTATGTGCATCAGAAATCAATCTTGAGCCCTAAACCGCCCCGTTAAGGAGCATCTGCACTATAATGGTGCAAATGCCCGATTCTAACCCTTCAAAACCCCCTAACTCCTTATTGGAAAGCCAAGCCACGGGCCTGCTCTGGCTCGATGAGGCCTGTCGACTTTGTTATCTGAACCCAGCCGCTGAAACCCTGCTGGACCTGAATGGCAGGCGTTGTACCGGACAGCCGCTCGCCAGCAGCCTGCCCGGAGCTTCTGTATTCATGGTCATTCTGCGACGGGTTATCGCTGACCGGGAAATAGTGACCCAGCGTGAGTTGTGCTTGGAGGTCGGCCCGACCAATGCCCGTCATGTCGTGACAGCGGATTGCACCGTTACCCCGATCGTTGAAAGGGAAGGCGACATCAGATTGCTAGTGGAATTGACCCCACTGGATCGTCACCTGCGCATCAGCCGTGAAGCGGCACTCACCGCCCAGAACGCAGTCAACCGTTCACTGGCCCTCAAGCTGGCCCATGAAATCAAAAACCCACTGGGTGGCATACGCGGGGCAGCCCAGTTATTGGCGCGCCGCTTGGTGGATCCGGGTCTTTTGGAATTTACTCGAATCATCGTGAGCGAAGCCGATCGTTTGACAGCGCTGGTGGATTCACTGCTCGGACCGCATCACGTACTGCGGCGCGAGCCGACCAACATCCACGAGCTGCTTGAACATGTCGCACAGCTTTTGCTAGCCGCAGCACCCGGCAAACGCAAAATCAAACGCGACTATGACCCTAGCCTGCCCGAACTGCAGTTGGACCGTGATCAGATCATCCAGGCACTGCTGAATCTCGCCAAGAACGCCTGCGAAGCAGTAGGTGAGGGTGGCCTGATTGTTTTTCGCAGCCGTGCACTGCGGCAATTCACCCTGCACGGCATCCGCCATCGATTGGTGGCCTGCATCGAGATCGAAGACAACGGCCAGGGTATTGCACCTGAACTATTGCCCCAGCTGTTCAGCCCCCTGGTGAGCCGCAAACCCAATGGCTCAGGCTTGGGGCTCAGCATCGCCCAGGAATTGATCAGCCGTCATGACGGACTCATCGAATGCGTGAGCACCCCGGGGCACACTGTATTTTCCATACTGCTGCCGATCGGTACCCATCATGAACACGAAACCGCATAAAGTCTGGGTTGTGGATGATGATCCCTCGTTGCGCTGGGTCATGAGCGAGGCGCTGCGGGAAGCCGGGCATGCACCTCAGGATTTCAACAGCATCGAAGAAGTATTGAATGCGTTGAAAGACAGCACGCCCAACGTCCTGATCACCGACATCCACTTGCCGGGCGAAGATGGCCTGGAATTATTGCGCAGCGTGCGTGCTACCCATCCGCGCTTGCCAGTGGTGGTGGTCACGGCTCACAGCGATCTGCAAACAGCAGTGGCTGCTTACCAGGGCGGGGCGTTCGAGTACCTTGCCAAGCCTTTCGATGTGGATGGGCTCACCGCGGTGGTGGCGCGTGCATTACAAACTGCTGCATCGCCAGATATCGCCCGCTCGGTAGCGACGAGGCCCGTGGATACCCTCATTGGCGAAGCGCCGACGATGCAGGCAGTATTTCGCACTATCGGCCGACTATCGGGTACACATCTGACGGTGTTGATCACCGGTGAATCTGGTACCGGCAAGGAGTTGGTGGCCCGCGCCCTGCATCGACATAGCCCACGCAACCAGCGGCCTTTCATCGCGCTCAATACTGCGGCCATCCCAGCTGAATTGCTGGAGTCAGAGCTCTTCGGCCACGAACGTGGCGCCTTCACCGGCGCCAACGCGCGCCGCGTCGGGCGCTTCGAACAAGCCCATGGCGGCACCCTATTCCTGGACGAGATCGGCGACATGCCGCCGGCCTTGCAGACGCGGTTATTGCGGGTCCTGGCGGAAGGCGAGTTCTACCGGGTGGGTGGTCATGAGCCGGTGAAGGTAAACGTGCGCATCATCGCCGCCACCCACCAAAACCTGGAAAAACAGGTGGCTGCGGGGCGCTTCCGCGAGGATCTGTTCCATCGCCTGAACGTGGTGCAGGTGCAGATGCCGGCGCTGCGGGAGCGCCGCGACGACATCCCGCAACTGCTGGAACATTTCATGCAAGCGGCGGCCCGTGAACTTAACCTGGATGCCAAACGCCTGACGGCGGCCGCCATGGCGACATTGCGGGAGCGCGACTGGCCGGGGAATGTGCGTGAACTCCGGAATGTCTGCCGGCGGCTGACGCTCATGGCCAGCGGACGCATCGTGCATCGTAGCGACTTGTCGGCACTGCTGAATGAGAATGAGATCAAATCGTCTGATGATGGCGATAGCAGTGACTGGCGGATTGCGCTGCGTGACTGGACACGCAAACAATTGGCGGAAGGCAAGACCGGTATCTTCTCGGTGGTGGCTGAAGATATGCAAATGGTTTTGATCGAGACCGGCCTGGAAAGCAGCGGTGGCCATCGTCAGCAAGCGGCCAGGTTGCTCGGCATCGGCCGCAACACCCTCACACGTAAATTACAAGAGCGGAGCGGCCGACCGAAAGATTAGGTTGGGTAGTGTGATGATCTGTGGGAAGCGACGATATTTTCCACAACCGTTCAAGAATCTCTACCAGATCAACCGCTCCGCACAAAACAGCAAGCACAAACGGTCAGAAATTCACCGTAGCGACGATGTTGTCACTGTAACTGCCAGGGCTAATGTTTTGCATCGCGGGAATCCGTCCGTGCACGGTTACCCGTTTGGTATTATTGCGGAAACGACGGCGTACTACCCTGGTGCCGCCTGTGCCGTCGCCCCAGATAATCGTGCGTGCATTGTTGGTGTAAAGATTGTAATCCAGTTGATCCGTGGTACCGCCGCTGAGCATGTAACGGGTAGTATAAGAACCGCTCTGGCCGGTACTGAGGGCAATGGTGAACCTGCCTTTACTGGTGCAAGAGACTGTAATTCTTCCGTTGACATCATTAACTGTAGCCTGAAATGGGTCATATAGACCGAAATTTACCGATGTAGTGGTGACTGTGCAGCTTGCTGCCCGCGCGTTGCCCGGCAAAAATGTGAACACCGCAGTGCACGACAGCAGAAATATATAAATAGTGAAATTTAATTTCATGTGAAGGTATCTCTTATTCCAAAAGCGTAATGCATGGTAATGAATATTATTACTTGATCCCTTTGCATAAAAAGGTACCCAAGTCCGGCAGCGGGTCGCTGGTCTGCGGCTGAGTGACGGTTAACCGGCAACGTTGATGGTCCCAGCTTGCCTCGATGACATTGTGGGCTGCAAGCCCAGTGAGATATACCTCGCCGTCGAACCCCACGGGGAAACTCTGCTGCTGCCCTTCGACCCGAACCGTGGCTCCGGCGGGCAGCGGCTTGCCGTCTTGCAGGTTGATGGTCAGCGTCGCGCCGCGGGTGGAGGTAATCGGGAATTTCACGATCACGCCGCTGTTGAAGCGCGGCACGGCGTTCTGCTGCAGACTGTTCACCTGGGCGCTCAGCGGTAGACTGCTGGCGCCGAGACTGATGGGGTTGTTTTGATACGGCCGCATGATGGGCACGAGCGCGTCGCCGTTCTTGTCGGTAGTGCCTATGGGTTGATTGTCGGCGTACACGCTCACGTTGGAGATTCCCGGTACCTCCACCAGACCGAACGCCCCCTGGATTTGGCGGGTGGGGAATACGCCGCCACCGATGAATGCCAGACTGCCCGCCGCTTCACCCTGGTAACTCGTTTGGCCAGCGGCATTGAGTGCGCCCACACGATAGGTCCCGACAGTATTCTGGTAATCGTATTCCGCCTGATTCAGGGCATCCGGGCCCGATTGGGTGCTGATGCGATAACCACTGCCGGTACCGGTGGGCAGGTTCTCCTGCACTTGAGCGAAGGCCTGGTCAGAGTTGTTTTGTCGCTGCGCGCCCACACTGACATTGCTGCGTTCGCCGAAGGGCAAGGTGAACATCAGGAGCACGCCGTTATTGCTGCTGCCTATCAATGAATGGAAGGCATTGGCGGTAAAAAAGCCGTTGCGGCCCACATTCACACTGTAATTCGCAGTGATTAACCGGGCTTGACCGAACAGCGGGCTGTCTTGATCCAGATAGGCAAGGGAAACCGAACCGCCCCCGCCCAGGAAAACGCCGACACTGGCCGTGATCTGCTTATGGGGGGCCGGCTGGCCGTTGTATCCCAGCTCGGTGAAATCCGGGCTCGCCAACTGGATATTGGTGCCGGCGCTGAAGACCTGCCCTTGCCACTGGTAGCCGACAAGACCCAGTGCGCCTTGACCGAGACTGCTGTGCCCCAGGGCCAAGCCGGCATTGAAGACGCCGGCTTCAGACGTAGCATATGTGCCGCCGATACTGATGTCCTTGAGACGGCCAGAAGTTTCTGCGTGCAGCTCACCGGTAAAATCATCGGTAAAACCAAGACGAAAGACACCGGTGGCAGCTGAAGGGCCGTAGTCGTTGCTTTCCAAGCCATAGTTTTCCCGCAACTTTCCGATTGAAAAAGAGTAATCATCCAGCCCCGATTTCAATAATTCAGAAGTGGCGTAGAAGGATGACGAGATAACCTGCTCACGGCCCAGCATATCGCGCACCACCAACGTTGCGGTACCCGGACCGGTAACCACAGGAACGGCGGGGATGGAGAACGGGCCGGGTGGCACTTGCTGCGATTCCTTGAGTATTCCATTCACATACAACTGCACTGTAGAAGGCAGTGCCGCCTGGCCGCCGATCACCGGTAGCGGGAAGGTGATGAAGTACGGACGGGTGGCGAAATTGGTGCCGTACTGAATGCCGCCCATGCGCACCGCGAGGCCGGTCATGCCGCCGTCGTTGATGCTGTCACCAAGTTGCATGGTGGTCATGGTGTCGGGATTATCGTGCGTCCAGGTAGTATCCAGACGCGTCCACTGACTGTGAGCATGATTAATGTCCTGGCCAAGGAAGCTGCTGGTACCCACACCCCAGTCGTTGAAGAGACCCGCTTCAAACAAGCCGTTGATCGTAGTCAGTCCGGTGCTGCGTGTGCCGAGGAAATCATAGTTCAGGAAACCGCCGAGTGGGGCATGTTGCGGTTGCGGATTTTCCGGGAACAAACCATCCACGACGGTGCCGGTGAAGGCATTCGCCGGCACCGTGATCCACAAGCTTTCGGTGGATGGATCCAGCCGGTAAGCGATTCCCGGGATGGCATCCAAGGGGTAGTACTTATTACCTTCGTAGATATAGGGTGTCACGGCAGGAGTGCGCAGACGCCAGTGTGCAAGATCGGTGCCCTTTGCATATAGGTTTTTGTTCGGCGTGGCACCGAAACCCAGGAATAGATCGGTTTCATGCCAGGGTTGCTGGTTTATATGCACTTCCAGCAACAGTTCGATGGGTGCGACACGGTATTCGGACTGCGGTGTGGGCTGGTTGTCTGCAAGCTGTGCTTTTGCCACAGATGTCTGAGGTAATGACCCAATAGCAGCGGTATATGCAGATGTAAGGGCAAACGACTTGGTATTGAATTTCGAGAAATGACCCCGCAATGGTATCGATGCATGCAGTGTCGGGGTCGCCACATTGGCCGTTGGACCGACTGAGATTATCGTGGTCGGTAGAGAGGTACTGCCCATTAGCGCCCCCTGACGCCACGAAGGGTAGGCGCCGAGCAGTAACAGAACGGCGATTGCCGCCGCCGCCAGCAATCTGGCAGCCATAAGGGTATTGAGCGCGCCGTATTGCCGGCGTGCCGGGTTTTGGAGGGTGGGGTTCACGGATCAATCCAAGCGGGCCGGAAACCGGCCGTTTGAGTAGGAGGGCAAAAAACTCCTGCGACATCAGAACCCGAGATTTGGGATGCCGTTTTACTTTCCCAAGACCAGCTGCGCATGGAGCGTGCCCCGGTCGGTATCAGCGGTGATTTCGAGCGGTGTGTTTGCAGCCAGCGGTGACGCTAGTTTGAGGGCCCAGGTATGTCGGGCGCCCGGCAATACGTAGCTGCCGGTTTCCTGTGCCAACGGTTGGGTTTGATTGGGAGCTTTAAATACCCATTTCAGGATTTGTGCGTGCGCACTGCCGACATTGGCGGCGCTTATTTTCAGTTCTGTGGGCGAGACTAGTTTTGCTGACCATTGAAGTGTGGGCTCAGTATCGGTCGTGGGATCCACAAATACCGGAATGCCCATGCGCAGGGCGATCTGTACGCCCCGGAAACCCGACGTGGGTGCTGGCGGCACTTCCGTGAGGTATAAGCGATAGCAGGTTTCCTGCTTGGCATCCGGCCTGGTGCGCATGCCGACGCGCACCACCTGTTGAGCCCCGGGGGCTACGGTAAAGATCGGTGGCGTGGCCAGGAGGTTGCGGCTCGGCGTATACACGTCCTTGCCGTCCTTCTGGGACCACGCCACGATCTGCAGTTGTACCACTGTCGGGGTATCGCTGCTGTTGGTCACCCTCAGTACATCGGTGGAATGCTCGGCGGAGAGCGTCATGCGAATAGGACTCACCTGAAATGAAGCGGCTAGTGTCCACAGGGGCACAAGCAACAACGTCAAGATGAAAATCCGGCGCATGGCGATACTCCGCGTTTGAGACGATGCTTTTAAGTTAGAAGTTTACCGTGACCGTGATGGTGTCAGAATAGCTACCCGCTGGTGCATTCTGTCCCGCCGGAAGCTGACCATACACCGTATAGGTCTGCTGGTTACCGACACCCGGGCCCGCGCCCGTGCCGCTATCGCAGTTGTTGCCTGCACCACAAGCACTGTTCCAGACCAGCGAGTAGGCGCTGTCGGTATACAGGTTGTAATTGAGGGGATCGGTAGCGGCATCCTGCATGATGCGATTTGCCGCAGTGCCGCCGTGAATGCCGTAATCAAGAGCGATCGTATACGGGGCGTTCTTGGTGCAGTTGACATTAATGGTGCTGGTACCGGTGAGAGCGGTAGTGGCATTAGGGTCGTAGCTTCCAAAACCCAAGGCGCCAACGGAATTGATTACGCAAGACGATACCACCGTGGCGGTCACCTGGAAGGTAGTAGTGGCGGTGCCTGCCTGAGCCGGCACGCTGGCGATAGCCAAGGGTAGGGCGGCAGCGACAGTAATAGCGAGATTACGGATAAGCTTCAACATGACATTTCTCCAATGATTGAGTGTGGTTACAAAAAATATTCCACATAAACAAATGGTTACGGCATGGCCGCCCACTTCCGTGTCGGGCGGCTTGGTCCCTGCACCCTTGCGGGTATTTCCCAGCTGCCTTGGGGGGTTCCCTATGAAGGTTTCTGAGAATTTCTCCTACACTTATGTCCAAGCAAGCCCTATGCCAATTCGCTTGGCCCAGTAAATTCAAGCTTTATAGATGCCCCGGTACCCCTTTAAAAGGGCAGAACTGACAAAAATGTCGGTTTTGCATCAAAAAATAAGATGCAAAGTGACGATTTTTGGGCATTTAATACCCTAGTTTAAGGGGGCGCCAAAGAATTTTTATGCGATTTATTATTGTTTACTAGATACTTACGGATAAACATTAACCTGCTGCACAAAGTTCAAGCCGTCCGCCGTTGGTATCCAGTGTGCCCACCAGCTCCGACACCCCTTTGAGACCGTGCCGGACCAAGTATTCAGCGATGCCGGCATTGAGCTTCTTGCAGATCAGGGGGTCGTAGAACAGGGCGGTGCCCACCCCCACCGCCGTGGCACCCGCCATCAGGAATTCCAGTACATCGTGGACAGTGGTAATGCCCCCCTGGCCGATGATGGGCACCTGATGGTCACGGGCCACCTGGTAGACCTGATGCACCTTGAGCAGGGCGATGGGCTTGATGGCCGGGCCCGAGAGCCCCCCCTGGACGTTGCCGATGACCGGTTTGCGGGTGTGTGGATCGATGACCATCCCCATGAGGGTGTTGATGACTGCCAGTCCGTTAGTGCCGGCCTCGATGCAGCGCCGGGCGTTATGCGCGATATCGGTCTGGTTGGGGGAGAGCTTGGTGATCAGCGGTTTCTGGGTGACTTTGCGGCAGGCCGCCACCACCCGTGCCGACATCTCCGGGTCGTTACCAAAAGCCACGCCGCCCTCTTTGACGTTGGGGCAGGAGATATTGATCTCCATGGCATCGATGGGCGAATCATCGAAGCGCCGCGTGACCTCCGCGTACTCCTCGACCGTTGAGCCCGAGACATTGGCGATGAAGCGGGTCTCGGAGAAATTCAGCGTTGGCAGGATTTTCTTCACCACATGATCCACGCCGGGGTTTTGCAGGCCGATGGCGTTTAACATGCCCGCTGGGGTTTCATAGATCCGGTGCGGCGGGTTGCCGAGACGCGCTTTAAGGGTGGTGCCCTTGAGACAGATGGCGCCGGCATCGTGGTTGGAAAAGCCGGCGACCCGCGTATATTCTTCGCCAAAACCCACACAGCCCGACAACAGCACCAGCGGCGAGTTGAATGTGAGACCACAGAAGTCGGTTTTCAGAGAATCGGGAAGAGTGTGCTCTGCATCATCCATACGCGCCCCTGATTAATGCTGCACGTCGTCCTGTACCAGCCGGAAATCCCGCCCAACACCGGCAATATCATACGCCTGTGTGCCAACGCGGGCGCCAGCTTGCACCTCATTCATCCCCTTGGTTTCGAACTGTCCGAGGCGCGGGTGAAACGCGCCGGCCTCGATTACCACGACATGGCCTGCGTGCGCGAACATGCCGACTTGGATAGCTTTATCAAGGACGCGATGCCTATGCGCTTATTGGCCGTCTCCACCCGTGGATTGTATGGCTACGCACAGGCGAAATTTCAGGCCGGCGATGCGTTGTTGTTCGGACCGGAAACCCGAGGGCTGCCGCAGGTACTATTGGACTCTCTACCGCCCGCACAACGGTTGCGAATCCCCATGCGGCCGAATAACCGCAGCCTGAATCTCTCCAATGCGGTGGCGGTGATCGTGTATGAAGCCTGGCGGCAATTAGGCTTTAAAGGTGGGCGCTAAATCGGAACGGAATTCAAAACCTTTACATTTCTGACTTAAGCGCTCGTGCCATCAGGGTTTCGACAGCAGTACGCGGCGCCACCCCCTGATAAAGGATGCGGTAGATCTGCTCGGTGATGGGCATGTCGACGCTGAGGCGGCGTGCCAGATGCTGCACTGCTTCGGCGGCGTACACGCCTTCCACCACCTGGCCGATGTCACGTTCTATGTGTTTCACATCCTTACCAGCGGCCAGTGCCAGTCCCATACGGCGGTTGCGCGACTGGTCGTCGGTACAGGTGAGTACCAGATCACCAAGACCCGCCAGACCCTGAAAAGTTTCGGCACGTGCGCCCAGTTTCAAACCCAGACGCGTGATTTCCACTAATCCGCGGGTTATGAGTGCGGCGCGCGCATTGGCACCGAATTTCAGTCCATCGCTGATGCCGCAACCGATGGCGATGATATTTTTGACCGCGCCACCCACTTCCACGCCGGCCATATCATCAGAGGTATAAGCACGAAATGCGCCGCTGTGCAGAGTTGCTGCTAGATGCTTGGCGAACTGCGTATTATTCGAGGCGATGGTCACTGCTGTGGGCATACCGGCAGCCACTTCACGCGCAAACGTGGGGCCCGAGAGCACCGCCAGCGGCAGTTGCTCGCCCAGCTCTTCAGCAGCCACCTGATGCAGCAGTTTGCCGGTATCGTGTTCAAAGCCTTTGGTGGCCCAGGCGAGCCGCAGATTCCTGGGTGATTGCGCAGCCAGAAGCTTCAAGGTGCTGCGGAATCCATGACTGGGCACCACCACCAGTACGTCGTGGACGGCAGCTGTGAGCTTTTCCAGGTGTGGTTCGATTGCCAGCGTGTCGGGGAAAGGGATGCCCGGCAGGTACTGGCGATTTTCGCGGTCTGCTAGCAGCGGTAGTAATTCATTCTGATCAACCGACCACAAGCGCACACGGCGGCCATTATGAGCCAGCAGTATAGCGAGCGCCGTACCCCAGGAACCGGCGCCGAGGACACCGATGGGGGTCAATGCGTTCACGTCAGCACACGAATCTAAGCGGGGATGGAGGCATCGCCAGCGGGAGACGCAGCCTGGCTGATGCTTTGCATATAGATGGCGTCGAAGTTTACCGGTTGCAGCAGCAGCGGCGGCATGCTGCCTTTCTGCACCAGATCCGACACTGCCTCACGCGCATATGGGAACAGAATGTTGGGGCAGTAACTGCCGAGCACTGCTCCCAGTTCCTGATCGTTGAAACCACTGATGTTGAACAATCCGGCCTGGTGCACTTCCACCAGGAAAATGCTGCGGCTCTCAGCCTGGGCTTCGATGGTGACCGTCAACACCACCTCGAAGCTGTCACCCCCGAGCTTGTTGGTGTCGGAGCGCATGTTGACTTTCACTTCCGGGCTCACCGGCGTCGCGAATACTGCGGGCGCGCGCGGCGATTCGAACGAACAGTCTCTTATATAGATGCGCTGCAGAATCACCTGTTTGCCAGTGTCCTCTCCATTATTCGGTATGACGGTTGTGTCAGCCATGATGATTCCTCGAATATTGATAGAAGTAAAGAATTTTACTCGGCGAGCAGCGCATCCAGGCCGCCTGAGCTGTCAAGCGCATACAGCTCGTGGTAACCGCCGATATGCTGCTCACCGATGAAAATCTGCGGCACCGTACGGCGGTTGCTTTTGGTTTCCATTTCCGCGCGTCTTGCCGGGTCCTGGTCCACCATGTACTCGGTGTAGGCCACGTGTTTGGATTGCAGCAAGCTCTTGGCACGCATGCAATAACCGCAGACGCGGGTACTGTAAATGATGACGGGTTTCATAGTCTTAATGATCGCCTCAGCCGCGTTCCAACGGGAAATGTTCATTTTGCCAGCCGCGGATGCCGCCCTTGAGGGTATGTACGGCCTTGAAGCCATGTTTTACCAGCATGCCCGCGGCTTTTTGGCTGGTGGTGCCATTTTCGCAATAGACGATAACTGGCTGTTGCTTGTATTTGTCCAGTTCTGATAACCGTCCATCGAGTTCGGCTGCGGGGATGTTGTGGGCGCCGATCACATGACCCTCGCTGAATTCCTTGGATGCACGAATATCCACGACTGTCGCGCCTTTATTGATGAGCAGCACGCTCTCGGCCGCCGTTACCTCCCGGTACTTGCGCAGTCGGCGCAGCAGCTCATCGCCCACGAAAAGCACGAGGATGAGGATAGCGGCAGCAATGAGATAGGGATGGTGCCCGGCGAATTCAAGCAGACGTGGCATGGAGGCAGAGGAGGTCGCGCAAAGGGCGCGTAGTATATCAGCTGATATGCAAGTCTTTGAGGGGCTGGATAAATCGCCTAGAATCAGCGCAAACCCTGCGCCGGGAACCCAATATGCCTGCCTGTCCGCAGCCGCTCATCTGCATCACCTACCGCACCGCCGTCCGCCTGTCTTGTAATCAACCATGACCGCTAGAATGCCGCTTGCCATTATTGGTCTATTGATGCTGGCTAGTTTTGCGGTACAGGCCCTATCCACAGACGATACTGCCAAACAGGCGCAGCTGCAGGAACTGCGCGCACGCATCACCCGGATGCAGTCGAAATTGGACAACGATATCCAGCAGCGCAGCAAGCTGCAGCTGGAATTGCGCAGCAGTGAGCAGCAGATCGCACGACTGAGCAGGAGCCTGCATGACCTTGATCGTTCCGTCACTCAGGAACAATCACATCTCGGCGCACTGCAGCGCGAACAAGCGCAGAAACAAGTGGCGCTTGCGGCGCAGAAAGATGCGCTCGCAAAGCAGATCCAGGCTGCGTATATGGAAGGCCGGGACTCGCAGTTACAACTGCTGCTGAACGCCCAGGATCCCGCCACTATCAGCCGGCTGTTGGCCTATTATGATTATTTCAACAAGGCGCGGGCGACACGTATACAGTCGGTACGTGATGAACTCGAGGCGCTCGCAACAATCAACGCCCAGGTCCAGCAGCAGCTAACGGAACTCTCGAATCTGCGCGCTCAGCGCACGCAGGCACTGGCAAAGCTGAAGCAGAGCCGCCAGGCACGCAAACAGGCGCTTACACAGCTCAATGCCAGCATTCAGACCAGCAGCCAGAAACTTGCGCGCATGCAAAATGACGCAAGCACCATCGAGAATTTACTGGCGAATCTGCAACAGACTCTGGCGGACATCCCCGTGGGGCTGGAAGGACATCATCGCTTTGCCAGTCTGCGTGGACGACTGCCATGGCCGGTGGCGGGCCGCATCATCCAGCGTTTCGGTGAGCCACTGGCCGGTGGCCGGATGCGAGCCAGCGGCGACCTGATTGCTGCGCCGTTAGGCACACCGGTGCGCGCCGTGTCCTATGGACGCGTGGTGTTCGCCGACTGGTTGCCGCATTTTGGCCTGTTGGTCATTATCGACCATGGGGATGGCTACATGAGCATCTATGCGCATAATCAGAATGTCTATGCGCAGGTGGGTGATTGGGTGCAGATGGGTGAGACCATCGCTACCCTCGGCGACAGCGGCGGTCAGAATCAAGCGGCGCTGTATTTTGAAATCCGACATCGCAATGTGGCACTCAGCCCTCGAGACTGGTGCCGCGGACACCTGCCGCGGGGATAATCGGAACGCCGCGTGCTATCTTGGTTGCGTACTTCAGCAGGCTGTTCGCAGCCGGAGACTAATTGTATGTTCGCCCCTTTCTTCAAATCTGCCGCGTTCATTTTCAGTTGCATGCTAGGCATGTCGCTCACGGTCATGATACCGGCTAACGCCGCGCCAACGAGCGCACCTGCCGCTCACACACAAGCGCAGACACCCTTGCCCTGGCAGCAGGTGCGCTTACTCGCCGATGTCATGCAACTGGTGAAGGAAGATTACGTGCAGCCTGTGGATGATACTACGCTCATCAACAACGCCATCAGCGGCATGCTGGCGGGGTTGGATCCACATTCCGCATTCCTGGACAAGAGTGATTACCAGCAGATGCAGATCGTCACCACCGGGGAATTCGGCGGCTTGGGCCTGGAAGTCACCCAGCAGGACGGTGCGGTGGTGGTGATCTCCCCGATCGACGGTACGCCCGCCGCCCAGGCCGGTATCCAGACCGGCGATATTATCCTGCAGGTGAACGGTACCAGCCTGGACGGCATGAATCTGGACAAGGCCGTAGCACTCATGCGCGGCAGACCCGGCACCGCCATCACCCTTACGATTCTGCGCCACGCTGTCGCCAAACCCCTGGAATTCAAACTCATACGCGCTGAAGTGCATATGGCGAGCGTGCGCAGCCGCCTGCTGCAGCCGGGTTATGGCTACGTGCGCATCAGCCAGTACAGTGAAGATACTGGTGAGGGTGTCATCAATGCTGTGAGGTCGCTTAGCAAACAGAATAAAGCGCCACTCAAGGGCTTGATTCTGGATCTGCGCAACAATCCCGGCGGTCTGGTGGATGCAGCGGTGGATGTGTCGAATGCATTTCTCAACAGCGGCATCATCGTCTCAGCCAGAGGCCGCGCTCCGAATTCCAATTTCGTGCGCCGTGCCACCCCCGGCGACATACTCTCAGGCGCACCACTGGTGGTGCTGGTGAATGCAGGCACCGCTTCGGCGGCGGAGATCAATGCAGGCGCGCTCCAGGACAATCACCGTGCGCTGATTCTCGGCACCCAGACTTTCGGAAAAGGTTCGGTGCAGACCGTGATCCCGCTACCAGAAGGCGCGGCAATCAAACTCACGACTTCCCTGTATTACACGCCTTCAGGCCATTCCATTCAGGCGGAAGGCATCAAGCCGGATATCGTAGTACCCGAGTTCAATGTTGCTGTCTCCAAAGACGCCAATAGAAATCTTACGGAAGCCAATCTGGAAGGCCATCTTGCCAACACTGCACCGACACCGGAAGCTGCAGCTGGAATAACTGCTGCTGACCAACTGGCGCAGCAGGACTTCCAGTTGTATCAGGCCCTCATCATCCTCAAGGGACTGAGCTTTGTGGCAGGTGGACCTGGATGATAATAAGGGCAGCACGACAGCCGACTGCAGGCGGATGCTCGTGTTTGCTTGTCGCGCTGCTGATGCTATTCAGCAGCACACCCTTGTATGCGGCGGCACCCGTCATCCATCCGGTGGTGGCCATCATCATCGACGATCTTGGCAATACCCTTGAGGAGGGCCGGCGTGCCGTGGAGCTACCCGGTCCGGTGGCGTGTGCAATCCTGCCGCATACCCAGTATTCCGTAAGCCTCGCCGATCAAGCCTTCGCACGCGGCAAGGAAGTGCTGCTGCATTTGCCGATGCAGGCGATCGAAGATGCGCCGCTTGGTCCCGGCGGCATCACGCTGGAGATGGACCAGGAGCAAATCCAGCAGACAGTACGTGCGGACGTCATAGCCATCCCGCACCTGGTGGGCGTCAATAACCATGAAGGCAGTCTCATCAGCATGCATCCCGGTGATCTCGCCTGGATCATGCAGACACTGCATGCGATCGGAAATCTGTACTTTGTGGACAGCTACACCACCGTGGACAGCATCGCCTATCAGATCGCCGGGGAGAATGGTGTGCCTGCCGCACGCCGTGATGTGTTTCTGGATGACGTGAATACAACCCAGGCGGTGCAGTTTCAGTTCAAACGTCTGCTGGAGATCGCGCACAAAAAAGGGTTTGCGTTGGCCATCGGCCATCCGCGGCCGGCGACCCTGGATGTGCTCGCTGCTGAACTGCCGAAGCTTTCAAGCCAAGGTGTTGAGCTGGTGCCGGTGGCAGAGATCGTGAAACTGCAGCAACAACATCCAATCCCCTGGCCAGAATCCATATATCCTTTGTCACAGCACACGAATTTCCAGCAACAATGACGAGCAAGTGGCGGACAAACGCCTGCATCTGATATCCATCCTTTCGGGACATGCAGGTGCACATGCATCTTCGAAACAACCATGGGCTGCTTGTGAGTTTGTCTAAGCTCGTTAAACCGCTCTGCTAAAATGCCCGCATGGATGTCACCGCGATCCTGGATCCCTTGAATCCCGCCCAGCGCGAGGCGGTGACAGCCGAGGCCAAACCGATGCTGGTGCTGGCCGGTGCCGGCAGCGGCAAGACCCGGGTGCTGGTGCACCGCATCGCCTGGCTGATACAAGTGGAGCATGTTTCCCCCCACGCTATTCTCGCAGTGACCTTCACCAACAAGGCCGCCGGCGAGATGCGCATGCGTATCGAACATCTCATCGGCGGTTCGGCGCGCAGCATGTGGGTCGGCACGTTTCATGGACTCGCCCATCGGCTGCTGCGCCAGCATTGGCGTGAGGCGAAACTGCCGCAGGCTTTCCAGATCCTGGATTCCGATGACCAATACCGCCTCATCCGCCGGGTGCTGAAGAGCCTTGATCTTGACGAGGCCCGCTATCCGCCGCGCCAGTTGCAGTGGTTCATCAATTCACGCAAAGACGATGGCTTGCGGGCCAAACACATTCCCGAGGGTGACGACCCTACGCATCGGCAAATGCTGCGTGCCTATGCTGCCTATGAGACCGCCTGTGAGCGCGGCGGACTGGTGGACTTCGCGGAACTGCTGCTGCGTGCGCTGGAATTGTGGCGTAACGATGCAACACTGCTGGCCCATTATCAACAACGCTTTCACTATATCCTGGTGGATGAATTCCAGGACACCAATGCAATCCAGTACGCCTGGATCCGTCTATTGGCTGGAAAGCAGAGCGTGCCGTTTGTGGTGGGCGACGATGATCAGTCCATATACGCCTGGCGTGGTGCCAAGATTGAGAACATCCTCAAATTCGAGAAGGATTTCCCCGCTACCCGCATGCTGCGGCTCGAACAGAACTACCGATCCACCGGCAATATCCTCAAGGCCGCCAACGCCCTGATCACCCACAACAGCGCACGCTTGGGCAAGAACCTGTGGACCAGCGGCGTGGATGGACCACCCATCCGAATCTATGCCGCCTACAACGAGCAGGATGAAGCGCAGTTTGTCATGAATCAGATCAAGCGCTGGCAGGAACAGGGCGGCGCCCGCCAAGACATCGCAGTGCTGTACCGCTCCAACGCCCAGTCACGGGTGTTCGAGGAGCGCCTGCTTGCGGAGGCGATCCCGTACCGGGTCTACGGCGGACCACGTTTCTTCGAGCGCCAGGAAATCAAGGATGCGCTTGCCTATTTGCGGCTGCTGGAGAACCGCGATGACGATGCCTCTTTCGAGCGCATCATCAATCTGCCGGCCCGCGGCATCGGTTCACGCACGCTGGATACGCTGCGTGAACGCGCGCGTCGTGAAAACCTGCCGCTGTGGCGTGTATTGCGCCAGATCGTGGACAGCAAGGATGCGCCGGCGCGGGTACTGGGCGCGCTCGACAGCTTCGCAAAGCTTGTGGATGACATGGACAAAGGTGTGCGCGGTCTGGATCTATTTGAACAGGCGGATCACGTGATTAATACCAGCGGCCTACTGGATCATTACCAGGCCGAAAAAGGCGAACGTGGCGAGGCACGCGTGGAAAACCTGCAGGAACTGGTAAGCGCGGCACGCGGATTTCAGCCAGAGGATCTGCAAGGCATGACGCCGTTGTCGGCATTTCTTGCGCACGCAGCATTGGAAGCTGGCGAAGGCCAGGCCCAGAAATGGGAAGATTGTGTGCAGCTTATGACGCTGCATTCCGCCAAGGGTCTGGAATTCCCGCTGGTGTTCATTTGCGGCCTAGAAGATGGACTGTTTCCGCATGAGCGTTCCAGCGAGGATCTGGAGGGTCTCGAGGAAGAACGGCGTCTGTGCTATGTGGGCATAACGCGCGCCAAGCAGGAGCTGTATCTCAGTTATGCGGAGAGCCGCCGGCTGCACGGCATGGATAACTACGGCGTGCCATCACGGTTTCTACGGGAGATCCCGCCGGAGCTTCTGCAGGAAATCCGTCCACGGGTGCAAGTATCGCGGCCGTTTACAACACTGACCTCCGCACACGCGCAAGATGTACCGGTCGGTTTGAGCCTCGGCCAGCGGGTACGCCACCCGAGCTTTGGCGAAGGCACGGTGCTGGATTACGAAGGCAGCGGAGCGCATGCGCGCGTACAGGTGAATTTCAGCACCGCGGGCGCCAAATGGCTGGTGGTGGCTTACGCCAACCTCATGCCGATTTAATGTCCCTTTCGGGGATGGTTGAAATCCCTCGCCTTCAGGCGAAGCACGATTTCGTGTAATGTGGTCGCGTGCGTAGATACCGGCTAGGAGCGCACACGAAGAGCGACCTGAAGGTGCACGTAGTATGGGTACCGAAGTACCGCAAAGCGGTGCTGACAGGGGAAGTGGCGGTTCGTGTGCGCGACGTCATCAGGCAGATTGCGATGGAGCACGAGATAGAGATTATCTCGGGCAAAGTCGCACGCGACCATATTCACGTATTTGTATCGTATCGAGCGAACCAGTCGGTGAGTGAAATCGTGCAGGGGCTGAAAGGGATCAGTTCGCGGGTACTCCTTCAGGAGTTCCCATATTTAAGGAAGAAGCTCTGGGGAAGACATCTATGGGCCAGAGGCTATTTAGCGGTCAGTTCTGGGAATATCACGGACGAGATGGTGAAGGAGTACATTGATGCGCAGGAAGGCGAGCAGATCGCCGATGACAGTCGATTTCCAATCGACAGCCCTTAAACCCCTCGCCTTATAGGCGAGGGTTGTTTAGTTCGAATGTCCCCACAGCCACGCGGGCTTGGTTACGCGCTGTATTGTGAAATGAGATTGGCGATACCATCTATGTCAGCAGGTATGGCAGATGCTTGATATCCGCGATCAAATCGATGCTGCATGATTCGTCATCGGAGCACACTATGAAAACTGAAGATAAACACCATTTACATCCGCAACCAGAAAACCTGGATGCCATACGCAGCCGCGAATCTTGGAAGATTTTACGGATGATGGCGGAATTCGTGGAGGGTTTCGAACAGCTGGCATCGATCCGTCCTTCGGTAAGCATCTTTGGTTCTGCACGCAGCATGCCAGAGCATCCGTATTACACGCTTGCAGAGCAGATCAGCCGGGCATTATCCGACGCTGGGTTCACGGTGGTGACTGGTGGTGGACCGGGACTCATGGAGGCAGCCAATAAGGGTGCTTATGCGGGAAAATCGCCGAGCATCGGGCTTAATATCCAGCTGCCCCACGAGCAGACGGCCAACCATTACCAGGATATTTCTCTGAAGTTCCGGCATTTCTTCACGCGCAAAGTGATGTTCGTGAAGTACGCCTCGGCTTATGTGGTGCTGCCGGGCGGGTTCGGCACTCTGGATGAACTTAGCGAGATCCTAACGCTCATCCAGACCGGCAAGACTCTGCCGATCCCGATACTGCTGGTGGGCAGCAGCTTCTGGAAAGGATTGGTGGATTGGTTGAAGGCAACCATGGTTGGCGAAAACATGATCGATGGGCAGGATATGATGCTGTTCAAGGTGGTGGATAAACCCCAGGAAGTGGTAAACGCCATCTTCGAATATTACGGTTCACGTGGCTTTGAGCCATCTGCCCAGGAAAGAGAGACGCTGCTGGAATTATAACGGCAGCTTGTACACCGACATTCAGTTTTCCTGCTTGCCCACATCCATATCGTCCAGATCGTGGGAATAATCGGTGGCCAGAATGCTGCGCGCCAAGGTTTCATCTGAACGAGTTACGCGCAGTTTGATGCCACCCAGGGCGATGGCATACAACCAATCCATCTGTACCATGTTGTCATCGAACAATAGAGCGCGGATACCCTCCACAGCCAGCCGTCCCATGGCGATATGTGCGTCGGTGGTTTTGTCATAAGTGGCGATAGTGACGTATTCGTCCATGTCATTAACTAAGTCGGCATTGCACTCCACATCGTCTATTGCGTTCGAGGATGATAACGATTTCCGTCCGACGATACTTGTGAGCGCGGTGTATAGGCGTATTAGCCAGACCGATAATCGCCGGAATGTAGGGTAAGCCAGCACAAGCTCATCTCAGGATTCGTGTTGAAAGGTGTAGACAGTTGAGATTAGAGCACAATACTCTGATTGCAGCGGTATAAAAAACCCGGCGGAAGGAGTACCGCCGGGTCAAGGCCTTCATGGCCAGAGGTGATTGAGCGTACCTATAAGGGCGTAAGCATCCTTGCTGGTCCGTACCCCGCCCCGGGTCCTCGTCACATCCTTGTCCCGCCATTCCTTGGCAGTGCAGGCAAGTGTTAATCTGCCACTGATGCAGTGCCGGTACAGTCAGAAGATGCCGGCAGTCCTTGTAGGAAAAGGCTTACACAGGTAGTTTTATCAATCCGAATTTACGGCAAAATCCCGTCATATCCACCGAAACTGTCTACCATGCGAGAACTCTTCCCCCCGCTCGAACCCTATGCCAAGCGCAGTCTGCGGGTGCAAGCGCCCCATGAAATTTACGTGGAAGAGTGCGGCAATCCTGACGGACTGCCGGTTATTTTTGTTCACGGTGGCCCGGGTGGTGGCTGCACCACCGACAACCGCCGATTTTTCGATCCAGCGCGCTACCGTATCGTGCTGTTCGATCAACGCGGTTGCGGCCGTTCACGTCCGCATGCGGAACTTGCACATAATACTACCCAGGCGCTGATTGAGGACATGGAGCGTATCCGTGAAATCCTCGGCATCGAGCGCTGGTTGGTTTTCGGCGGATCCTGGGGCTCAACCCTGGCGTTGGTATATGCAGAGGCCCACCCACAACGGGTCATGGGGCTGATTCTGCGGGGGATTTTCCTGGTAACTACGGCGGAACTGAACTGGTTCTACCAAGACGGCATCCAGCATTTATTCCCCGACCATTTTGAGGAATTTGTGGCACCGATCCCTGAAGCCGAACGTACTGATCTCATGCACGCCTATTACAAGCGTCTCACCAGTGATGATCCCCAGACACGCCGCCACGCGGCAGAAGTGTGGTCATTGTTCGAGGCACGCTGTTCAACCTTACTGCCGAGCGAATCAGTTGTGGATCATTTTTCTGAGCCGGATGTGGCTATGGCCATCGCACGTATCGAATGTCATTACTTCGTGCATGACTGCTTCCTGGCACCCAACCAGATTATCCGTGATGCGCCATTGATCCGGGATATCCCCGGTGTGATTGTGCAGGGACGCTATGATGTGGTGTGTCCAGCGTCAGCTGCCTGGCAGTTGCACAAGGCCTGGCCGAAAGCCCGGTTCCGGCTGATTCCGGATGCCGGGCACGCTTCCAGCGAACCGGGCATCTGCTCTGCACTGGTGGAAGCCACCGATGAATTTGCCGAGCGTTCTCAAAGCCGATGATTGGCCTGTTGCAGCGCGTCAATCGCGCATCGGTGGATATAGATGGCAAACAAGTCGCTGCCATCGGGTGCGGCTTACTGGTGTTCATCGGTGTTGAGCGCTGCGACAGCGAAGCACACAGCGATCGCCTATTGGAGCGCGTACTCGCCTATCGCGTGTTTCCGGACGCAACAGGCCGTATGAATCGTGACGTGCGGGAGATCGGTGGTGGCCTGCTGTTGGTGCCGCAATTCACGCTGCCAGCAGATACCCATAAAGGCAACCGCCCAAGTTTCACGCCAGCCGCGCCGCCAGAACAGGGTAATCATTTGTTTACGTATTTATATAACCAGGCTAAACATGCCCATGCCGATACCCAAAGTGGCTTGTTCGGGGCGGAGATGCAGGTATCGCTGGTTAATGATGGGCCGGTTACCTTCTGGCTGAGGGTTCCGGCCGATGCATAAGGCCAGGATGATATAGATTGTCCTTGACCGAGGTCTGGATTAGGATTGATTCGCTGGTAATTTATCAATAATGCACAAAATGCACTGGCTTGCTTATATATGGACGATGCACATAATCCGGCTTGAGTTTCATTGACGAGTCTGGATGCAATCTCATGTTTTTCATAAGCATCAGATGTCCTGCACCTCCGCCCAAATGCAACCGTCTGGGTTTCAGGCGGTATGCTTTCTCAGACGGGAAATAACACTACTAAAACCAGGCGACTACAATGTTGCTGATACCTGCGATTGAGATCAAGAATGGGAAATGTGCGCCCGCGGCGGCTGTACATGTCCGCAGTCAAACCAGTCCGTTGGATAACCCAGTGGCGGTCGCCAAACATTGGGCGACGGCAGGTGCGCGTCGCCTGCATGTAGTGGACACGGACAGTATCCAAATCGGCAAAACGGCGAATGCTGCCGTGATACGCGCCATCGTTGAGGCTTGCCCCGGCGTACCACTGCAGGTCAGCGGTGGAGTACTCAGTGATACCAGTGTGGAGAATTACTTTGAGGCCGGTATCGAGTATGTAATTTTAGGCACCAAAGCCGCGAGTACACCGCATTACATCAACAACCTGTGTCTCGAATACCCGGGACATATCCTGGTAGAGCTGGATACCAAGGATGGCAAGGTGAGTACCGAAGGCTGGTCAAAACTGGCAGACCATGATGTACTCGAAGTGGCTGAACATTTTCAGCGCGAAGGCGTGGCCGGGATTCTTTACAGCGACAAACAGCTCGGCCAGACTCATGACTTCAAAATAACCGCGGCTTTTTCACTGGCCCAGGCCCTGACAATACCGATCATCCTGGCGAATGGCCTGGGCTCTATCGAGGACCTGCAGCGGTTGTATAAAGCCGGTGGTAGCGTTCTGGCGGGCGCGGTACTCTTCAACCCAACCCTGGATTTCGCCAAGGCGCAAAAACTTGCCGACGCATTTCCGGATCAATCTTCTGAATAAGCTATAAAACACCGCAATGGGAGTAAAATAAGCGTACACGGCCTGTAATGACAGCGTTTTATAAGCGAGCTCTGGTCATCACCATCAACCCCGGAGCCGCGGGAGCAATTCATGGAACTCAGTGTTGGTAAGATCCTGTTGATTCTCATCATCGTGGTATTGGTATTCGGCACGGCCAAACTTCCCAAACTTGGCGAAGATCTCGGCAAGGCCATGCGCAGCTTCAAGAAGGGCATGCACGATAGCGACAACGAACCATCCGTCGGAACAAAATCCGCAGACGACAAGTCCAAGACAGATTCCGACAACACCGCCCACTAAGTTCACATGTTTGAAGGTAGCTTTTGGGAACTGGCACTGATTTTTGTGCTGGCGCTGGTGGTGTTTGGCCCGGAACGCCTGCCGGGGCTGGCACGCACCATCGGCCTGTGGGTGGGGCGGGCACGAGCTGTCGTCAGGCATTTCACCGAGCAGATCGAGCATGAACTGGAAGCCGAGGAAATGCGCAAAGCGGCGAACAGCGTGCGCCAGGCCCTGAATGAACCAGTCAAACTCACCGACACAAAACCACCCGGTTCAGATACATCAAAAAAAGTTCAGGAAACGACTAAGCATGATTCCTCCTCCGGATGAATCTTCCAGCGACTCGCTGATCAGCAAATCCCTAATCGGGCACCTGCTGGAGTTACGCCGGCGTCTGCTCTTGTGGGTAGGTACACTGCTGGCGATGTTTTTATGCATGTTCCCGTTCCAGAACCGGGTATTTGATTTCATCGCCTTGCCCATGATCCGGCGGCTGCCGTCGGGATCCAGCATGATTGCCACCGGCGTGACCTCGCCGTTCATGACGCCCATGAAGCTCACCCTGATGCTAGCGCTGTTCCTGAGCGTGCCGGTGTTGCTGTGGCATGCGTGGCGGTTCATGTCCCCGGCACTCTACAAGAGCGAACGCCGCATGTTTTTTCCGCTGCTGGTGTCCAGCGTGGTGCTGTTCTATTGCGGTGTAGCCTTCGCCTACTTTGTGCTGTTCCCGGTGGCCTTCGCGTTTTTGAATTCGGTGGCGCCGGCCGGGGTCAAAGTGATGACCGACATCAACGCCTATCTGGATTTCGTGCTGACCATCTTTTTCGCCTTCGGTCTGGCCTTCGAGGTGCCGGTGGCCATCGTTCTGGCAGTGTGGGTGGGTTTTACCACCCCTGGTAAGCTCAGGAAACTGCGCCCTTATGCATTGGTGGGCTCCTTCATCGTCGGCATGATTCTGTCGCCGCCGGATGTGGTGTCTATGACATTGTTGTCTGTGCCCATTTACTTGCTGTATGAAATCGGCATGTTGATGGCACGTATCATGGTGCCGGGCTCGAAACAGGTGGATGCGCAGCGTGAACAGGAATAGGGCAAAACTTGAGTTTAAATGAACGCCTCCAGTAGCGGCCATATAATGGCTCGGTATTGAATGACAGGGAACGCACACCAGTTCCCTCTCATGACCAACAAGAACTTTTCCGGCGCAGGTAGAATAGCGGCCCTTCCGCCGCATCAGGAGCGATATGACCACCGACGCTCGCCATCGGCTGCGAATCATGGCGGCCTTCGCGGTGGTGTATATCGTCTGGGGCTCAACCTATCTCGGCATCCGCATCGGCGTCGTGGATATTCCTCCTGGGCTGTTGTCCGGCATCCGCAACACCATCGCAGGTTTGGTATTGATGGTGATAGCGATCGCCCGCGGGCAGTCACTACCGCGCACACGGCGCGAGTGGCTGCACGCACTGATCATGGGCATGTTGCTGGTGACGCTCGGCAACGGCCTGGTGACCTGGGGGGAAGTCTATGTGCAGTCCAATCAGGCGGCACTCATCGCCATCACCTCGGCCCTATGGGTGGCTTGGTTCGGGACTTTTGGACCCAAGGGCTATCCACTTTCGTTGCGTGCCAAAAGCGGCCTCGCCGTCGGCTTCGCGGGCGCGATCCTCATGCTGTTGCCGGGAAAACATTTCACCTTTGAGCACTTCGGTGCGCAGCTGATGATCCTGCTATCTACTATATGTTGGGGCATGGGCGTGATCTACGGCCGCAGTTACAGTGTGAACGTGACGCCGCTGATGTTGTCGGGCATGTTGCTGTTTCTGGGGGGTATGGTGTTGGTGATTATCGGGTTTGCCATCGGTGAACCCGCACACTTGCATTGGAGCCTGCGCGGCATCGCAGCACTCACGTATCTCACAGTTTTTGGTTCCTGTATTGCCTACAGCACCTATATCTGGCTTATCAACCACGCGACGCCCGACAAGCTTGGTACCACGGCCTATGTAAATCCTGTCATCGCGCTGATACTCGGATGGGTGGTGCTGGGCGAAAAAGTGGAGAGCGTGCGGCTCGTGGGCATGCTGGTGATATTGATGGGCGTGGTCCTGGTGACCACCCGTTTCGGCTATCCCCGAAAAAAGCCACTAATACAGGAAGACAATTTAAAAAAGTACCATTGAATTACGCGTGAAGGGAATCGAAAGGTTTCCATGGTGGCGATTGTCGCACAGCAATCCCTAATAATCTGGCAGCCCAACAGGGCCGTGGTTGCAGTGGTCAGTATGCTCGCTGCTGCCGTCGTTTTAGCGATCATCATCTTCATGTTCGATAGACCAGTCGAGCCTGCAATCCGGGTTACACCTATTGAAATACACTTAAGCTCGGCCACGGTTTCTAAGCAAATTCCATTGAAGTTGAAACAGGTGCAATCCGAAAAGCGGAATAAACCTCAAGCCGTCCTGAAACAACCGCATCTTGTGAAAGTAGAAAATATTCCACTGAAAACGATTAAACCGACCCCGCCACCTCCAGTGGTTTGGCAGCATGGGACTCCGACTGAAATCCAACGGCCTATGCGTCGAACTGAAAACTATCCAGATTGGTCAACCCCCATCCAACCGGGCAACCATCGCGATGTTTCCTCCATTTGAATGTCCCGGTGATCACAAACCGACTATGGCCGAGGAGCTATCAAAATGGGTGGATCAGGCGGTAAAGAAACATCCGCCACCTTAGTCTCAACTCATCCAATCCATGATCAAAGATGGACAGATAGATTGGTAATTATTTCAGCGGCGTGGGTGGGGAGGGCATCTCGTTCAAGTTCACGCGGCTGCGCGGCAGACATAGTGGGTAACGGCTCTGCATAAATTCCATCAGCCGTTCGCGCACCAAACAGCGCAGGTCCCAGAGATCGCTGCTGTTGGCGGCGCTCATCAAGGCCCGCAATTGCACGCTATGTTCGGTGGCGTCGGTGACCACTAAGCCGCAGGCTTGGTGGTCCCAGAGCGGCGTGCTATCCAGTATGTGTTGCAACTCCTCGCGCACTGCAGCTACAGGTAGCGTGTAATCGGCATAGATAAACACGGTACCTAGTAATTCAGCGGTCTTACGGGTCCAGTTCTGGAACGGTTTTTCAATGAAATAACTGAGTGGCACGATCAGCCGGCGTTTATCCCAGATACGAACGACTACATAGGTGGTGCGTATCTCCTCGATGCGCCCCCACTCGCTTTCCACGATAACCACATCGTCAATGCGGATCGGTTCGCTGAGGGCGATTTGCAATCCGGCCAGCAGGTTACTTATGGCCGGCCGGGCGGCGAGACCCAGCACCAGCCCGGCCACACCGGCCGAAGCAAATAGCGTGGCGCCAATGGTGCGCACGGCCGGAAAGGTCATGAGTATGGCGGCGATGCTGACAATCACAATCACACCGACGGCGATGCGCCGCAACACCTGCACCTGGGTATGCACCCGCCGTGCCTGCAGGTTATCTTTCGCATCCAACCGGTAACGTTGTATGAGTACGTCGCGCCAGACGTCAAAAGCCCGCATGCTGGCCCAGGCGACGGCGACGATTAACAGGATAGCGTGCAGATGCAACAGGTTATTCTCGATCGCCGGCAGGTGCGCGAACGGCAGCGCTGCTGAGGCGGCCAGTACCGGTGCGGCCAGTAAAGCTGGTTCCCGCAAGCGCCGCAGTGCGGCCGGCAGCACGCCGATATGCAGATGGGCGGTGAGACGTCGTGCCAAGGTAAATCCAAAAAAACACGCGAGAAATGCCAGTAGCGCGGCGCCGGCTGGTAGCAGGTTATGTAGCAGTTCCATGCTCATGCGAATATCATCCCAAATCTCCAAGCGTAGCTGAAATATTGCTGCCTTCTTTTCGTGGCCGCAGCAAAACGTAGTTTCAAAAAATATGATCGATTGTGATAAATGTGCTGTCAACGATTGATGTGGAAGTATAACGCAGCATTTGTTGCTGATGCGCACACACTGACGATTGTTGTGTGGAGTTGTAGCAGTTGATTTACATTATGGGGATATCAAAATATCAATACAACCCGCCGATTATTTGAAGGCGTCGCTCATGTACGCAAACCCACGCCTTTGTTCAGCAGCATAAGGCCGAAGCTGAAAAATCCCAGAATGAATAGCAAAATGATCGCGTAGGCGGTGCCGATGCCGATGTCCGACACTCCCAGGATACCGTAACGGAACGCATTCACCATATACAGAATGGGATTGATTTTAGATATGTTCTGAAAGATGTTTGGTAGCATCTGGATGGAATAAAATACGCCTCCTAAATAAGTAAGCGGCGTGAGAATGAAGGTCGGTACGATGGTCACATCGTCAAATTTCTTCGCGAACACTGCATTTATAAGTCCGCCGAGTGAAAACAAGACTGCCGTAAGTATCACAACCGAGATGGTTATTAGTGGATGAACTATGTGCAGGTGGGTGAAAAATAGCGCGATGATGGCAACCAGGATGCCCACTGCCAAACCACGTACAACGCCGCCCACCACGTAGCCCAGCACAATGTAGGCATTGGGTAACGGCGAGACCAGCAGTTCCTCGATATGGCGGCCGAACTTGGCACCAAAAAACGATGAAACCACGTTGGTATAGGAATTATTGATCACCGACATCATGATGAGGCCGGGAGCCAGGAATGCCATGTAATTGTAACCGTCCATTTGGCCCACGCGGCTGCCGATGAGCCCGCCGAAGATCAGGAAATACAGCGTCATCTGGATCACTGGTGGCACCAATGTCTGTATCCAGATGCGCGCCACCCGCACCAGTTCGCGATTCACGATAGTCTGGAAACCGATGTAGTCTTCACGGAATCTGCTGATACGCATGCCGATCAACCCTTGCCTTCCACCAGGCGCACGAACAGTTCTTCCAGGCGATTCACCTTGTTACGCATACTGGTCACATTGATCTGCTGCTGTGATAGCAGGCTGAACAGCGTGTTGACGTCCTGGGATTTGTTCACCTCGACTTCCAGGGTGGTGTCGTCCACCTGGGTCACGGCATAACCGTCGAACGGCGGCAGTTTTTTCAGCGGTTCGCGCAGGTTCAGCTCGAAGGTCTCGGTGTGCAGCTTCGCCAACAGGTCACGGGTGCGCCCCTGCACGATGATCCGGCCCTTGTCGATGATGGCGACGCGCCGGCACAGGTCCTCGGCTTCTTCCAGATAATGGGTGGTGAGGATGATGGTGATGCCTTCCTTGTTGATTCTCTTGAGAAACGCCCACATGGAGCGGCGGATCTCGATATCCACGCCGGCGGTAGGTTCGTCAAGGATAAGCAATTTCGGTTCGTGTACCAGTGCACGCGCGATCATGAGCCGGCGTTTCATGCCACCGGACAAGGTGCGTGATATATCGTCGCGCTTGTCCCAAAGGCTCAGCTGCTTTAGATATTTCTCAGTGCGCTGCTTTGCCAGCCGCCGTGGGATGCCGTAGAAGCCCGCCTGATTGATTACGATGTCGGAGATCTTCTCGAACTGATTGAAATTGATCTCCTGCGGCACCAGGCCGATGCAGGATTTAGCCCGTTCTATCTCGGTATCGATGTCGTAGTCGAAGACCTTGACGGTCCCGGAGGTCTTGTTCACCAGCGAAGTGATGATGCCGATGGCAGTGGTTTTACCGGCGCCGTTGGGACCGAGCAGTGCACTGAACTCGCCTTCCTGCACCTCAAAATCGATGCCTTTGAGAGCCTGGGTACCGTTACTGTAGGTCTTGACGAGGTCGTGGATGCTGAGCGCGTTCATGGACGGGTAAATAGCAATCCGGCAGGGTTATTTTGGTTGTTAATGATACCGGAAATCGAATTGCCCAGTGACTGCCAAGGTATCGTATGGGATCAAGACGATTACCATATTCAATGCTTGGGCCCAGGCGTGAATCAAGCGGAACACTTTTCACAGGTAATCCAATGAAACTGCGCGAGCACAAACTGGTACGGCTGATACTCGAGCTACTGAGTCAGGGGATCACGCCCCACAAGATTGCGCTCAGCATCGCCTTGGGTGCGGTGCTGGGTGTGACTCCGGTGCTCGGCAGCACCACGCTACTGTGCGCCGCCGCCGCACTGGCGTTCGGCATCAACCTGCCGTTGCTCCAGGTGGTAAATTACTTGGTCTATCCCCTGCAACTAATGTTGTTAATCCCGTTCATCCAGGCCGGCCAGTGGCTGTTTCGCCAACCGCCCTTGCCGTTCTCGCTCGCGCAGCTCACCAGCCTGTTCCGTTTAAGTTTCTGGCACACGCTGGGGATGCTGTGGGAATACACCCTGCATGGGTTGGTCGCGTGGTCGATTCTGGGTGGAACTGCTGCATTGATGATCTATCTAATTTCACGCCCTATTCTCGAATACATGATTGCGAGAGATGCCGGCGCAGAAAAGTGACGCATCGATTAATCAAGCTTGAATGCATCTCCCGTTTTGATCCCAAGACTCTTTACTGTACCCGCATTCAGTTCCAGTACATATTTTGCAGGTGCTGCACTAGCAAAGGTCGGGCAGGGATCTGCTTTGCAGGGCGGGGTGTCCGCAGACACATTGATGAGATGTCGCTGGGCATCGAAGAACAGGATATCCAGCGGTATGAGTGTGTCCTTCATCCAGAAATAACGCGGCTGCGCATCCGCATACACGAACAACATGCCGTGACTGGCTGTCATATGGGTGCGATTCATCAGGCCGTGTTCACGGGCGGCATCGGTGGCCGCGATCTCTGCTTTAAAGCGGTGGTGGCCAAGTTCGATTTGTTCTGTCCGAAGGGTAGCTGCTTGAGCCGTAGCCAAGGCGAGCGTGACGGTAAAAGCCAGCAATCCGGTGGCGGCAAATGAGTATTTGTCGGTGTCATTCACGGATTAGTCTCCGCAGGTTGAGAGTTTGGGGTAATGGGGATCCATACAAGGTTAGATTGGATCTTGCCGTCGCTTTGCAGTTCATGAAGCTTCGCGAGTGTCCATCGCGTCTTCGGCACCGGCCAGTGCGTACAATGACTGCCGGTTTCTACAGAGCTCTCGTCCCGGGTTATATGCGAGACACCACCAACAAACCGCTCTGTATCTGAGGTTTTATGCTGGTTCTTGGTCATCATCTTGTTGATGGCTTCCACTAAGGCGACCAAGGGTGGGTTCATGGGTGGCGGTGTGTCGTCGAATGAGCCAAGGCCTTGAGCTTCACGCTCGTTCTGCAGGGTTTGATATATCCGGTTGGCACGCGCGCAAGCGTTTTGGTAATCGGCCGCAGTGGGTTGGAATGCCACGTCATGGTAGCGCAAGGTGAATTCTGTGGAGGCCTCGCCGAGTGTGGTCGGCAGGCCGGTGCGCATCTCATACACCAGATCCCACGCATACGCATTCATGATGTTGCGTACTTTCTGCTGTTCGGTTTTGGGGATTGCTAGCGAATACTTAACCCATTTTTTTCCGTGTGCGTCACCGTACACGGTCCGGATTCCCTGTTCGGCCTCCAGGAGGTAGTAGTTGTGGGTGCCCAGCGCGCAGGTGGAACCCCTCAGGATCGCCTCGTGTAGGAGTTGCTTCGCTTCCACGCGGCTGTCGCGATTGCCATCCCAAATCAGTTTTAGCGCCAGGGGATTCACAGCTGTCAAATCACCGCTGCGCACCTTTGCACGTAGCTGATTTTCAGGAGTGAAAAGAGTGAGCGAAAATTCCTTCGGGTCGCAGCCACGAGTGTTCAGCCAGTTTATGTATCGGCGTTTGATGTCAGAGGACTCTGCAACGCCGATTTGGACCGGCTGAAGCTTGGTTCCGTGCGCGGACCGCGCAGCATTAGCTATGGCAGTATTAGCTATATCAGCAGTTGAAATCTCTGTTGAGTACGGAAAGGGGAGGTTGTTGTTGCTAGCGTCTTGAACTGTGGCGCGCGCAGTGGCTATATTGCCGGCCGAGGAAGCCAGTAGAACGGTGCTAACGACAATAAATGCTGCGAATGAATTCAAGGTAGTCTCTAGATAGCAAGAGCTTTTAGTCCGGTGTAGCTTTGATTGGTATACTCGGCGGCTGCCGGCACTAGTGCGGTCCATAGGAACAAGTTGAAAATAAACCGTCGTCTATTCATGTAAAATGCATCCGTAACAAAAAGTATGGGCATTCTCGGAATACATATCAGGCATGAATGAGCCCGACACCGTAGGTTCCAAGTTTATTGTCATGAGTCATCATTTTCAGGCTTTCCGCAAGTGCCTGTGCTACCAACATACGGTCAAAGGGATCTTGGTGATGCGGTGGTAGGCGTCCGGCAGCGACCGCATGATGAAACTCGATCGGCAGCAAGCCGAAGCCGCACTCGCGCACTGTGTCCTCAAGGTTGGTGGGCGCCCGTAATTTCTTGAGTGACTGTTTGATGGTGATTTCCCACGCACTCGCGGCGCTCACGAATACCTCATTTTTACCATCTGCTATGACCATACGAGCCTTGGGCGTCAGTCGAGGGTTATCTGCAAGCCACCATAGAAGCACATGGGTATCCAGTAGCAGTCTCACCGGTCGTCCTCACGGAATGCGGCCATGAGTGTTTCAGGGAGTACGTCGAAATCTTTGGCTATGTGAACTTTACCTTTCCAGGCACCGGGTTTACGTAGCGCCTTTTGCGGTATGTAGCGGACTAATTTGGCGAGGGGTTTACCAGCACGAGCGATGACAATGTCCTCGCCTGCTTGAGCGCGTTCCACCAGACGGGATAGATTGGTTTTGGCTTCGTATATATTTACAGTTTTCATGAACGCCATTCCTGCTTGACCAGACTAGACTAAGTCTAGCATAAAATGTTTATGTTGTGCGCTGTCGTATAAGCTCTTCAGACCGGCATTCCCGGCGGCTGCCGGGTGAAGTCCTGCGGTGATGGATCCTGGGTCAGGCGGTAGACGCCCTCCCTGATGATGCGGCGCATGACGATGTCCACGATGGTCGTCTGGTTAGGCTTAATCAAATTTTCGAGATTCTCCACCGTGGCTTTCAGGCTTGCCGGCTGATACAGCACGAAACCATCCTGCGGGAAAGGCACCACGTTCAGGCCAAGGCTACCGCAGGTTGGCAGTGCCGGGCGTAATTGCCGTCCCTTGAAGATTACCGCCGGGCCGCCTGCCATACGCGTGTAGTTTATGTAGTAGGTGAGGGTGCCGGTATCCAGATGATTTCGCTGGCGGTCGATGAAAAATCCCGGCGGCAGCTGATTGGGACTGCTGTCTTTGCCGGCCGTGAGGATGATATCGAAATCTTTGATGGCATTGCCCTGGTCGTCGTGCAATCGGAAGATAAGCATGCTGCAGGGATCCATAAGCACCTGATGGTCGAAGGGACCGAGACGGCTGCGGTCTTCGACCTGTTCCTGTTGTTGCACTTCCGCAGTCCGGGAACGGAAGCGATCGAACACCGCAGCGTAATCCTTGAGCGTGTTGACCCGCAGGCATTCCAGTATGGCGGTCGCGGCAGCATTGGGTGTGGCATTGGCGGGGATGCTGCGCATGATACCCATGCGTACATCCGAATGGCAGACACCGGGGATCACCGCCATGGGCACCGCGGGTGAAATTTCTGGCGCGCGTGTTTGCAGCCGTGGCGCGCTGAAACCCAGCTTCGACTTTTTATCCGCCACCGGCTTTTGCTGCTCCAGAATCACATGGGTGAAATTCAGGTTGGCAGCTGCCACCCGCATCACCCCATCGGAACCGATCTCAGCGGTGTAGCTGTTCACGTGATCGTAAAGCTGTGGATCATGGGACTCACCGGTCAACACGAATGGAAATAAACCCTGCGGACCAATGTAAGCAGCACCTTTTTGTAGCCACTCAAGATTTAACTTGAGACTCTGCGGGCTGCCAAGTTCCAGCCATTCCAATACGCCGGTACCCACGTCCACACCTTCGAACCAGGCCTTGAGGCGCGAGAGTTTGGAAAGCCCCAGTTGCACCAATGCCGATCCGAAATTCGCAGGCGCCAGCATGATGAGGTGGCTCAAGGGGGGGTGTTTGCGGCCGGCACCGATATAGAAATGCTGCAGCCAGGCGCGGATCACAGGGCAGCCGGTAGAATGGGTGATACAGACGATACGCTGCCCCTGTTCGAGGGCGTCGCCCACTTCCCGTTCCAGCGCCGCCTGGAAGGCACGCGCGATGTCAGGGATGGTCACGGTGTTGTGGAAACTGATGTATTCCGACAGCCAGATGTTGCGTACCTCGATGTCCAGGTCGGGTGAGCGTTTGGCTTCCAGTCTGAGGCGTTCCGGCAGTCCGCCGTAGGTGTCGGTATTGCGCACGCTCCAGCCGTGTACCAGTACCACCACGCGTTTTTTCTTGGCCATCTAAGCTCCTCGGATAATTACCCGTTGCCATTGAAAACGGCAGCCGTCATTCATATTAGTCCAGACAAGGGTAGTCTGCCCCGTAGGTGTATCATGGAGCATTATTATCACGTGCTTGCTTTCAGAGGATAAGCGTCATGTCCGAATTGCATGTCATAAAGAAATTCGCAGGTTTCGCCGCAATGCTTGGCATAGTGCTGACATTGGCCGGCTGCGGCATCAACAACATCCCCACCTACAAGCAGCAGGTGACCGCTGCCTGGAGCCAGGTGTTGAACGAATACCAGCGGCGTACCGACCTGATCCCTAATCTGGTGGCCACGGTCAAAGGTTATGCTACGCATGAGGCGGATGTCTTGGAAGCCGTGACCAATGCCCGTGCCAAGGTCAGCCAGACCCGGATACCCGCCGATATCCTCAGCAACCCTAAGGCGTTTCACCAGTTCGAACAGAACCAGGCAACTCTGGGCGGCGCTCTCTCGCGCCTCATGATGGTGACGGAAAATTATCCGAACCTGAAAGCCAATGAGAATTTCTTGGCGCTGCAATCGCAGCTGGAAGGCACCGAGAACCGCATCGCGGTGGCGCGCCGCGATTACATCCTGGCGGTGCAGCAATACGATACGGAACTCACCACCATCCCGGGGCGCTGGTATCACTCGATGTTCTACTCGAGCTACCCGATGATCCAGAACTTCACGATCTCGGAACAGGCGCAGCAGGTACCCAAGGTAACTTTCTAGTTCCCTGTGCCTTCTTTTCCTCAGGGGAAGAAGCAAGGCTGAGGTGATTTAAAAATATGTACGCGCTTTACATCCGTCGCTGGCTCATGCTTGCAGTTTTAGTCGGCGCGTCATTGGCAACACCCGCGTTCGCAGCCAGTAACGGCTTGGACGCCGGCATGCCGGCGTTTCCGGCGCTCACCGGCCCGGTTGTGGATCAGGCGCACCTGTTGCCGGCGGATGTATTCAATACCCTGTCGCAAAAACTCGCGGCCTACGCCAGCAACAGCGGTACGCAACTGGTGGTGGTAACCGTACCGACACTCAATGGGTACCCTATCGAATACTATGGCTATCAATTGGGTCGCCACTGGGGCATCGGCCAGAAAGGCAAGAACAACGGTGCACTGTTGATCGTGGATGCAGGTGAAAAACAGGTACGCATCGAAGTGGGTTACGGCCTCGAAGGCACACTCACCGATGCCCAGAGCTTCAACATCATCAATAACATCATCCTGCCGCGCTTCAAGCAGGGCGATTATGCCGGCGGCATCAGCGCGGGCGCCAACGCTATTCTGACGGTGCTCGGTAACCAGCAGCAGGCAGTTAAGCAGCAGCGAGTGCGTGAACACTCCGCTACCGGCGGCCTGATGCTGCTCATCATTCTATTTGCCCTGTTGCCGCTCATTGCGACGATCTTTTCCAAGCGAAAGGGTGGCCCCGGCATTGGGTCGGGCGGTAGCGGCATGGGGTGGTTAGGCTGGTTGGCCTTAGGCATGCTGAGTGGTGGAATGGGCGGCGGATTCGGCGGCGGCGGGTTTGGAGGAGGCGGTTTTTTAGGCGGCGGTGGATCATTTGGCGGCGGCGGCGCGTCCGGAGGCTGGTAAAACATGATCAGGTTTTCAGAACAGGACAAGGCCCGGATTACCGCGGCAATCCACGCGGCCGAAAAGAATACCAGTGGAGAATTCGTGGCGGTGGTGGCGCGCAGCAGCGACCACTATATATTCTTGCCGTTGCTGTGGGCCGCGATCGTGGCACTACTGGTGCCGGGCATGTTCCTGCTGTTTTCAGCCTCACTTGTCTACATGCATATCTACCAGATCCAGTTGCTGGCATTCATCGTATTGGCACTCCTGTTTTTGTTCGTGCCGGAACTGCATCTGTACCTGATTCCGCGACACATAAAACATGCGCGCGCCAGCCGCCTGGCTAAGGCGCAGTTCTACCTGCAGGGCGTGCACATGACCCGCGAGCACTCCGGCGTGTTGCTTTTTGTGTCGCTTGCGGAACATTACGTGGAGATCGTAGCCGACAAGGGCATCCATGAAAAAATCGGCGAGACTCACTGGCAGAGCATCATTCAAGCATTTGTGGAAAATGTCCGAAAAGACGAAATCGTGGATGGGTTCGTAGCCGCTATCAGCGCCTGCGGCACTGCCATGGCTAAGCTCTATCCACCTGCACCGGGTGATACAGAAGAATTGTCTGACGGTCTCATCGAAATCTGAATTACATGTTATTTAGATCTATTTGCTCCAAGTTGGTCTTGGCGTAACCGCGCGGGCGGATGGCTACGGTGTTAGTGATGCGTGTGCACAGGCTGCCATCGGCCAGATAGAAACCATATTCAAAGCTGGGCGTGGCACGGCCATTGGCTTTGAGCTCGGCGGCGATGGCGCGCTCCTGTTCCGGGCTCATCTCGAAACGCATTTCCAGGTCGGTGCTGCCGGGTTTCTCAAAGGCGATGCTCATGGATCGGGTCCATACCGAATGGCCGGGAAACACGCGGACACAGGCTAAAGCCGCGATTGGGTCCGCCAGAGCCGCCTGCCAGCCGCCGAACATGTCACCGGAAAGGTTGCTGGAGAAAGCTGTGAGTGGCAGGCGGATACGCACCCGGCGCCAGCCATCTCCCGCTTCCAGTATCTTGACACGCATTTTGTAGAACGGCGGATACAGTTCCAGCCGCCGGGTTTCCGGTAGGAATTTCAATTTTGCGAGTAAGCGCAGCAAAGCCATGTCCACTCCTGGGCAGTTAGCGGTATTCTAGTACCACGCTAACGGAGAACCATCGTGCGCGCAGTACAAAGCTGGCTGGATGAATACGGGGAGAGCCATCAAAATCCGATAAACAAAACCGTACACTGGATTTGCGTGCCTCTGATTCTGCTCTCCCTGATCGGTCTTTTATGGTCGATCCCGATGCCGCATACACTCGAAGAAACATCGCCACTGCTGAACTGGGGTATATTGTTTCTGATTGCAGCCCTGCTATATTACTTCGCACTCGCTTGGCGGCTGGCGCTCGGCATGACTCTAGTGGTGCTCATGGTGATCGCCATCGTCTACGGCGTGAGCCGTCTACCCGCCAGCCTATGGCTGGTGTCATTGAGCGTATTCGTGATCGCCTGGATTGGCCAGTTCATCGGCCACAAGGTCGAAGGACGCAAGCCATCGTTCTTCAGGGATGTCCAGTTCCTGCTCATCGGCCCCCTGTGGCTGCTGGCGTTCATTTACCGGGGCCTGCATATTGCCTACTGATTTTTCAGCGCCACCTGTTTCACGGCTTCGGCCACTTCCAGATGTACGGTTTTATCCAATACATGCGGCAGCAGCTCGTCGGGCGGCGCCAGTTCCGAAAGTTTGCTGGCGGCCGCTAGATACATTTCATTGGTGAAACGCTTGGCGTGCGCGTCCAGGGCGCCACGGAAAAGCGCGGGGAATCCCAGGGCGTTGTTGACGCTGCGGCCATCCGTGGCAAAAGCCGCGCCGCACTCCAGGGCGATACGTGGCTCGATCTCAGCTTCCGGATTCGAGAGCGCAAAGATGAGCTGGCCCTTGCGCACCATCTCGGGTTTTATGAGACCTTTGACGCCAGTGGTGGCGATTACGATATGCGATTTCTGCATCAGTTCCGCGAGACTCGCGCGTTTACCGCCGAGATGTTCCAGCTGTTTTAAAGCATCCTCGCGTACATCGGTACCCAGCACCTGTTTGACTCCGTAGTGCAACAGCAGGCTGCTAATGCCGATACCGGCAGCTCCCAGACCGATCTGCCCCACGATGGAATTCTTGAGATCCTGATTCACGCGCCGGCTGGCAGTGAGCATCGCCGCCAGGGTTACGACCGCGGTGCCGTGCTGGTCGTCCTGCATCACCGGTTTATTGAGTTTGTTTATCAGCGCAGCTTCGATCTCGAAACAGGCAGGCGCGGCGATATCCTCGATATGGATGGCGCCAAATGACGATTCGATCGCCAGTACCGCATCGATGACCTTCTTCGGTTCGGTGTCGGTGAGCAGGATCGGCACGCCGGAGATGCCCACGAACTTGGCATAGATCATAGCCTTGCCTTCCATCACCGGCAGCCCGGGGAGCGCACCGATATGACCGAGGCCGAGTATGGCGGTACCGTTGGTGATGATGCCTACGGTGTTGCCGAGATTAGTGTAGTCCCAGACTTTCTCCGGGCTCTTCTGGATGGCGAGGCAGACCCGCGCCACGCCCGGTGTATACAGATCACGTAATTGCTGGATGGAATCCAGCGCCACTTTGGAGATGGTCTCGATCTTGCCACCGCGGTGACGGTCGAAGACCCGATCAGAACGCCCCAGCAGCCGCGCATACGGCAGCTCGGCAAGACGCTCATACAGTTGTTTGCCGGCAGCTTCGTCCATCTCCACGGTGATTTCCCACACACTCTTGTCCTGGGTGCGGCGCACCAGGGTGATGTGGTCGATGACAATGCCGCACTCACCGATGGTAATGAGGATGCGACCCAGGTTGCCGGGCTGGTGCTTGGATTCAATGACTAGGATTTCGGGGACTTGCATGGTTAAGACTTTAAAGCAGGCCGCATTGGCGCGTCATTCTATGCCCTGGTGGTATCTAGCACAAAATATTGAGTCCGCCATCATTACCAGATGGTAATCAAAAATAACAGACACATGCGCTGTATGCAGGTAACCTACAGTCATACATACAGGAGAAGAGGATCTGCATCATGAAAAATCGAACCAAAGATCTTGCTGCAGTTCTCGCAGCAGGAGTCCTGTGCTTGTCACCACTGCTTGCTGCCCAGGCAAAACCCGAGCCTGCGCTTGCACACGCAGCGCGTGTAACCGTGGAACAGGCGCGTGTCATCGCAGTCAAGACATTCCCCGGTAAAATCATCAAGGAGGAACTTGAAAAGGAAAATGGTGGCAGCGGTCTGCGCTATTCCTTCGAAATCCGCAACGGCAAGATGAGTCATGAAGTGGGAGTGGATGCCAAAACCGGCAAGGTGCTGGAAAATTCTGACGATTCGAACGCTAAAGATTGAGGCGGCGAATCTGTCAAAAACGCCTGGGGATGGCAGACGCAGCCATCCTGAGTTTCTGTTTTATACCATCCGTGTCAGCTGCGTACCCGCCGCAGCCGTGGCTTGCCGGGCCTGAACGACTTGATCTTGCCCCCTAGGGACAACGTCAACCCATCGCTGAATGCCTGCATGGCATGTTCTGGCTCGCCCAGGGACTGGAGTAGTTTGCCCAGTTCATCATAGGCTTCCGGCCGACCGCCCAATACGATACTAGATTCCAGGTAACTGCGCGCCTTGCCCCAGAGCTTGGCCACCACGCACAGACGCCCGACGGTGAGCAATAGTGCGGCGCTCTCGCCTTTCTGACTCAACCAATCTTCCACCCGTGCCAGCTGACGCACCGGATCATCAGCGCGCGTCTGTCCATAAAGCACCACCAGATCTTCGTCCCAATCGGACTTGAGTGCATCACGGGCGGTACTTTCCGCAGTCTTGTATTCGCCGAATTTTATCAGGGCCTGCACATAAGCACGCACCACATTGATGTCACCGCGCAAGCGCCGCGGCATGTCGCTCCACAGCACTGTCGCCTGGGCACTTCCAGATTTGGCATCCAGGCGTTCCAGCAAAGCACACACTGCCCGCACTTCCAGGCGGTCGATCTGCGCGCGTGGCATGACATGCAGTTCCCGCAGTTTGGGGATCAGTGCCCGCAACGGCATCCAGTCGCCAAGCTGCTTGTAGAGGCGGGCAAGCAGCTTCAGAGCGTAGGCATGCTTGGGATCGAGCTCCTGCAAGTGCCGCAGGGTGGCCAGGGCCTGTTCGTACTGGCGATGTGTGATTTGCAGTTCCGCCTGGGTGAGCAGTACTGCGAGATGCGCCGCCGGCACCTGTTCATAGGCGCGCCGCAGGTAATCATCTCGGCGTTCGTGGGCGCCCTGCATCTGCGCAGCACGCGCCGCAGCGATATAGGTGATGAGCGGCACTTTGCTGTCGGCGGCGTGACGCATGAGGTGGCGCTCGCTGTCGCTCCAGCGGCCTTCGGCCAGATCGATAAGCCCGCGGATGGAAGAGCGCCGCGCGCGCAATTCGCGGCGCCTTTCAAGTGCCGCACGCAGACGCCGTGGGAAAGTCCACAGCTTCACCACCAGGGTGGTGAGCAGGTACAAAGAGAAGAACACGAATAGTATGAGCACCATGAGCGTGCCGAGCGACATCTCCACACTGGTGTGGTGCCAGGAGAGCAGTGTGTAACCATTGTCCACATTCAATGCGCCGGCGACGACGACGGCAGCGAGCAATGCCAGCAGCAGGAAGAAGGTGTATTTCATGGCGCTTTGTCCCGCCCGGATTCTGTATGCCGCAGGAGAGTGAGGGAAGCGGAGATATCCGGCAGTGGCGGATTGATCTGCTGCTGTTGCATTTTTGCGAGTGCATCGATAGCGGCTTTCACGCCGTTGTCCTGGGTATTGAAATACTCCTTAAGCCAGCGACCCGCCAGTTGTGCACTGCTTTGGAAGGCGGCGTTGTCGCGTTCCAGCAAGGCTGCGCGTGCTGCGGCCAGACGCAGCTGCAGGTTCTGTCGCAGGAAATATTCCTGCTGGGGTTCCAGCAACGGTTCGATGCTGGTCTGACGGTGGTGCACGGTGAAGATATCCTTGACGAGACGTTCGAGGCCGGCCTTGAATCGGTTCCACAGTGTCATGGGTGGCTGTACGTCACTGCCGGGTTGCTGCCCGGGGATATAACGCTCCGGCGCCACGCGCCTCAGCGGCCAGTGAGATACCGATTCACTGAGACTCGTAAGGATGGCGGCCATGCCGGTCACATCGGCCTGTGGTACGGCGCGCAAGGCGGTTTCCTCGCGAGCGATCTGCTGGCGTACCGGGATGAGCTGCGGGTCGGACAATAGTTTCAGCCGCGCATCGGCGGCAGCGAGAGCCTTGAGAGCCAGTCCGGGATCAGCATTGAGCTGTACCTGGTCATTAGCAGCCATCAGCAAGCTGGCCGCTTCTGCCCTTATCCAGGCATCACGGCCCTGTTCAGTACGCCGCCGCAGATCGGTCAGCGTCGCATCCATGCTGTCCAGACGGTCGCTGAAACTTTTGAGCGTCTGCTGAGTGGTGCTGATGTCGTTATCCAATTCGCTACGGGGTGCGGCCGACTGTGTGAGCGCATTCAATTGCTGTTTCTGTGTTTGCAGTTCGGCTTGTAATAAAGCCTCCTGGGTGTGTTGTGCACGTTCGAAGTTGACCCAGCCTGCGACTACAAGGATCAGGGCTACGATTGCCAGCAGCAGCGCCAGCCAGCCAGTCCAGTGCAGGTTGCGGGTCAGGATCGTGGGCGTGACTTTCACCATGTTTTTTCCCGGACTGCCGTTTTCACCCGATTCATGCGCGCTCATGCTCTCTCCTGTGCTTACGTTGTTCACGTCCCTGGCGTGTCCACCATTGCACCAGGGCCAGCAACAGCGCGCGATCACTAGCATCAGCGGCTACCACCGGACGGCGGCGGATGCCCAGGACACCTGCCAGTTTAATCACCCGCGCGCTGGATACCAAAAGCTGCGCCGCACGCAGATATGGGGTGAGCGCTGGGCTCAGCATGCGATCCAGGTTGAGCAGCGCCTCGCGGCTGGTGACGACGATGGCGTCGACCTTGCCTTCACGGAACCAGCGGCCGAATTCGCTGTGATCCAGACGCGGTACGCTACGACGATAGACCTCGGCGTAATCCACGTCCGCTCCGCGCTCCTCCAAGGTCTCAGCCAGCAATTCGCGTCCACCCTGGCCGCGCACGATAAGGATTCGTTTATCGCTTACTGTATTCAGCGCCTTGAGCTTCAGCAGCGCTTCGCTGTTGGTGCCATCGCGGGGCAGCATGTCGGGTTTGCGCCCATGGGCGATGAGTGCGCGCGCCGTGCCCGGACCGATGGCCGCCAGCTTGAGTATCGGTGGCAAGGCGCTGAAATCCAGGTAATCGGCGGCGTAGTCCACGGCATTGGGACTGATGAAGATCATGTAGTGGTAGCGCTCTAGCCGTTTGAGACAGGTATCCAGTTCCACCGAAGCCGTTACCGCCTGGATCTCGATAGTGGGGAAATGCAGCACCTCGGCGCCCTTGCCTTCCAGGCGCGCCTTGAGGGCTTCGCCTTGGTGCATGGGGCGGGTAATGACGATACCCGTGTCCCTAAGCGGTCTTGGTGCGGCCACGGTTACGAACCTGTTACCTGGCGTAACACTTCAGCCGCGCCCCGGCCCAGCATATCCGTAGCCAGCCGGTTGCCGAGGTTTTCACCCTCGGTAGCGGGACCTTGGATTTCACCATCCACCATCCGGCTGCCATCCGGCAAGCCTACGCGGCCGCGTAATCTCAATCTTTGATCATCGAGTTCAGCATAACCGGCTACCGGTAAGGTGCAGCTGCCGGACAGACCGTGATTCAGGGCCCGTTCTGCCAGGGTGCGCTGCCAGGTGGGCGCATGATTGAGTTGTGCGAGCAAGCTACGGGTCTCCTCATCAGCGGCGCGGCATTCGATTCCGATGGTGCCTTGGGCGATAGCTGGCAGGATCACCTGCACGTCCAGCACCTCGGTGATTTTGTGCGCAAGTTGCAGCCGCTTCAATCCCGCCACCGCCAGGATCACGGCATCGTAATCCCCGTTTTCCATCTTCTTGAGACGGGTGTCCACATTGCCGCGTAGCGGCAGGACGCGCAGATCCGGGCGGTGCTGCAGCAACTGGCATTGGCGGCGCAGGCTGGAGCTGCCTACGCGTGCTCCCCGGGGCAGCGCCGTCAACGATGGCCAGCCGACCGACACAAAGGCATCCCGCGGGTCTTCACGCTCCAGTACCGCGGCTATCATGAATTCCACCGGTAATTCAACCGGCACGTCCTTCATGGAATGTACCGCAACATCGGCGCGCTTGTCGGCGAGCGCGGTCTCCAGTTCTCTCACGAATAGGCCTTTGCCACCGGCCAATGCCAGGGAATCCTGCAGATTGCGGTCACCCTGGGTGGTAAGTGGCAGCAGTTCAACTGCGCGCGGCGCCGCCAACGCCTGCAAGCGCATTGCCACATGCCGCGCTTGCCACAAGGCCAGCGCACTGTTGCGTGTGGCGATACGCAGAGGTTCGAGATGCATCGATGGGCAGCGGTAAAAAGGGCGCTAATCGTAGCAGGAATGTGCCAGCGGTTTAACGGGCGTTGCGCAGGTGGGCACGCACCTCCGCCACCATCCGCCGGCTGACTTCCACCGGTTCGGCGCGGTTTTGCAGATGTACCAGGAAACGGCCGTCTTCGCTCTTTTCCAGGCTGCGGACCTGTGTCAGTGCCACCAGCGCATTGCGGTGAACACGGATGAAGAGTTTGGAAAACTCTTTCTCCAGGTCCTTGAGTGCTTCGTCGATCAGCAATTCACCCTGGCTGTGACATACGGTCACGTACTTCTGGTCGGCGATGAAGCACTGGATGGTGTCCACCGGCACTACATGCAGTTTATCCCGCAGGCGTGCGCAGATATGATGGCGCGCCTCATGCTCGGTCTGTTCGGACAGCTGGCTGAGCTGCACGCGGTTGAGCCGGCCGGCGTTCGCGAGCGCTGTGCCGAGTTGCGCCTGGCGTACGGGTTTCAGCAGATAGGCGATGGCGCGGGTATTGAAGGCCTCCACGGCAAATTCATCGTAGGCAGTGGTGAATACGATCGCCGGTGGATTATCCAGTCCTGCCAAATGACGCGCCGTCTCCAGACCGTCCATTACCGGCATGCGGATATCCAGAAGCAGCACATCCGGTTGCGTCGTTTCCCAAAGCCGCAGCGCTTCACGACCGTTGACGGCCTCACCTACGATTTCACAACCGGGTATCTCGGCCAGCAGACTCTTGAGGCGCATGCGTGCCGGCATTTCGTCGTCAACCACCAGGATTTTCATGGTGCAAGTTTCTCATATGGGAAACGCACGCATACGCGATAAAAACCATCGGTGTTGGTGACGTCCAGACTGGCGCGTCCAGGCCAGGCCAGTACCAGGCGCTGGCGGACATTATCCATAGCCATCTGATTGCCGTGCCGTCGTGGTGCGTTTGCTGGTGGCAGCGGATTGATGATCTCAATGTTCAGGATATCGGCGTCGCGTGTTCCATGGACCTCGACGGTACCTCCGTAAGGCTGGGTCTCGATACCGTGATAGATGGCATTTTCCAGCAGTGGTTGCAACAGCAGCTGCGGTACATGCGCATCCGAGGGTAAAGCATCGGTCTGCCAGTTCACCTTCAGGCGGTCGCCGAGGCGTAATTCCTCGATGCGCTGGTACTGTTGTGTCATTGCCATCTCTTCGGCTAGCGTCACCGTAGGGCTGGTCTTCTTGAGACTGGCGCGGAACAAATCGGCGAGATCCATGATGGTATGCTCCGCCAGTTCCGGGTTGCTACGGATAAGCGAGGCGATGGTATTGATGCTGTTGAACAGGAAATGCGGATGGATTCGCGCCTGCAGTGCTTCGATACGCGCACGCGCTTCGCGCTGCACGTTGAGCTTCCATTGATACTGCACGTAGAAATAACGCAGCAGCAGGATGCTGACGATTATGCATATCAGCAGGTTACGCAGCACGAAACCCGCATGACTCAGTGGCATGAAGGTTTGGCCGATGCCGGTGTAGCTGGAGAGCCGGAAGGCGATCTCGCTCAACACCCCGGTGGTGATCAGCAATAACACGAAACTGGTGACCGCAGCCTGACGCAGAGGCACGCGTGCCAGCGGTTTGCGCGCTGCACACAGCACCCCGGCGCTGGTCAGGCCGATCCATTGCAGGAACAGCGAGATACGTGCCAGATCCAGCCACAGGTTGATGCCCTCGCCGGGTAAGTGGCGGGCGATCACCAGCAGGAAAGCCACCAGTTCGGCGATCAGTACCACCACCAGCACCACCGGACCCGAACAGAAATCCGGCAGGAAGAAATCTTCCGGTGAAGGCTGGGTTTTTGGGGGCGTTGCCATGCCTATCAGTTTGGCATGTCACCCCCCGCTTGGGGAGGGCTTCATCTGCCCCTTGGGTCAAACAACCTGCGCTTGAGCCGGTGCAGGGACGAAATATCCTCGTCGCCGTGACCGGATTCCAGCAGACGCCGGTAATGCAGCAGGGTCATCTCCACCACCGGCAGTTGCACACCACGCGCAGCCGCCATCTGCTGCACGATCTTCAGATCCTTCTCGTGCAGCGCCACTTTGAAGCCCAACGGATAATGACCCGCGGCCATATTGGGTCCGCGGTGACTCATGAACCAGGAGCCGGCCGCACCGCTGCCCACCACCTCGATGAGTTTATCCAGCGGCAGGCCTTCAGCCTCGGCGAACGCCAGTGCCTCGCTCACCGCCTGGGCGATGCCGGCCACGGCGATCTGGTTCACGGCCTTGGTGGCCTGGCCGGCACCCACCGGCCCCATCAAGACAATGCGTTTGCCAAGGGCGTTGAGAATTGGTTGTGCCCGTGCAAACGCCTTGTCATCACCGCCGCACATGATGGCAAGCGTGCCCAGCTTTGCACCTTCCGTGCCGCCGGATACCGGACAGTCGAGAAAATCGACCTTGTGCTGGGCCAGTCGTCGCGCAGCAATGCGTGCGGTCTCGGCGCTGACCGTCGAACTGTCGATTACCAGTGTGCCCTGCCTGAGATTCGACGCCAGCTGGTCTACCACGGCCAATACATCCGGATCAGCGGACACACACACAACCACTGCGTCGCAATCTTTTGCCAGTGTGGTGATGTTTTTGGCCGCCAGGCAACCAGTTTCTTTCGCCAATGACTGCGCCTTTGAAAAGGTGCGGTTGTGGACGCCGGCAAGCAGTCCGGCTTTGTGCAGATTGAGCGCCATGGGATAGCCCATGGCGCCGAGACCGATGAATCCGACTTTCATGATGGTGTCCTGATGATGTTGATGCATGCTGCTATAGTTTCAATAGCACCCCTAACACTCGGGAATGGTAGCAAATGCAGCGTGTCCGGATTTTCTTCGAGTTTGCAAAAGCCCTGGCAGTTATAGCCCTAGGGCTCCTATATTTCGCAGCAGTAGGTTATTTGGTTGGTTTTATAGCCGCGCAAGCTAGTTATCCGACTTGGGAACACGCTGTACTTGTACGTCATGCCTTTGGCGAATTCACGATATTGGCTCTGGGCCAGGATTTCCTGCATTACATTATCCCGGCACTTTTCGCAGCCTATCTGACAGGCTTATTCAGACCCGCCCGCTGGCTTGTTTATAGTCTGCTGTTAATTGGACCGTATGCAGGTTTCACCTTGGTGATGTTTCAGCTGCATTCCTTGCCTGCTGGTGTCGTGTTGTATGAGCCCAGCTGGGAGATTGTTTATTGGATCTTGAGTTCAGTGCTTTTATATGGGCTGCTACCCGCAGCACTTTGGTTAATCTACAAAATTAGAAAGCAAAGGGCCACGGCACAACATGAAACATCTAGCATAGATTATAAATTTATGTAATCGTTGCTTGTGGCTTGCTGATGCCGATGTTGCGCAATTGGCGGCTGTTAAGACAAGCGAGCGCTATCGCTGTCAATATCAGACCAGCGCCGGTGAATAATGCCGTCAATGAAATTACCTTGAGCAGAGCGCCGGCGAGCGCCGCGGATACCGGTCCCAGGCCCATGAAGGTGAACAGCAGCACGCTCATGGTACGCCCCATCATCTCCTGAGTTACCCGCTGTTGTATCCATGTAAACAGGGCGATCTGCATGATGCCCGAGAGTACGCCCACGCACGCCAGCAGCACGGCGCCGGTGAGAGTTGTATGCACCAGCGTGAGCGCCACCAGCGCCAGTCCGGCGATGCTGTCGATGCACAACACCATCAGGCCGAGGCGCCCGCGCGCCAGCTTCGTGCCGATCCCGGAGAGGAAACTGCCAACGAGGATGCCGCCGCCGTTGGCGGTCATGAGGATGCCCAGGGATGCGGCCCCCAGGTCCAGGCGCGTATCTGCCAGCACCGGCAGGCCCACCTGGATCGGTCCGCCCACAAATACCGCGACCACCGCGGCGTACAGGATGAAGGCGCGCAGCGGCAGGTCCGACCAGATGTTGCGTATGCCCGCAGCCACGTTAGTCAGTACACCGCCGATCGGTTGCGGCGGATGCCGGTCGCTGTGGATGCGGATCATTAACAGTGAAGCCAGCGAGAACAGGAAACTCACCGCATCAATGCTGAAGGCCAGCCCCATGCCGCGGGCATCAGCGAGTGCCTGCTGCCGCCCGCCGGCGCCCACGCTGATGATCACGCCGGCGAGTACCGGGCCGACGACCATGCTGAGCTGACGTATGCCCATGAACAGGGCGTTCGCACTGCGCAACTGTTGTGGCTGCACCAGCTGCGGCAGGATCGCCGTGCCCGCCGGATAGGCAAATGCAGTGGACAGGCCGATGCCCAGGGACAACAGATACACCATCCACATGTGCACAGTACCGGTGAGTACCAAAACTGCGAGGATCGCGATGCACGCCGCGTTGATGGCGCGCGCGCCTAGCAGCACGCGCCGGGGTGACATGCGGTCCACCACCGCACCGCCGATGAGCATAAAGGCCGCACGCGGCAGCGCCATGACCGCCAACACCAGGCCGAGCGCCGCCGGATCGCCGGTGAGTTTCAACACCAGCCACGGCAAAGCCACCAGCGTGAATTGGTCGCCCAGAGACGAGACCGAACTACCGCCGAACAGCAGACTGAAATTTCGGTTGGAAAAAACCGATGCGGGTTTCTGCTCTGGCATCTGGATTTGATTCCCTGTCAGCTTGGGATCAATGCTTTGTGATTACTCATTTTTCGAGATATGTATAACCCTTCAAACCCTCTTCAAGTTCCTTCAGATATTGTGCTCGTTGTTGGAGGTCGAGAGTGGTGGCAGCATTGATCTTGCTGTGATAGCGGGCTACTAGATCATTGGGTTCGAAGTGCACATAGCGCAACACCACTTCAGCGGTATCACCCTGTTCCGGTTTCACCAGTCTGTAGCCATTGTCCTTGTCCAGTTCCACGTTCACCGAATCGGTGTCGCCGAACAGGTTGTGCATATCACCGAGGATTTCCTGGTAGGCGCCAACCATGAAGAAGCCCAGGTAATAGGGTTCTCCGTTGTGCATGGCATGCACCGGCATTGTGGCTTCCAGTTCTTCCTCGTCCACATACTGCTCGATGCGGCCATCGGAATCGCAGGTCAGGTCCTGCAACACCGCGCGGCGCGTGAGTGCTTCGCCCAGACGGTGCACTGGCATGATCGGGAACACCTGGTCGATGGCCCATACGTCCGGTACCGACTGGAACACGCTCATGTTTAGGAAGAACTTGTCAGCGAGTTTTTCGTCGATCTCAAAGATAGCTTCGGAGTGCGCGCGTGTGGTGGGTTTCAGGCCGTCGCGTACCTTGCGGCAGATGGCGTGGTAGATCTGTTCGGCGCGGGCGCGCTGCTCCAGGGTCAGCACCCCGTGGATATACATGGCCTGGGCTTCGCCGTTCCAGTAGAGCGCGTCCTGGTAGACCTCCAGCAGCGAGCGGTTATCGGCGTTCTCGTAGTCCTCCCATAGGTCGGTGAGGATCTGCGGATCCTCCGGATCCGGTGGTGCCGGCGACTTATCGGGGATGGATTCCCGGTCCACCACTTCCGTGATCAGCACCGCGTGATGCGCGGTGATGGCGCGCCCCGATTCGGTGATGATGCTGGGATGCGGCAGCTCGTAATCGGCGCACACTTCCCACAGGGAACGCACGATGGTGTTGGCGTATTGTTCCACGCTGTAGTTCATGGAGCAGGAACTGCGTGAGCGCGTGCCTTCATAGTCCACACCCAAACCGCCGCCCACGTCCATGACGCGCACATTGACCCCGAGCTCGGCCAGTTCCGCGAAGCAGCGGCAGGCTTCCAGCATGCCGCGCTGCACGTCGCGGATATTGGCGATCTGCGAGCCAAGGTGGAAGTGCAGCAGCTGCAGGCAGTTGAGCATGCCGGCGCTGCGCAGCCGCTCCACCGCCTCCAGGATCTGCACTGCCGACAGGCCGAACTTGGATTTCTCACCACCGGTGTGTTCCCATTTGCCGCGGCCGGTGCTGGTGAGGCGCACGCGCACACCGATGGAGGGCTTCACGCCCATCTCAGCCGCTTCCTTCAGTAACAGATCCAGTTCGTTGGGTTTCTCGATGACCACATAGACTTTGTGGCCCAGTTGCTGGCCAATGAGTGCCAGCCGCAGATACTCACGGTCCTTGTAACCGTTGCATACGATACTGGCCCCCGCCGGCGCCAGGGCTAGCACCGCCATGAGTTCCGGTTTGCTGCCGGCCTCAAGTCCCACCCGGTCTTCACCGTGTTTGAGGATGTCCTCCACCACCGCGCGTTGCTGATTCACCTTGATGGGATAGATCGCGGTGTAGCCGGCTTTATATTCGTGATAGATCATGGCGGCCGCGAAGGCGCCACACAGGCGGTCGACCCGGTCGCGCAGGATATCGCCGAAACGGAACAGCACCGGCAGGTTGAGGCCGGACTTGCTGACTTCAGTGGCCAGACGGTACATATCCACGCAGCCGTCTTCGCGGCGGCGTGTGGGGAACACCACCAGATGACCCTCCTCGTTAATGTCGAAGTAACCGTCACCCCAGCGCAGCACGTTGAAGATCTCGCGAGCGTCCTGGATGGGTTGATTGCTCATGCTGACGGGACCCCACGGGCGGAGAAAGAAAACCGCGCAAGCGTACGGCAAGCGCCATCAATATAAAAGGGTATCCGCCAGATTTGCGCTGGGTCTTGCATACGGCTGGATATTAAAGATTTATGTCAGGGTTTTTACGTCCGGAAAACGGACGCTATGTTTTTATTGAATAAAGCACTGTTTCTAAGTCCCCATGACTGACAGGATGCTGTCAGTTGATAGCTTCTCTTGCGCCAGCATTATCCAAAACCGTGTTGGGGAAAACCTAGAGACCGGCGCACAACTTGTCGACCTGTTGCTGGGCTTGCTGGCGGAATTTGACCAGATTATCACCGGTGTAATACGTGGGGTTGGCACTGCTGGCATTGGTGATGACCTTATGCGCCTGCATATATTCCTGTAGGCGTTTGTGTGCCGCGTCACAGGCCTGCTGTTTCTCGGCCTTTTGCTGTGCTTGTTGACGTGCGGACGCTGCTGCTTGCTGCTGCGCTTCTTTGGCGGCGTCCATGGATTTCACCAGCTGCTGCTGTTGTTCAACACCGGTGGAATCCGGCGGTATCGGTTTCACATCCACCAGCTTGGCTTTAGTGATCGCGTCCGGCGGCGGCGTTTGGGAGTAATGCACGTTGCCCTGGGCGTCCACCCAGCGGTATACCTGGTCAGCGAGGGCTGACATACATGTCAGCGCGGTCACCGTCAGCAATGCCACGCACAGTGTTTGCTTGTTCATGGCAGCGAACAGGCCATGGTCATCTGATTACGGGTCTGCTGGATAAGCTGAGTCTGCTTGTCTTTGGTAAGCAGCGTCTTGTTTCCTTTGGTATCCACCGAATAGAGTGCCTCGGCCGTCAGGTACTTGCCGAGCTCCTGTTTGGCGGACTTGCAGGCGGGTGAATCATCCGGCGAGATCGCAGGTACCTGGTCCGCACTGGCGGCAGTAAGCGCACTGCTGGTGGCCGGTGCCTGGTCGCTAGCAGTGTTGACGATATCGGTCGGTTGCGCATTGGGATTCTGGGGTACGGTGCTGTAATGCACGTTGCCATCCTTATCCACCCACTTGTAGATCGTGGTATCCGCCAGCGCCGCGCCCATGACCATCACGGCCAGCAACAACACGATGATGCGAAGTTTCATACCGACCACTCCTTACAGCGCCTGCGCATCCGTCTCGCCAGTGCGGATGCGGATTGCCTGTTCAAGCTCATACACGAATATCTTGCCATCGCCGATCTTGCCGGTCTTGGCCGCATGCGCGATGGCCTCGACCACCCGGTCCGCAAGATTATCCGGCACCGCCAGTTCGAGCTTCACCTTGGGCAGGAAATCCACCACATATTCGGCGCCGCGGTACAGTTCCGTATGGCCCTTCTGGCGGCCGAAACCCTTGACCTCGGTGACCGTGATGCCCTGCACACCGATATCCGACAGGGCCTCGCGCACGTCATCCAGTTTGAACGGCTTGATGACCGCGGCCACCATCTTCATGCATATACCCCCGGTGAAAGGTTCTAAATAGGGTGGTTAACAGTCTAGCACTGGCCCCGGATGCTTGGGTGGGAAGCGCCCGGACATATATACTGATGCCACTTAAACGACATGACGGCCGCCATGGCACTGGATCCCAAGGTTCTCGATGACCTGGCGAAGAAACTCGCCGACGCGGTACCAGCCAGCCTGCGCGATCTGCAAGCCGAGGCCGAGCGTAACTTCAAAGCCGTGCTGCAGAGCGCGTTCGCCCAACTCGCACTGGTCACGCGCGAGGAGTTCGACGTACAGTCGGCAGTCCTGGGCCGCACCCGCGAGCGCCTGGAGGAGTTGGCTGAGCGTCTCAAGGAATTGGAAACCGCCTTGCAAGGCGGGGACGCCGGCATCAAGAAATAACGCCGGCCAGTATCCGCGTTACACCGCCACCAGGGAAGGAGAGCGGAACATACTTGCCAAGGTCATCAGCCGCGCACAAGTCGGCGTCGAAGCGCCTGAAGTCATCATCGGGCTGCCGGGAGCGGCGGTGAGCGAGAACCGCGACCGGGTGCGCAGTGCGCTGCTCAACGCACGTTTCGATTTCCCGCCGCGCCGCATCACATGTGAACTTGGCGCCCGCCGATCTTCCCAAGGAAGGCGGATGTTTCGACCTGCTCATCGCGCTCGGGATACTCGCAGCTTCCGGACAATTACCTAAGATACGTGCCGCGATGTGGAATTTTTGGGTGAACTAGCGCTGTCCGGCGAATTGAAAACTGTGCGCAGTGCTTTGCCGGCGGCAGCCTGCTGTTGCCGTACGACAACGCCGATGAGGCAGCACTGGCGTCCAGCCTCACGGTCCTAGGCGCACGTCATCTACTGGATGTGTGTGCGCATCTGAATGGCGCGCAACGATTGATGCCACAGGTCTCGACGCTTGCGGACCAGGCGCCGCAGTACGACGATCAGGACGAGGTGCGCGATCAACATCAGGCCAAGCGCGCTCTGGAGATCGCCGCGGCTGGCGGACATTCGCTGTTGTTCATCGGTCCGCCCGGCACCGGCAAATCCATGCTGGCCTCACGCCTGCCGGGCATCCTGTCGCCCATGACCGATGAAGAAGCGCTGTTGGCTATAGCCGCGGCATCCATCAGCGAAACAGGCTTCCACACATCCTGATGGCGGCAGCACAATTTCAGTGCACCGCATCACACCGCCTCGGGCCTTGGTGGGCGGCAGTTCCTACCCGCGTCCCGGCGAGATCTCACTTGCGCATAACGGCGTGCTGTTTCTGGACGAGCAGTATTCAACCGGCACGTGCTGGAAGTGCTGCGCGAGCCGCTGGAGGCTGGCCAGATTGTAGTCTCGCGGGCCGCGCGTCAGGCGGAATTTCCAGCACGTTTCCAGTTGATTGCCGCCATGAACCTGTGTCCATGTGTTATGACCTGGGCGATGCTTCCGGCCGCTACCGCGCGCATCTTCGGGCTTTTGTTGGATCGCATCGGCCTGTACGTGGAAGTGCCGCGCCCGCCACGCGAAGTATTGCGGCCCGACAGCTCGGCCGATGGCGAGTTCAGCCACGCGATCGCCGCACGCGTGGCCGCGGCACATCTTCGACAGTTGGCGCGCAGCGGCAAATGCAATGCCCGACTCACCACCCGCGAGGTCAATCACCACCGCATTCCCGAGACCGCCGGCCGGCAATTACTGGAGCGCGCCATGGAGCGCCTAGGATTGTCGGCGCGCGGTTACCACCGGGTACTCAAGGTGGCGGGCCGCATAGCCGACCTGACAGACAGCGACACCATTCTGAATGCACACATAGCCGAAGCCATTGTTTATCGGGTTCTGGACCGGAAGACGGCCGCTGCCTGATGTCATCATGAAAAAATTCAAACGTGCATAAAAAAGCCACCTCACGGGCAAGCCGTTAATACTATTTGTTGAAGCCGTGAGAAAATGCCGCTAAATGCCCTAGCCGTTCCGCTAAAGTGTTGACACTAAGGTCCCAGAGACCGCTGTCTGCGGGGCCTTTCAGCCTCGGTCAGCGATCTTTGTCACGCTCAGTTGATGTTGAGTAACTGAATTAGGGTAGGCGTGCTGATTTACGCGTCTTTCCGGCAGAAATCGTCCCGATGACTGGTCCATTCAATGATGGTATTATTTAGCCTCAAATGTGACTGACCCAGTCACGTGCATGAGCACAGAACGGGTGAAAACATGGCCCTATGGGGATCCTTACGATCCCCGAGAGGGATAGATAGGCGCTCCGAGGCCAGCTTTTTCACTGGCCCCACATTGAGTGGGAATATAAGGAGCGCCAAAATGGAAAAATGGAAGTGGATGAGGTTTCACAAGGCACAGAAGGAAACCGTAGCGAGGTCCGGCGAGAACATCGGCACGATGTTGATTGGCGGTCTTCTGCTGCAATGGTTTCTTGGAACCGGGCATGTGGATACCAATTCCATAATCTTAGCAGTGTTAGCGGCCGTAGGTTTTTACGGCATCGCTATCTGGTTGCGGAGGGATAACACATGACATACGGAACATTCGCTTTGGTTTTGCTCGGCATCTATGCCGTCATAGCTATTGTTGTGGACCGCTTATCACGTGATCCATCCCAAAGCCACAAGGAAAAACACCAGCACTAACCTGTTGGTGAAGTACATAGCGCCCGGTAACCGAAAGGTTGCCGGGCGTTTTCTTTTCCCGGTGGGGCTCTTTCGAAAATAAATGTCTACCCTTCAACCCAACGTAAACTGCCGACTTACAGAATAGATGATACGGGCGTTCGTAGCCCAAAATCCCACACTACATTCCGAATACCCTTCCCACCCCTGATGACAGCCCCACACGCCCGTTGTACGGAAGATTTTGCCGGCAAACCCACGACTCAAAAACCACGAATTCAGCCGAGTCCAGGCCGCTTAACGTGAGATTACAACAAATACTATTAACGGCTTGCCTCACGGGCGGATTTTTTATAAATAAAGAAGCTGAAATTATTTATGTACTAGACTCGCGCCTCCGCTTTGGCTGATCATGTACTCCAGCGCTTTGATGACTTGGGCGTCAGTGAGCGCGGGATTGCCGCCATGTGCAGGCATCTGCTTGTAACCATGCAATGCGTGGCTTTCCAGTATCTTTAGTCCCTCAGCCAGGCGTGGTTTCCACGCCGCCTGGTCGCCGATCTTGGGAGCGCCCAGTACGCCGCTTTGATGACAGGCAGAGCAGGTGCCTTCCCATATCTGCTTGCCGGTCAGCACCGCTGCATTGGCGCTACCGCCAGCAGGCGCCGGCGCGGGAGCAACCGTCTGGGCACTGGTATTGCCTGCGATCTGCACGTCACCGATGGGCGCCAGCCGCTGGTCGATGAGTTTTTCCTGGACCGCACCGCCGCGGTTGTAGGAGCCCGGGTCGTTATCGGCGATGGCTGTGGCGATCCAGTAAACCGCGATGGTGAAGACAAACAGGATGCCGAACACCAGCAGGAAGGAATCGTAAAAATGCTGGTCGTGGCGTTTGGCGTGCTGGTGGTGGTCTTGATGCTCCACGGATATCCCCTGTGGTGAATGGCCCGGATGCAGTGAATGCTGCTACCAGAGGGCGCGCATTATATAGCCAGCGGCGGGAGCGGGGAAATCGTCCGCCGGTTGGACGCCCTGCAGGCTTCGCGGTATCCTTTCGGCCCGTTTTATACGCCCGGAGCACAGCTGGGTGAGCCGGTAAATTCAGACGAAGCACTGCTTCGTCCCGGCGAACGCTGTGCAGGGATGCACAAGTGTCGCGGTAGGCAGGATGCCGGGCAGGTGGGTACTCCAAGGATGGTTACTACCACCGATGTTAAGGTTTGATCATGCGCCCGTAGCTCAGCTGGATAGAGTACTGCCCTCCGAAGCCAGTACTCATTCGATCAACGTTGGAGAATTAGTCATAACGAACACGAGGTTACAGAGGGCACTCTTCCATGCATTTTGACTTGTGCCCAAACTGTGCCCATTCTGTGCCCACACGCGCCCGTAGCTCAGTTGGATTAGAGCGTCAGCCTCCGAAGTTGAAGGTCGCAGGTTCGAATCCTGTCGGGCGCGCCAATTCACACGGCTCGTGACACATCTTTCCCTTTTCACATGCTGGCGAGCATCAACCAGTGGTACGGATGCGAACAATATAATCCTCGTTATTCTTGCTAACCCAAGTAGCGCCTTCTCGTTGGCATCGCGGCAATATGTGCTCTACACTGGCCACGCGGTTGTGCATTTTGCGGAAAACCTTTCGCCGGCACCGCTCACGAAGATGTTGTGCCAATTGACGCCTAGACATGGCGGACAGATTTCTTAACTATCCTTTCTGACAACCATGCCAATGCTGGCCCAAACGCAAGCTTGCTGTGCCGCTCTCCCAGTTGGTACCAATAGGTGCTGCCGATGAAACCCGCGAAGCCATTGCCGACTGGCATGACTGGCTGAACCGGGGCTACGGGTTCTAACCTCCGCAGGCCTCATGGTAAGACAATCGTACGGACAGACCTGGTGGGGCGGGCAGTGGTTGAACGCCCTCACCCATATCGACTACGACAACCGCCTACCGCGGGGCCGCGCCTATGCCAACAAGGGTGCGGTCAGGACGCTGGAAATCCGCAACGGCGTCATTTCCGCCAAGGTGCAAGGATCGCGCCCCAGACCCTACGAGGTGCGTGTCCGGGTGCCGCCGATTTCCCGCGGGGATGCCAAACGCTTACTGGATGTGCTGGCATCCTCACCGGCGATCATCGCGAGGATGCTCAACCGCGAACTCGATCCTACGGTGCTGGACCAGGCCAAACAACTCGGCATTGTCGTGTTCCCGACAAAATGGGAGGACCTGGATATGCACTGCTCCTGCCCTGACTGGGCAGTGCCGTGCAAGCACCTCGCGGCGGCTATTTATCTCGTCAGCCGGGAAATCGATGGCAATCCCTTTCTGGTGTTCTCCCTGCGCGGCGTTGACCTGACCGCCGCCCTCAAGGAACGCAATATCACGATCAAACGCGAAGCCGGGGCCCCGTTACCACGGGTGAAGGATTTGCTTCTTCGGCAACCTGGTAAGGAACGAAAAGTCGCCGCCGAACCCCGCGTTAATTCCACCGAGGCACTGGACACCCTGGATTTCTCGACCCTGCCCGATCTTGCCGCCACACTGGTTCGTGTCCTGCCGGCCCAGCCGGCCTTCTATGCTCACGGCGACTTCCGCGACCTCTACGAGAAGACTCTCAAGCGCATCAGCCGCGCCGCACGGCACGAACTGGAACAGGATTCTAGCCAGGAACGCGCGCAGGCTGCGAAATTCCACCCCGGTGACAGGCCACGGATTCAGCTCGACACGCGCTATGGGCACATCGTGCCCGGAATGACGGACCTAGCGGATTGGGGTGCAGTGTTGCACGCACTGTCGCAGACATCCGCTGCCGATTTTCCGAATCTGCAACCGCAAGTGGCGATGCTCCACCATGTTCGCCTGGTGGCCCTGCACCTGCTGGTACAAGGTGCCGTATTTCCGCAGTTGTTCGCCATCGATGAAGAAACCATCAGCCTGCGCTGGTTGCCTGCCACCCTCGATGAGGCTGTCCGCAGTCTGATGTCTCGTTTGGCGGAAGGGCTTCCGGCCGGGCTTGCCGTGCTCCAACGGCGCCGGAAGCAAGAGCAGTTGACTCCACAGGTGCAGGCCGAGGTACTGTGCTCATTGGCACTCGATCACTTCACCCATCAATGGAGTGGACTTGCTCGATCCGATGGCGACAAGATCGCCAAGCTGTTCTTCGCCACGGGACGCGCCGTGTTCGACGGCCCTGGCGAAGGCTCCGTCGCCGCGGGGATTCAGGTGTGGTTGTCGCGGTTTCATCTGGCGCGACACATCCATTCCCCGGTGCTTTGGTTAGAGAAGGCGAAGGCTACGGACGACTTCGCCTTGTCGCTCACCGTCGAGAACCGTGAGGTGCCGTTGGAGAAGCCGGCGCCGCTGTCCAAAATTCTCTCTGACAAGCACTGGAAGGCAAAACGCTTCGGCGTGCTGCAAACGGTGTCCCTGCTGTCCGGATTTTTCCCGCCGCTAAACAGTTACATCAGCGCCGGCGCAAGGCAGCCGATTCGCATCACCGCAGCGGAGTTGCCGGCGCTGCTTTTCGATACCCTGCCGATCATCCGCTTGCTCGGCATCCGTGCCGTGTTGCCCAGGGCATTGGATCGCCTGCTGCGACCGCGCCTGTCGCTGCAGATGTCCGCCAAGGCCCGCGATGCCGGAGGGTTCCTGGACATCAATGACCTGTTTGCTTTCGACTGGAAGATCGCGCTAGGCGCGAACTTCCTCACCCGTACCGAGTTCGAAAAACTGGTCAAGAACGCTTCCGGCATCATCCGCTTCAAGAACGAATACATCTATCTCGATCCGCAAGAAATCGAGCGCTTGCAGACTCAACTGCAAAAGCCGCCATTACTGTCCGGTGTGGAGTTCCTGCGAATTGCCCTGGCCGAGGAATACGCCGGATCACCAGTGAGACTGGACGAGGCCACGCGGCAGATTATCCGGGAACTGACTGACATCGGTGAAGTGCCATTGCCGCGACACCTCAACGCCACCTTGCGGCCTTATCAGCAGCGGGGCTACGCGTGGCTTTACCGAAATTTCCGCGCCGGCTTTGGCAGCGTTATCGCCGACGACATGGGCCTGGGCAAGACCGTGCAGGTGATTGCCACGCTGCTGAAACTCAAGGAAGAGGGGGCGCTCTCCGATGCAGGCGCACTGGTGGTGGTACCGACCGGTCTGCTCGCCAACTGGCAAAAGGAGATCTCTCGCTTCGCACCAACCCTGACGGCGGCGATTTACCATGGAGTCCAGCGGGAACTGGAACAAGCGCGTCCGGACGTGCTGCTGACCACCTATGGCGTGGTGCGCACCGACCAGGCTACATTGAAGAAGATGCCCTGGCGTATTGTGATTGCCGACGAGGCACAGAACATCAAGAACCCGGCGGCGGCGCAGACGAAAGCGCTCAAGGCCATGCCTGCCCAAACCTTCATCGCCATGACCGGGACCCCGGTGGAAAACCGCCTCTCCGAATACTGGAGCATCATGGATTACGCCAACCGGGGATACTTGGGCAACCTTAGCCATTTCGTCCGGGAGTTCGGCATTCCGATCCAGAGCCACCACGACCAGCATGCTGTGCAGCGCTTCCGCAAGGTGACCGCGCCGTTCCTGCTGCGCCGACTCAAGTCCGACAAAAGCATCATCCGCGACCTGCCGGACAAGATCGAGCAGGATCAATTCTGTGAGCTGTCGAAGGAACAGATCGCACTATACGAATCGGTAGTGCGCGAAAGCCTCCGGGTAATCAACGGCGAGTCCGACACCTTCAAGCGCCAGGGATTGGTGCTGCAGATGATTCTGGCACTAAAGCAGATATGCAACCATCCGGCCCAGTACCTGAAGAAAGGCAAGGACGACGCGATGCTGTCGGGCAAGGCCGCGCTCTTCCTCGATCTGCTCGACGCCATCCACGCCAGTCACGAGAAGGTTCTGATATTTACCCAGTTCCGCGAAATGGGCAATCTGTTGTCGCGTTGGGTGAAAGAGCGCTTTGACCGGGAACCGCTTTTCCTCCACGGCGGGGTCTCGCGTAAGAAACGAGATGAGATGGTCGAGCGGTTTCAGAACGACCGTACCGAGCGGGTGTTCCTACTGTCGTTGAAAGCCGGAGGCACAGGCCTCAACCTGACGGCTGCCACCAACGTGATCCACTACGATTTGTGGTGGAACCCGGCCGTCGAGACCCAAGCCACCGATCGAGCGTACCGCATCGGGCAGCAGAAGAACGTGCAGGTGCATCGCTTTATCACCCGCGCCACGTTCGAGGAACGCATCAACGACATGATCCGTTCCAAGCGCAAACTTGCCGACCTCACTGTCGGCGTCGGAGAGAACTGGATTGGCAACCTGGGCAATGCGGAATTGCGCCAGCTGTTCAGTCTCGGGTAACGTTCATAGTCGCGGACCGGCAGAGTCGAGATGGGGTGCGGTGTTTTAGACGTGACCAATCTGTTGCCTCCCTTTCATCTGATGGTGCCCAACATTCCATGCACACACTCTCGCGCGTTCCACTCTATCCGAGCAATCGCGCAAGAACGTCGCCCTGCTCCGAAAACTTGCGTGCGTTATGTTTTGCCAGCGCACCGATATTGCGGAGCTTCCAACGAATCCCGGGAAGATTACGGATATGATCAGGCCCGATCAGATTCCAGTCAGGTACATTTCGAACCAAAGACAGCAGAAACTTCCGCTCATTTTGTTCCATGCCACCTTGTAGTTCGGTAACCATTCGCTCGCGAGCGTCAAGCAATTGACTCAGTAGGATGGGCTCCGTGGTCATGTCTTTGAACCCGCTTTCGTAGTCCTGGCGAATGTCGCGCAGCGTCGGGTACAGCACCTCGTGCACGGGACGATTGTGGCAGGCAAGATAAATCACGAAAGCGCGCCGTATGCCTGGAGTGATGCCCTCGTGGGCAAAGAGCTGCATCACGTCGAATAAGTCCCGAGGGTGCTGACGGTCCATGGCTGCCACGAGTTTGCCACCATAGGCATCCTCCAGCGATACGACGGGAATCTCTAGGTCACTCAGCAGGATGTCGCGAGCTTTGACCGAGAGTGATGCCTGTCTGGTCCCAAATATCGTGCCCCGCATCACGTAATTGACTTCTACTTTGACCACGAGTTTGCCGCGTCGCACCAGGAGTTTGGTTTCGCCCGCCTCGGCCACTGAAGTTGCGCGGGTTTCGAATCCATGGCTCTCAAGTCTTTTCATGGATTTGTGAAGGGCTGTGTTTATGCGCTTTAACGCTTGGCGCCGGGGTAAATGAGGGTCGGCAAAGATCAGATCAAGGTCGACCGATAAGCGCGGCATGTCGCGATAGAACAAGTTAATGGCCGTACCGCCTTTGAGCGCCAGTTGGTCGTCAGTAAACACCAAGGGCGCAACCTGAATAAGGAGGCGTGCGGTGTCCAGATAATCGGGATTCATGGTTTAAGCACGAGTAAACCGTCTCGCGAACGGGAGACCCAGGGTTGGCGACTACCGGTTGGCAAGCCGGCAGCCTTGAGGCCTTTTAGCCAGGGTAACGAGAGGTCGCGTCCAAGTTTCAAGCAAAGTCGCACGGTCTTGACACTCGTACAATGCTTTAGGAGTAGTCCCAGCACATCGGCACGCAATGTGTAAGTCGTTTCCGCGAGTTCACGAGCTTCAAGTAAAGGTTGTCGAACGCCAACCTCGCTGAGTAATTCCAGGAATGCGCGCTCGGGCGAGGACACACTCGGTGCATCGTCCTGTTTCTTAAAGGGCAGGATATGTAATGGCGTGCCGGGATCTTCCTTGAAGAGGCGTTTACGGTGGTATTCAGATGGAAAGCGCTCTAAAAACCATGTTGGTAACCGTGCTGAGACCCAGCCGTAAAGATGCAATGTTTCCTTCTGCAGTAAATACTGGCGCGTGCCATACCAGTCCAATGCAGTCTTGCCTCCTACATGTAATCCCCGAACCTGTCGTTCTAGCAGTTGCAGAGAAGGGTGCAGGGAGAGGGTCTCATTCGGGCGACAATAAACCCCTCGTGCCAAGCGCGTAAGCCAGCCTGCGCGAACGTAATACACCGCAAGATCTGGTGATATTCCGGTAGCAGCCAAATCTTTGGATGTGAACGGCACCCCCGTTTTCAGGTGCGTAAATAGGTATTTGAGATTACTCATACTTGTCGTAGCATTATTACGATAATCTTATTAATATGCTAATTATTATATTTATATTAGTTCTATGAATCGTGACAATACTACGATAAATAATACTAAGATAGCTACAGTTTTAGCGAAAAAGAACGACGTCAGCAACCAAACTACTATCTTTTTGTGTGCCCGAAAGGAATGAAATTGTTTGAGATTTTGCTAGGGATTAATGCGGTTTAAGTGCCAATACTCGCGCACCAGTAGCGACCTAAGTCGTTGTATTCGTTGTATATATAGACCTTCTAACGTACTGTAGACCCTATGGCATTCAATGGCCTCCGAAGGCAGGGGTCGTGGGTTCGAATCCCGCCGGGCGCGCCAAACATGGATGAAGCTGACAGCCCGCCGCTAAAGTCCTGCGTCAGAAAGTAAATCGCCCTTATTCTGCTATCGACCCGCAAAAAAAAGATGGCAGTTCGATGCGGGTTCCCACCCCGGAATACGGGGTTGGGAAAAGCACCGTGTCCTCCTAGACTTTGGGTTATTAAAAGGCATTTACCAAATTAGTTTTCTGACATGATGCGCAGCGATTTTCCGTAGGGCCGGTTATATGGAAAATGATGCTATCCAGCCCCCCAAATTTACCTTGAATGGTAGGTTTAAACCGGCATTCAAACCCACAACATCTGCAACAATCGGGTTCGACAATACCGCCGTGCCGAAACGCAGCCTGGGGGGCGCTGGGCACATGCCTGTATCCGCCCGGCTGCATTCAACATTGAGTTCACTCGCCGGGATGATATTCCCGTTCGATGTGGTCTTTGAGTTGCTTCTTGTAGTAGTACACCGGCCGCAGGTCGCCCATGGCATATTGCGCAGCTTCGTCATCGAAGTGCGGGGATTTGGGGTTGCCACTCTCGCCGCCGGCGGTGATGGCCCAGGCGCGCACTTTGGAGCCGAATTCCACCACCGCGATGAAGCTGTTGCCGCTACTGCCGTACCACTTCTTGGTGTTCGGATAGGGACGCGCGCCGAATGAAGCCAGCGAACCCCACAGCGACGAAGTGAACGGCACCGGAATGCTGGGCTTGGAATCGTCGAAGTGCGGGCTGATGTCGTCGTTGATGCGCTGGAAACGGTTGATGTGTCCCCACGGGGTTTGCCAGCTGCCGAAATCCGCGCTCAGTTTGTCGGAGGCCGCGGCCAGTCCCTGCATCAGCTGCTCACGCGTCGCATGTTCTACCACGTAATCCTCTGGCGAGATACCTTCTTTGCGCGCGGTGTCGCGGAACTCCGCATACAGGTCGGTCCCCCAGAATACCGCCAGCGAGGTGGCGATGGAATTCACGCCCCAGCGGTAGTTCCAGGCGCGCAGCAGCGTGATCTGTTTCGCCAGCATGGCCTTGAGCGGATCACCGGCGGGGGTTTCGTCATAGGCCTTGAGCAGCACCGGGATCATGCGGGCAAACGCCGGCAGGTAACTGTCGAAGGCGGCAGCCGTCAGTGAGGCCATGGTCCAGTTCTTGTGTCCGGTGAGTACCCGCAGCGCGTGATAACCACGTGGGGTTTCTTCTGTGCCGCGCTCCACGTATCTGGGGAAATCCTCGCGTTTCGGACTGTCGGGTCCGGCCGCCGACCACGGCCAGTTGTTGGAGTTGTACAGCCAACCGTTGGGCGGGTTCAGCAGGTGCGGGGTTTGGGCCAGCGTCAGCAGGCCATGGAAGGCAGTCGCCGGATTGCTGCCGTCCACCGGCTTGTTCCAGTTGAACGCGTCGCTGCGCCGCGGAATCCAGTCGGAATGCCAGTAGGCGATGTTGCCTTCGGCGTCCGCGAAGATGGTGTTGTTGGACGAGTTGGTGTGCAGCCGCATGGTCTTTTTGAACTGCGCGTAGTCCTTGGCCTTGGTGCGGTTGAAATCCTGGATCAGCGCTTGGATATGCTGCTGCATCAAATTCACACTTTCCCACTGGTCGCCGATCCTGGCGATGATGGGGCCATGCTGGGTGTAGTAGGCGGTGAACACCTTGTCCGCCATGCCGTTCGGCGTTTTATAGCGCACCACGATCCGCCGTGTACGCATGGGTAACCATTTCTTGCCGTAGAGATAGTCGTAGTGGCCGTTTTTGTTCCTCACCGTCTCCAGGAACCATGAGATGTTGCGCACACCGCTGGAGGTGTGCATCCAGCCGGCGGTGGCGTTGAATCCCTGGTAGACGAAAAACTGGCCCCAGGTGACAGCGCCGTAGGCGTCTAGTCCCTGATCGCTGGCCATCTGCAACTCGGAGCGGAAATAGAACGAAGTGTGCGGATTGATCCACAGCAGCGCGTGGTGGTCCAGGCTGATGGATGGAGAAATGGCGATGCCGTTGGAGCCGGTGGGCTCCGGCGGCGGCAGTTCGGTGTCGGCGATTTCCTTGGCGGGTAGCGGCACGCCGCCATAGAAGTTGGCCAGCCGCGGGATGTTCACGCCCTGCTCGATGTCACCGCCGATGCTGCCCTCGGAAAATCCCAGCGCCATCCACGGTTCGAAGTGGGTGATGACATCGGGCTTCACCCCGGGATGTGTATATAGGTAATAGTTGAGGCCATCGGCGAAGGCCTGCATGAGTTTCCTGAGCCAGGCGGGGCTTTCGGCGTACTCGGCCTTGAGTTGCGCGGGATCGATGAACAGCTTGCGGCGCAGATCGCGGTAGATCCCCGAGGGACCTTCGGCTTGCGAGCGCCAGCCGAGCGTGTCCATGTAGTTGGTCTCCACCCGGTGGAAATCGTCCTCGGCCTGGGCGTACTCCATGCCGAACACCGCGTCGGCATCGGTTAGGCCGTAGACATGGGCGATGCCCCAGTCATCCCGATAGATGGTGACGTCCTGCGCCTCCCGCTGCCAGCGTGCGATTTGCTGCGGGCCGGATTGGGCCCGGGCCTGCTGGAGCGCACAGGCCGAGGTCCCGAAGGTAATAAGGATACTTAAGACCAAGATGCGTCTTGTCATGAGCAGTTCCCCTTGAATGACGGATGGATTACAGATTCAGGACGCCGCGGACTCTTTCCGGAGGCTTGCGCACTGAGATGAGGAACCCGGCGATTAGCATTATAGACGTGCGCCAGGCGGCAGCCTGAAGCTTGGTCCGACACGCAACCGTCATACGCATTTCATCGCAACGTCATATGCCGATGTTATCTTCGAAGCCGGTATTCGCGGCTACAGGCTTGCCCGATGAATTATCTGCACAACCGTCCATTCGCTGCCTCCATGGGCGCAGGCGCGTCGAGCTTCTGCTTCGATGAAGCGTTATTCAGAGAACTGCTCACCTGCCTGCAGGCGCATCCGTTGTCGGGGGTGGAACCGGTCGGGTTCGTCTGCATCAACGGCGGGTGCACTGCGGTGTACGAAGATGATGTGCGAGAGTGGTTTATCGCCCGCTATACCCACGATATGCAACAGATGCAGGAGATCGAGCAGGAGATACTTGCAGAGTTCGGTGCCCAGCTTATGGAACAGCGCCTGAATGATTCACAAAAATATCATGCAGCTGTCACACAGGCTGTCTAGACTGGAGTTGAAACCCAAGTCGCGTTGACTAGACGAGTACTCCATTCCCCCGCTTCCGCCCCCACCTATCCCGCGCAATGCGGGTTTTTTTATGTGAAGCTTCACGTTTTTTGTAAATCTATAGAGGCAAGACAAATATTTGCGTAAATATAATCTGTAGCCGTTACATCAGGCTTTATTCGCGATTAAGATTTTATCGAAACGCGCGTAACTGATATCAGAATACGTTAATGTGATTCCATGATGACAGGCACATGCTGCGGGCGTGTGTTGTGTGATTGCATGCGTGACAGTCCTCCACAGTTGGAGCAGCGGAATATTATGCGCGCCATGTGCGAGGCGGATACATTCTCCAACAAAATGGATTTGCAGGATGGGCAGTTATACGTGTGTTCACCTTTGCCGCTGATACCCGGGACACCAGACATCTCGAATATGGTGGTGGTTCGCGGATCGGGCAGATCCACACGTTCCAATGGCTGAATATTCATATATTGTTATCTCCTGATTCAGTGACAGGGTGCTTGCATATTTTCTATTTGCAATAGAAAGCATACTCTCGCTAGACGCCTAAGGCATGACTGGAAATACAGACACGCGACTTTTAATCTGATTGCAACATTAATGTCATATTCAAGTTCACATAATGACCAGTTATAGTGGTTCCAAATGAAAACACAGTCCGTGAAGTCTAACTCTCATCCACTGGTCGCGGCGGTAGATCTAGGTTCTAACAGCTTCCATCTGATGGTCGCGGAAATGCAGGGTAGCGAGATACGCGTCATTGACCGGCTGCGGGAGATGCTGCGTTTCGGTTCCGGTCTCGATGCCCAGGGCTGCATCACCGCGCTGGCCTCGCGCCGAGCACTGGCTTGCCTGCGGCGCTTCGGCCAGCGGCTGCAAACCTTGAAGGCCGGGCAGGTACGTGCGGTCGGCACCAATACGCTGCGCAAAGCCCGCAACGCCAAAGAATTTCTACGGCGTGCGGAAGTTGCCCTCGGTCATCCCATCGAGATTATCTCCGGCGTGGAAGAAGCGCGCCTCATTTACCAGGGTGTCACCAGTGTGCTGCCCACGGGCGAAGAGCGCCGCTTGGTGGTGGACATCGGTGGCGGCAGCACCGAACTCATCATCGGTCGCGGTAGCCAGCCGCGCGTGATGGAGAGCCTGTTCATGGGCTGCGTCAGCATGACTGACGCCTATTTCCCCAAACCGTTAGTCACGCGGCGTAGCTTTCACGAAGCGCTGCTGCATGCGCGCCAGCAACTGGAACCGGTGCAGGCGGAGTTACGACGTCAGGGCTGGCAACGCGCCATCGGTTCATCCGGCACTATCCACGGGATCGAAAATGTGTGCCGCACGTTGGGCTGGCAGCGTGAGGGTATCTCACTGGAATGCCTGTATTACCTGGCGGAGCGCTTGATCGATCTACGGCGGCTTGACCATTCCAGTGTTCCAGGCCTGACGGAGGAACGCATCCCGATCTTCGCCGGTGGCTTGGCGGTGCTGACAGCGGTGTTTGAAGCGTTGGATTTGCAGCACATGGAAGTCTCGAGCCGCGCGCTGCGCGAAGGCGTGTTGCAGGATATGGCCGGCCGGCTCAAGGGTCAGGATGCACGCATGGAAGCGGTCGAACATCTGGCGATGCGCTATACGGTGGACATCCGCCAGGTGAAGCGCGTCGCGACCACCGCCATGCAGATCTTCAACGCCGTAGCCAAAGCATGGCGACTCGATGATGACTGTCGGCGGCTATTGAGCTGGGCCGCGTGGCTGCACGAATGCGGTCTAGCCGTGGCCCACAGTGGTTACCACAAACACGGTGCCTATATCGTCGCGCACACCGATATGGCCGGGTTTTCCCGCCAGGAACAGAACCTGCTGGCGGCATTGGTGCGCCTGCACCGTCGCAAGTTTGCCGTGAGTGTGCTCGAGGTACTGGATGACAAGTGGCAGCGAAACCTGCGGCGCCTGGCCGTGATCCTGCGCTTGGCGGTATTGCTGCACCGCGGACGCGATGACCGCAACGTGCCGAAACTGAAAGCGCGTGCGCGTGGTTCATTCCTGCAAGTGAAGATTTCCCATGGCTGGATCGAGAAGTTTCCGCTCACGCATGCCGACCTCATCGAGGAGAAGCAGCTGATCCGCAGCAGCGGCATGCGCCTGTCGGTGACTTGAACTAGGGAATACCGCGTTCGCTGTACTGTTCGAGCAGCGCCAGTTGCGCCTGGTGGGCACCCTTCTTGCGCGGCTTGAGACGCCGGTAACGGCCGTCAGGCTGCAGCACCCAGGCGCGGGTGTTGTCCTTCAGGTATTTTTTCAGATCCTTGATGATGCGGTCCCGGTGTTTCTTCTGCGAAACCGGGAAACACACTTCCACACGCCGGAAAAAATTGCGTTCCATCCAGTCGGCACTCGAGCAATATACGTCTTTCTTGCCGTTGTTGAGGAAGTAGAATACGCGGCTGTGCTCCAGGAAGCGCCCCACGATGGAGCGCACATGGATATTCTTGGAGATTCCCGGGATTCCAGGCCGCAGGCAGCAGATACCACGCACGATCAGGTCGATATGCACGCCGGCCATGGCGGCCTTGTACAACGCCTGGATGATGCCCGGCTCGGTCAGTGAATTGATCTTTATGATGATGTGCGCGCGTTTGCCGGCCTGTGCATGCTTGGCTTCGTTATCGATGCATTCCAGCATGCTGCTGTAGAGCGTGAACGGCGACTGCTTGAGCTTGTGCAGCTTCATGACTTTGCCGAGACTGGTGAGCTGCAGGAAGATGCGGTTCACATCCTCGCCAATCTCCGGATTGCTAGTCATGAGGCTGTAATCGGTATACGCGGTCGAGGTACGCATGTGGTAATTGCCGGTCCCTAGGTGCACGTACCGCCGCAGACCGCGGCCCTCGCGGCGCACCACCAGAATCATCTTGGCGTGGGTCTTGTAGCCGACGATGCCGTAAACCACATGCGCGCCGGCTTCCTGCAACTTGTTGGCGAGCGCGATGTTATCGGCTTCGTCGAAACGCGCGCGCAGCTCGATCACCACGCTCACTTCCTTGCCGGCCTGGGCCGCTGACACCAGGGCATCCACCACGTTGGAATCCGGTCCGGTGCGGTACAGTGTCTGTTTGATGGCCAGAACTTTGGAATCGCTGGCCGCCTGGCGCACGAAATCCAATACCGGTATGAAAGAATCGTAGGGATGGTTGAGCAGCACGTCAGTGTTGCGCAGGGTTTCGAACAAGTCGGTGCTCTTGGCGACGGACTTCGGGACGTGCGGTACAAACGCAGGAAATTTCAGTTCCGATCGATTGTTCACAAAGCCATACACTTGTTCCAGCCGGTTCAGGTTCACCGGTCCATGCACCGCGTACACATCGTCGTTGCCTAGTTCGAATTGTTTCTGCAGGAACATTACGGTATCGTTCGGGCAGTCGTCGGATACCTCTAGGCGCACCGCATCGCCATAGCGGCGCGAGGTCAGTCCGCCTTGCACCGCCCGCAGGATGTCCACCACTTCTTCCTCGTCCACATACAGATCGCTGTTGCGCGTGACCCGGAACTGATAACAGCCCTGAACCTTCATGCCAGGGAACAGCTCATCCACATAAGCATGGATCACCGACGACAACAGCACGAACTCATTGTTGCGCGCATCGCTGGCCGGCACCTGGATCACCCGCGGCAGGGACCGCGGCGCCTGTACGATGGCCATGCCGCTGTGACGGCCGAAGGCATCCTTGCCCTGCAGCGGCACGATGAAGTTCAGGCTCTTGTTGAGGATGCGCGGGAACGGATGCGCCGGATCCAGCCCCAGAGGACTCAGAATCGCCAGCAGTTCGTCGTTGAAATAACGCCGTAACCAGGCTTCCTGGGCGCTGCTCCAGCGGTCACGGCGCACGATGTAGATTCGTTCATTGGCCAGCGATGGCAACAGCAGGTCATTGAGTACCTGGTACTGTTCGGTAATGAGATTGGTGGCTTGCTCGCGGATCGCGTGCAGGGTTTCACTCACCGCCATGTCGTCGGGCGACAGCGGCGCGGCCGCCAGTTCCAGACGCTGCTGCAGTCCGGCCACGCGGATCTCGAAAAATTCATCCAGGTTCAGGCTCGAGATACACAGAAAGCGCAGGCGTTCCAGCAACGGAATAGAGATGTCCTTGGCCAGATCCAGTACCCGGTGGTCGAACGCCAGCACGCTCAACTCACGGTTGATATAGAGTTCCGGCCGTTTGAGATCAGTGGTATTCATGGGTGCGCAGATTAAGACAGATTTGTTTCAGAGCCATGACACTATAGGTCGTTTAAGCATGGGCATCCATCATCGCGCCGCCATCACTCATGTTTGCTGGCCTATCGCGCTACAATCCGCAGCCGATCATCGTTGTTTCCGCGCCGCTTTCCTGAGGTGAAAATATGAAATCCAAGTTACGTTTTCTGAACGTCGTAATCATGCTGACCATGCCATTGGTCGTGGCTAACGCCGCCGACAGTGCGCAGTTCGATCTGCTCAAAGACATGTCGGCGTCGGATTACCGGGCGACCGGACTGGACAAGCTATCGGATGCCCAGGTCAAGGCACTCAGCACCTGGTTCGCCAATTACGAAAGCCAGCACGCGAAAGAATGTGCGCCGTCAGCTGGCATGGCGTCAGCATCGGCTCCAGTAGCAGCGGCATCCAAACCTGCAACCCTAGCATCCGCGCACCAACGGGTATCCGATGACGATGTCACCACCAGCCGCATCAGCGGGAAGTTTAGCGGCTGGTATGGCGGGACGTTGTTCAAGCTCGAGAATGGCCAGACCTGGGAACAGACCGATGACAGTGTCATGACCATCGCTGCCATGCAGAATCCAGAAGTCACCATCTCCAAGGGTGCCTTCAATGTCTATTATCTGGAGGTCAAGGGTCTGGTGAATTCGGTGCCGGTGCGCAAAGTGCAGCCCGGCGATTCGAATTAGAGTAAGTACGTCTAACAAAATCGAAGAGCTTGTCACCGCCTTCCTCTCGCCCCCCCTTTCCCCTGGTGGGAAAGGGTTGGGGTGAGGGGATACTGACGCATTTTGTTAGACGCTCTAAGGTTGTTATTGCTTTAAGTTTTGATTAAGCGGCTGCCATTTCGTAATGTAAAGAATCGAGAAGTGGCTGGTGCCGTCAGGCGCGGCCGGGCTGATCATTACTTCCTGGAAATCACCGCCGTATCTATTGCGGATGGCATCCATATAGTCGTTCACCAAGCCAGCGCTCGCAGTTTTTCCCGATATATTTGTTTTATTTCCATCTCCGCTGCGGCTGATATCGATCACATCGATGCCGGCGGGCGCCATGCGCATGAATTGCTGGGCGAGATCCTCCGCGGGCATTTTTCCAGCTAGCAGTTGTTTGGCGCTGAGCGGATAGATGGCGGTGGCGCGGCCTACGAAGAAACCCGCGAGTAATGCGATGACCATGATCGCGGCCATGGAAGCGCGCCACAATATGGCGCGGTGCAGGCTGGGTTCATCACCGTTGCCGAACAGGGTTTCCGGTGCGGTCTCCAGCGCCTGCGCCAGGCGAGCGAGCACTTCGTCCGAGGGCTGGGAACGGCCGTTTTCCAGTTTCGAAAGATAGGATTGTTCGATATCGGCTTTCTCGGCCAATGCCGGTTGCGTCAGCCCGCGCGCCAGGCGCAGGGTGCGCAGATTGTCGTGGAATGCCATGGATCTCACCTCGTAGTCTGTCATGCGACGGCGATAAAGTTTGGTTGATAAACCCAGGAATAGGAAGGCAGACAAATCGGGAATATCACTGGAATATCGAGGAATTTTCAGAGTTTGTCGTGACTATCACGGGTTGTACCCGTCACGCGCGGTGTTCAGCGACCCAGCAAAAAGAACACCGCGATGAACTGCAGCACGCTGCCACCCAGGCAGAACAGGTGCCAGATGGCGTGGTTGAAGCGCAGCTTGTCCATGGCATAGAACACCGCGCCGATGGTGTAAGAGATGCCGCCGGCAAAAATCAGTACCAATGAGGGCGTCGGCAGTTGACGCACCATCGGCACGATGGCCACCAGCCCGATCCAGCCCATCAAAACATAAGCCACGGTCGAGATCAGATCGAAGCGATGGCCGAAACCCAGTTTCGCAAAGATGCCGACCACCGCCAGTCCCCAGAGCACGCCGAACAGACTCCAGCCCCAGGCGCCTTGCAGCCCCACCAATACGAAGGGCGTGTAGGTGCCGGCGATTAACAGATAGATGGAGAGGTGATCGAGACGGCGCAAATAATGCTTGAGCCGGCCGGGCTGCACGTAGTGATAGAGCGTGGAACTCATGTAGGTGAAGATCAGGGCCGCGCCGAAAATGCTGAAGGTCACGATCTGGCGCCCGGTGCCCAGCAGCGCCGCCAGGGTGATGAGCACCGGCACGCCACCCACAGCCAGCAGGAACCCCAGGAAATGGGTGAGGGTATTCAGCCCTTCGTTCGAATTGAATTCATTGGGATTGGAAGTGGTCTTGTTCATGCGTTTCCAGTCAGTGTGAATACTGCCCATGTTCTTTAGTGCGTCAGGCGCTTCTATCGGGAAATAACTCCGGCATCCACCATGACGCGAACTTCGCGGGGAACGCGAGGCGTAATGGGGTGCGTATACTTTCTGATGTGAGCACACCGACCTCGAACCAGGCTGAGACAATGCGCCGGGCATGACGCGCTTCGGTGCCGACGATTGAGGCAACGTTGCCGCGCGGCAGTTCACCGCGGTAGAGAATCGCTTCCAGGGTGGCGCTCGATTTTGGCGGAAGATGATTCAGATGTATTTCTTCTTCAGCCCACAGCAGGATGCGCACACGCAGTTGATCCGGCTGGACCAGGTGTTCCATGAAGGCGACTTGGTCGATTCCCGGCGCCCGTCTTCACGGCAGTAGGATGGTGGAACCGGTGGTCTTTCGGGATTCGAGATCGCGATGCGCCTGAGCGGCATCCTGCAGCGCATAGGTCTGGTTGATTGCGATCTTGACCGTGCCGTTCTTCACCACTCTGAACAGCGCCCGCGCACTCCGCACCAGGTCTTCGCGTTTGGCGATGTAGGCCGGCAGGCTCGGGCGGGTGAGGAACAGGGATCCCTTCTGCGTCAGTAACGCCGGCCCGAATGGCGGCACCACGCCCGAGGCGTTGCCATAGGTCACCATGAGACCAAGCGGCGCGAGGCAATCGAGGGAATCCATGAAGGTGTCCTTGCCGATGCTGTCATAGACAACCGGCACGCCGACACCTTTGGTGAGCTGCTTCACGCGTTCCGGGATATTGTCGCGCGCGCTGACGAGCACCT
>Ga0307372_10000135_pt1 | contig 119566 bp, 126 predicted proteins | sample OX1MG_FD_202533 | JGI IMG/M metagenome (GOLD analysis project Ga0307372, IMG submission 202533) | Soil microbial communities from Risofladan, Vaasa, Finland - OX-1 | ecosystem: Environmental > Terrestrial > Soil > Coastal area > Acid sulfate soil | place: Finland: Risofladan, Vaasa... | reverse complement strand
CCGCCGCAGCCACGAACCACAGCAAACACCGCTGTCACCGGCAAATCACGCACCCCGCCCGGCGTGTCGCAGCCGTTGGCCGCGCGAGCCTCCGCGGCCACCGTCACAGCACTTCCGAATACTTACGAAGTCACAGTACCGTCGCTATGGCAACCTCGTTTACGGCATAGACACCTTCCGGGGGCTCTTCAACGACCGCCAGCTCTACGTCCTCGGTTCCCTCTGCGAGGCGGTCCGGGCCGCTCATGCTCAGATGCTGGACGAAGGGATGCAGCCTGACCGGGCCGTCGCAGTTGCTACATATCTCGGGCTCTGCGTTGACCGCATAGCTGACTACGATTCCTCCTTTGCAAGTTGGGCGACGTCAGGAGAGTTTCAGCGGAGCACGTTCCCCCGTCAGGCAATTGCAATGGTGTGGGACTATGTAGAGATCGACCCGTTCCAGGACGTTTCCGGAAGTTGGAAGGGTGCTGTTCGCTGGATCGAACTCGCGATTCGGCGATGCTCAGCATCGAGTGATGTTCCGGCGACCGTGAGCCGCGGTGACGCCCAGAGCCTGGGGTTCCCGGACAATACCTTCGACGCCGTGATCGTCGATCCCCCTTACTACGACGCGATTCAGTACGGGGATCTATCGGACTTCTTCTACGTCTGGCTGAAACGGAGTATCGGACATCTCCACCCAGGCGTTTTCGGCACTCCACTGACGCCGAAACAGCAGGAGGTTATCGAGAGCCGCGCTGACCGGAAATCACCGGAGTACATCTCGCACGATGAGTTCGAGCGTCGGCTCCAGCGCGCGCTCGGCGAGATGGCTCGCGTTGTGAAAAACGACGGGATGGTGGCGATCGTCTTCGCCCATACTGACGTTGAGGCATGGGAGCGGCTCCTTCGGGCACTACGATCAGCGAATCTGGTGGTTACGACATCGTGGCCGATGCGATCCGAGCGCGAAGCCCGGAGCACAGCTCATATCAGCGCGGTCCTCAGCTCGTCCGTGGTGCTCGTGTGCCGTCCCCACCGTGCTGAGCAGCAGGGGTTCTACGATGATGTGGTCCGTGCGCTGGAGGATCGCATCGCTGAGCGCCTGGATGCCTTCGAGGAGATGGGCCTCGTGGGGGCGGATTACTTCGTGTCCGCGATCGGGCCAGCGTTCGAAGTATTCGCCCAGTACTCCAGGATTGTGAAGCTCTCCGGCGAAGAGATCAATGTGCCGGAGCTGATGGTCCTTGCCCGTCAGGCGGTCGCCCGTCATGCCATGCGGCGTCTGCTGGGGCCCGAGTCGCTAGCTGTGCTTGACCCTGAGTCACTGTTCTACCTGACCTGGCGGTGGGCTTACCTCACCGCTTCGATTCCGGCCGATGAGGCGTACAAGCTAGAGAAAGCGTTCGACGTCGACCTCGGCCACTTGTGCCGCCCCCGCGGCTTCGCGCGGCAGGCCGGCTCCAACTTCACCCTGCTCGGACCGCAGGACCGGAAGGGCCTCAAGCTATCGACCGCCCCGCCGCTGATCGATGTCCTGCACCTCGCCTGCCAGCTCTGGGACGCTGGCCGCCGACGCGAGCTGGAGGAGATGCTGGGTGCCACGGGCATGGGGGTTGAACCGGGATTCTGGGCCCTGGCCCGGGCTCTTGCCGAGATCCTGCCTGACGACAACCGGGAGCGCACCATGCTGCTCGGATTGACGGGGAACCGGGACGCCTTGTCGCAAGCGGCCGCGCGGTCCACGACCACGTTTGAGGAACTCACGCTGTTCGATGTGGAGTCATCGTGATGGCATCCTCGATTCCGCTGCCGCATAAGGAGCCGCTGCGATGACCGACTTGAAGCCCTGGCTGGAGGTCGCCGAGCCAAGGCGCGACATCGCTGACGGTTCGTTTGATGAGTCACTGTTCGCCGCGGACCTTGGCCTGGTAGATCGTGACAGGGGCCCGGCTGACTATCTGGACCCGGTGACATTCTGCGAAAAGACTTACCTGACCGAGAACCTGCTCGCGTTCCTGCGGGAGCTGACAGCCCGCCTGTCAGGCGACATGGCAGCGGCTGGTGTATACCGGCTCCAGACCGAGTTCGGCGGGGGAAAGACCCATACGCTGCTTGCCGCCTATCACCTGTTCCGTGATCCGGCGCGAGTTGCTGGCACGGACTTCGTCAGCGAGTTGGCTGCCAAGCTAGGGCGGGCCAGCTTTCCCCAGGCGATGGTTGTCGTTCTTGAAGGCGGAGCGCTCGGGGCAGGAGAGATCGACTCACACATCCAAGACGCTCAGGTCCGGACCCTGCTAGGCCAGCTCGCCTACCGGCTCGGCGGGCCGCCCGGCTTCGCCAAGGTGGAGGAACAGGACCGGAACCTGCGTGGCTCATCGACCACCCAGATCGCCGAGCTGCTGGAAGCGAATGCTCCGTGCCTGATTCTGCTGGATGAACTGCTCCAGTACCTCACCAAGGCACTCGCGGTGCCGACCCACGACGGGAACCTGGCGGCCACCACGCTGACCTTCATCAAGGAACTCTGCACGGCCGCGGCCAGTGTTCCCCGCGTCGCGGTCGTGGCCACGCTCACCAGCTCCAACCTGGAGGACTATGCAAGCGTCGCCGGCGAGGAGATGCAGGAACGCCTATCCAAGGTGGTAGGCCGGACCGAGAACATCGTCACCCCTGTTGAAGGTGATGACATTTTCCCGATCTTGCACCGACGCCTGTTCACCACCATCGGGACAGAAGATCAGCGACGCGCCGTCGCCGATGCCTATGCCAACTGGTATGAGTCTCTCGGTGATGCGGTGCCTGCTAGTTACCGGGAGGCCAGCTACCGCGACCGCCTGGCCACCGCGTTCCCGTTTCACCCGGAACTGGTGGACATCCTCACCAACCGCTGGGGGTCGCTGTCGGGTTTCCAGCGGACCCGGGGTGCGTTGAGGACGCTTGCCCACACGGTCAAGGCTCTGTCCCAGCGGCGGAGCAAAGCCCTGCTCATCCACCCGGGCGATGTCACGCTCAGCGATCCGGGCATCCGCGGGGAGGTCCTTCGTTTTGCCGGGGAGAGCTACAAGGCTGCCCTGAACGCCGACATCATCCGTCCCGACTCGATGGCCCCGGAGGAGGACCGGCGCCGGGGAGGCGTGGTCGAGAGCTTCGGCTTGGCCACTGGGCTGGCCACGACCGCGTTCTTGAACTCGTTCGGCTCCGACCGTGTCCTGGGCGCGTCAGCGGTGCAGATGCTGATTGGGGTCGGCCGGCCCGGGCTGTCACGCGGGCTGGTCGAGGACGTGCGTGACGGCCTCGAAGGATCCCTGTGGTACATGCGCCTGGAAGGCGGGCGGTACCGGTTCACCACCGAGCCCAACCTCAACAAGGTCGTCCTCGAACGTGAGGGCGCCATTAATGAGGACCGAATCGAGACCCTGCTGCGTGAGGCGATCGGGACCGTGGCCCCCAGCACGCCAGAACTGCGGGTTGAACCGCGTGTAGAGGCATCCGCCGACTTGCCGGACAACCAGCAGCTCGTGCTCGGCATCCTGGACTTCAGCCTGCGCGTCAGTGGAGATGCGTCGGAGGCGACGACCCGGGCAGCGAGGGAGATCCTGGAGCATCGCGGTGGGAGTTGGCGGTCCAACAAGAACGCCGCCATGCTGATCGCCGCTGACGCCCCGGCGATCGCCAAAGCCAGGGCCACGGCGCGTACCCTCGCTGCGCTCCGCGACCTGAAAGACGACCGGCACCGGCTGGCTCGTTTCAACGCCGAACAGCGCGAGCAGCTTGGTAAGCGGCTCACGGGAGCTGAGGAACGCCTCCCCCAGCAGGTAACCATGGCCTACCGGCACATGCTGCTGCTCGGGGAAGGAAACGGCGGCGGCCCGAAGCTCGACCACATCGACCTCGGGCCGGCGCGGGTCGACGCCACGATCGGCGGCCGGGTGCTGGAGTATTTGCGCTCCGCCGACCGGCTGGTCGAGACCAGCCTCGCACCCGCTGCGCTCCTGGCTGCCCGTTTCGGGCTGCTCCCCGAAGGCAGTGACGCGGTTGAGATTGACATGCTGCTGGGTTACTTCTACCGGCTGCCCCGTCTGCCCAAGCTCGCCAGCCCCCAGGTCCTGCGCCAGGCCCTGGCCGAAGGTGTGCACCAGGGCCTGTTCGGCCTGGCAAGCGGGTCAGCATGGGACGCCGAGGACTCCGTCCTGCGGTTCGGCGACTTCGTCGACCCGAGCGAAATCCAGTTCCAGCCCGGAACCTGGCTCGTCCGGGCCGCGGCCATCAAGGAGCTCATCGCTTCGCGCAAGCCGCCTGAGCCGTCAGCCCCCGTTGAGGGTGGATCATCAGGCCCGGACACGGTAGCAAGGCCGGGGGAGAACGAACCGGTGCCTACCAACGAGACGCCTGGAACCAAGGATCGTCCCGCATCGCCCCCCGCGACGCTACGGACCGTGACACTACGAGTCCGAGGCGTTCCTGGCAGCAAGGTCAGGGACGTAGTCAAGGTCGCCGTGCTACCGCTCAGCGCTGCCAGCTCGGACGTAACGGTGGATGTGGTCATACAAGCCGAGGGCGGCATGGCTGGCATCCCCCGCGAAACCCTCAACCTTGTCGTGCTCGAAGGCTTGCGCCAGCTCGGCCTTCATGACGTAGAGGTAAACACCCAGGAGTAGCCGGAGGAGCAACCGCTCCGGAGATAGGTGCTGATGCCGAGTTTGTGTTACGGACGAGGCTTGCCCGACTGGATCTTCTTGGGCTGCTGGAGGGGGTAATTCAAGAGGGCGGGCCTTGGACGGTGGCGGGGACCCCTCACGTGAGAGCCTGTTCCACGGGAGATCCGCCGCTAACACCCTGGCTTGACCTCTGGCCACGGCTAGAGGCAATGCAGGGGAGTTAAGGTCCGGCGGGGTTTGTCACGGATTTCCGTCGGCGTGTCGCGGGCTGGTGGTATCTGGCATCGACGTGCGTGTTGATGCTGGTGATGCGCTTGCTTGAGCGGGGCTTGCCGTCGGGGTGCTTGTTCCAGCGGCTGAGCGGGGACTTGACCCTGCGGGCGCAGACGCGGGGCCGGCGGGGGCCGTGCAGCCTGGACAGGACGGCGCGGCCGATGTCGCCGCGCAGGTCGTCCTCGCCGCCGGTGATGTTCGCGGCGGTGGTGAGGAGGTTCTGGGCGGTATCGACGGCGGCCTGCCAGCTGGCACGGTCGGGGTCGGTGCCCGGGACGGACTGGACGGCGTCGGTGACCGCGGTGCGCAGTGCCTGGTAAACGGCCAGCAGCGCCCATGTCTCCTGCTCGATCCCGGCCGGGTCGCCGGACCGCAGGACCCTGCCCTGGAGCAGGGTGTGGCGCAGCGCGAGGTAGGCGACCTCGTGCTCCCAGCGCTCGTGGTACAGGGCCATCAGCGCCTGCGCGGAGTACGCGCGGTGATCAGGGAGAGTCGTGGCCAGCCGGTACGTGCCGCCGTAGCTGGTGCCGTCATGGCAGGTCACGGTCACCGCGGCGGTGATGACCCGGACCCTGACGCCGCCGATGACGGACAGGAACGACCCGTCGGGCAGGTGCCGCAGCACGGGCAGGCGGCGGGTGCTGGTGAGCCGGACCAGGAACTGAGCCTTCGTCGCGGCGACGGCGGCGAGGAAGTCCCCGCCGTCGAAGCCGCGGTCCATGAGCAGCAGCATCGTGGCGTCCAGCAGGTGCAGCAGTCCCAGGGCCTGGCCGGTCTCCCCGCCGGCGGCCGGCCCGAAGACCGCTCCCAGCAGCGCCCGGGTGCCCGTCTCGACCAGGGCCATCAGCGACAGCGCAGGGTAGCCGGTCTCGCCATTGGACGCGTTGAGCTTGCCCAGCCACGCCCGGTTCGAGGCGGTATCAGGCACCTTGATCGACTTGCAGCCGTCGAAGGACGCCGTCCGGTAGCCGCCGAACATGATCCCGGGCGTGCGGGGCCGTCCCAGCGGCCCGGCCAGCACCTCGAACAGCCGCCGTACCGGCGGGACCCCGATCCGGCGGCGCAGGTCCCGCAGCGCCTCCGGCGACGGTCCCGGCAGTCCCAGCGCCCGCAGCCCGGCGGTGAGCTTTCCCCATACCCCCAGGTAGCCGGGCTGCGGGAACAGGCACATCGCCAGCACGAAATACAGCCCGACCCGGGACGGCAGCAGCCGCACCCGCCGCTCGGTCGCACCGGGGAACTCAGCGAGCACCGCGTCGGCCAGCTCGAACGGGATGATCCGGGTCAGCTCGCCCAGGTGGCCGGCAGCGAAAGCACCCGCGGCGACCGTGATCACCGAGGCAACCGGCATGACGGCAGAACGGATGGCAGACTGGACGCGCAACGGAGGTCCTCGGAAACGGGAAGGTCTTGGTCGACACCCGTCTTACCGGACCTCCGTTGCCATGTCAGCACACTCCGCGATCACGACCGAACCGCTTGACAGCCGACCTCAGCCCCTAACTACCCGGCATTGCGGCTAGAGGCGGTTTGACCTGACAACGACGCGGTTCGCCGAGCCGCGCATGACAGATGAGGACCTGGGCGAGCGTTGCGGTACGAGCCGAACCCGAAGCACAAGGAACCCTGGCAGCGCGGGGCAAGAGGATCCTTGTGCCCTCGGGATGCGGACGGGCCAGCGCTGCTTGCTATCAGCGAGGTCGATCCGAATCACCCAGGCAAGCGTTACGCCACGGATGGTCATCGCGCATACTGTGGTCATGAGCACTCGCCGGACTGCTGGCATGGGTTCCCCGTTGAGTGGAGGAAGGTTCCTGCGAAGCTTCGCAGTGCGTGGCTTGCAGACGGACGCGTCAGCAAGCGCAGCGTAAGAGAGCTTTGGTGAACATTATGGGCTTCAGTAACTGGGAGATGCAGGCAGGCGATCCGGCTGTTTTTGCTTTCAAGCTCGCCTTCCTTCGTAATCCTGACGGTGACGATGACCGCGCGACCCTTGACGAACGTGTGTCCTGGGGGGCCTTTAGCGTGTGGGTGCATGGAGAGAATCTCTGTTCCCATACCGAGCAAGGCGAGACCCTAGACTCGGCGCATTGGTATATGTTGCCGCTGATTGAATGGTTCGTTGATAACTGGGATGCGCTATTGCACGAAGAGCGCTTGCCGCTATCAAACGTCGGCCTATCTGCGGCTGAGTCGCTAATGCTGACGAAGAGGCCACCTCTCTTGCTTAAGGAACTCGACGAGTTCGAGTGGCTCGACGTCTGGGCTGCATGGTGGGATAGACATTCTTTGCGCGCCAGTCGAGAGGGTGGCCTATTTCCTGATGTGTACCTGCGGCGATATCGGGATAGTCTAGAAGTTTCTACTGGATCGGAGCCGTTGCCGGGAATCCCGGAGGAGCATATCTTCCTAACTCCTAATAGACTGTATTACGTGGACCTTGCGTCCGCTGCGGATTCACTATTCGCTGTACTGAGTGCAGCTATTCAAGAACTTCGACGACGCGTTCCTGAGTCATCGCGTATCGAGCAACTCGACGCCAAAATTGCGGGTTTGACATCAGCTCAAAGAAGTACGATCCGCATGGCCTGGCTAGCTGGATTCGGTGACGATATGCCAAAATACCTGGCTGTCGAGCGGCAGGTAAACGAAGCCCTCAGTGGAGTAGATTCTGATGTCCGTGAAGGAATTCTCGGTACAAAGCGCTCCACGCCCTTGCTCGTGGAAGGAAGTGCATACGCCCGCCTACTCTACGGTGCCATAAGCCCAGAGACCACGCTGTCTGACGTTGTTAGCCTCACGCGGCTCATTGTAGAGAATTACGTTGAAGACGCCTCACCTTGGCTTGCGCGACTGGATCTACCACTTGAGGTAGGCGAAGTTCAACAAATGAAACCTGGACAGCAAGGAAGCTGGCTCGGAGAGCGTGCATGTGAGCTCTTGTCAGATGGCGCCAGGGGGTGGATCGATGTCCACTTTATTCTGCGAGCACTGCAAGTCGGTGTCACAAAAATTGATCTTTCGGACAATCAGGTACGTGCGGTATCTGTTTTTGGCCCTACTCAACTGCCGCACGTTTTCTGTAACAGGCAAACACGCTGGGGTCAGAGTAATGAAGTAGAACGCTTTACGCTTGCCCATGAACTGGGCCACCTCTTGCTGGACCGTGAGTACGGGGATGAGCTGGCGGTGGCCACGGGGCCATGGGCCCCGCTCGCGATCGAGCAGCGGGCTAATGCCTTTGCTGCCGCTTTCCTCATGCCAACCTGGCTGCTCAGGGATGCTCTCGGCTCTGTTGGCTTGGCGGCCGATGACCCGAGGGCCATTGAGAGGGTTAGCGCAGAACTGCGTGTAAGCGCCTCGTCTTTGATTGACCGACTGTACAACCTGGATGAGTTGACTTTTGATGACCGTATCCGACTGCGGTCAATCTGGCTACCGCCGCACCATCAGTAGGCGGAGGCTTCACTCCGTGTCGTGGAGCTGACGGGTGCAGGGTGGTGTCGTCTCTTTCATCTGGCTGTTGCAACCACGGGTCTGCGTCTCCAGGCGTGCGATGAACCGCTTGGCAGCTGGGAAGGATCGTTGGATCGGCAATTTGGTTGAGGAGTGCTTGAGCGCGAGGCCACGATACCTCAGGAGCGCAGCTCATGTTCTATATGCGATCTTGATTGGAGCTCCCTGTAAACCATCGGCTCAACCTATGATGGTTCGACTCCATCACCTACCGCCACCAGAAAAGGTCTCTGACTAAATTAGTACAGAAGTGGTCCAGGATGCTGCTCGTCAGGCCTGGTCATTCCCGGCTGTTCCAACCAGCTGCTCGCCGTGTATCCATGGAACAGACGTGGAACACTGGAGGGTCGATCTGCTCGCAGTTCAGCATCGCGGGCGCAGCGGGCCGGATTCCGAGTCGTGCCCCAGCCTTGCGTTGTACAGCAACTCCTCGAGGTCGACCTGGTGGCCATACAGGCGCCGCAGTGCCGTGGTGAGCCGCATGAGGTCAGAGGCATCTTGATGCACCTGGTGGCGCCGAGCGTGGCGGTTCGCTGGCCCGGGTGGAGGATGCTCACCTTCGCCGAGCCACTCGCCTCCGGTAGCCAGCCACAGCTCATATTGGCACTCAGCCGCACGGACTGACTCTCGATGGCACGCCGGGTCCGGCGCAGCGGAGACTCTTGTTGAACAGCCAAAGGGCCCTGCCCGCAGTTGGCACCCGGGTTCGCTCGGCCGTCCAGTGAGTCCCGGTCATCCAGGAATGCCGGCAGGAGGTCCGCGCCGCCACGTCATCTTGGCCTCAGCGCGCATCTGACGAGCGCCACTGGTCGGGCCCCGAGCCGAACTGCCGCTCGGCGGGCGGCAGTCGTGGTCGCCGTCTGTAACGCAGTGTTACGGCGTCCGAGCGATCCCGTGGTAGCCGGCGGTGCAGATCGCCGACTTTGTGCGGCTGGTTACCGGCTCGTTGGCGCCGGTCGAGGTGCGCATAACATGCGGTTCTGCGTGCTGTCAGCTGGCGAACAGCACAGTCCTGGACCGATGTACTGACAGTCGGCGAATGTGCCTGCAGGTAGAGGCTGCCGTCCGCGGAACTCTTTCGCGGGTACGCCATGGCGTACCGCCGCCAGCCATCTCACGCCCACCGGACCCTCGACATCATCACCTCGCGCAAGCACCAAGGACACTGCTGCCGCGCGGAAACGCCGAGGCATGGAGGGTTATTCACAAGATCATCAACCGTGAGCTGATCAAGCTCTGACCAGTGGCCACGTCGCGCATGATGCTTGATGATCATGACCGTGAATAAGCCTCATGATGCCCGCACCCGAAGCTGCAGCGAGTGTACAAGCGCGTATTTGCCGCCCCCCTCAACGGAGATTTCGACCAGCGCCGGGCCGAGCTGGCCGGGCGGACTCAACCCGGGAGGGTCAGGAATTTTCTGTTGCCGCTGGAGGGTGATCATTCGGCTCGAGACCGAGGGCGCCTCTCGCTCGTAGGGGCACCCGCTCGTGGGGGGACCGGCACGGCGAAGTGCTGGCTCATTGCCGCTTACGATCGTAGGCTCTGCTCGTGGCGTTCCCATATATTACATTTGCCTCTTCGCGGTGAGTAACTGTCCCGTCGTTCCGCAGTGACGACTTCTGCTGCGGCCGTGGTGACGGTGAGTGATTCCCAGGGAAGCCTGTAACTGGCGTGAAGGCGCGGCGGCCGCGAGGCAACCTTGTGATTTGTGGAAAAACAAGAACTCCCCGCGGCCGTACCGGCCAGCATAGGGGATCCGGTCATGGCGGTCGAGAGAGCGAATGCGCTGGTCAGCGCGGTCCTGTCCGGGCTGCTGAAGCGGAAGCGCAGCATCGCGGCGGCGCTGATGTACATCCTGGCGCCCGGACGGGACGTCCGGGCGAACTGCTGGGACCTGTCGGAGAAGGCCGGGCTGGAGCCGGGCGATGGCCGGTTCCACCGGCTGCTGGGGCGTTACCGCTGGTCATGGGAGGACGGGCGGGAGATGCTGCCCCTCCTGGCGCAGCAGGCCCTCGGCACGGGCCCGGACGCGGGCGACGAGATCGGCCCGGGCCTGGCCGTCGACGAGACCACCGACCTGAAGAGAGGCACGGGCACTGCCTGCGTGTCCCCGCAGCATTCCGGGGTGACCGGGAAGACCGAGAACTGCGTGACCTGGGTGTTCTCCGCGCTGGTCACCGCGACCGGGCAGTGCTGGGCCTGGTTCGGCCTGTACATGCCCGGATGCTGGGCGAAGGATCCCGCGCGCCGGAAGAAGGCCGGGATCCCGCGGGGACTGACGTTCGCGACCAAGCCGGATCTCGCGATCGCGCAGGTCAGGGCCATCATCGAGCGCGGGGTCCGGATCTGCTGGGTCGCCGCCGGCGAAGTCTACGGCCGGCCGGGGGACTTCCGGGCCGCCTGCCGGGCCGCGCTCCTGTCCTACGTCGTGATCATCCCCTGCGATTACAGGGCGACCCTCGCCAGGGGCACCGCGCCGGCCCGCGCGGCGGAGGCCGCGCGGGGCGCCGTGTTCGAACGGCGGTCCGCCGGGAACGGCACCAAGGGCCCCCGCTACGGGTGGTGGGCGCTGCTCGCCACCGAGGACCCGGAAGAATTTCTCCTGGTCAGGCGGCTGGAGCGGGAGAAGAACCCGTACACGTACTACCTGTGCCACGCCGCGCCCGGCCGCCCGGCGACCCTGAAGTACTTCGTGATGATAGCGGCAAGGCGCTGGCCGGTCGAAACCAGTTTCAAGAGCGGGAAGGACGGCTTCGGCTGGGACCAGTCCCAGGTCACTGCCTGGACCGCGCAGAACCGCCACACCCTCCTGGCGGCCCTGGCCATGATCCGCATCATCTTCCTCCGCGGCTTCCTGGCCAGGGGAATCACGGACGGGGACCCGCTGCCCGTCCCGGGGCCGGCCCCGGCCGGCGACGCTGAGAGCACTGCCAGCACCAGTGCTGACCTGCGCATTCGCCCCGGCGCCGACACCGTGCCCGCCGTCGCGGGACTGCCCTGCCCGGCGGACATCCCGCCCGTCCGCCTGTCCGACACCGAGACCGCCCGGATCGACGCCCTGACCAGGGCCTACACCGGAAGGCTCCTCAGCCGCGACCGGCTCGCGTTCCATTTCCGCTGGTCACACTGGCGCCGCCGCCACCAGGCCCGCGCGCGCTGGTCCCACTACAGCGCCCGCCTCGCCGGATGAACCACGACGGCCGAAGGGAGGTGACGGCATGTAACCAGACCACGTGAACCATGTGCCACGCTGGGCTGCAGCGCACTCACAGAGCGAGAAACAGCAAATGTAATACACGGCGTCCTGATCGTCATGGGCGCATCCTCCGCTGCTGCGCAAAAACTAGATGCCAATAGCATGGCGTTTCTCACCGAACGCGCCAAGTAGAACCCGCACAGCCATCCGCGTCACTCTTTGTGCTCATTCCGTCACGTCAGCCTCAACGGCATGGCCGGGCACTGTCACACCAGCCAGCAGCCCCGGTTCAGGGCCACTGAGAAGCAGGAGCCATGCGCCGTGATCAGCTATCGTGCCACTCTTGACGTCTCCCGGGAACTGGTCCTGTTCACGGCGGGCCTGCTGGCCGCCGAGCGGCGCCGGCGGGGCACCCCGCGCGGCAGCCGCAAGCTGGCCTGCTACTGGCAGGCGGTGCTCGGGCTGCGCTGGTTCCGGGACAAGACCGCGATCGAGTCGCTGGCCCGCGACCATGGCATCTCGCGGGCGACGGGCTACCGCTACGTGGACGAGGTGATCGAGGTCTTGGCCGCGGAGGCGCCTGAGCTGCCGGACGCGCTGGCCCGCGCGATGGCCGAGGGCGTGGCGTTCGTGATCCTGGACGGCAAGATCGTCCCCTCCGACCGGTGCCTGGAGAAGACCACCAGCGTCAAGGGCGAGGCCATCGACCTGTGGTACTCCGGCAAGGCCCACCATCACGGCGGCAACATCCAGGCCGTGGCCCGCCCCGACGGCCTCCCGCTGTGGGTCTCCCCGGCCGAGCCCGGATCGGTGCACGACATCATCGCCAGACAACCCGACGACGGCCGCGAACTCGACCCTGGCAACCGCACTCGCAACGCCATCCAGCGCTCCCTGCGCTGCCTTGGCGAACGCGCATTCGCCCTGCTCAACAGCGATGGCGCACCCTCCAGCACATCACCGCCAGCCCCAGCAAAATCACCGGAATCGCCCGCGCCGCCCTCATCCTCACCCAATACGAGCACGGCTACATCAAATGACGCGCACCCACTTTCTCTGAGATCACCTCACTGAGTACCTCCTTCGGGAGAGTGTCATTCGAGTGCCAAGATCAGCTTGAGACGGGTGCCGTGACCAGGTGTCTTGCCGCGCGGAGGTTCCGCGTGGAGCGGTTCCTGTCTGGGGAAGAGGTTTCGGCAGCCGCGCTGGGTCACTGCGTTGAGGGAACGTCGGCAGCCGGCACATCTGGCCACTACGTGATGGTGCGAGCGCGCCCCGCTGACTGGGTGTGGACTGGTAGCGGTCGACTGTCCCCCCGCCCGGGCCGGTAAGAAGGTGGCGCAGGCATGCGCGGGGCGGATGGGTTCGTTCCTGGACAGGGGAGGGCGACCTGCGGTGGTTGCCGTGAGGTACTTGAGGTACCTTAGTAACTAGGTGCCTGCTCCTGGCGTGGAGGGTAATGACGCGGTGATGACTACAGAACACGTGCCTCGGCAGACGGCAATCAAGGTCTCTGCGGAAGGCGACAGGTTGATCACCAGCGGTGCGCACTATCTGCGGATGAGCAAGAAGGATCTGGTTGAAGCCGCGGTCGCCTTCTACCTGGACGCGCGCCGGGAGGAGATGCAGGCCGGGATGCGGGAACTGCTGGGCCAACTCGATGGCAGCCGCGCGTCGCGTGTCGCGATGCTGGCTGGGATGACCCGCGCGGAGCTGGATTCGGTTGGCGGCGTCAGCGAGGACGAGTGATGGCGGTCAGGCCGACGATGCGCTGCCTGCGCGAGGATCTCGCGTTACCTGTCCCTGACGTCGGCACCCCGCTGGACGAGGTCAGTCATCCGCTGCTGGCCAAGGCTGCCGAGCGTTTCGCCGACGGCCAGGCGCCGCAAGAGCGAATCAGCGCGATCGATGACAGGGTGCTGTTCAAAGTGAAGATCCAGCGCTGGCGTGGTGCCGTGTGGACCAGCGACGATCTCGTGTGGCTAGTGGCGGCCGGTCAGCGGGAGGAGGGATCGCCTGAGGATTTTTATGCCGCGCTGGCAGCCAGCGGCAAGGCCGCCAGGGCACGTTACAACGCCGACCAGTCGGCGCCCCTGACCAGCACCACCTACACCGGGTACTTGATGCCCGGCCGTGAGGACGAGCTGCGGTGGCGCGCAGAAGCGGCCACACGGACGGAGCGCCGGCTGAGAACGATCGTCCGCGATCTGGTCCGGCAGTCACTGCTTGACGGCCGCGAGCACGCCGCAATGCTCGAAGGGGCTGCGCTGGGCGTTCAGGTGCTTGCCGACCGCGGTCACGAGACTTACGTCGCGATCCGGATCATCGGCTCTGTCCCCCAACGACTCCTAGCGACCGTCCTCAGCTTGATCCCCGGCTGCGAACTCAGCACCTGGATGTCGGACTACGCCATGCCTGAGCGTGCGGTGGCTCCAGCGGAACAGATCTGGTCGAACATCATGGACCCTGCCGCCGCCGCGAAGTTCCTTGACGAGCAGCCGATAACTTAAGCGCCATCCGGCGTAGGGCGACGACAGACGAGTTGACGGGTTGACGGCCAAACCCGGCTTGTCGCCGGGAAACCCGGCTCAGATGCTGGGCGGATCTGCTCGCCGGGGTGGTGGGCACGGCGAGACAGATGACAGGCTTGCCAAGGCTGGCGGCGCGGCCTCGCAGATCCTCCCCCCTTGAGGCCCGCGTGAGGTATAGCCGAAAGCCAGCTAACGATCTCTAATGGTGGGGTTACAGAAGGGTGTGGATCCAGGTGCGTGGTCACTGGCGTTCGGTTATGGATCGGGCCTGGCGGGAGTTCGTCGTGGTGTCCTCGGGGTCCGGTAACGTTGCGTGGTTGCTCTTGCGGTGCGGGGCGGGTTTTTGCGCTGGCTGATCCATTACGTTCCGTGAGATCGGCGTGTGGTGTCCGGGGCTGGCGTCCGTGGAGTGCCCGGTACTGGCCTGGCCGGCTGTGGCCGCGGTGTCCCGGGCATGCCGGGATTCCGGCGCGGCGGGTGCCGGGCCGGGCGGGCGCGGGTCAGTCAGGCGGCGGGCGGGGCGTTGGCCTCGTGCGGGAAGGGTTCGGCGGGCAGGGGCAGCAGGTGCAGCTGGGTGGCGGCGGGCACGACGTCGTTGCTCTTGCGGGTCCTGACCTTCCTGATGGTGAAACGCGGGTAGTGCCGGCCGGGCCGCCAGGTGGTGACGAACCGCAGCGGGTGCGCGGTGATGTCGCGGCGGATGATCTCGATGGCCGCGGCCAGGGTGCCCGCAGTGGCGCCTTGCCCGGCGCCGGTGCTGGCGGTGACCGCGTCGCGGAGCGCGGTGGCGCTGATCCGGGCGGGCTCGGCGCCGGTGGCGGCGGCGATGCTGGCGCCGGTGATCCGCAGCGCCTGGTGGGCGGCGACGGTGGCGGCGGCCATGCGGCAGGCACCGGCGGGGGTGGCGGCGGTGACGGGCTGCCCGCCGGCCAGGGTCTGCTTTTCTTCCAGGTAGACGAGCTCGCTGGCCCATCGCATGCCGTACAGGTCCGCGATGTCGCGGGCCGGGCAGGCGGCGGTGTCCATCAGGTCAGTGATGATGGTGACGGTCTCGGATACTTCCACGCGGATGGTGCCGGGCGGCCGCCTGCACAGCCCGGCGTCACCTTCGCCGTCATCGGCTGTCTCCATGACGCGGACGGACGGCCCCGCGGGCGGGGCGGCCAGCAGCGGGTGGCCTGGCGGGAGATCGAAGACCTGGTCGATGTGGTATTCGATGACGCGGACCTTATAGGTGCGGCCGTGCCAGGTGATCTGCGCCTTCCAGGTGCCGTCCGGCAGGGGCCGCCCCGGGCGGCGCAGCGTCCACGCCGCCGGCACCCGCCAGGCGAAGTGCTTCCCGGCATCGATCTTGGCGGCGGCCGCCTCCCGGCTGGGGAACCCGCGGCCGGCCAGGTCCAGGTCACCGGGCCCGCAGGCGGGTTCCAGGTGCGCGGCGAGGGTGGTCTCCCCGGTGCTGCACGGCCCGGCCGCCCAGGCCACCGCGCCGCGGGTCCAGGCATCAACGGTCCCGGCCATCCGGACCTGCGGGTCAGCGGGCGTGCCGGTGCTGGCCGGCCGGCTGAAGTGCGCGGCGTTGCGGGACTGCCCGCCGCTGCCCCCTTGCGGTCGCTGCCCCTGGGGCCGGCGACGTTGCGGACGGTGCCGTCCTTGGCGAGGATCCGCAGCCCGTGCCAGCGGCCGTCCCGCCACGGCCCGCCCGCGAGCGGCCGCAGCCGGATCGCCGCCCGCTGCCCGCCCGGCGTCCCCGGCGCCGGCAGGCACACCGCCGCGACGCCGGGCAGCGGGACGGGGCGGATCTGCCCGCACAGCCCGGCCAGCAGCCGCAGGAACGGCTTGACCTGCAAGAAGCTGTCCACGTCCGGCAGCGGCGACGCCGCGGGCAGGTCATATCCCGGGTCAGCTTCCCGGGGCCGCTGCGCCAGCACCCGCAGCGTCCCCGCAGCCGTGCCGGGCATCAGCGCCCGCGCCAGGCTCACCTGCATCGCCAGCCGCGGCGTGATCTTCCGCGTCCGCCGGGCCGGCACCCCGGCCAGCGCCTCATCCAGCAGCGCCGGCGTGAGCACCGCCGGCGCCAGCCCCAGCCCCGTCCCCTCCCGCACCCGCCCCGGCTCCCCGGCGATCCCGGCCGCTGCCAGGTGCTCCGCCGTCCACGCCGGCCCGGGGGCCGCCGCACCCGGCAGCGCCCCGCACGCCACGATCCCCGGACCAGGCCCGGGAAGCTCCAGCAGCCGCCCGCCGGCGTCCTTCCAGATCGCCGGCATCGCCAGCACCTCAGCCAGGCCCGCCTCCGCATCCCGCGCCGGCCGCTTCCGGCGCGCCCCCGCCGCGGAGCCGGCCGCGGCGCGGCACAAGATCGCCGGCACCGGCCAGGCGTGACGTAATACCGGGCAGCGGGTAGCGTCGCACCAGGAAGCACCGGCGGACCCCTCGCAAGAGGCAGGTACAAGACCCGCCGATGCTTCCGCAGAAAGCTCCGTCTGTCCGTAACCCCCATGCGGCGTGCCGCCGGGAACCGCGCATGGCCGCCACAAGCCACCCGGAGTCCTCTCCGCGCGCCACCTGTCACTGATCACGCAACGTGACTCCCAGCCGGGCCGCCATCCAGTAACGCTGCGTGGCAGGAGACGGCAGCCCCGGCACCGCCTGCAACGGCAAACCCGCAGGCCGGGCGCTTCGCAGCTCTAACCGAATGCCAGTGGGTGCGTGGTAGCGACGCTGGCCGGAGCGAAGAATTACGCAGAAATCGCTCGGCGAGCCCAGGGCATACCCCAGTCGCTGCTCCGGAAACTCGGCGCAAAATGGAACTGGTTCAAGCTCCGCTATCAGTGGCCGAGTCTGTCTGTGATATATAACATCCTGACCAGGATCGACGGGAACTCACTGGATGTCATAACCGGAACATGGCTCTTCCGGCAGGCCATGAAAGACGCCAAGAATGAATGGGAAATCGCTCTTGACGGCAAGGTCATGCGCGGCGCATGGACCGATGAGAACGACAAGGTAACGCTCTTCTCTGCGATGATCCATCGCGAGGCAATAACGATAGCGCAGGTCAGCGTACCCAGTGATACGAACGAGATTACCCAGGTGGGCGCACTCATAGAAGCGGCGGGAATACCGAAGGAAGTATCAGCGCTCATCACCATGGACGCTGCGCACACGCAGCATGAGACAGCTGAAACCATCTGCGCGGAACCCGGACTGGACTACCTGATGAGAGTCAAGGGAAACCAGCCGACCCTGCAGAGGGCAGTATTCGATAAAATCCTTCCTCTGACCCAGGATCCTCCGCACGATGTCGTGGAAGAGCATACCCGCGGCGTGATAAAGAGATGGACCTGCTGGATCGCCGATGCCGAGGGAATCGAATTCCCGCATATCGCCCAGGTTGCACTCGTCCGTCGCGATATATTCGAGATATCCGGCGACTGGATCGGCAAGGAACTAGCCCTCATGATCACCAGCAGGAAAAAAGCGAAAATGACGGCTACCGACATGAACTGCCACACAAGGAATCACTGGGGAATCGAGAATAAAAGTCACTGGGTCCGCGATACCGCATATCGTGAAGACCACTGTCAGGCATGGGCCGGAGAAGGCCCGCAATGCCTTGCATCACTCCACAACCTCGCAATCGGATTGCTCCGGCTGAAAGGAGTGACCGCCATAAAGAAAACCACGCAATGGATAGCCGAAGACCGCAGGCGGGCACTACAATTCATGACCACGTAGCGTGACGCTGCTCACGTAGCGCTACCTCGAAATGGCCCTGCGGCCGGCACGGCGGAAAACCCGGTTCCATGGCCCGTAAAATTGCCTCTGTGACGACAGTCGATGCCTTGCTGGCCGTCTATGACGGGCAGATGCGAGGGTTAGAGCCTATGCCGTCGGCTGGGGTCAGGTACGAGTGGGACGGGCCGCTGCTGCGGGGCGTCGGCGGGCGGCGCGGCTACATCTGCGGCCCGCGTGACATCGGGGTGACAGGAGCAGAACTCGACCGGCTGATTGCCCGGCAGCGGGACTACTTCGCTGGGCGCGGCGAAGCCATCGGGTGGCAGACCCGGGCTCACGATGAGCCGGCTGACCTCACCGCGCGCCTGCGCGCCGCGGGATTTGTTCCCCAGGAGGAGCGGACGGTCCTGATCGGGCTCACCGCGGAGTTGGCCACCGCCCCCGTCCTGCCCGGCGGTGTCGTCCTGCGCCAGGTCACTGCGGACGGCGACATGCGCCGGATCGCCGCGATGCAGTCCGCTGTCTGGGGCCAGGAGTGGAGCTGGCTCGGTGAGCACCTCATCGGCCGGATCGCCGCTGCCCCGCATGACATCGCGGTCCTGGCCGCGGAGGCCGGCGGCGACGTTGTCTCCTCGGCCTGGCTGGCTTTCTTCCAGCCAGGCGCTGACAGCTTCGCCCGCCTGCTGGGCGGGTCGACACTGCCGCAGTGGCGTGGCCACGGGATCTACCGGGCGCTGGTCGCCGCCCGCGCTCAGCGCGCCGCCGCCCGCAGCGTCAAGTACCTGCAGGCCGACGCCTCTAACGACAGCGCCCCCATCTTGCGCCGTCTGGGATTCCATGCGGTGACCACCACCACCGCGTACGTGTGGACGCCGCCGCAGCCCACCAGACCTGGATGACTCAGGCGGCGGGTCCGAACCTGACTTTCCTGATAGCAGTGTGTGGCTGGCTCGGCGGCGGTTGTCGGCCGTGCTGGTGCCGGCGTACCTGGGGGTGTGGATCGCGGTCACCGTGGCCCGGGCGCGCTCGGCCGTCGCCTTGCGGGCGTGGGCCGCTGGGTTCTGGGAGAGCATCCGCACGCCATGCGGGCCACGCCAGCCGATGAAGTGGCGGACCGTATGGCGAATGATCCGGCTCGGGCGACCGCCAGTGATCTGACCCAGGTGGTTGCACACCGAAGGCGCTGAGGCAGCTCCTCCCGGAGTGTCAGTTGAGTGTCAAAACGGCGCTCGCGCGTGCTCGCGGACGCCTTTCTGCGCTAGCGACCGCCAGCGGTTTGGCCTGCTCAGGGCCGATATGGCAGCTACAGAAGCCGATTTGTGGTCCATGGTAAGGAGAAGGTCTACGGTTCGATTCCGTAAGGGGGCTCCAGGTCATGGGGATTTTTCGAATGCAGAACTGAGTACCTCCTTCGGGAGAGTGTCATTCGAGTGTCAAGATCAGCCTGAGACGGGTGCTGTGCCCAGGCGTTTTGCCGCCCGGAGGTGCGCGTAGAGCGGTTCCTGTCTGTGGAAGAGGTTTCGGCAGTCGGCGCGGGTCGCTTCAGTGCGATCGATGACCGGGCGCAGTTCAAAGTTCAAGATCCAGCGCTGGCGTGGCGCCGTGTGGGCCAGCGACGATTGCGTGAGGTTAGTGGCGGCCGGGCAGCCCTGGAGCTGCGCCATTGCAGCCGCACCCGGGTCCGGGACGTTGGCATCGATGCGGTCAGGACCGCCGCCCGCGTCCTCCTGGGCCGCGCCGCCTGAGTTCTACCTGGACGAGGACGCGGTGACCAGCTCCGTCCGCCCGCTGCTGACCGGCTTAGGGTACACCGTGCACACCCGACGACGGATGCGCTCCAGACACCCGGACGCACTGGTACGGGTGGCTGTTCTTGCGGGCCGGGCCGCTGGCTACTTGCGCACGCGGAAGCGCAGGGTCGTGACTGAGCCCGAGTGGGTGCTGCTGACGGGTTCCAGATCAACACGGGTGGGGGTGACGGAGAAGGAGAAAGGCGTGCCGGCGCCGAGCAGGACGGGTGCGATGTGCACCACAATCTCGTCAATAAGCCCGCGTTCCAGGCACTGGCCGGTGAGGTCGGCGCCGAATATCTCGACGTTCTTGCCCCCAGCGGCCTTCCTGGCCGTGGCGACCGCAGCCTCGATGTCATCCGTCAGGAAGGTGACCGCTGGGTCGGACGGAGCCTTCGGGGGCTGGTGGGTGAGCACGAACTGCGCTCCCTGCCACGCGCCGCCGTAGGCCTCGCCACTTGGTTTCCCCGTGTCGCGCTGGCCTACCTCATAGGTCCTCCTGCCCGCGATGATGGCGCCGGTTGCCGCCATGATCTCCGCTGCCTGGCCCGGGGCCGCGTATTCGAAGATCCAGTCCATGCTGTCGCTGGGTCCGGCGATGAAGCCGTCCAGCGACATCGTCCGGTGCACGACCACTCTCCCGGTTGCCGTGCCTGCATCACTCATGAGGCGCCTTTCGTCGATTCCGGTCATCGGTCCTTTAGACGGACCAGGATGGTAGAACTCATCGTCAGGTGCAAGCCGATAACAGGCCGGACCGTGCACCCGCGCATATAGGCTTCCCGGCGCTCGCGGGCGGCGGCCTTGCCCGCAGACCGCTCTTCGCTGGTCCGCGGATCAGCCGCGCCGCCCCCGGCCTTGACGTCGCTCCACTTCGCGTAGCCCCTGCTCGCCACTTCTTCGCCTCTTCTACTTCCAGTCCGCCATGCCGGGCGAACCTCTCACCCGCCAGCGGGTTGTTGTGGCAGTGCCGTCAGCGGTCTGTGTCCTTGGGGTGGCGGGGCGAGGCGTAGACAAGCCAGATGGTGCGGTTCTGGTCGTCGATTAAGTACCGGACGCGGCCTCCGTTGGTGACCTCGTATTCCCACTGCTCGAGGTCTTTGCCGTTGTGCCGGTGGGCCGCCAGGTCGCCGCGCAGTCGGTGCTGGCGGCCAGGGTTCGAGGTGGAGCGCGGCTCGGCCTGCAGGATCTCCAGACAGCGGCGGGTGTTGCCCACCGCGTGCCGGCATGGTTCCTCCCAGCCGGTTGCCGCGTCGCCGGTGGCGAACCGACGTCCCACTGGCCGTCTGGCGGTGGGACGGTGACCCGGTCGCCGCGCCGTGGGCTCACGCGATCACCTCGCCTGGGCCGAAGTCTCCCTCGGTTGGGGTCAGCGCCTGCGTGTACAGCCCCTTGTCGGCCTTGATCCGCGCGGTGGCCCGCCAGCCGGCGATGACCTCGGACGCCGTGGTGTCGATGGCGAGTTCGGCCGCGTCGGACAGTGCTGCGACGAGTTCGGCTGCGAACTCTGACCGCTCAGGGTCTGGCAGGTGCCGCGTCCAGGGGAACACCTCGACGATGGCGGAGGCGACCGCGCGGATGCCTGCGGGGCTGCGGGACAGCGCGGCGAACATCCGCGAGGCTGTCAGCAGATTCCCGTCCCGCTCCTCCTCACGGTCTGCGGCGGTCAGGTAGAAGTCAGTCGCGTCCCGGTGGGTGACGCGGATCCGCCCGAGCCGCCGGGCGCGCTCCGCGACCGCCCGCGGGTTGCGTGACAGGTCGGAGAACGTCACCGCGTCGGCGGGCTGAGCAGTCATGAAATCAGTCTATTCAGATCGTGTTCTGATGTCCACGCCGGTGGCAGTTCGCGGCGCTTCCTCAAGACCGGCGGGCGGTTGCCCCCGCAACGTGTCCGATGGTCACGGTGTGTCATCGCACGTCGGCCGCGCAGGGGCTAGCGCGTGGACCGGAGGCGTAGTCATCCTGTGCGTTCGGGGACTCGTCTAGCGCCAGGCTGAGCGTTCTGTGCAGGCAGTGCGTCTGGGCCGGAAACGGCTCTTCAGTTCATCGGATAGCTGCGCGGCTGCTTCGCCGAGAACGGTGAAGTTCCATAGCAGTGATTCGCTGCGGAGCCGGTCGGCCCGCAGGTCCTCGACTGTGAGGCCGCGGGTGAGCCGGTGTGCTCGCTCGGCTGTCTCGATCATCTCGCCGAGGAGAAGCTGGTCACGCTGCATACAGGGGACGGGCTTCCGCGAGCACGGCGGGCTTGAGCCGCGGGTGCAAGGACCGCAGTGATACCAGGTCGACCGGGTGGCCGAACAAGACCGACAGCTCGTCGGCGAGCTCCTCGATTTCCCAGCCAAGTTTGCGGCCGGGCCGCAGCGTGTAGAGGACGTCGATGTCGCTGTCGGGGCGCGCGGTGCCGTGGGCGCGTGATCCGAAGATCTTCAGCTCGGCGATCCCGTACCTGTCACAGACAGCCGCGAGCGCTGGGAGATCGACCTCGATATCCGGAGCGATCCGCATACATCACAGGCTACCGCCGGCATCGGCCACCGTCGCGTACGCGTAGTGACGGCCCGCCGCAAGCGCGCGGCCCAGGACACGCTCGGCCCGCTCCAGCTCGATGCCGGCGGGCGGCGGGTCCGGCCGGACGGGCGCGAGCTCCTGCCCACGGAGGCACTGCGCGAGCAGATCGGCCAGGTGGCCGTGCCGTTCGGGATCTGCACCGAACCGGGCAACGTCTCAGCCGGCGGCGGGTCGTGCCCCTTCCGGCACCGCTGTTTCGGATGTGAGTACTTCCGCACCGACCCCTCCTACCAGCCCGGGCCGCCGGGGTGGTGGCGGGCGGCTGCGAACTTGGTCAGCGCCTGCCACCAGGCAGGGACTTCCGGCAGCCGGGCGGCCAGCGACGCCCCGTAACGGAACGGCCGGTCCGGGTCGGCCAGCTTGCAGCGGTTGCAGAGCCCGTGGCCGGCGTTGGCCCGCTCCTGGCCGCACCGGCGGCACCTGATCGTCTTCGCCGGCCGCGCGGGGCCGGCGGCGCGGTCGCAGATCGCGCAGGTGCCTGCGGGGCGCAGGCGCCGGACGCGTCCGCAGCGGGGGCACGGACGCTTGAGCTCGGCCCGGACCGCCCGCCGGTGGCAGGAATGACAGCGGTCCCGGTCGCGGAACTTGACCGGCGCGCCGCACTCGGCGGACGGCGGGTAAGGGGTCATAGCGGCGGCAGCGACCGCCCGCGGGAGGCCTTCGGCTCTTCCCTCGCCGGCGCCGGCCTGGCCGCAGGCTGGGGGACCGGGGTGGTGTCCACCTCGATGAGATCGCCGGGGGCGCACTCCAGCGCGGTGCACAATGCGGCCAGCGTCTCCAGCTTCACCTGGGCCGGCTGGCGGGTCAGCAGCGCCGACACCGAAGCCGATGACAGGTGCAGGCCGGCCCGCTCGGCCAGCAGGCGGCGCAGCTGGGCGCCGGTCCAGACCTCCCGCTGGGCTGCGGCCATCCGCAGGCGCCACCTAATCTGCACCGCCGTCTCCTCCAAGCTCGGTGAGCGTGCCGGACACCGTCCGCCGGTAGGCGTCCTCGATGAACGTCGCCGACGGGGTGACGTAACGCATCGTGGTCACGACATGCCAGTGGCCCAGCATCTGCTGGATCGCCACCAGGTCCACGCCCCGCTCGTAGTTGCGGGTGGCGCACGCGTGCCTGAGCGTGTGCGGGCTGAACCGGCTCAGCTCGCCGTGCCCGCCGCGGGCGAGGGCCGCGGCCTGCTCCATCTCCAGCAGGCTGGCCAGCCGGTTGCGGATCGTGCCGCGGTGGATCCGGCCGCCGCCCTCGTCGCAGAACAAGGCCGGGCCCTCGCCCATCCGCGGGCGGATCTCATCCAGGTACCAGCGCAAGATCAGGTCCAGCCCGTCCAGCATCGGCACCCAGCGGGGCCGGGGACCGGAGGTCTTCGCGCCCTTGCCGAACCGCACGTGCAGCTTCCCGAACGGCCCGCGGCCGAAGTGAACATCGGGCCTGTCCAGCATCGCTGCCTCATCAGCGCGCAGCCCGGCCAGATACAAAGCCCGGAACAGCGCGTAATCCCGGCCGGCGGCAGCGTACTTGCGCGCGCTGGCGATCCGCTCCCTTAAGAACCCGAAGAAGTCCTCGCTCCGGCCCCGGCGGCGGGCTCGCCGACGGGGAATCAGCGCTGACATGCCGGGCCGCGTTGAACTCATCGACTGGGTCTTCCAGGCGGACGCCGAACGCCGCCTCGATCGCCGCGGCCTTGCGCGCGGCGAGGAACGCGTGAAAGCTCTTGAACGCCTGGACGTACCCCCGGCGAGTCGAGGCCGCCAGCCCCTGCGCCGCGAACTCCCCGACCACCCGGTCGACGTCCTCCCGGGTCACTTCCCAGGCCGGGCAGCCGCAGGCATCCAGGAACCGCTGCAGCGTCCCCGCCCCATTGACGACCGTCAGCTCGCTGAAGCCCCGCGCGACCTGAGACGCCCCGAACGACCGCAGGCACTCCTCCTGGAAAGCCACCGGATCCGGCGGCGCTCCGATCGCCCCCGCCGCCGCCCCGCCCGCCACGACCCGCAGCCCGGTTCGCTCCACCTACCTTGCTCCCCCCTGAATCATCAAGGCGCCACCTTACGTTCAGTAACCGCGCCTTGACATCCGCGACACGCCGGGAAAGGCCGCCGACCTGGGCGCAAGGCAGAATCCCGCGTCAGGAACGTATGGCAAGCCCAGGTGAATGGGAGATCACGATCCTCGCGTCGACGTCCAGGGGGATCAGCTCCCCGTCCGCGCCAGGCGCGGCCGGGCCGGCCAGCGCCCACGCCCGATCCCGCGCCGCCGCCCGCGCGGCCCGGATCTGCTTCAGAGCCCGGGCCTGATCGCCGGCCAAGGCGGTGACCAGCCGGGAGACCACCGGGTCGGAGGCGACCGGCCCGAACAGCTCCGGCTCGGCCCGCAGCACCGCCACATCGGCCAGGCAGTCCCCGCCCAAAGCCAGCGCCGCCGCGAGGTCTGTCAGGATCTTCCCCGGGTCGTGCGCCGCACGCGGCGCACGCCACCGGGCCAGGCCCTCCGACAGGCCCCGGCCCGTCGCCCGCACCGCCTCGGCCAGCACCAGCCCGCCCGCGTGGGACACGATCCCCCGCCCGTCAGCCGACACTGCGATCTTGGGGCGGGGCCGGGTAGTCTTCACTCGAAAGGTGCGTTTCGAATTGGTGCGGACAGGTCTCTCGACAAGCCCTATTCTCCCAGTTCAAAGGCACTTTTCGCATCTAAACGATCAAGCCCGGGCCATCGCCAGGCGAAAGCGCGAGGTTAGGCACCCACCCGGACTTTCGGGCGTCGAGCCATAAGCTCGCCCTGAACATCCCGATCTGCCCTGGGCTGCCGGTGCTTCCCAGGTGTCGCCCGATCGGCAGCGTTGCGTCCTACCGGGGCGCTGTTCCGGCGCAGACCGCGCGCCTGCGGCTTGGTCGTACCCCGATGGCGTCCGGGGGGTGGCGATGAATTTCCGGTGGACCGGGCGTCTGCATTCGCAGACGATGACGTGGGCACCCGGGGGCGTCCCCGACGAGGGAGTCACGCATGGCACGAGTCAACACGTATCTCAACTTCCAGGGCCACGCCGAGGAGGCGTTCGCCTTCTACGCCAAGACCTTCGGCACCGAGGTCACCCTGCTCACCCGCTACTCGGACATGCCCTCCGCCGGGCCCGGCGACTGGCCGCGGAGGAGTGGAACCTCGTGATGCACGCCGAACTCCCGATCATCGGCGGCCACGTGCTGATGGCGACGGACATGCTTCGCTCGATTGGTCAGGCGACCCGCATCGGCAACAACACCACCCTGTGCCGCTGGCCCGGGCTCTTTGCTGACCGCGCACACCTGAGTGGACCGCATCCTAGTCTCGTGTGAACGAATACCGGACAAATAGAGCGAAGGACCTGGCCGGTGCCAGTGACGGCGCGGTGTACCACGCCGTCACACAGGCCCAGTCCGCTGCCGCCGCGATTCCTACAGCATGATCTTTCCGCCGGCGATGTCAGTCGTCACGCCAGTCATCCATGAGGACGCATCGGAGGCCAGGAACAGAGCAGCGTTGGCGCAGTCGGCAGGGGTCCCCCAGCGCGGGATTGAGAACTGCTCCTTGGCGATCCTTTCGCGCACTTCCTCGGGGATCCGCTCACGCTGGCGCTCGGTGAGGATGGCCGACGGTGCCAGGGCGTTGATGCGGACGTTGTGCTTGCCGACGTCGAGCGCCAGCCGGCGGGTCAGCATCAAGATCCCGGCCTTCGCAGCGGCGTACCCGACCGACGACCAGCCCGGCAAGCGGCCAGCGGCGGATGACATCGTGATGATGGACCCCCGCTCGCGTTCGATCATGCCGGGCAGGAAGACGTTCAGGGTGAGGAAGGTGGCGGTGAGGTTACCATCGATCACCGTTCGCCAGCTTTCCTCGGCAGCCGGGCCGAGTGGAACAGGGCCGAGATCGAAGCCCGCGAAGGCGGCAAGGACATCGACTGGCCCCAGTTCCCGTTCGGCTGTCGCACGCAGTGCCTCCAGTGCGACGCTGTCCGTGCAGTCCGCCGTCACACCCACCGCACAGCCGGAACGCGATTCGATGTCCTTCACCACTGACGTGATGGCATCGCTGTCGCGGCCGACGACGGCGACCTTCATGCCGTTGGCCGCGAAGTACCGGCAGGTCTCCGCGCCGATGCCCCGGGAACCGCCGGTCACCACCGCGACCTTCCCGGCCAAGTCTGGGTAGATGGGCATGTCTGTGCTCATCGATGCTCCTCGCCTTTCTCCTCGGATATGGCGGCGAATTGATCAGCAGGAACGGCGACAATGAGATCAGTCGGGGCTGACGGCCACATTTCGCGTGTCTCCGCGACGCGCTGCCCGCTGCCCGCCTCTACCTTGACGACCTCGTCCAGGCCCTTGACCTGGACCGGGACGTGCCACCCGGTAGTGCTCCCGTCACCGAGCTGGCCATTGGAATTGTCGCCCCAGGCACTGATGCTCTCGCTCATGCTTGCCCTTCCCATCCCTCAGTTGTGGCGCCGATGACTCGGCTTCCAGCCCCGCCCGGCTGCGCTTCACCGCACCTACCAGGCTCGTCCGGCGATGTCCCCACGTCATGAGGGCGCGATCCCGGCGGCCCGGGACTTGCTTTCCCGGACCCGGTGAACGCCAGCCGGCTACGTTTCGTCGCCGCTCGGCTCCCTGGACATGATGCTCCGCCCCGGCAACGCGGGATCGAACACCTTCACCGACCACAGGGAAGTGCTGGACCAGGCCCTGAAGCAGGTCCCCGCAGGGTTCCGGCGCAGGGTCCTGGTCCGGATCGACGGCGCCGGCGCCAGCCACGACCTGGTAAAACACCTGCTCACACTGTCGTCCCCGCGGAAAACGCTGCTGTTCACCTGCGGCTGGATGATCACCGCGTCCGACGAGGACGCGATCCGGCAGCTCCCCGAAGGCGCGTGGCTGCCCGGCATCCGCCAGGACGGCAGCCTCGAGGAGGACAAGGACGCCGCGGAGATCACGCACCTGCTGGCCAGGGCCGGGAACTGGCCCGGCGGGCTCCGCTGGATCGCCCGGCGGGTAAAGCCGTCGCGCCGGCACCTGAAGAACCTCACCGCCTGCGAGAGGGAAACCGGCTGGAAGTACTCCATCACCTGCACGGACATCGGCTACGCCGGGATGGAAGGAGTCCCCGGCAGCCAGTACCCGCAGCACATCGACGTCACCCACCGCGACCACGCCACCGTCGAGACCGGCGGGGTGCGCACCGCCAAGGCCATGGGCCTGCGGAACCTCCCCTCGAAGACCTGGCAGGTCAACAAGGGCTGGGTCCTCGCGGCGAACATCGCCGCCGACCTCACCGCCTGGGCGCGCCTCCTCGGCCTCCATGACCAGGACGACCTGCGCGACGCCGAGCCGGGCACGCTCCGCTACCGCCTGTGGCACATCCCCGCCCGCCTCGTCCGCCACGCCCGCCAGCGGATCCTCAAGATCAGCCCCGACTGGCCCTGGAAAGACGCATTCCTCGCCTGCTGGCAACGACTCTGCGCCCTGCCCGCACCCGTATGACCAGCCGAAACTGCCCCAGCAACGCGGAAGGAGAACCACCCCGGCACGGTCGGAGCCGGTGCGCACCCGGGCACACCGGGCACCCGCGCCTCCCGACCCCCAGGACCGAAACAGACATGAAGGTCAAAAACAGACACCGGCACGAACAGTAACCAGGCACGGAGAGCCTGACTCATTGAGGTTGACGGGGAGTTGAGCATCGAGTCGACGGCACCATGCACCGGCCGACCGCAGGCGGCATGGTCTTCGCGCCGCGTGGGCTGCCCCACTCATGCAAGGTGGAATCACCGCTCGCACGCTGGCTGGTACGGGGTACCCAAGGCGGGTTCGACGGCTGGTTCTTCTACACCGGCCGGCCCGCCGAACGGCTGGAGGTCCCGGAGTTCAATCCGGCGGACTTTCCCGATTTCGGCGATGTGATCGCCCGGTCAAGGAAATCGCCGGTGTGAGAGCACGGATGGCATAACCGGGATCTGGCCACGGCCGTCATCCGCGTAAGGGAGAAAAGATGCGGTTGCCCGTCCGGGGGGCATCCAGGATCGTCCAACGAGCCCTCCGCTTCGCCTGGCACTGGGTGAATCACCCGGCCGCTGGCCTGTGGTACATCACGCCACCATTCACCGACGTGGACGCGTCCATGTGGGTGGGCGGGATGAACGAGGACGAGGAGCACATTGTCGACCCGCGCGATATGGACGCCTGGCTGGAGCGGATACTCGGCGCGGCCGGGGCGCCGGACCAGTTAGGCGGTCCCACCGAAACGGGCGGCGAGTGGTGACGGCAGTGGAGCGATTCCGGCAACTGAGCTGCGTTCCAGAGCCGCGATGACGTCGCCGGGGCTGGCATGTAAAGGCGGTGCGTCCCTGTGACATCATCTTTATGAGACCCGCATGGGAGGGCTCACACTTTACCTGTACGCAGGGTATTTACGTTAGAACCCTCCGTGCGCGGGCTACTAATGCCACGGCCGTGACTCACAGGCTTGCCGATTGGTTCCGTTATGCGGACTACGCGGGTTTCGTGATAAATATTAGATATTGACATGCTTCGCCGCCTCTGCCGTCAATGAACATCAACGCGATCATCGGGCCAGCCAGGGGGACCACGGCGGACCACGGCGTCACGGCTGGCCAGCCGGTCCGGCGCGGCGTGCCCCGGGACGGCCTCGCGTGACCAGGCTCCGGCTGACCGCCGAGCGAACGCGGAACAGCCGCTTTCCGGCGGGCGCCAGCAACGCCGGTAACCGCACGGCCCGGGCAGGCTCTACTTGCTATTGCCCGGTCGCCCGGCCTGCACGTGCTTATCAACCCGATCTGCGTGCCGTCGATGGCTAGTAGCCAGGCTGCGGAGCGCGCAGGCGGCGATGCGGCGTTTACCGGCTCGTAGTGCGGCTACAGGCCGTGGCCAGAGATTCCGTGCCGCCTCGCCGGGCGGGATCGTCGAGACCAGCAACTGACCCTTTTCCGATTTGAGTGAAATTGGTTAATAGGTCGTATTAATTAGTTCATAAGTTGCTGGACTTTTACGCCCGTCTGTGAAATAATGAGCGCATGGCAAAGAAAGGGCGCAGAGCCAGTAACGAAGAGCGGCTGACGGTAATCCGGATGCATGAGCAGGGAATCTCGGGAGACCGCATCGCAGAAATCCTCGACGTGAGCCGGGCATCGGTTTTCGACTGGATCGCGAAGTACCGTGCGGGCGGCCTGGCCGCGATCTCCACGAAGATCGCATCGGGGCGCCCCACGACACTGATGACGGGGAAATGATCCGCCTGCATGCGATGATCAACGGCAAGGACCCGCGTGCCCAGGGATTCGGCATGGCATTGTGGAACCGGGCGCTGATCCGCGACATGATAAAGCGCGCCTTCGGGAAGAGTGTTTCCCTGGTTACCACGGGACGGATTCTCGCGAAACTGGGAATGTCACCGCGGCGGCCACTGTACCGGGCCTGGAAACAGGACCCCGCCCGCGTGGAAAAGTGGAAGCGCGAGGAATACCCTGTGATAAAGGCCGCGGCGGCCGCCGCGGGCGGGTTGATCCTGTTCGCTGACGAGGCATCCGTCCGCACCGACTACCACGCTGGGGCAACTTGGGCCCCGGTCGGGTGCACGCCGGTAATTACCGGGCCGGCGGTCCGGCATGCCATCAAGATGATCTCGGCAGTAGGCACACGCGGTGAATGCAGCTTCGAGGTCCACGAAGGTTCCATGAACGCCGACCGGTTCACCGGCTTCCTGGGCAAGCTCCTGGATGACTTCGACAAGCCAATTTTCCTGATTGTCGACGGGAGCTCGGTGCACAAGGCTGGTAAGGTTAAAGAGTTCGTGGCCGCTTCGAATGGCAGGCTTCAGATCTTCTTCCTCCCGCCATATTCGCCGGAGCTGAACCCCGACGAGTGGGTGAACAAGAATGTTAAGCATGACAGGATAGCGCGGGCCGTTCCCATGACCCGCGACGACCTGAAAGCCATCGCCGTGAATGCCCTGGAACGGCCCCGCAGGTGCCCGGAGATTGTCCGGGGATTTTTCGCCGATCCGAAGCTCTGTTACATCGCCGCCTGATATCAATTACCCGAATGCGGTCCAGAAACTAACGTTCTCCTTAAATACCAGGTGATGTCCGCCGGCTCCGGCGCGGCCCATGCGGGCGGCTCGCCGGTGGCCGGGTCGAATTCCACGCCCCGCCGCGCCGCGCGGACCAGTTCCGCGCGGTAGCTGTCGGCCAGCGCCCGGGTGATGAAGGACCGGGTCTTGTCGTGGCCGGCCACCTGCCAACGCACCTCGAACACACTCCGGCCGGGCCTGCGCCGGATCCCGAAGATGCGGACGTCGAACCGGTTCAGCGAAATCACCCCCGACACGTCGAGAGACAAGAGCAGCTCCAGCCGCCCTAGCCCGCCATCCCGCGCGCTGGCCAGCAGGAACGCGCAGCGGGGATCAGCGTTCTGCGGTGCCGTGCAGCCGGAGACCGCGTCCCCTAGTCGGTGAAGTTGGTGGTGGCCTGGCCGAAGCCGGGCAACCAGGCGCATGTGCGCGGATGCTGGAGGGTGTCCCCAGGTCCGCCGGTGGCCAAAGGCCGCTCTGACGACGACCGCGGGACCTTCCACACGCGTATTCCTGGCCCTGCCCTTCCAGGTATTCCCGCAGCTCGGTTCAGCTGCCGGACGCGTCGTCGCCGCACACGAAGTCCGGCCACACGCCATCGGTGGCCGCCTCAGCGAGGAGGTCAATGGCCAGCTGTCCCTTTGTGCGGAACCGCAGATCCGGCGGCAGGCCCATCACGATGGATTTCGCAGGGTCATCGATGTGCTCTTGCGATATCCACTGGCGGGTGCCGATCAGCGTGTGTCGGCCCTTCGCGCACAGAGGACAGGTGCGCTGTGTTGATCCCGTTCCCCAATCCGCCCGCACAGCCCAGATGCTGGCGCTTGACACCCGCTGTGGCCTGGCCTTTCTTCTCTCAGCCGGTCTCATCCAGCGCCCCGACCGCCAGGCCGTGCCGCCGCGGTCGGCCCGCCGCATCGTCCAGGACCGCGACCGCGAGCCGGCGCACCACTCCATCGCGACGAACGTGTCCCACGTCGCCCGGTTCAGCAGCCGCAGCGTCCGGTCGCCCACGTGCCGGCGAGCGTCCAGCCGTTCCGCTTGGGCAGGTCGCTCATCACCGCGCTGACGTACTTGTCGGCTTGCGGCCACGGCTCGGGCCCAGCGAACACCGGCCGCAGTAGGCCCAGCAGCTCCGACCGCTTTTCGCCGGCCCACAGCGGCCGCTAGCCTGACGGCGGCGGCCGCCTCAGGTTGTGGTTTGCTCGTACGGACATGATCGAGAGGCGGCTGTCCTGCTCAAACCCGAGACGCCGGTCGCTCAGCCTAGGTCATAACCCTATTGGCGGCTGCTGTGCCGGCGAAGACCAGGACGATGCGGGCGAATGATCGAGCGGATCCTGGGGGCGGGGGTGGTGGCGGTGGAGTCGCTGACCGACCCGCCAGATGTCGTTCTGTTCCCCGAAGAAGAGGCGGTTGTCGCCCGCGCTGTCGCCAAGCGCAGGCGCGAGTTCACCACGGCCCGGCACTGTGCCCGGCAGGGTCTGGCCAAGCTGGGCTACCCGGCGATGCCATTGCTGCCCGGGGAACGGGGGGCGCCGCAGTGGCCCGCCGGTGTTGTCGGCAGCATCACCCACTGCGCCGGTTACCGGTGCGCGGCCGTGGCCCGGGAGTCTGAGGTTGTCACGGTCGGGATCGACGCGGAGCCGCACGAGCCATTGCCTGGCGGGGTCCTCGAAGCGGTTGCGCTGCCCGCTGAGCACGCCAGGCTGGGCGCACTGCCCCAGTCGTCCATCCACTGGGACCGGATCCTGTTCGCCGCGAAGGAGAGCGTCTACAAGGCCTGGTTCCCGCTCACCCGCCGCTGGCTGAACTTCCATGAAGCGGACATCACCTTCGACCCGGAGCGTGGTGAGTTCGATGCCGCGCTGCTCGTGCCGGGCCCTGTCGTTGACGGCCGGGAGCTGACCGGGTTCTCCGGGCGCTGGCTGGTCTCGGACGGCCTGGCACTGACGGCCATCATGGTCACCCGGTGACGTCTTCGGGCCGCAGCACTGATCAGCAGTGGCTCGCAGGACACGGACAGGACAGAGAAGTGTGGGCGGGCGGTCACCGGGATTCGTGAGCGGCGCACACACTGTGGGCGGCGCGGCTGTGGGCCGATTACATAGGGTGAGACGTCTCGATGCTGGTGTGCGCTTGTATCGTCGGGCTGGTGGATGCGGATCATGCGGTGAGGGCCGGCGGTGGTGTTCGGCTGGCATATGAGACCGCCGGTGACCGGGGCGCTGCGCCGATGGTGCTGTTGCACGCCTTGGGCGAGCGCGGTGCGAGCTGGGCGCCGGTGATGCGCTGGTTCGCTGAGTCGTTCCAGGTCTTTGCGCTGGACCTGCGCGGCCATGGCGGCAGTGGCTGGCCAGGCGCCTACTCGTTCCAGCTCATGTGCGATGACGTGGTGGGCGTGCTTGACCAGCTTGGTCTGGGCAAGGTCACCTTGGTCGGGCACTCCATGGGCGGCATGGTGGCTTACCTGGTCGCCATGCGGCGACCGGACCGGGTCGAGCGGCTGATCGTTGAGGATGTGCCACCGCCGTACCGCCGTGACCGGGCGATCCCCGACCGCCCGGCGGGACCACTTGACTTCGACTGGCCGGTAGTGCCGGCCATCGTTAATCAGGTCAACAACGGCGACCCGGCCGCCTGGGACGGCCTAGGACGGCACTGAATAACCCGCGACCTCCCTGATTGGCGTGTTTTGCCGGCATCGCGTTCGATTCCTTGGGAGAATCGTGCTATGCAGGGGATGACGCGGCTGGACCGGGACTTGTGGGACGCGGGCGAGGTCACCGGGCACCTGGTGCCGCCGGGCAGCGTGTTCGCGTTCCTGGCTGAGCACCGCACTGAGCTGTTCCCCGATGAGTTCACAGCGGACCTGTTCTCGTCGCGGACCGGGCGCCCGTCGCTGCCGGCGGACCTGGTCGGGGCCGTGCTGGTGCTCAAGGAACTGTATGACCTGTCGGACACCCAGACCGCGGATGCGCTGAGGTTCGACATCCGGTGGAAGGTGGCTTGCGGCCGGTCGTTGCTGCAGATGAGCTTTGACCCGTCGGTGCTGGTGTACTGGCGGCGGCGGATCGCCGCTTCCAAGCGCCCGGACCGGGTGTTCGACGCGGTCGCGGCGGTGATCGCCGAGACCGGGATCCTGCGGGGGCGGCGGAAGCGGTGCGTGGACTCGACGGTGTTCGACGACGCGGTGGCCACTCAGGACACGGTGACCCAGCTGGTGGCCGCGATGCGGAAGGTGGCGCGGCTGGTGCCCGGCGCCGCCGGGGTGGTCGCCCGCGTGTGCCAGCTGGACTACTCCAAGCCGGGCAAGTCGGCGATCGACTGGGACGACCCCCAGGCGAAGCAGGACCTGGTCAGCGGCCTGGTGAATGACGCGCTGGCGGTGCTGGAGGAGCTCACTGGCGCGGGGGCGCCGGAGCGGGACGGGCCGGAGGCGGACGCGCTGGGCCTTTTGGCGCTGGTCGCGGGGCAGGACGTGGAGCCCGCCGAGGGATCGGATGGGACGGATGGCCGGTGGCGGATCGCCCGGAAAGTCGCTCCGGACCGGGTGATCTCGACCGTGGACCGCGAGACCCGGCACACCCGCAAGGGCAAGTCCAAGCGCCGGGATGGGTTCCGGGGGCATGTGGCCGCCGAGCCGGGCACCGGGCTGATCACCGACTGCGAGATGACGATGGCCGCCGGGCCGGGCAGCACGGATGCGGAGAACGGCGTCAAGATGGCAGCCCGCGACCGGTTCCATCCTGCCCCGGGCGCGGCTCCCGCGGACGCGGGCCCAGAGCCCGGGCCAGAGCCGGAGCCAGGCGCGGACCCGGCGCCGGAGCCGGACCCAGAGCCCGAGCCAGGCGCGGACTCAGAGCAGGGCAGCGGGCTGGAGGTCTACGGCGATTCCGCCTACGGCTCCGGGGAAGCCCGCGCCGCCTACCGCGACGCCGGGCACGACACCGTGATCAAGCCCAAGCCGCTGCGCCCGGCCGTGGACGGCGGGTGGTTCCGATGTAACGCAGCTTGACCCGGTGGCCGTTCTGGGTCGCGGTCCAGGCGATGATCCGCTCGATGGCCGACCGGGTCGGGTAGGCGTGCTTGAATGCCTCGGTGCGGGCCTGGGCGCGGGCCGCGCGCATCAGGCCCTCGTGCGGGTGGATCGTCATCGACCGGCCGCCCTTGGCGGTGGTGCACATGCTGCGCAGCGGGCAGCCAGCGCACGCCGCGCCGAAGGTCACGGTCCGGCTTTTGCTCATCTGGCGGACCTGCCCGGCGGGGCAGGTGACCGTGCCCTGCTCCTCGTCGATGGTGAAATCGTCCAGGGTGAACATCCGCCGAATCCAGGTTGTTCAGAAGCGTCCTAGGCGCGATCACCGCGCCGACGCTGCTGATCGGCGGCGGCCCGCAAAGCCATATCCCCCAGGACAAGCTCGTCGCCGTGGCCGCCCGCATCCCGCGCTGCGACCTGGTGACCATTCCTGCCGGGCACCACGTGCATGAGTCTCGCCGCCTTGTGGCCGGCTGATCCGGCTCTGGCACGTGGAATCTGCCGTCGCCCGCCGGGCTGGCGTCTGGCAGCGGCCAGGGGAGTCTGCAGAGGTGGTGCAGGGGCCGACGGCGGGGGGCGGCGGGGTGTGGGCCGGTCAGGCCAGCACCCAGGCCCCGCCGGAGCGGGTCAGTCCGTGCCGCAGCAGCGTCCGCAGGTTGATCGCGGCGCATCGGTTGTGCAGCCAGGCGTCGTTTTGGGCTCGGCGGAGTTCGCCGAGGCAGTGCTCGGCTGGCTGCACGCCTGACACACCTTCGCCCTCGGACACAGAACGTCCTCTTCGGCGCGACGCGGCGAGGCGCGACAGCGACCCAACCAAGCACGGGCGGGCGTGCACAGCGGCGGATCAGGATGGAAGAGAGACCACGCCAGCCTATTGCTGCCGCTTTCATTTCATGCATCCTCTTCCCCTGGTCGGCCTCGTCGTCGCGCGACCAGGTTCCGGCCCAGTCGCGTCCCCGGAACCAGTTTCGGCCTTCGCCGACGACCCCTTCCAGCGCGTGCAGGAAGTCGACCACGCTGGTCACGTCCGGCGCGGTATCCTCCTGTGCCGTCACCGCCTCCTGAGTTTCCTCTGTCGGCCCGGTGTGCTGGTCCTGCTTGGCCTCACTGGGATCGGAGTCCCGCACCCACCCTCAGCCCGAAGCCACGCTCCCGGAAGCTGCCTGACTGTAACGCTCGGTAACTGAGAACCAGTCAGGAACTTACGATGCGCTGCACTAGGCGCTGATACCTGGGTCAGCAGTGTCAGAGCTGGTTCGCCATGCCGAAGCGGCAGTACCGACTGCGATCGCTCCGAGCAACAAGACACCGCCAGCGCACAACGCCGTAGCCAGGTTGCTGGCGGCGTCTATGAGAGATGGGTGCGGCTCTTTTGAGGTGAGCTGCTTACGCTGCGAGGATGTGGCTGTCGCGGTATTTGGCGTGGTGGACGCGTTCGTGCTCGCGGCGGAGGTGGTAGCGCCAGTAGGCGTCGAGGTCGCCGTTGGCGATGAGGGCGCACAAGGTAGGGTGCGGGCGAGGTGCCTGCTGTGCAGGTCCTTTTCCTGCACCCCCTTCCGAACCACGCGGGCGACTTTCATCGCACGTAGCTCTCCAGTGACTGCTGCGTGAGTTTCCCTGCGCATTGCCCGGTATGGATCTCGTCGTGGCAACCGGCGCAGACCACGAGGGTCTTCCTGCGCCGTTTCGCCATGGTTTTAGCCCATTCGGGCTGGCATGGCCCCCCGGGCAATGGCCTTGCTTTAAGTGATCATGTGCGGGCTGAGCAGGTGGAACTCGATTTTCCGGATGACGTTGGTGACGCTCAGCTCACCGGGCTTGCGGGCCGGGAAGTCGCCGGATTTCTTGGTCTTGCGGGGGCTGGCCCGGTCCGGGCGGTCGCGGGTGAAGGTGGCGGGGGCGAGGATCTTGAGCAGGAACGTGGCGAACGCGAGATCGGCCTGCTCAGGGGGAAAAGGCCGCGACCGTATCGGTCGCGGCGGCGAGGGCATGCGGGAAGCTGATCTTGTCCGGCGGGATGCCCGCGACGGTTGCCCCGATCCCGATGATCTTGCAGATCGCCTGGTAGACGGCGAACAGTGCCCACATTTCCTGCTCGACGCCGGCCGGGTCCTTGCTGCGCAGCACCGGCTGCCCGTCGCCCATGTCGGTCTTGTGGTGACCGATGACGGTCTCGCATCCCCACCGCCGCGGGTAGCAGCACGCGAGGTCCAGGGCCGGGTACTCTTCCGGGCACAGGAGGTCGGTGACCAGGCAGAACAGCTCGGAGGTCTCGTCATCCCCGCCGTTTTCCGGCGTGGTGTGCACGGTGTACTCGATGACCCGGACGGTCAGCGGCGGGCCATCAGGCTTGCGGGGCGGTTTCAGTTCCGCCAGATAGGTGCCATCAGCCAGGACTTTCACCGGTTTGAGGGTGAAGGACGCCGAGGCGCGCCACAGGATGTGCGCCCCGGTGGCGAGGAACTCCCGGGCCAGCGCCCAGGACAGGAACTTGCGGTCGGCCAGCACCACCATCCCCGGCCCGAAGCATCCGCTCTCCAGCAGGTCGCGGGCCAGGGCCTGCTCGGAGTCCCGGTAGGGGCACATCGATGCCCCCAGCAGGCTCCCGGTCCCGGACTCCGCCGCCGCCAGCCACCTGACCTGCGGGAACGCCCCGTCCCGGGTCTGGTTCGACGGGCGGCCGAAGTGCTCGACGTTGGCCTTGCTGTCCGGCACGTCCGAGGTTGACCCGTCGATCGAGACGACCCGCAGCCCGCAGCAGAACACCTCAGGTGCCCCTTCGTCCCCTATCGGTCCCGTGACCTGCTCGAACAGGAACCGGACCGGTGCGGGGCCGAGCTTGCCGCGGCCCCGCGACAGCGAGGAGATGTTCGGCGGCTTCCACCGCCGCCCGCCGTCGGCGTCAACCCAGCCGTCCGGGTCCAGCTGCCCGTCTAGCAGGTCACCGGCGCGCCGCTGGTGATACAGCCCGTCGGCCAGCTTGGTCATCACCTGCCCGTACCCGCAGTTCCGGCCGCGGAACAGCCACAGGGCCAGCACGAAGTACATCAACAGCCGAGCCGGCAGCAGCCGGCGCCGCTGCTCCCGCGACCCGGCCGCGTCCACCGCCGCGTCCACCAGCTCCGGCGTGAAAACCCTGGTCAGGGTACCGACCGAGATCCGGTCCGGCAGCCAGCCGTCCGGAGAGAGCCCCTCAGAACCATCATGCGCCACGAAACAGTAACGATACCACCCCAGACCTTAAAGCAAGGCCATTGGGCCCCCCGGGTTTGTCGAGGTCGGCGAGCCTGCGGACGTGGTGTGCTTGTACGTCGGCGCGCTGCTCGCACCACTCGCACCGGCCTGCCCGGAGCCGACGGATCAGCTCTTTGCCTTTGCGGCAGGTGGTGGCCGGGGGTGGCAGGCGGTCGGTGAGGACCGCTTTCTTTTGCCGTGTGAGGGGTATCCCTCCGAACCGTGCGGTGAGCGGCTTCCTGTTGCCTGTGCGTTCTGCGCTGGCCTGCATGCAAGTGCGTTTCCCCTCGGGTGTGTCGATGGTCGTTGTATAGCGGGCCGCCATCTTGCACACCGTGGAGTTGTACTTGCAGGCTAGCGTTTTCAGCAGTGAGGTCTGCATGGCCCATTGCAGCCGGCCCTCACAGATCCGGACGTGAGCCTCTCAGCTCATCCGGCTCGTGCCGCCCCGCCTTTCAGGTCAGTACGCCAGCTGCCAGTGCGCGAACAGCTTCGGGGCACGTTTCCGCACCATCATCAGCCATTCTCGCGCCCGCTTGAAGCTGCGTTTCAGCCGCTTGTACTTGTTCATCGCCCAGCGCACCAATATACGATCGACACGCTTGCAGAGCGGCTTCACCGCAGTCGAATAGAACGCGGTGAAGTAGGTGAGCCAGCCACCAACGACCGGGTTCACCTCTTTAGCTATGGCATCGAGCGTCAGATTCGTGCGCCGATGCAGTTTTCCCGAGACCACCTTCCGGCCGGTCTCCGTGATCTTGCCCGGAGCCGCAGCCGGAAGGAAGTTCGTGAACGCCTCCCGCGTTTCCTTATTAAAGGATCTGCGGGGACGGAACTCGTACCCGCAGAACGTGAACGACCACACCGGAAAGTCCCGGCGCCGCTTCCCGTCCTTGCAGAACACGATCTTCGTCTTATCCGGGTGCAGGGTCAGGCCGATCCCGGCAAACCGGCGGCCGACCGCGTCCCGCACCTCCAGCGCCTGCCTCTCAGTCACACAGTGGATCACCGCGTCGTCCGCGAATCGCTCAAAGGGGCAGCCCGGATACTCCCGGGCCATCCACGAGCCGAAGCCGTAATGCAGGAAAACGTTGGCGGGCAACGGTGAAACCGGACCCCCTTGCGGCGTCCCCTGAGTCCGTCCAGCGAGGGTTCCGTCCGGCATCAGCATCGGGGCTTCCAGCCATCGCCCCACATACAGCAGGACCCATTTCCGGTCCGTGTGGCGCGCCACCGCCTTCAATACCAGATCCCAGGACACCGAGTCGAAAAATGCTTTCACATCCAGATCGGCGACCCAGTTCTTCTCCCAGCACCGCTTCCGGCACGCCGCCACCGCATCCAGAGGTGACCTGCCGGGGCGATACCCGTAAGAGTCCTCGTGGAATACCTTCTCCACATTCGGCTCCAGCGCCATGACCGCCACCGCCTGCGCCACCCTGTCCACGACATCCGGAATACCCAGGACCCTCGTTCCGCCCTTCTCAGGGATCTCCACCGCGCGGACCGGCCCAGGGAAATAAGACCCCGACGACATCCGGTTCCACAGCTTGCAAAGGTTATCTCTCAACTTCCCCTCAAACTGCCCGATCGTCACGCCACCGGCCCCGGCCGCTCCTCCATTCTCCATTCCTCTTCACTTTCAGCCACGCATCCCACACCACCTGCTTGGGGATGACGTGCGACTTGCCTTCTGGCATCGGCTCACTCATGCGACTCCATCCCTTTCGGTTGATCACACTCATCAGCCAGGACGGCCCCGCCCCTTGGCTCCGCCCCCACTGCGATACGCAGAGACTTCACAGCTACTACGGGGGGCGCCTGGTGGCCGCCACCATCGCCCAGGTTGCCCTGCTCGCCGGCCCCCGGCGTCGGCGCATGGCCGCCGCCGGTCTCGGCATGGCCAGCCCCGGCACGCGTCGGCGGGTCTCGGTGGCCTGGTCAGGTCCTGTGCCCTGCCGGGTCGCCGCCCTGCTTGCCCCGCCCCCGCCCTCCCGCATGCCGCTCGTCGCCGCGGCTGCCTTGATCGTCGTGATGACGGGAGCTTCCGCGTTGCGGACGGCCCGGGATCTGCACGCGCTGCTCGAACTCGCCGGAGCCGTCCACTGATGAAGCGCGGCCCCGCCGCGAGGCCGCCTGCACCGAGGTGGCCGAACGAGCCGGGTGAGAGCAGGGGTTCGCCTGGTGCGGGCACATGGAGGAAGGGCTTGACCGCCTTCGCGGTGGGTGGATTACGAATGCCTGTGGCAGAACGCGGGACAGGGTCTCGGCGAGTCATTCGAGGAAATGGGCGGCGAGCAGTACGCGTAAACGGCCCGTGAGCTGGGGATTCCCGGCTTCACGGGCCGTTGCGTTGCAGGCTGTGGGGTCCGGCTGGGTCAGATCAGTCCGCGTGCTGGCGCAGCGGCAGCCAGGCCCGGACCCGGAAGCCGCCTTCCGGCCTCGATCCCGCGTGCAGCCTGCCGCCGATCGCCGCCGCGCGCTCGGCCATGCCGACGATGCCGTTGCCGGAGCCCATGGTAGTGCCGTTGACGGCCGCGCCCCGGCCCGGGGGCCGGGGCGCGCCGTTGTCCGTCACCTCGACCATCAGCCCGTCGGCGAGGTGGGTGAGGCGCACTGTGGCAGTCGCGCCGCCGGAATGGCGGGCGCTGTTGGTCAGCGCCTCCTGGACGATCCGGTAGGCGACCAGATCGATGTCGACCGGCAACGGCACGCGGTCGCCCTCTTCCTCGACCCGGACGGACAGGCCGGCGGCGGCGGCATGGTCGATCAGGTCGCCGATGCGGGCGAGTCCCGGTGCCGGGGCGCGCGGCGCGTTCTCATCCACATCGCGCAGCACTCCGAGCACCGACCGAAGCTCGACCAGTGCCTGCTTGCTGACCTCGTTGATGATGGTGAGCGCCGACCGGGCGCGGTCCGGCTGGCGCTCCATCAGATGCAGGGCTGTGCTCGCCTGGACATTGATGACGGAGATGTTGTGGGCGACCACGTCATGCAGATCCCGCGCCATCCGCATCCGTTCCTCGCTGGCCCGGCGACGGTACTCCTCTTCACGGCTCCGCTCCAGGGCGGCGGCGCGCTGGCTCCGGCTCCGGATCAACTCGGCGGCGCTCAGCATCAGGATCAGCCCGACCGCCAGCGCCAGCGCGTGCGCGGGCGTGGTGTGTCCGGGCCGTCCGATGAGCCAGGGCGGCCATACCGATCCGAGGTACCCGACGACCATGGACGCCACCGCCGCGGCGCGCTTCCTGGCCAGCACCGCGGTGAAGAAAGCGACGATCTGGGCGAGCCAGATCACGCTCGCCCCCAGTGCCCCGGCCCACAACGTGGTGGCGAGGACGGCCGCCAGCACGGCGGCCGGAAACCGGCGGCGGACGATGAGGGAGAGGCCGCCCACGATGAGCAGCACGTAAGCCAGCGCCGGCACGTGGGCCACCACCGGCGCCGCACCTGCACTCCGCGCGAAGTGAGTGTCCTCGACCTGGGCCACGGAAACCTGGGCCGCCGTCACGACCGCCGCTATCACGCCGTCCACTGCCCAGCGCCGCGCGGCGCCCCCGCGCAGGCGGAGGCCGAGCCCGTGCGGCTCTTCAGACGGGACAGCGTTGGTCATCACTGCGCATCACGGTACGCGGCCCCACACCCGGAAACATCGCCCCGCTGGGCACATCCGCGCGTCCCGAGTACCCCGATAGCGCAGCCCCCAAGGCCGCGCCCTACCTCAGCGGATGACCTAAGAAGGCACGCCGGGCCGACGACAGCCCCGCTGCCGCACGGGCACTCTGAAGTCGCAATCGATCGACAGGTGTCAACAGTGGCCGGCCCGCCCCAGGTGCCGGGTGTCAGGAGGGAATCATGCCCGTGATCGAAGTGCGTGGCCTGACCAAGCGGTTCGGCCGCGTGCTGGCGGTTGACCGGCTTGACTTCGATGTCGAGCCCGGAAGCGTGGTCGGCTTTCTCGGGCCGAACGGCGCCGGGAAGACAACTACGCTCCGGATGGTGCTCGGCTTGGTCAAGCCGGACAGCGGCACAGCGACCATCAACGGCCAGACCTACCGGGAGCTGGCGGACCCGCTGCGCCAGGTAGGCGCCGTGCTGGAGGCGTCCAGCTTCCATCCGGGCCGGACCGCCCGCAACCACCTGCGGGTGCATGCGATGGCGGGCGGCGTCCCCCGTTCGCGCGTCGAGGAGGTGCTGGAGGCGGTGGACCTGAGCCAGGCGGCGGGCCGCCGGATAGGGGGCTTCTCGCTGGGCATGCGCCAGCGACTCGGCCTGGCGACCGCTCTCCTGGCGAAGCCGGAGGTGCTCATCCTCGACGAGCCGGCCAACGGACTGGACCCCGAGGGCGTCCGCTGGCTGCGCGACCTGGTGAGGGGCCTGACGGCCGACGGCACCGCGGTCCTGGTGTCCAGCCACATCCTCGCGGAGGTCGCCCACACCGTCGACTCGGTGGTGATCCTCAACCACGGGCGTCTGGTCACCCAGTCCTCGCTGACGGAGTTGATGGCGGGGGTCGAGCCGTCCGTCCGGGTCCGCACCGACCGCTCGGAGGAACTGCAGGCGTTCATGGCCGCGGACGGCGCGCAGGCGAGGCTGCTCGCTCCCGGCCAGGTGGAGATCACCGGAACGACGCCGGAACGGGTGGCCGCCATCGCGTCCGAGCGGTCCATCTCGCTCGTCGAGTCTGTCACCCACCTTCCGGACCTGGAGGACGTGTTCCTCCGCCTCATCGCCGACAAGTCCAGGGCAAGCCAGCCAGCATTGGAGGAGAGCTGACGTGAGCAGGATGATCCGCGTCGAACTGCTGAAGATCCGCACCGCCAGGCTGGTGTACGGGCTGCTGGCGACCGCGATCGGCCTCACCCTCCTGTTCTCCGTGCTGGAGGCGGCGCGCTCAGGGCCGGGCAAGGCGGTCCCGCCGCTCAACACCGGGGCGGGCGTGACCGCGATCCTCACCGGCGGAACCTGGGCGCTGCTGCTCGCCACGGTGATGGGCGCGACCGTCTCCAGCGGCGAGTTCCGTCACTCGACCGCCACGCTCACGTACCTGGCGAACCCGCACCGGAGCCAGGTGCTGACCGCCAAGGCTGTGGCCGCCGCCATCGTCGGCGCCGTGTTCGGCCTGGCCGGGTTCGTCCTGCCGGCGATCGTCGCGGTCGCCTTCGCGTCCGGCCACGGGTACACGCTGCAGGTCACGGCGGCGACACTGGCCCGTTACGGCGCCGGGCATGTGCTGGGCGGAGCGCTGCTGGCCACGATCGGGGTCGGCCTGGGGTCGCTCATCAGATCCCAGCTTGCGGTGGTGATCGGCGTGTTCGTGTGGACGATCGTGATCGAGTCGCTGATCGGCGCGCTCTTCAATTCCGTCCAGCCCTGGTTGCCGTACACTGCGGCGACGACGCTGGCCGGATCCCAGCTCGGCGGCGCTGCCTTCGGCCCGGCCCATGGCGTGGCCAGCACGGTCACGTCGCTGCCCTTCGCGGGGTCCACTGCGCTGCTCGCCGGACTCGCCGTGGTGATCGCGCTCTTGGCGTCGCAGACCACGGTGACCCGGGACATCAGCTGACCAGGAGGCGCGCATGACGCCCGGCGGGCACGTGATTGAAAACCCGCTCAGCGGTGAGCGGATCACCATCCGCGCGACAGCCGCGGAAACCGGCGGTGACGTGCTCGAGTGGGAGTTGCTGCTCGCCCCGGGCGGGGCGGTCCCCAGCCGCCATGCGCACCCGGAGCAGGAGGAGCGGTTCACCGTGCTCGCCGGGCGGATGCGTTTTCTGGTGGCAGGACGTCAGGTGATCGCCGACCCGGGCGACACGGTGCGGATACCGCCGGGCACGGTGCACCATTTCGCCAATGCGGGCACCCAGCCCGCCCGTGTCGCGGTGGAGACGAGGCCGGCGCTGAGCATGCAGAAGCTGCTGGAAACCGCCGCGGCCATGGCCCAGCATCAGCACCGGGCCGCCCGCAAGCTGCCGAGCCCGTTCGACCTGGCGCTGTTCATGCGGGAGTTCGAACGGGAGGTGCGGGCCCCCTACCTCCCGGTGGCGCTGGTCCGCGCGGTCGTCGGCCCGCTAGCATGGCTGGCTAGGCGGGTGGGGCAGGACGCCCGCTACCGCAGCCTCCGTGGGCCGGGACGGGCGCCGGGAGCATGAGGCCGGTCGGCGCTGCCCCCGCGGTGGACGTGGCCGGCCTGGTCAAGCGGTACCGGACCGCCACACGGAACGCGGTGGACGGCATCAGCTTCGAGGTGCCCGAAGGGCAGCTGTTCTGCCTGCTCGGACCTAACGGGGCGGGGAAGACCACCACCGTGTCGGTGCTCACCACCACCCTCGCGCCGACCAGCGGCCAGGTCCGGATCGCGGGCTGGGACCTGGCGCGCGAGCAGGCGCAGGTCCGCAGGAAGCTCGGCGTCGTCTTCCAGCAGCCCTCGCTCGACCTCAATCTGACGGTCGAAGAGAACATCCGGCTGCACGCGGTGCTCTACGGGATGTATCCGTGGCGGCCGGTGTTCCGGCTGATGCCGGCCGGCTATCGCCGCCAGGTGCAGGAAGTGGCGGGCATCCTGGGCCTGACCGGCCTGCTCGGGCGGCCCGCCCGCGCCCTGTCGGGCGGACTCCGGCGCAGGCTGGAGATCGTCCGGGCGCTCATGCACGCCCCCGCCGTCCTGTTCCTCGACGAGCCGAGCACGGGCCTGGACCCGGAAAGCAGGCGCAGTCTGTGGGCGTATCTGCGGCAGGTGCGCAGCGAATTCGGGACCACGGTCTTCCTGACTACCCACTACCTGGAGGAGGCGGAGGAGGCCGACACGGTGTGCGTGATGAGCGAGGGCCGGATAATCGAGCAGGGCAGCCCGTCCGAGGTGAAGGCCCGCCAGTTGAGCGCGGAACTCGTGCTCGATGCCAGGGACCGGGCCCAGTTGCGCCGCGAACTCCGCACGCTCGGGCTCCAGACCGCCGAGGACGGCCAGCCCCGCGCGGCCGGGCCGCTGCGGGTGCGGCTTGACGGGCGCAGCGCCCAGAGCGTGGTCGCCGCGCTGTCAGCGGAGCTGACCACGTTCCGCATCGCGGAGCCCACGCTGGAGGAGGCCTACCTGCTGCTCCTTCAGCGGGAGGGCTCATGAGCGCCCGGGCCGGGGCAAGCGCCGCCCCGGCGTCGGCCAGCGTCGCCCACGAGTTGTCCGGGCTGCTCATCGTCGCCCAACGCGACGTGGTCAAGCTGCTGCGCGACCGCCCACGGCTTGCCGTCAACCTGGCGTTCCCGGTGCTGCTGGTGGGAGGGCTAGGCAGCATCCTGCAGCCGACCGTGGGGCGGGTCACCGGGCTGAACGCGGTCACTCTGGCCTTCACCGGGGTGCTTGCGGCGAGCCTGTTCCAGTCGACCGCCGCGGGGATGATCTCCGTCGTCGAGGACCGTGAGAACGACTTCTCCCGGGAACTGTTCGTGACGCCGGTGTCCCGGCTGACCTTGGTCGCCGGGAAGCTGGCGGGGGAAACCCTGGTCGCGTTCTGCCAGGGCGCCGCCATCGCCGCGTTCGCGGTGATGTTCGGGGTCCGCATCACGCCCGGCGCCGCGGCGGCGCTGCTGGCCCCGGCCCTGGCCGCCTGCCTGCTCGGCGGCGCCTTTGGCCTTGCCACCATCGCCACCCTGCCGAACCAGCGCTCGGCGATGCAGATCTTCCAGTTCCTGATCATCCCCCAGTACGTGCTCGCCGGGGTGCTGGTCCCGCTCCGCGGAGCGCCGTTCTATCTCCACGTGCTGGCCCGCGCCATGCCGATGAGCTATGCGGTGGACCTGACCCGCGCGGCCTACTACGCCGGCACGCCCGCCTACCGGGAAGTGGTCACGGCCAGCCCGCTGGTGGACGTCGCGGTGGCGGGCGGCCTGTTCGCTGTCCTCATCACGGTGGGCGTGGCGGTTTTCGGCTACCGGGAGCGCACCCGCTGATCAGGCGGCCTCCAGCAGACGGCCGAGCGCGCCCAGATAGGAGGGGTCGCCCTGCTTTTCCCGGAGCAGCCAATATTCGGCCCCCCAGAACAAATACGCCGAAATAGCGGACGACCCCCAGCGCAGACAGTGGTTGTAATTTCCGATCAGGTCCTCCGGGCGGCAGCTGCGCATCACGCGCCCCGGCGGGCTGGGCGGTGTGGTGACCGCCTCCCAGGGCTCGGCCTGGCCTTCGGCGATCATCAGCTTCCGCCCCGGCGTGGCGGCCCAGTCCAGCAGCTCCTCCCGCCGGCGCCGCGACGCCTTGCCGCCGCTGCCGTCAAAATACAAGCTCAGCGGGCCGACGCTCGCCAGAGCGTGGCGCGGGTACACGTCCATGCCCACGATGTCAGCCAGGCGCTGTGCCACCGCCAGGGAGTCGCCCTGATCCTTGGTGCGCCACCGCTGCTGGAGCCGCACCGGCGCGGAGGTCGCCAGGAAGCCGTTCATCATGACCGGCCTGCCCGGGTCCGCGGCGCGGACCGTCTCGACCTCGCGCCGGGCGAACGACTCCGCCAGGCGCCAGGAGTGCTCCATGCCGAGCGGGTCGACCGCCTCGTGCTCGACCTGCCAGGCGATGATCGCAGACCGGCCGCGGTACCGCTCCACCAGGCGCGTGATGTGCTCGGTCGCGGCGTCCAGCAGGCCGCGATGCGCCTCGGGCGTGACCACAGATCCTTCGCGCAGCGGCTGGCTGAGATGATGGGCGGGAACGAAGAACTCCGGATAACCGAACGTCTTCACCGCGCCGAGGCAGAGGATCACCCGCTTGCCGGCCGCTTCCACCGCGTCCAGTTGCCGGTCGAGTTCATCTGGCTGGAAACCGCCGGGACGCCGCTCGACCCGGTTCCAGTAGGCGCCGAGCCGGATGAGGTCGAAGGGGTACGCCAGCAGCGACCGCAGGGACGCCTCGGGCTCCAGGCCGAGCGCCGCGGCCTGCAGCGGCCGGAAGCTGATCCCGATCTGCGCCACGCCGCGAGGCGCGACCGGCAGCCGGCGCCAGCCATCGGTCGCCGGCTGGGCCGCCCTCGCCAGCCGGAGTTCGCGCATGGTCACCACCCTCCGAACCCACCCGGCCGGTGGTCGCCGGCCTGTCCTGCGCTCCCGCCTGCCCCGTGGCGGGTCCAACGTCCATCATGCGGGCCCCCGGCGGTCGCGTCGTCAGCCGGCGGGCGACGCCGGTCTGCTGCCCAGGATGACACGGATTCCACCCGGCAAGGGCCCGCGCCACGCGACCGGCAGATACGCTTCCATTCTTGGCCACGGCGTATAGCGTCGTGGCCGTGGCATCTATCCGCGCACAGGCGAAGTCCGGACCGGCCATTGCCGCGGCGGCGGCGCTCGCAAGCGATGTCGGCCGTTGGCGGGCCGGGCGACTGGAACTGGAATGGGAAAGAGCGGGCCTGCCATGATCCGCGTCACGCTTGCCGACGATCAGGTGCTGGTGCGGGCGGGATTCGCCGCGTTGCTCGACGCGGAGGAGGACATCAGCGTCATCGGCGAAGCCATTGACGGGCGCGAGGCGGTCCAACTGGCCCGCCGGGCCAAGCCCGACGTGGTGCTGATGGACATCCGCATGCCCGGGCTGGACGGCATCGAGGCCACCAGGCAGATCGCCGCCGACCCGCTCCTGTCCGCCACTCACGTCATCATCCTGACCACCTTTGACCTCGACGAGTACGTCTTCGAGGGCCTCCGGGCCGGAGCGGCCGGGTTTCTGGTCAAGGACGCAGACCCAACAGACCTCATCCGGGCGGTGCGGGTGGTCGCGGGCGGGGAAGCGCTGCTGTCGCCAAAGATCACTTTGCGCTTGATCACCGAGTTCGTCTCCAGGAGCCGCTCGGCGCGCCATCCGCCCGGGCTGCAGTACCTCACCGCGCGGGAACGGGAGGTGGTGGGCCTCATCGCGAACGGCCTTTCCAACGAGGACATCGCCGCCCGCCTGTATATGAGCGCCTCTACAGCCAAGACACACGCGACCCGGGCGATGGCCAAGCTGGGGGCCCGGGACAGGGCGCAACTCGTGGTCATCGCCTATGAGTCCGGCCTTGTCCGCCCTGGCTGGGCGGAGCGACCGTGACCGGTGCCGTGCATTATCCGCTCTTTGCCGACGCCGCGCATACGCCGGGCACGGCAGCGCCAGAGCGCCAGCGTCGTCTCTGGCGGTAGCACGCCCTGCCGTTGAGGCTGACGACGCGACGCTGCTCGTCGGACAACATGATCCGGTGGCCCCTGCGCGGCCGGCTCCACGGCCGCGGGCGACGGCAGGGTTTCGCCAGAACCGGAAGAGAAAGGTGATCGATGAACGTTCGCGCAGGCACTCCAGCCGATCCGGCGGTTGCCGCGTCAGCCGCCGACGGGGCCAAGGGACTCCGGCCGGCGAATCTCGCGATGCTGGTGATGCTCATCATCCAGTACATGCTCGGCGCCTATGTGAACCTGTATGTCACGGTGCCGAAGGCTGACGCCGGGCAGGGCATCAGGACGGCCATCGCCAACGGGCCGGCGTCGATCAGCGCGCACGCGGTCTTCGGCATCCTGCTCCTCGTTTCCGCGATCATTGTGGTGGTGCGCGCGGTGATGGCCAGGCGGGGAGCGCACATCGCCCTGTCGTCGCTCGGCCTTATCGCGGTGCTGGGTGCCGCCTTCACCGGCGCCGCCTTCGTCAACCAGGGGAAGGATTCCTCCTCCATGATGATGGCAGTGCTGACCGGTGTCGCACTGCTGTGCTACCTGCTGAGGCTCTACCTGCTCCCGGCCGGCCGCCGCGCGAGCCGGTCCTGACCGCTCCGCCGCCGCGGCGGCCGGCCGCCCGCCGATTGGCGAAGACGGCAGCCGCCGCGGGCGGCACGCGGCCTCGTGCCGCCCTGCGCCGACCCTCTGCTGTATGCACCGGCCAATGACCGGCTGACGAGCCACCGCGCGTCAGCCGGTCCGGCATGCCGTGACGGATTCCCCGCCCACCGGGATCAGCGGCCCATTACGCCGGGATTCCGGTCGCACAGACTGCATCTGTGAGATCACCGCAGCCGGCCGAAGGCCCGGCCGCGTTGGCTGGCCGAGCAGCATGAAGGGCGGACAAATGACGGAGCACATACTCGCCGTCTGGCTGGTCCTCGCCTCCGGCGTGCAGGCAGGCACGCTGTGGATCATGAAGACGTCGATCCTGCCGATGCTCAACTCGCTGGCATATGAACGTTACGTCAACGTCTGCCAGCTTATCGACATGCACGTCTTCCACCCGATCGCCTTCTGGAATGGCATAACCGCCGCCTGTTTAGGCGTCGGCCTGGCAATAGCGGCGCCCAATGGGCCGGCTGCCGCGCTCCTGCTCGCGGGGTCTGTCGGGATGGTCACCGTAGGCATCGCCTCCGAAGGGGTGAACCGGCCGATCTGGCGCCAGATCGAGCGGTGGAGCCCGCATCGAGTGAAGGACGCCGCCTGGCTCGCCAAGCGCGACCGCTGGCACGTCGCCCATCAAGTCCGGACCTACGCCGCTCTCACCGCGCTCGGCTGCTTCGCGGTCGCGGCGGCGATCATCGGAACCGTCTGATCAAGAAAGGGCCCGGTCACATGGAAACAGCCCAGGGCGTGGACGTTCAGCGCAACAAGACGATTGTGAAGCTGGTCACCGAGAAAGGCTTCAACGAGGGCGACCTCGACGGCTTGGAGCCCTACTTCGCGTCGGACTACCGGGTGCACGCCCCAGGCGTGCCGCCGCTCCCGCCGGGCACAGGGGCATTCCGGGCCGCTGTGTCGCTATGGCGCGAGGCGTTCCCGGACATCAATGTCAACGTCGAAGACGTCATCGGCGAAGGCGAGGAGGTCTACTGCCGGTTCGTCACCCGAGGAACCCACAGCGGGCCGCTGATGGGGATACCGCCCACGGGGAAGCAGGTCACCATCCACGAGATGTCCTGCCATCGGCTTGTCAACGGCAAGGTGGTCGAGTCGTGGATCGGGGACAACGTGCCCAACATCTTGCATCAGATTGGCGCGCTGGTCCCGGTGGGCGGCGGCGGCCCGGCAGCGTGAGCCCGGCGATGTCGTCTGAAGGCCAGCAGTCGCGCCCGCGGGACGCGCGGATCGCCGTGCAGATCGCTGAGGTGTGCGAGCGCGCGCAGGTCCTCGCCAGCGCCATACCCGGCCCGCTGCTGCTGCTGCGGGTGCGGGCGGGCGACGCCTCGGTCGAAGTGCGCTGGCAGGAGACGGCGGCGCGCCCGGCCGGGGCGGGTCCCGGCGTCGCGCCCGGACCGGGCGGCGACGGGACTGCCGGGACCGGCCCGGAGGCGGCCGGGGCGGTCGGCGAGGACAGCGGGCGCACCCTGATCACCGCGCCCATGGTCGGCACGTTCTACCGGGCGCCGTCGCCTGGCGGCGAACCGCTCGTGAAGCCCGGTGATGTCGTGGCGCCAGGCCAGACGGTCGGGATCGTCGAGGCAATGAAGCTGATGAATTCCGTCACGGCGGAATGCGCGGGGCAGGTCATGGAGGTCCTGGCCGAGGACGGCGCGCCGGTCGAGTTCGGGCAGCCGCTCCTGGCGCTGACCGCGGTCGAGCTGGCAGATGCCGTCTCCATGACGGCGGGCCCCTAGCCGCCCCCCAGGCCCGTCGCGCGCGAGCGCAGCGGAAGACGCGTCTTGAGCAAGAAGGAGACTGTGATGACACTGGACCGAACCGACGCCCATCCGGTCACGAACTCTCATATACAGGACGTCCTCATTAAGAGGACAGGTGCCGATCCGGGCATGTTTGAGGAGGCTGACGGGCTGACCCTGGAAGAGCTCGGCCTCGACTCCCTCGCCGTGCTGGAGCTGGAGGCTGTGGTCGCGGACGAGTACGGCCTGATCATCCCCGAGGGCGCCCTCCGGATGAGCATCGACGAAATCGTCGCACAGCTCAACTCGCAGCGGGACAAGGCCTGACATGGCCGGGCACACGGACAATTCCGTGGTCATCGACGCGCCGCTGGAGCTCGTGTGGTCGATGACCAACGACCTTGAGTCGTGGCCGCGCCTTTTCACCGAATACTCCTCCGTCGAGATTCTCGACCGCAGGGGCGCCACCGTCCGGTTCCGGCTGACCATGCACCCCGACCCGGACGGGAAGGTCTGGAGCTGGACCAGCGAGCGGACGGCGGACCGCGAGACCTGCACGGTCACCGCCCGCCGCGTCGAGCCCGGCCCGTTCGCGTACATGCACATCCGCTGGACCTACGCGGAGCAGAACGGGAAGACGCGCATGCGCTGGATCCAGGACTTCGAGATGCGCCCCGAAGCCCCGGTCGACGACGAGCAGATGATCCAGCGGCTGAACACCAACACGCCCGTTCAGATGGAAGCCATCCGGCGGCGGGTGGAGGAGGCTGCGCGCGCGGCCGCGCCGGCGGCCGGCGACGGTCCGCGAGCATGAGGGCGCGGACCGTCATCACGGGCGTCGGCATCGTGGCGGCGAGCGGCGTCGGCAAGGACGCCTACTGGAAGACCGTGCTCGACGGTGAGAGCAGGATCGGCGCGATCAGCCGGTTCGACCCGGGCCGGTACACCACGCCGCTCGCCGGGGAGGTGCGCGGCTTCGACGTCAGCGACCATGTTGAGCGGCGGCTGGCGGCGCAGACCGACCGCTGGAGCTGGTTCGCGTTCGCCGCCGCCCAGGAGGCCCTGCAGGACGCCGCGCTGGACCCCGCCACCTGCGACCCGTACACGGGCTCGGTTATCCTGGCCAGTTCGTCGGGCGGGAACGAGTTCGGCCAGCGGGAGCTGCAGCGGCTGTGGAGCCAGCCCTCGCGCACGGTGAGCGCCTACCAGTCCATCGCCTGGTTCTATGCCGCCAGCGTCGGGCAGATCTCGATCCGGCACCAGCTGAAGGGGCCGTCCTGCGTCCTTGCGGCAGAGAGCGCGGGCGGGCTGGACAGCCTGGCGCACGCCGCCCGGACGGTCACCCGGGGGACAAAGTTCGTGCTGGCCGGGGGCGCGGAGGCGCCACTCAGCCCCTACGCGCTGGTGTGCCAGCAGCGCAGCGGCTGGCTCAGCGCATCCGCCGATCCCCGGCGCGCGTACCTGCCGTTCGACGTGAACGCCGCCGGCTATGTGCCGGGCGAGGGCGGCGCGATCTTCGTGGTCGAAGACCTGGCGCACGCTCTGGAACGGGGCTGCCCGTATGTCTACGGCGAGATCGTCGGCTGGGGGTCGAGTCATGACGGCGAGCACACCTCGCCACGTGGCGGCGGCTCGGCCGCCCAGTACGCGCGGGCGATGCGGCTCGCGCTGGACCGCGGCCACCTGAGCCCGACGGAGATCGACGTTGTGTTCCCGGACGCGCTCGCGGTGCCCGGCTACGACGTCGCCGAGGCCGCGGCGCTGCGGGAGGTGTTCGGCTCCGATGTCGCCGTGACGACGCACAAGCCGCTGATCGGGAGGCTGTATCAGGGCGGATCGGCGCTTGACGTCGCCACCGGCCTGCTGGCGATGCGGCATGACCTGATCCCGGCCGCCGCCGGGCCGGCCGAGCCGGCCCCGGGATGCGAGCTGGCCTTCGTCACCGACAGCAAGCCGGGCCCGGTCGACGCGGTCATGGTCAACTCCCGTGGCTTCGACGGGTTCAACAGCTCCGTCGTCATCCGCCGGTATGCCCCGAACCCAGGCATGCCGAGACCGCCCGCCGGCCGCCTATCCGGTGCGCGCGCTTGATCGTCGGCTCTCACCGTAAGAAAGAAGGTTGACATGCAGGGAACGGTGTTCGCGTGGGGCGACAACTCCAACGGCCAGCTCGGGAACGGCTCCACGGTCGGCCGGGCGACGCCCGGTGAAGTGCCCGGCCTGCGGGAGGTCGCGGCGCTGGAAGCCGGTTGCGGCCACATCCTCGCGCTTCTCGCGGATGGCACGGTCATGGGCTGGGGCCGCAACGGCTTCGGTCAGGCCTGCGGCATCACCACGGACGCGCAGACCAGCCCTGCGCCGGTCCCCGGCCTCACCGGGGTGAAGAGCCTCGTGCCCGGGGGCGGTCACAGCCTGGTGCTCCGCGAGGACGGCACGGTCTGGGGCTGGGGGGCCGGCTTCTTCGGCATGCTCGGCGACCTCAGCCTGGGCATTCAGCCTGTCCCGGGGCGGGTGCCAGGCCTGGAGGACGTCATCAAGGTGGTGGCCGGCGGGTCGCACAACCTCGCCATGACGGCGGACGGCAGCGTGTGGAGCTGGGGCCGCGACGACCACGGGCAGCTCGGCGACGGCGCGGACGTCAGCCGGCCGGGTCGGCGCACGGTGGAGTTTCAGGGCCAGTCGTTCGCGTGCCGGACCACGCCGGCGAAGGTGGAAGGCCTGTCCGACGTGCGCGACATCGCCGCGGGAGGCGGCCACAGCCTGGCGCTGCTCGGGGACGGCACCGTGCTGGCATGGGGATACGACGACCGCGGCCAGCTTGGCGACGGGTCCACCACCGACCGCGCCGCGCCCGGCCCGATGCGTGGCCTGACCGGCGTCCGCGCGATCGCCGCCGGGTACCACCACACGCTGGCCATGCTGGCCGACGGCTCCGTGTGGGCCTGCGGTCTCAACGACGGCGGGCAGTGCGGCGACGGGAGCACCGAGCACCGCATGGTCTGCGTTCAGGCCGCGGGCGTGGGTGACGCGGTGTCGATCGCCGCGAACGGCGGCGGCACCGACACCAATCCCGGCAACGGCGGCCACAGCGTAGCGCTGCGCGCGGACGGCACGGTGGTCGCGTGGGGGTACAACGACTTCGGCCAGCTCGGCGACGGGACCACCGAGGCCCGGCTCACCCCGGTCGAGGTCACGGGCCTGAGCGGCATTTCCCATGTCACCGCCGGCGGCGAGGTCCCGCAGTTCCGGGAGAACCCCGGCGGCGGCTACGCCCTGGCGCTGCGGTAGCGGCGAGCCGGTGACGGAGAGGATGACGATGACGTCCCAGCAGACCCAATCCACCGAGCGCAATGCCGCGGCGTTGTCCGAGCTGATGTTCCCCGCCACGGTGCGGTGCATCTCCATCGCGGCGCAGCACCGCATCGCCGACCTGCTAGCGACAGGCCCCCGGCACTTCAAGGAGCTGGCGAAGAGGTCAGGGACCGATGCGGACGCGCTGGCGAAGGCCCTGCGGCTGCTGGCCGAGGAGGGCGTCTTCCAGGAGGTGGGCGACGGGGTCTTCGCCAACACCCCGATGTCGGAATGCCTCCGGCCGGGCGTGCCCGGCTCGCTCCATTCGATGGCCCGGATGGTCGGAGAGCCATGGATGTGGGCGTCCTGGGGCAGTCTGGACGTGAGCGTGGCGACCGGCGAGGCCGCGTTCGAGCAGGCGTTCGGGACAAGCCTGTGGGCGTGGTTCGCCGCGAATCCCGACTCCGCCAGGACCTTCAACGAGGCGATGGCGGAGTTCTCCGGGGCGTTCAGCACGGGCATCGTCCGCGCCTACCGGGAGTTCGGCGACGCGCGGGTCGTGGCCGACCTCGGCGGCGGTCTAGGCGCTCACCTCGCAGCCATCCTCGCGGAGTACCCGTCCGTCGAGCGGGGGGTGCTGGTGGACCTCCCGTCTGTCATCGACCAGGCGCGGCGGCGCCCGGAGCTGGCGCAGCTCATCCAGCAGGGTCGCTGCGACATGGCGCCCGGCGACTTCTTCGCCGGCGTGCCGACGGACGTGGATGTGTACGTCACCAAGCAGATCATGCACTCCTGGCAGGACGACCAGGTCACGCAACTGCTCCGCCGCTGCCGGGAGGCGTCTCCGCGGGCGACGGTGGTGTGCGCCGAACTGGTCCACCATCGGGGCTCGCCCCGTTTCGTCAAGAACTTCGATCTTGTCATGCTCGTGACCATGAGCGGCAGCGTGCGCAGCGCCGAGCAGTTCGACCAGGTGTTCCGGCGGGCGGGTTACCGGGTGAGCCGCGTCATCGGCACCGAGACTCCGTTCTCGTTGATCGAAGGTGTCCCGGCGTGAGGCCCGTCGAGCAGGAGACGCCACAACTGCCGATGCGGCGGGAAAGCCCGTTCCATCCACCCGCCGCATACGAGCGGCTGCGGGAGGACGGCGGCGTTGCGCGATTCAGCTGGCCCAACGGCGTCCAGGCATGGCTCGTCACGAAGTACGCGGAGGTCCGGGAAGCGCTGAGCCACCCGCTGCTGAGCGTTGACCGCACCGCCAGCCCGCCTCCTTCGCTCGCGCTGGGCCGGACGTCCGGGGTGATGCTCCCCCGGTCGCTGGTGGGCATGGACCCGCCCGAGCACACCGGATGGCGGCGCCTGATCATCCGCGAGCTGACCGTCCGGCGGGTCGCCCGGCTGCGCCCCCGCATTGAGGAGATCGTGGACGGCTACCTCGACCAGATGGCGCAGGCGGGGCCGCCGGCCGATCTCGTCCCGTCGTTCGCGCTCCCCATCCCGTCCATGGTCATCAGCGAGCTGCTGGGCGTTCCCCCAGGCGACCGGGCCGAGTTCCAGCGGCACACGGAGGTCATCTCGGCGGTGGGCGCGCCACCGGAGCAGGTGCACAAGGCCAGCGCCGCCCTGATGGACTACATCGGCGAGCTGATCAAGGCCAAGCGGCTGGCACCGGGCGACGACATGCTGAGCCACCTCGCTCAGTCGACGCTGGACGGCGCGCCCGTGCCCGACGCGGGGCTGCTCGGCAACGGCATGCTGCTACTCATCGCCGGGCACGAGACGACATCGAACATGATCACGCTGGGCGTGGTGACGATGTTGTCGCACCCCGACCAGCTTGCGCTCCTGCGCGCCGACTCCTCGCTGATCGACCGCGCGGTGGAGGAGGTGCTCCGGTTCCATGCCGTGATCCAGTACGGGGTCGTCCGCCGCGCCACCGCCGACCTCGTCATCGGCGGACAGCAGATCCGGGCCGGGGAGTGGGTGGTCTGCTCGCTGGCGTCCGCGAACCGGGACGCCGGGAACTGGCAGGACCCCGACCGCTTCCTGGCCGCCCGCGAGCCGCTGGCCCACACGTCGTTCGGCTACGGCGTTCATCAGTGCGCGGGCCAGCACCTGGCGCGGCTGGAACTGCGGATCGCCCTGGCCGAGCTTTTCCGCCGGTTCCCGCGTCTGCGGCTCGCCGAGCCGGCGCAGGGACTCCCGTTCCGCGGCGACATGTTCGTCTACGGGCTGCACCGCCTCCCGCTGGAGTGGTGATGAGGGTGGCGGCGATGCGAGTGAGCGCGGACACCGGCAGCTGCTGCGGCTCCGGCAACTGCACAGCGATCGCCCCGGCCGTCTTCGGGCAGAGCGATGACGACGGCACCGTGATCCTGCTCGACCCTCACCCGCCGGCGAGGCTGGCGCGCGCCGTCCGCGCCGCGGCGGACAGATGCCCGTCCCGGGCGATTAGCCTGGCGGAAACCCCGCGCGGCTGACGAGGAGCCAACGCGGCGGCGCCTGTCCCCGTCCGGGGACAGGCGCCGATCGCGCCGGCTGGCGCGGTTAGGACATGGTCGGCGACAGGTGCATTCCGGCGATCTTCCACCGGCCGCCGTCGCGGACGAGCAGGTGCGTCCCGCGGAGCTGGCCGGTGATCGGGCGGTCCCCATAGCTGCCCCGGGACTCCTCGGTCCCCACCGCTACCGCCGTGTCGCCGTACCCGCGCACGTCCACATCACGCCAGGTGAACTGCTCGTGGCGAAGCGTGCCCGAGGAGTAGCGGGCCAGCCACGCCTGCTTGTTCAGCAGGAAGCCGCGCGGTCCGACCCCTACGAAGTCGTCAGCCAGCAGGTCGGCCAGCGCCTCCGTGTCGCCCAGCAACTCCGCTTTCGCCCACTGCTGGCCCAGGTCCAGTATCTCCGCCTCTAGTTCGTGGTTCTTCGGCACGGGGATTCCTTTCGGTGGTTGTTTCGGCCCGGGCGTTGGCACCTGGGCCAGGCGAGGGAGTCACCGGCTCGACGGGCTGGGGCCGAACCGGTATTCGGTGAGCTCCAGCACGGCGCTGTAGCCGACCATTCTCAACGCAGGCGCCGCATACCTGTTCGAGTTGTCCGTGATGCCGATGCAGGTCGTGCACCCCTGTTCCAGGAGAAGCGCGGAGACGGCCGCCACCACTGCCGTGCCGTACCAGCTGGTGCGGTGCTCGGGCGGGGTGAAGCCGCCATGAATCAGCGCGACGCCGTCGACCGGCGCGGCATGGCCGGTGACCGCCACCGGCTCGCCGTGGTCTTCCCACACGTAGAGCCGGCCGTCGGAGAGCTGCTCGGTGATCTGCTGGCGGGCCCACTGCTCTGCCCCGGCAAGCCCGGCCTCAGCGAAGACCTGGGCGATCCAGCCGACCAGCATTCCGGCTTCGCCGGGCGCGGCTAGGCGGAGCCGGCCGGGCGGCCATTCCGCGAGCTTGACCTCGGTCAGCCCGGACAGCAGCAGTTCCCGTTCCTGCGTGGCGACCTGGCCCGTTGCCTCCTGCCAGCGTGCCGCGAAGCAGGCCACCGTCTGGGCTGGGCCGTTCACCCCCGGCAGCGCGGCCGGCTGCGCCGCGAGCGTGTCGGCGAGCAGGCGAGCGGCCGGTCCCGGCATCGCCGTCATCGTCGCCGGGAGCGGAGGCGGCCAGCGCAGCGCCCCAAGGATCTCGGCACCGCCGGACACCCAGCCGAACGTCGCCGGCCTGGCCCCTTTCGCCTGGCCAGCCCGCTGGGCGGCGATAGCGCTCAGCAGCACGTTGTTCTCGACCGGGGATTGCGCAAGCCAACTGCCAACACTCGCGGTGAACACGCTGAGGTCGTCGGTGAGAGCGGACTGCACGGAGTCTCCTCGCTGTCGCGGCGTCGTCGCCACGCGCATGCGATCGCATGGCGGCATGCCCGCAGTGTTCGCCGTCGGCGGTCCTCCGGTCGTGGGCCGCAGGTCCCATCCCGCAGGGAAATCTGCCGCGGTCGGCGGCGCCGGGCGCGGCGGCTATCCCGGTGGTCCCGGGACTCCAGACCCACGACAGCAGGCTGCCCGGTGGCGACCATTGGAGCACGTTCGCAGCACCAGACCCATGTGAGATTTGCTCCCAGGGAGGGCCCCTATGCCGAGCGCGTCCGGGCAGGGAACAGACACCCCTGTCGCCATTGTAGGAATGTCCGCCCGGGCCGCTGGAGCGCCTGAAGTGAACGCTTTGTGGCGCCTGGTGGAATCGGGTGGCAGCGCGTTCGTGGACGTGCCGGCCGACCGGCTCGTCGGCGGCGGCCCCGAGCCGGGCGACGGCCCCGGCGTCCGGGCGGCGTTGCTGGACCGCATCGACACGTTCGACGCGGGGTTCTTCGGAATCTCGCCCCGCCAGGCGGCGCACACGGACCCGCGCCAGCGAATCCTGCTGGAGGAGACCTGGCACGCTTTGGAGGACGCCGGCCTCGACCCCGACCGGCTGGTCGGCACCCGCACCGGCGTGTTCGTCGGCGCCAGCGGCCCCGATTTCCGGCAGCGGTCGCAGAGCTTCGGCGTGATGGACGAATACACCGCGCCGGGCACGCTGGAGGCGTTCCTGGCCAACCGGTTGTCGTTCCACTTCGACTGGCGAGGCGCCAGCATGCAGGTGGACACGGCGTGCTCGGCCGGACTCACCGCGGTCTGCCAGGCGCTGTGGGGCCTGACCAGCGGCGACATCGACATGGCGGTTGCCGCCGGCGTCAGCGTGATCTGCCACGGGTTCGGGCATGAGGCGTACCGCAAGGCCGGCCTGCTGTCCCCGTCGGGCCGGGTCAGCCCCTTCAGCGACCATGCGGACGGTTACGTGCGCGGCGAGGGCGCCGCTGTCGTCGTGCTGAAGCGGCTGGCGGACGCACAGCGAGACGGCGACCCGATCCGCGCGGTCATCCGGGGCTCCGCTCAGTGCCATGACGGGCGGTCCGGCGGCCAGTTCGCGCCCGATCCGCGGATTCAGGCCGACCTGGTCCGCCGTGCCACCGCGCGGGCCGGCATCACACCAGACCACCTCGGATACATCGAGGCGCATGCCACCGGCACGCAAGCCGGCGACCTGGCCGAGGTGACGGGCATCATCGGCGCGCTCGGCGACGCGGCCAAGGCGTCCGGTCCGGACGGCCGGCTGTGGCTGGGCAGCCTGAAAGCCAACATCGGCCACACCGAGGGGGCGGCGGGCGTGTTCGGGCTGGTCAGAGCTGCCCTGGTGCTGGAGAATGAGTTGATCCCCGCCATCCCGGAATTCACCCGGCCCATGGCCCAGGTCCAGCTCGAAAAGGCCCCTGTGGGGTTCCCGGAGGCTGGTGTGCCCTGGCCGGCGAGCCCGGGCGGCCAGCGCTGGGCGGGGGTCAGCTCGTTCGGCCTCGGCGGAGCCAACGCTCATGTGGTGCTCTCCGAAGCGCCGCCATCCCCGCCGGCCGGGACCGGCTCGTGGGCGGCGCCGGGGGTCTGGGCGCTCCCGCTGTCCGCCGCGACGCCGAGGGCGCTCTCCCGCCTCGCCGCGCGCCTGGCCGACTGGCTCGACCTGCGTCCCCACGCGGACCTGAATGCCGTGGCGTGGACCCTGCAGACCGGGCGGCGGCACCACGCGCACCGGGCGGCGCTGGCAGGCGCGAGCGTGCCAGAACTCGTGGCGGCGGCACGGGCCCTGGCGGGGGGCTCGCCGCCGGCGCCGCTCCCCGAACGCGCCCCGGCCGCCGTCCAGGGAGCGATCCGCGATTTCCTCGCCGGCCGTGACGTGGACTGGCCCGCGCTGTGGCGTGAGCCAGCCGGGCTGCGGCGCGTCCCGCTCGTGCCGTATCCGTTCGAGCCGCACAGCCACTGGCCGCGCGCCGAGGCCCCACCCGCGCCGCTGCCGCCCCGCGCGGATATCCCGCAGCGCGGTCCCGCGACCGGGAACAGCGCCGGGCCGGCGGGCCAGGCCGGGCGCCCGGGGATGGCCGGCCAGGTCCGGGCGCAGGCGGGGCTGCTGCGGCTGCCCGAGCCCAGCGAGTATGGTGAGGCCGCGCCGCCGCCCGCGCCCACCGGCGCGATCCGGTCGGCTGCGCCTGACGGGTCGGCGTCCACCACCGCCGGCTGGGCCGCCGCGCCTGAGGTGCGGGCACCCGCCGTCGCGGAGCAGACAGCCCCGCACGCCGTCGCCGCGGCGGCCACCGCCGAGGCGACGGCGCTGGAGCAGGCTGTCGTGAGCGCCGTGGCCGAGGTGCTCTACCTGGACGCCGGGCAGGTCGAGCCGGAGCAGGACTTCATCGCGATCGGTGTTGACTCGATCCTCGCGGTCGAGCTGGCGCAGATGCTCGGGTCACGTCTCGGCGGGACGGTGAGCACCGAACTCCTCTACGCGACCCGCACCGCGCGTGCTCTCGCCACCGCGATCGCGACCGGCGCCCTGCCCGGGGACGCCGATCCCGCCGGAACGGCGCGGGAGGCGGGCGGGGAGCCGGCCGCCGGGGCCCCGGCCGGCTCAGCTCAGGAGCGGGACGAGGCGGTTAAGCCCGTAGCCATGCTGGAGGAGCTGCTGGCCCGGCTGCGGGAGATGGCCGGCGAGTGCCTGTATCTCCCCCCGGCGCAGATAGCGCCGGACGCGGAGTTCAGCGACATCGGCCTGGACTCCGTGCTGGCCGTCGAATTCGTCTCACGTGTCAATGCCGAGCTCGGGGCCAGCCTGACCGTACAGGCCCTGCGGGAGAACCCGACGCTGAGCCAGCTCACCGCGCGTCTCGCCGGAGCGCCGGCGGGTGCCGCCGAGAGCGGCGCGCCGACCTGGGACGCGGTGTACGCGGTGGTGCTCGGGCAGCTCGCCCAGGTGCTGCCAGACCTCCGCACGGAGGATCTGCGGCCCGACCAGAGCATGGCCGACCTGGGGGCAAGCTCCATCGACCGGATGGATGTCGTCGTGGCCAGCCAGAGCGAGCTGGGAGTGCGGATCCCGGCCGCGGAGTTCGCCGACGTGGTAAACCTGCGGGGACTGGCTGATGTGCTCCACGCCCATTGCGGGCGCCGATGACGCCGGTCCGGTCCCGCGATGTCGTCGTCACCTCAGCCGCCGTCCTCACCAGCGTGGCGGACACGCTGACCGGCTTCGCCGACGCTCTGCGCGACGGCCGCAGCGGCGTCGGGCGAGGCCACGTGCCCGGCTTCGGGACGGCGCAGGTGGCCGCGCTGGATCTGGAGGCGGGACCGACGTCTGGCCCCCTGGCCGATCCAGGCCGCCGCCGCCGCATGCGCGGTGCGACGGCCCGGTGCGCCGCACCGGCCCGGCTCTCGGCCCGGGTCGGCTGGGAGGCGGTGATCGCCGCTGGGCTGGACACTGGCCAGCTTTCCCGGTCGGCCGTCATCGTCGGCGGAAACAACCTAGCGATGCGCTACCAGTCGGAAGCCCTCGCCAGGTTCGCCGGGGGGGAGGGGACGGTGCTCCCCTCCCATGCGCTGGCCTACCTCGACGTCGACGCCGTCGGCGCGGCGAGCGAGCTGACCGGCGTGACCGCGGAGGGCTGCGCTATCGGCGGCTCCTCCGCGAGCGGCACGCTCGCGATCATTCACGCGGCCAGGCTGCTGGCGCTCGACGCCGTCGATCACTGTCTGGTGGTGGGGGCGCTGTCCGAGTTGTCCGCGGCGGAATACCGCGCGCTCACCGATGTGGGGGCGATGGCGGCCGCCTCGGAGCTGCCCCCCCCGGCGGTGTGCCGGCCCTTCGACCGCGGCCGGAGCGGCTTCGTGCACGGGCACGGAACCGCGGCCCTGGTCCTTGAGCGCCGGGACACCGCGCGTCACCATGGGCGGCGGCCGCTGGCGGCCCTGGCCGGCCATGCCCAGCGGCTGAGCGGCACGCGCGGGGCCGAGCCTTCCCCGGAGCGGCAGGCCGAGACGATCCGCGCCGCGCTGGCGGACGCGGGGCTGGACGCCGACGACATCGACTATGTGAACGCGCACGCGACCGGCTCGCGGGTGGGGGACAAGGCCGAGGCGGAAGCGCTGTTCCGGGTCTTCGGGAACTCGCGTCCGCTGGTCAATTCGACGAAAGAGCTCACCGGTCACTGCCTGTCAGCAGCCGGTGTGATCGAAGCCGTCGCCACTCTCCTCCAGCTTCGTGACGGGTTCTGCCATCCCAATCCGAACCTCGCCGACCCGGAAGACCCCCGGCTGGCATACGTCGGGCCGAAGCCCCAGGCTCGCCGCCTGCGCGCCGCCGTCAGCACGAGTTTCGCCTTCAGCGGCATCAACGCCGCGATCGTCATGACCCCTGCGGAGGACATATGAGCACCGATCCGCACGCTGGCATCGGGATCGAAGCGGCCGGCGTGTATTGCGGCGTGGCGAGCGTCGGGGTTCCGGCCCTGTTCCGCGACCGCGAACTGGACGAGCGGCGGCTGGGCAACCTCATGATGCGCCGCAAGAGCGTGGCGCTGCCGTGCGAAGACGTGGTCACATTTGCGGCGAACGCGGCGCGGCCGCTGGTGGACGCGCTTCCGGAGGCCGATCGGCGTTCCATCGAGCTGGTCGTCGTCGGGACCGAGTCCGCGGTCGACTTCGGCCGCTCCACCGGAACCTTCCTGCACGGGTTGCTGGGGCTGGCGCGCAGCGTCCGCATGTTCGAGGTCAAGCAGGCCTGCTACGGCGGTGTGGCCGCGCTGCAGACCGCGGTCGCGCTGCTGGCGACGAGCCCGCGACCGGACGCCCGCGCGCTGGTCATCGGGGCCGACGTCGCCTCCCCGATGGCTGGCACCTACATGGAGCCGAGCCAGGGTGCTGGCGCGGTCGCGGTCCTGGTCAGCCGTCATCCGAAGATCGCTGTCATGGACATCGGCGCGTATGGGTCCTACGGCTACGACTCAGGGGACGGATCACGGCCCGTCCGCGAGCGCGATGTGTTCGACGTGGACCTTTCGCTGCTCACCTATCTCGACTGCCTGTACCACTCCTGGGATAACTACGCGTCCGTGGTCGCCGGCGCCGACATCGTTGACTCGTTCCACCGGATCGCGATGCACACGCCATTTCCCGGAATGGTGAAAGGAGCGCACCGGTCGCTGTTGCGCAGGCTGGGCCGCATGGCTGAACGGGAAATCGAAGCGGATTTTGCCGCCCGCGTCGCGCCCTCCCTTGAGTACCCCTCCCAGGTCGGCAACATCTACGCGGGGACCACGCTGCTGGCGTTGCTGAGCTCGATCGAGGCCACTTCCGCGGGCAGCTACCGGACGGGGGTCTTCTCCTACGGGTCGGGTTGCTCGTCGGAGTTCTACAGCCTGGTGGTGCTGCCCGGCGCCCGCGACGCCCTGGCCGCCGCCGGGATCGGCGCAGGCCTGCGGTCCCGCGCCGATCTCAGCACGGCGGCCTATGACGCGCTGCTCGGCGGCACGCTCGCCGCCGGCACCGAGGACGTCAAGCTCGACGTGGACGCGCTGGACGACGTGGTGGCGGGACGGCTGAGCCGGGGCGGCCACGCGGTGCTGACAGCGGTGCGCGGATTCCGGAGGGAGTACGCGTGGCGGACAGAGCGCTGACCGGCCCCGTCCAAGTGCGTTGCCTGAGCGGGCACGCGGAGGTGCGGCTCGCCGACATCGAGGGCGGCAATCCACTCGGGCCTGGCCTGGTGGAGCAGGTGCTGGACGCGGTGGACGCCGCCGAACGCGATCCAGGGTGCCGCGCGCTGATCATCTCCGCCGCCGGCCCGTACTTCTGCCGTGGCCTGGATCTCGGCAATGTCCCGCGAGGCTGGCTCGCGGACCCCGCCGAAATGCCTGTGTGGAAGCTGTTCGAGCGGTTGCGCACCGCGCGAGTGGTGACGGCCGCGCTGGTGGATGGGCAGGCAGTGGGCGGTGGGGTGGCCTTGGCGGCCGCCTGTGACCTGGTGATCGCCGGCGAGCCGGCCCTCTTCCGGTTCACAGAGGGGCTACTCGGATTGGTGCCGGGCATGGCACTGCCGTTCGTGGCGGACCGGGTCGGGCAGCAGGTCGCGTTCCGGATGGCGCTCACCGCCTGCGAGGTCGGCGCTGAGGAGGCGGCCAGGATCGGCCTGGTTGACGTGGTGCGCGAGCGCGCCGCCGACGGCGCCCGGCCGGTGCTGGTGGGGCTGAGGCGGATGACGCCGGACACCGTGCGGGCGCTCAAGGCGCTGCGGGCCCGGCTTTACCCCAAGCCCGGCTGGATGGGGGAAGAAGCCGCGCGTGCCTCCCTCGAACGGCTGGCCGAGCCGGGCGTTGCCGCTCACTTGGACCGTCTGCGAGCCGCTGGGCTGCTGCGATGAGCGGGTCCGTGGAGGTGCGCCTCGGCGAACCGGTGGCGCGGGTCCGGCTCGCCGACGCGGCGGGCCGCAACGTGTTCACGCCGGCTCTGGACAGCGCTCTCGCCGACGCGTTCCGCCGGGCCGTCGCCGAGCCGGCCACCCGGGTGGTGCTGCTGGCGGGGCTCGCGGACATCTTCTCCGCGGGCGGTGCCCGCGCGGACCTGCTGGGTGAGCCGGACGGAACGGCCACGATAGAGCATGACCGGATCATCAGGACCCCGCTGCGCTGCCCGGTGCCGGTGGTCGCGGCGATGCGGGGCCACGCCATCGGCGGCGGCCTGCTGCTCGGGCTCTACGCCGACGTGCCGTTGCTCAGCGAGCGGTCTGTCTACTCCGCGAACTTCCTCGGCTATGGATTCACGCCGGCCATGGGGGCGAGCTGGCTGCTGCCCTACCGGCTCGGACCCGCGCTGGGCGCGGAGGTGCTGCTCGGCGCGGCCCGGCACCGGGGCGCGGAGCTCCGGGACCGGGGAGTGCCGCTGCGGGTACTGCCGCATGACGAGGTCGAGCCGAGGGCCTGCGAGCTCGCGCAGCGGATCGCCGAGGCGCCGAGGCTCACGCTTGAGCACGCCAAAGCGGCGCTGGCCGATGAGTGGCGGCGCGCGTCGTCGGCGGCGTTCGGGCGGGAGCTGCCCGGTCACCTGGAGACGCTGCGGCTGCCCGAAGTGCGGCAGCGGGTCGCCAGCCAGTACGGCGTGGCGCGGCGGATGGGAGGAGCCCCATGACAACAGCGGTCATCTTCCCCGGCCAGGGCAGCCAGCGGGCCGGGATGGGCGCGGGACTGTTCGACCGCTACCCCGAGTTGGCGGAGCAGGCCAGCGAGGTGATGGGCTGGCCGGTCCGCGAGGTGTGCCTGCGCGACCCGGAGGGTCAGTTGAGCAACACCGTGTACACGCAGCCGGCCCGGCACGTGGTGAATGTGCTGGCGCTGCGGGCGGCGCGCGATGACGGGCTGGCGCCGGACATCCTGCTGGGACACAGCGTCGGCGAGTACGCGGCGCTCTACGGCGCGGACGTGTTCGACTTCGAGACGGGCCTGCGGCTAGTCAGGGCGCGGGCCGGGCTGATGGCAGAGGTCGGCGGCGGGATGAGCGCGGTGCTCGGGCTCAGCGCTGATGTCATCGCCACGGTGCTCGACGGCGCCGGCCTGACCGGCCTCGACCTGGCCAACCTCAACGCGTATGACCAGATCGTGCTGTCCGGCCCCACCGGCATGCTGGCGGAAGCCACGCCCCACCTGCTCGCCGCGGGCGCGGCGCGGGTGGTTCCGCTTCCGGTCAGCGGCCCGTTCCATTCCCGTTACCTGCGGGAAGCTGCGCGCAAGTTCGCGGAGGTCGTCAAGGGCTACCGGCTCGCCGCCCCGAAGCTGCCGGTGATCGCCAACCTGACAGCCCGCGAATACCCCGCTGACGGCATAGGCCGGGTCCTGGCCGAGCAGATCGACCATCAGGTGCGCTGGGCTGAGTCGCTCACCTATCTGCTGTCCAGCCACCCCGGCATCGAGTTCATCGAACTCGGCGGCACGCCGACGCTGGCCAGCACGGTGCGGCGCGCTCGGCAGCAGGTGACGGACACCCGTCCCCCCACTACCGCCAGGAGGCAGCGGACCATGCAGGCTGTGTACGCGACCGGGCCGAGCCCCAGCGACCCGCTCGCCGCTGTCGCGGTCGGCGAACGGCCGGAGCCGACGCTCCCGGACGGCTGGACCACGGTGAGGGTGCATGCCGCCACGCTGAACGGCCACGACCTGGCCACGCTGCGCGGCATCGGCGTGGCGCCGGCGACCTATCCGCTGATTCTCGGCTGTGACGGCGCGGGAGTCGACCCGGATGGCAACCCGGTGATCATCCACCCGGTGCTGGACGATCCCGGATGGGACGGCGAAGAGACCATGAACCCGTGCCGCGCGCTCTTGTCGGAGCGGCACGACGGCACGTTCGCCGAGAAGATCGCGGTCCCCCGGCGCAACCTGATCCCCATGCCCCGCTGGCTCAGCTTCGCGGAGGGCGCGGCGCTCGGCGCCAGCTGGCTGACCGCCTACCGGATGCTGTTCTCGCGATCCGGGCTTCAGCCTGGCGACACCGTCCTGGTGCAAGGCTCCGGCGGGGGGCTCGCGCAGGCGTTGATCGCGCTCGGCCGGCTCGGCGGATTCCGGGTGTGGGCCACCGGCAGGCGCCCGGAGAGCAGGGCGCTGGCGCTGCGGCTGGGCGCCCACGCGGTCTTCGAGGCGGGCGCCGCGCTCCCCGGGCCGGTGGACGCGGTCATGGACTCCGTCGGGCACGCCACCTGGCAGCATTCGCTGGAGGCCCTCCGGCCGGGGGGGACGCTGGTGCTGGCGGGCGCGACGACGGGTGCCAACCCGCCCGCCCGCCTGATGCGCACGTTCTTCCTCCAGCTCTCTATCGTCGGCGTGGTGGCGGGATCACGGCAGGAGTTCCGCAAGCTGCTCAATCTGCTTGAGTGCTCCGACGTCCGCCCGCACATCGACCAGGAGTACCCACTCGCCGACACCCCGGCCGCCCTGCGTCGCATGGCGAGCGGGGACGTGAACGGGAAGCTGGTCGTGCTGCCGCAGGCCTAGCAGGGTGGGGCGCTCCCGCCTCGCCGCGTCACGCTGTGCTGGCGCCGGCCGGGCGGATGCGCACACGGCAGGCGGCGCGCCGGGCGGCGAGAACCGCCAGCCGGACATGGCGAGCCGGCCCCGTGCTCTGGCGCCGACGGCGGTGGGAGCACGGGGCCGGAACCCGCGGCGGAGTTCAGGCGGGCAGCGGGGCGCCGACGGTCTCCCGGACAGCCGCGGCGACACGCCCGGCGTCGGGGGTGTAGGCGTCTTCCAGGGCAGGGCTGAAGGGCACCGGCGCATGCGGCGCGCTGACCGTCTGCACCGCGGCGCGCAGCGAGCCGAAGCAGCGCTGCGCGGCCAGGCCCGCGATCTCCACGGCGAGACCGCACCGCGGGTTTCCCTCGTCCACGACAACGAGGCGCCCTGTCTTGCGGACGCTTTCGTAGATGGCGTCCTCATCGAGCGGGGAAATGGTGCGCGGGTCGATGATCTCGCACTCGATGCCGCTGCTTGCGAGCTCGGTGGCAGCCTCGGCGGCCACCTGCACCATGCGGCCGATCGCCACGATGGTGCAGTCGCCGCCCTCCCGGACTGTCCGCGCCTGGCCGAAGGGGATCGTGTACGGCTCCTCCGGGACTTCTCCCGGGACGAAGTAGAGCATCTTGTGCTCGAAGAAGACAACCGGATCGTCGTCCCGGACGGCCTGCGCGAGCAAGCCCTTCGCGTCGTAGGCGGTCGCGGGGGCGACCACTTTGAGGCCGGGTATGTGGGCGAACACCGGCAGCAGCGACTGGGAGTGCTGAGCGCCGCGCCGCAGTCCGGCGCCCCACATCGCGCGCACCACCATCGGCACCCTGGCCTTGCCGCCCGTCATGTACCGCAACTTCGCGGCCTGGTTGAGCAGCTGGTCGAAGCAGACGCCGGCGAAATCGACGAACAGCAGATCGACCACGGGACGCAGCCCGGTGGCGGCGGCGCCGACGGCCGCGCCGACGAACGCCGCTTCCGTTATCGGCGCATCCAGAATTCTCCCGGGGAACTGGCGGAAAAGGTCTTTGGTCGGGCCCCATGCGTTGCCCAGCTCACCTCCGCAGCCCATGCCGCCGATGCTGTCCTCGCCGAATGCGATGACCGTGGGGTCGCGCTCCATCTCCTGCGCGAGGGCTTCCGCGAGCGCAGCCATATACGTGATGACCCGTGCCATCGAGATTTCTCCTTTGTGGAAGCCGGCGCGGGGGGCAGTCCTGGCCGCCCGCGACTGGCGGATGGGGGAGGGGGTCAGGCCGGCGCGCCGGTGGCGCTGGCGTAGACGTCGTCAGTGAGTACGTCAGGGGTGGGGTCGGGCGCGTTCCGGGCGATCGCCACAGCCCCGTCGACGATGGTCTTCGCCACCGAGTCGGCGTAGGCGACCTCCGCCAGGCTCAACAGGTTGTCCCGGAGGACCCGGTCGTGGAAGATCCGCAGCGGGTCCCGGGTCGCGCGGAGCTCGTCGACCTCTCCGGGCGCGCGGTACCGCTGGGTGTCCCAGCCCTCCATGTGACCGTAGAGACGCACGGCCCGGCATTCGATGAGGGAAGGGCCGCCACCTGCCCGGGCACGGGCGACGGCCTGTCCGGCCGCCGCCCACACCGCGAAGAAGTCGCAGCCGTCCACGGTGGCGGCCGGGATGCCGAACGGGGCGGCGCGCTGAGCCACCTCGATGCCGCGCAGGTGATACGCGGTGCCGGTGGCCTGCGCGTAGCCGTTGTCCTCCACGACGAAGACCACGGGCAGTTGCCAGACGGCGGCCAGGCACAGGCTCTCGTAGAACGCGCCCTGGTTGACGCCGCCGTCGCCGACGAAGGCGACCGCCACCCGGCCGTCGCCGGCGAGTTTCGAGGTCAGAGCGGCGCCGCAGGCCAGCGGGACTCCGCCCGCGGCAACCCCGTTCGCGCCCAGCATGCCGAGGTCGAAGTCGGCGATGTGCATGGAGCCGCCCCGGCCCAGGCACAGTCCCCGGGCCTTGCCGTAGATCTCCAACATCATCGCGTCGATGTCGCAACGCTTGGCGATGGCGTGGCCGTGGCCGCGGTGCGTGCTGGCCAGGTAGTCACGCGGCCCCAGGTGGGCGCAGACCCCGACCGCGATCGCCTCCTGGCCCGCGGACAGATGAACAGCGCCCGGGATATCCCCGGACGGGAAGTCGGCATGCAGCCGATCCTCAAATTCCCGGATCAGCCGCATCATCTTGTACGAAATCCTCAGGGTGTCGTGCGAGGGCGCCGCCTGCGACGCAGGACTGGTGTCTGTCACCGGCTGCCTCCAAGAAGAGAAGTGAGCGCTCACGTACTTACGATTCCAGAGTAACCGCGTCTAATCAGCCATGCAATCCCCGAAGAGGGTGAGCGTACGCTCAATGCCGGAAGGCCAGGCGCCGCCCGCTGGGAGCAGGGGCCGGTCAGGCGCTGCCCTCGGCGCGCATCCCCTGAAAAAGCAGCCCGATGGTGTCTGCTACGAACTTGTTGTCCGAACGTGGCGTGACCTCGGCGAACTGCCTGGAGTACGCCCGCAGGTAGCAGGCGCCGAGCAGCAGGGCGGCCGCCGCGGTTGGCGTGATCTGGCCGCTGATGCGGCCGGACGCCTGCTCCTTGGCCAGATAGTCGGCGAGCAGCTCCACCCCGCGTTGGGGGCCTACGTTGTTCTCCCGCATCCAGGCCCGGTACTGGTTCAGCATCCTGGGCTCAGCGAAGATCGCGACGGTGATGGGGATGGTGACCTGGTAGAACTCGAGCGCGGACCGCATGACCGCGGAGAGGGTGGTACGGAGGTCTTCTCTGCCGCCGCCTTCGGCGATGCTGCGCACCAGGCTGAGGAACTGCGGCATCCGCTCGGTGAGCACAGCCAGGAAGACGTCCTCCTTGCTGCCGAAATGACGATAGATGGTGCCTTCGGAGCAGCCTGCGCCCGTCGCGATGTTCCGGGTGGTGGTATGCGTGAGGCCTTCCGTCCGGATGAGATTCTCGGCGACGGTGACTATCCGCTCCCGCATGCTGCTCACAGCGTCCACTCCAGTCGTCTCGCAGGTCGCCCGTCCTTGCCGTCGGCAGCGCGAGAGCGACTCCGAAATGCGAGTGGGCGCACGCTCAGCGGCATCCAGTCTGACGGGACCGCGTCATGGTTGGCAAGTTGCCGCCCGTCGCGGCAGGGATGCGGGACCGGGCTGTGGTGACGCGGGCCCGCTCCCCGCAGGGAACGGGCCCGCGTCTGGGCCAGCCGTCGCGTCAGCCGCCTTCAGCCGGGGCACTCACGACCCCGGCAATCCGAAGGCCAGCAGGACGGTGCCTTCGGAGGAGGTGAACAGCGGGTAGTAGCCCGACTGGATGTAGACCATCCCGCCGGCGATCACCGCGCCGCCGATCCCGGAGATCGACTCCCCGTGACCGGGCAGCCCGTTCACGCCCTGGAACTCCCGCACCGTGTCGTACTGCCACAACAGCTGGCCGGTCGCGGTGGAGAAGGCGTACTCCTTGCCGTCCGCGTTTCCCTCGAACACCAATCCCGGGCTGCTGGACACGGCTGGCGTGAACGCCAGGCCGCAGCTTGGCTGCCCGGCCGCCCCGCCGGTGGAGCATCCGTCAAGCGGTCCCGGTGTCTGCCAGACCGTCGCGCCCGTCGCCGGGTCCAGCGCATAGAGCGTGCCTGGGTTGGCGTCCCAGGTGGCCACGTACAGATAGTGGCCGTCGTAGCTGGTCCCCCACTGAATGCCGGCGTTGCCGCCGTTCATGTTGGGGTCGGCCGTCAGCGCCCGCGACCAGAGCAGCTGGCCGGTGTTGGCGTCGAACGCCCGGTACACGCCGTTCTTCCCGCCGATGCCGAGGATCTCCCGCCCATCGACCCGGATGAGGTTGGGGCTGGCCCCGAAGTCCCAGTCGTGATCGGTGCCGTTGGCGGCGCTGGGGCAGTAGCCGGGATACTGCGGCTCGTCGCAGATGCTGGTGAAGGTGTCGGGCTGTGCCTGGTACTGCCAGCGAACGGCGCCGGTGTCCAGGTTGAGCGCGAGCACCGAGTCCGCCTCGCCGGTGGCGCCGGTGTAGTTGTTGCCCGTGCCGACGTAGATCGTGCGGTTCGCCGGATCGATCACGGGCGTGCCCCAGATCGAGACGCCGGACGGCGCGTACTCGGTGGCCCCGCTTGGCCAGGTGCCGACCGCCGTGGCGGGTGGGACGGTGTAGTGGCGCCATACGACGGCGCCGTCGCTGGCGTTGACGGCGACCAGCTCGCCCCGGGCGGTGCAGCAGGGATAGTTGAGGTTGTGCTGCTGGTAGCCCGCCTCCTGGTTGGACACGCCGACGTAGACGCGGCCGCCGAACACAACGGGAGAGCCGGTGATCCGCACGTCCGGGTTGGTGGTGTCCAGCAGCGTCGCCCACTCCAGCTTCCCGGTGTAGCGGTCTACGGCGTAGAGGTAGCCGCGGGAGTCGCCGAAGAACACGGCGCCGCCCGAAACCGTGGGCCCGTCTCGGACCGGGTCCGGATGCGCGTTCGTGACCGGGCCCGTCACCTGTGTCAGATCAAAGGCCCATTCCGTCGCCCCGGTCTTCGCGTCCAGGGCGTACAGCTTCGCGTCCGTGCTGCCGACGTACAGGGTCCCGTCCACGACCGCTGGCTGGCTGCCCGGGAAGACGCCGGGAATGCGCGGAAAGGTGAACGCCCACTTGAGCTGGAGCGAGCCGACGTCCTGCGGGGTGATGGCCGTCTCCCCGGCGGCATAGCGGCTGCCTGACAAGTTCTTCTGCCAGGAGGCCCAGTCCGAATCGGCGAGATCCGCCGTCCGCGTGCCAACCTGATGAACGGCGAGCGCCGCCGCCGGGCTCACGCTGCCGCCAGGGGCGAGGAGCAGCCCGGCCGCAAGCAGCACACCCGCTATTAAGCCGCTCCCAAGAACCCGGATTCTGCGCAAGGGAAATCGCAACGGAACCTCCACGGATATGAGAAACGAGAGTGTCGGCCGGGCGGCCAGCGTGCATACCCTAACATGCGGGCGAACACCCGCCAAGGGTGGCCGCCTTGGCGACAAGGCCAGCCGCCCCCCGCCGGCGCGCTATTCCCAGCGCAATGGCTGCTTGATGTGGGGGTTGTCCCAGCCCTTGCCAAGAGTTAGGCTTGGCGAGAAAGCGAGTGTTCACTCACTTACTCTTACTTCCTAAGGAGGCGGCGTGCCCCTCACCTTCGTCGTCAGCGCCAGCCGTTCGGGGTCGACCATGCTCTCGCGCATCCTGCACGCGCACCCGGATGTGCTCAGCGTCAGCGAATTCTTCAGTTCGCTGATGCGTGTCCTGCACAGCAAGGTCTTCCCGGTCGGCGAGATGACCGGCGCGGAACTGTGGCACATGCTCAGCACCCGCTACGACTTCTTTGACGCGGCGGCCCGGCACGAACTGCCCTACCCGGAGTTGCGCTACCCGTATGGCACCGGGCGGTTCGACCCAGCCACCGGCCCGCTCTGGCCGGGCTCGCACGCCGAGCCGGGCGTCGGCGTCCCGGTCATCGCCACGATGACGCTGCCGATGCTGACCGACGATCCAGACGGCATGTTCGACCAGCTTGCCGCGGAGGTGCAGAGCTGGCCCAAGCAGCCGGCCACCGCCCACTACCGCGCGCTGTTCGACCTGCTGGCCCGGCTGCTTGGCCGCAGCGTGATCGTGGAGCGCTCCAGCACCACCTCGCTGGACGTGGTGCCGTTGCTGCACCAGCAGTTCCCCGACGCTCGCTTCGTCCATATGCATAGAAACGGACCGGACAACGCGCTGGCGATGGAGCAGCATCCGATGTTCCGGATGGCGGCTTTTCAGGCGGAAGTCGTCCGCCTGTCCGGCACGCCGTCCTGGGACAACATCGAGCTGGAGCTGCGCAGGCTGCATCAGCTCGGGCAGATCCCCCCCGAGTACATGAACTTGATCATCTGGCCTTTCGACCGGGAGCGGTTCATGTCCCAACAGCTGCCCGCGGCATTTTTCGGCGGCATGTGGTCGCGGATGGAGGTCGAGGGGGCCTCCGCGCTGTCCGGGCTTCCGGCGCAGCTGTGGACGTCCCTGCGCTTTGAGGACCTGCTGGCCGATCCGGCGAACGCACTGCGCGGACTGGCGGATCTCCTGGGTGTGACGGCTTCTCCGGAATGGCTGGAGGAGGGCCGCGCGCTTGTCTCACAGCGTAAGGCGAGCGCGATGACGCCCGACATCAGCGCGAGCGACCTCGCGGCGCTGCGGGAGTCGTGCGCGCCGGGTGAGCAGGCCATCGCCGCCGCGGAGGCGAAGCGGCAGGCGTCCGCCGGGTTGCTGGCGTGAGGACCGCGCATCGGCCCCGCGAAGGCGGGGCCGATGCGGCGCATATCGGGAGAGGATGCCGTAAATGTCCCTGACCTTCGTTGTCGGCACCGGACGGTGCGGATCGACCGCGCTGTCCCGAGTCCTGAGCGCCCATCCCGACGTCCTGAGCGTCAGCGAGCTGGTCGTCATGGGGAAGAAAGGCCCGCTCCGGCCCGGGGCGGGAGCGAACGCGGTGGACGGGGCCACGATGTGGCGCCACCTCAGCGCTCCGATGCCGCTCATGGACGCCTTCGCCGCGGCGGGGCGGCCCACCCCGGAGATGGCCTACCCCTACGGCAAGGGGCGGTTCGACCCGGCCGTGGGCGTGCCGGCGATCTGCCACATGACACTGCCAATGCTGACGGCAGACCCGGACGGGCTCTACGACCAGCTGGCCGCCGAGGTGCCCCGCTGGCCTTCACGGCCGCTGGCAGACCAGTACCGCGCGCTATTCGCCTTCCTCGCGTCCTTGCTGGGCCGCAAGGTGGTGGTGGAGCGTTCGGGATCCTCGCTGGCCTTCGTGCGGGAGTTGCGGCGGGACTTCCCGGAAGCGCGTTTCGTGCACATGTACCGGAGCGGGCCGGAGTGCGCGCTGTCGATGAGCCGGCATCCGCTGTTCCGGCTGCGTGCGGCGTCGGCCGAGGTCGGGCGCCTGCGTTCGGCCGGCGCCGACCTGCCGCCGCGGCTGGCCAGCTTGCTGGCCCCGCCTTACGACCCGGAGCGGCTGTCATCGCTGGCGGTCCCGCTGACTTTCTTCGGGGAGATGTGGACGGGCATGATCACGGCTGGGTTGGCGGCGCTGGGCGAGTTGCCATCCGGGACGTGGAGCAGTCTTCGCTACGAGGATCTGCTCCGGGAGCCTGAGGCCCAGCTGGCAGGGCTCGCTGGCTTCCTTGGCGTGCCTGCGCCGCCGGGGTGGCTGGCGACAGCCGGCGGCATTCTCGCGGGCCGGACGGCGGGGGCCGCGTCAGCGGAACCCGCCGCGGCTGAGCTCGCGGCGCTCACGGCGGCATGCGAGCCGGGCGAGCGGGCGATAGCGACGGCGCGGCAGCCGCTCCTGACGGACCTCAGCCGGTGACGGCCCCGCTGGCCAGCTCCTGCGCTGTGGCCCAGGCGCGTTGCACAAGGGCCGGGTCATGGGCGAGCCGCGGGACCGCCCGCACCTTCCCGTGCTCGTCCAGGTAGCTGCCGCTGACAGGCCCAAGGTCGGGGGTGGACGCGACGCGAATCGGCTGGGTGGCGGCCTTTTCCGCCGATGCGCGGCGCTGGAACCAGCGGACGACCGGCCAGACCGGCCGCCAGGCGGGGACCGCCTCCGGCGTGAGCCGCTGGGTCGACGGCGTCCATGCCATCCCGGGATTCACCGCGTAGACCGACAGTTCCGGCTCGCGGCCGGCCAGTGCGAGCGACCAGGCCAGGTTCAGGAACTTGGCTCGCGCATACGCGCTGATGCCGGTATACCGCTGCTCGGACTGCAGGTCGGCGAAGGCGTCGCCCTTCACCATCTGGAAAGCCGAAGAGACGATGTTCACGCAGCGGCCCGCCCGGCTGGCGCGCAGCAGCGGCATCAGGTGGGTGGTGAGGGCGGACGGTCCCACGAAGTTCAGCGCGAGCGTCCCCTCGTAGCCGTCGGCGGTCTCCCAGCGGCGGGAGAAGATTCCGCCCACATTGTTGATCAGCAGGTCCAGACGCCCGATCTGGCTGGTGAACGTGCGGGCGAAGTCAGCGTTGCCGCCCACGGTCGAGTGGTCGGCGGCCAGGAAGCTCAGCTGGCCGCCTCCCGCTGACCGGGAAATGTCGGCGGCGGCCCGCTGCCCGCGTTCCACATCGCGCCCGGAGATCACGACCGTGTGGCCCAGCGCGGCCAATCCGGCCGCGATATGGAAGCCGATGCCGCCCGTGGCACCGGTGACCAGGACGGTCGGTGGATGCGAATCAGCCATTCCCGGATCCCTCCGTGATTGCGTCTGATCAATTGTATCCGTTTGGTAACTACCTGGGGAGCCGCGGGCGGCACCCGGGATTCATCTGACCCTTTTGCGCCGTGCCTCGATATACCGGCAATCAGCCCAATAACCGGCAGGGGCGGACGCGGTGTTCCCGCGGCCGCATCCCCGCCGGCGCCAGCAGGCGCTGGTCAGCGTGTCACCACCACCTTCTTGCGATGGGTCGTGGGATCGTCCAGATGCGACACGATGTAGTCCGCCAGGTCGGCTCTGCTCAGCGGCCTCGGCCACCGGACGCCGTCGGCGACACCGCGGCAGGCCCCGGTCGCGGGGCCGCCGGTGAGCCGGGGCGCGCGGACGACGGTCCAGTCCGTGTCGCTCAGCTCCAGTTCGTCCTCCATCCGGGCGAGATCGAGGTAGATGTTGCGCATGACGCGCTCAAGCAGGTAAGCGGCGGCGAACCGCGGCGTCGGCGACACCCGCGACGTGGCGTCAACGCCAGCGGACGAGACGGCCATCACCCGCCGCAGGCCCTTATCCTGCGCCGCCCGGACGATATTGGTGACACCCTCTGAGAACACCGTGGTGGTGCTGCGGCTGCTCACACCCAGCGCGCAGATCACCGCGTCCTTCCCGGCGATGGCGTCGCGGACGCTGTCGGGGTCGCGGACGTCGCCGACCACGACGGCAAGCCGTTCGTGCGCCGCCGCGACCGCTTCCGGCCACCGCGCGTACACGGTCACCCAGTGGCCCTTGGCGAGCGCCCGGTCCACGACAAGGCGCCCAGCGCGCCCGGAGCCGCCCATGACAACGAGGTCCATCTCCGCCTCCGACGATGAGAGAAACTGCTCACTGAGTTGGTGGAAGCGCCGGTGAGGCAGTGCTGGTGCGCGCTGACGCCGACAGTGGCCAGCTGACGCCGCTGGGGCCCCGCCGCGCGCAGTCGAGCACGATCTTGGCGGCGACGCCCTGCTCCAGGGACTGGAAGGCCCTGGCGGCATCGGCCAGCTGCATGACAGTCACCGACTTTGGCGCGATCTTGCCCGCCGCGACCAGCGAGAGCACCCCGGCGAGGTCTGCCCGGTAGGCGCTAGGCTGGGTCTTCTCCAGGGACCAGGCGTTGTAGAAGACGGTCCTGCGGCCGTCCGGGACGAGCTTGGGTGCGGCGATGCCGCCGAGGAATCCGACCGCGCCGACCCGCTTGCTTGGCCGTCCGTTGCGGAGCGCGTCGTTCTGGCCGTAGGCGACAAGACATCCGCCCCGGCGCAGCAGCCGGTAGGACCGCAGGAAATGGGTTCCGCCCACGTGGTCGAAGACCGCATCGAGACCGCCTCCGTGCGCCCGCACCACACCGGCGAAGTCTTCGGCGCGATAGTCGATGGGGACCGCCCCGTGCCGCCGCACCAGCTCGCTATTGGCGGACGAACAGGTGCCGAAGACCTGGACGCCCCCGATCTGCTCAAGAAGTTGCAGGAAGGCGAGGCCGACTCCACCAGAGGCGCCATGCACCAGCACCCGCTGCCCTGAGCTCACCCGGGCGACGCGGTGCAGCATCTGGTAGGCGATGAAGCAATTGAGCACGACGGCGGCGGCCTGGAACGGGTTGACCTGCTCCGGAACCGGGACCAGCCTTTCCGCCGGCACATGCGCCGCGCTGCTGTATCCGCCCGACACCACCAGCGCCGCGACCCGCTGGCCGGGCGCCAGGCCTGTCACCCCGGATCCGAGCGCCTCGACCTTCCCGGTGAGATCGCAGCCAGGCGTGTACACGGGTTTTGGTCCGCCAGGGACCACACCGCGCTGGAACAAGAGGTCGCCGTAGGACACGCCGGCCGCCTCGATCCTGACCCGCACCTGTCCGGGGGGCGGATCGCCGATGTCGGACGTGCGGACCTCCAGACTCCCGGGGCCCGCCTCCCTGCTGATCACGCATACCTGAGTGGATCGCATGCCGACCTCCCCTGAGCGAAATTGCCAGGTGCGGAAAGTAAATATGAATTCATCCTAACCTGGCTCTTCCCTGGTGAATTCCATCTCCAGTCCCGGCGTTATTGGGAATTGTTCCCAGCCGGCTGGGCGGGCGGCACGGGCGGCACGGCGGCGCCCGCCATCCGCTCGACCTCGGCCAGCACGGCGGCGCAGTCCAGATCGCCGAGCCCGCCGTTCACCGCGGAGGTGAGCACTTCATAGCTCGCCGCGGTTGCTGGCATCGGCACGCCCATTCGCTGCCCGTCCGAAAGCGCCAGCAACAGGTCTTTGCGCATCAGCGAGAGCCGGAAGTCCGCCTGGCTGAACGTGCGACGTGACATCACCCCGCCCTTGAAGCGCATCACGGGAGAGCAGTAGCCGCTGGCCGTGATCATCCGGACGAGCTGCTCGCGGGACAGACCGAGCCGCTCGCCCAGGACGATTGCTTCGGCCATGGCCTGCATCTGCACTCCCATCAGCAGGTTCATCGCCACCTTCGCGGCCGCGCCCATGCCGTGGTCGCCGATGTGCACGACCTCCTTGCTCAGCGCGTCCAGCACCGGCCGCAGCGCCGCCAGGTCGGAGGGGTCCCCACCGACCATGAAGCGCAGCTCGCCGTTCCGGGCGTGCTGGGCGTTGCCCAGCACGCAGGCGTCCAGCGGACGATGGCCGGCCGCGCTGATCCGGGCGGCGGTCGCCCGTGCGGCATCGGGCGAAACCGTGGAGGTGTCCGCCACGAGCGTGCCGGCGGGGGCTGCCGCCAGCGCGCCGTCCGGGCCGGTCAGCACCGCCTCGGCCGCGTCCTGCGTGGCGACGCTCAGCAGCAGCGCGTCGGCGTCACGGGCGGCCACGGCGGGGGTGGATGCCACGCGCACCCCATGGTCGGCCAGCGGGCGGGCCTTCGCCTCGCTGCGGTTGTACGCCGTCACCTCGAATCCGGCCTCCGCCAGCCGGACCGCCATCCCCGAGCCCATCGCGCCCAATCCGAGAAAGCCGATTCGCCGCATGTGCATGCACCAATTCCTCCGCTGGACCCAGGGCAGGCCGGGCCGGCCGCCCCGGCGGGCCTGCGCCCGCCGATGTCCCCGAGTGTCGCTGGCTCCCGGTCACCAGGTCGAGATGCGCTGGTCATCTCCCGGCCGGGAACCGCCCAGGCGGCGGGTCTGGCTGCTCCGGCCGGATGAGCGAGCCGCGTCCCGGGCGAAGCGGCGCCTGCGGCCCCGGCTGTGCCGCGGGTCCGCTGGGTCATCGCCCCGGCTGCGGCCGGACCTCTTCCCCGTCGGCCGGGATGCCCGGCCCATGCCCCCGGGACAGGCGCCGGGAGAAGCTCACCAGCAGGCACTCCCAGCCCCGAGGAGAGAGCATGTCGGACCACAAGCCGTTCCTGGCAACGCCTGAGCAGGGCAAGGCGATCTGGCACATGGGCGCGCTGATGGTGTTCAAGGCCACCAGCGAGCAGACCGGCAATCTGTTCTGGCTGGCAGAGCAGACGTCCAACGGCGGTTACGCCTCGCCGGTGCACGTGCACACCAGGGAGGATGAGACCTTCTACGTGCTTGAGGGCCAGCTGAGCATCGAAATCGACGGCACGCTCCACCGGGTCACCCCCGGCGCCACGGTGTTCGCGCCGCGGAACCTTCCACACTCCTACAAGGTCGAGTCAGCGGTCGCGCGGTGGCTGGTGATGGGAACCCCCGGCGGGTTCGACGGCTGGTTCTACGACACCGGCAAGCCGGCCGAGCGACTGGAGGTCCCGCCCTTCAACCCGGCCGACTTCCCGGACTTCGGCGACGTGATCGCCTCGGTGGAGGCCTACGGCGGGAAGGTGCTCGGCCCGCCGCGGGCCTGACCGCCGCCCCACCCGATCGGACCCCGGACCGAGCCGAAAGGCACTGGAAGGCCAGCGATGATCATAGACGTCCACGGACATGTCACATCACCGGAGCTCTTCCGACGTTTCCCGATGCCCCCCAGCCTGGCCGACATCGACGGAATGATCGAGCGCAAAGCCGAGCTCGGCATCGGGACCACGATCGTCGGCAGCCCGGTCGGCGCGGGGACCATGGTCCCTGTCCCCGGCCTGGACAACTACGCCCAGCCCGCGGACCAGCTCGACGCCTTCCACGAGTGGCTGGCGGAGACCGTGCGGGCGCACAGCGGGCACCTGCGCGGCTACGTGTACGTTAACCCGTTCGCCGGCGAGGACAGCCTCAACCGGGCCGCCAAGTGGCTGGCGGAGGAGGAGTTCGTCGGCATCATCGCCAACTCCAGCGTGCGCGGGGAGCACCTCGGCTCCCCGCGGGCGGAGCCGTTCTTCGCGCTGGCCGCGCAGACCTCGAGCCCAGTTCTCCTGCACCCGCCAGCGGAGCCGGTCGGGGCCGCCGCGATGCGCGGGCACCTCGGCCTGATCGAGCATGTGGCCAGGCCCTGCGATGTTACCAGCGGGGTCGCGGCGGTGCTGTTCGCCGGCTGGCTGGAGAAGTTCCCGGCCCTCACGCTCATCGCCCCCAACGCGGGCGGCGCGCTCCCGCTGCTCCGGGAAAAGCTCGACCTGGCCCAGCAGCGGGCCGCCGCCGGGGGTCCGCCGCAGGGCGGCCCGCCGGGCCCGCGGATGAGCGACCTGCTGTCCCGGATCTATGTGGACACGGCGACGCCCAGCCAGCTCGCCCTGAACGCGGCGGCCGACGTCTTCGGGCCCGGGCATCTCCTGTTCGGCACGGACTCCCCGCCGCTCGCCACGCCGCTGGCCACCGCGGTGGCCATGGTAGACCGGCTGGACGTCACCCCGCGGGAGCGCGACCGCATCCGTCACGGCACCGCCCGCGAGCTGTTCGGGCTGCCCGCCGGGGGCGGGCTGTGAAGCCGCTCGCGGGGCGCCGGGCGCTGGTGGCGGGCGGCTACGGCGGGCTGGGCGCGACGATCTGCGAGCAGCTCGGCGACCAGGGCGCAGCGGTGGCTGTCGCGGGGCGGTCCGCGGACAAAGCCGAGGACCTGGCCAAGCGGCTGCGGGAACGCGGCGCGACGGCCGTCGGCGCCTCCGTCGACCTCACGTCGCACGACAGCGTCCAGCGCCTGGTCGAGGACGTGGCAGGCGAGCTCGGCGGGATCGACATCCTCGTCAACTGCGCCAGCCGACTCGCCGCCATTCCCGCCGACAAGTTCCCAGACGGCGAGTTCAGGCAGATCGTGGACACGAACCTGACCGGGGCCTTTCGGCTCTCGCAGGAAGTCGGCCGGCGGCTCATCGAGGCCGGCGAGCCCGGACGGCTGGTCCATTTGTCGTCCGTGCGGGGCGCCATCGGCGCGCGGGGCGGGTTCAGCGCGTATGGAGCGAGTAAAGCGGGCCTGAATCTCCTGGTCAGGCAACTGGCCACGGAATGGGGCCGGCACGCGATCACGGTGAACGCGGTGGCGCCCGGGTTCGTGCGGACCGAGCTCGTCCAGGAGCAGGCGCAGGACCCGGAGTTCCTGGAGAAGGTCAAATGGCGGATACCGCTGGGGCGTTTCGCCGAACCCGACGAGGTAGCCGGGGCCGTGCTGTACCTGGTGTCGCCGTCGGCCCGGTTTGTCACCGGCCAAGTCCTGTACGTCGACGGCGGCGTCACCGCCAGCCAGTAAGCGTCACAACCACGTGAGGAGCATGACATGTCGACCTGGCACGCACTGTTCTACCCGCTTAAAGCCGGCAGCGAAGAGACTGTGAAGGAACTGTTCCGGCGCAGCAAGCGCCCGCAGTTCGACGTGCGTGACGCCGAGGGCAACATCGTGGGCCGCCTGCTGGGCACGATGGCGTTCGTCGGCAAGGAGATGGCGGTGCGGGTCATCGAGGTGGACGGCCCGCTCCCCCTGGTCGCGGCGCACATGAGCCGTCAGGCTGAAGTCAGGGAGTTCGAGGATCAGCTCGAAGAGCACCTGACCGTCCCCCGGGACATGCGCAGCCCGGAGGGCGCCCGGCAGTTCTTCCGCGACGCGGCGCTTGAGTGCGTGCTCTCGCGGCGGCACGACCAGCCGCTCGAAGCCGACGTCCGCGGCTGACGGGGCATTCGCCGTGCAGATCGGACTCGCGCTGCCCACCATGGTGCCCGCAACCGCCGGCCGGGACGTGATGGGCTGGGCCATCGAGGGCGAGCGGGCAGGCTTCTCCAGCCTGGCCACGCTCGACCGGCTGGTGTACGGCAACTATGAGAGCCTCACCACGCTGGCCGCCGCCGCCGCTGTCACCGAACGTGTCACGCTGATGACGGCCATCCTGATCGCGCCAGTCCGCGCCAGCACCGCGTTGCTGGCCAAGCAGGCCGCCACCGTCGACCGGCTGTCGGGCGGCAGGCTGGTGCTGGGGATGGCAGTTGGCGCCCGGCCCGACGATTTCCGCGCTGGCGGCGCGGAATACAACGGCCGGGGCACGCGGTTCGACGCGCAACTCGCCGAGATGCGCCGGATCTGGGCCGGCGAGCGGCGTGGCTTCGCCGGGGCGATCGGCCCGAGCCCGACCCGGGCGGCCGGGCCGGAGCTGATACTCGGCGGGAACTCGGACAAGGCGATCGCCCGAGCGGCGAGTTCGGCGGACGGCTGGATATCCGGCAGCGCAGGCCCGGCGGTGTTCGCTGCCGGCGCAGGCATGATGCGGGCGGCCTGGCGCGAGGCGGGCCGGCCGGGCAAGCCGAGGCTGCTGTCGCTGGCGTACTTCGCGCTCGGCGGCGAGGCGCAACGGCTGGCGCGCGAGCACCTGCTCGACTACTACGGGTTCGCGCCGCCGTACGCCCAGTCCGTGCTGAGTCAGGCCGCGATCGGCGAAGACGGCGTCACCCGGGCCATCGCGGCCTTCCAGGACGCGGGCTGCGACGAGCTCGTGTTCGTGCCCTGCTCGGCGGACATCGGCCAGATGAAGCTGCTGTCCGCGCTGCTGGCGAACACCGGGATCGCGGCCGCGGGCAGCCCCGGGAACCCTGGGTGACTGCCAGATCAGATTGGGGACAAGCCATGAACAGGTCAGTGATCATCGCGAAGATCGTGCCGGCGGCCGAGGCTGAGGTGGCGGCAATCTGGGCGGAATCGGACCGCACCGAATTGCCGCACGTGGCGGGGGTGCGACGCCGCTCCTTGTACCGCCTCGGCGACCTCTACGTCCACCTGCTGGAAACGGAGCAGGTCGGGGCCCAGGCGGTGGAGAGCGCGCGCCGTCATCCCGAGTTCGCCCGGGTGAGCGAGCGGCTCAGCGCGTATATCTCGCCCTACCTGGCCACCTGGCAATCCCCGAAAGACGCGCAGGCGGGCTGCTTCTACGAATGGCAGCCTGCCGATGGGGCGGGGAGCGCGGGAGAGCCGCGATGACGGTGGCGCGCGCCGCTGCCCCCGGCGCTGCGATCTGCGCCTGGGCGCGCTGCGCCGGCTGCGGGGTCCTGCATTACACGAAGAAACTGGCCAGGAGTTTAGGAGTCTGCCCAGAGTGCGGGCACCATCACCGGCTCACGGCGCAGGAGCGGATAGCGCAGCTAACCGACCCTGGGAGTTTTGCCCCGATCGGCGTCAGCGCGACGGCGGCGGACGTGCTGGGGTTCGCCGACTCCCAGCCCTACCCGGCACGGCTGGCGAAGGCCCGCTCGGCGACCGGGCTGGCCGACGCCGTGCTAGCGGGGACGGCGCGGATCGGCGGCCAGCCGGTCGCGCTGTCGGTCATGGACTTCCGCTTCATGGGGGGCAGTCTGGGCGCCGCCGTCGGCGAAGCGATCACCAGGACGGCGGAGACGTCCCTGCGCGAGCGGATCCCGTTGCTGCTGGTGACGGCATCGGGGGGAGCGCGGATGCAGGAGGGCGTGATCGCCCTCATGCAGATGGCGAAGGTCAGCCAGGCGATCGCGGCGCTGCGGGAGGCGGGGCTGCTGAGCGTCAGCCTGGTCACCGACCCCACCTACGGCGGGGTCGCCGCGTCGTTCGCCGCGAACTGCGATGTCATCGTCATGGAGCGCGGCGCCCGGATGGGGTTCGCCGGGCCGCGGGTGATTGAGCAGACGATCCGGCAGGAGCTGCCCCGGGACTTTCAGACGGCGAACTTCCTGCTGGCGCACGGTCAGGTGGATGCCGTCGAAGATCGCGCCGAACTGCGCGGCTGGCTGCGGCGCCTGCTCACGGTGACCACCCCGGCCCTGGCCTGGGATGGCGCCGCCGGCCCAGGCGCCGCCGTGGTGCGCGACCCCGGGCAGCTCAGGGAGATCGATCCGTGGGACGCCGTCGCCGCGGCGCGGGACATCGCACGGCCAACCACGCTGGACTATCTGCGCGGCGCTTTCTCCGGGTTCGTGGAGCTGCACGGCGACCGGGCCTTTGCCGACTGCCCATCCATCGTGGCCGGCTTCGCCACTTTGGCCGGGCAGCCGGTGGCCGTGATCGGGCATCAAAAAGGGCACGACACCAAGGAGCTGGTGGCCCGGAATTTCGGCATGCCCCGGCCAGAGGGCTACCGGAAAGCCCTGCGCGTGATGCGGCTGGCGGCGCGGCTGCGCATCCCGATCACGACCATCGTCGACACCCCGGGCGCGTACCCGGGCAAGGACGCCGAGGAGCACGGTCAGTCCAATGCCATCGCCGAAGCCATCCTGGCCGCCTTCGAGTTGCGAACGCCGGTGGTGACAGTGATCACGGGTGAGGGTGGCAGCGGCGGAGCGCTCGCGGTGGCCGTGGCCGACCGGGTGCTGATGCTCGAGCGCGCGACCTACTCCGTCATCAGCCCGGAGGGCTGCTCAGCGATCTTGTGGGGGGATGCGAAGGCGGCCCCGGAAGCGGCCCGGGCGCTGCGGATCACCGCCCGGGACCTGCTGGCCCTGGGAGTCGTGGACGGCGTGGTGCCCGAGCCCGCCGGCCCTGCGGCGCCCGACGCGCAGGCGCTGGCCGAAGCTGTCCGCGCGGCGCTGGCACAGGCCCTCGCCGAAGTGCGCGACCTGGGTCCGGACGCGCTGCTGCGAGCGCGCAGACGGCGGTTCCGGTCCTTCGGCGCCGCGGTCACGGCGGAGAGCGAACTGGCGACGCAAGCGGTGGCGGTGTAGATGGCGCGCGTGCCTGGGCAGGTGATCGGGTTTGTTTAGGAAGGTGCTCGTCGCCAATCGGGGAGAGATCGCCCTGCGGATCGCCCGGACCTGCCGCGAGCTGGGAATCGCTTCGGTCGGCGTCTATTCGACGGCTGATCGCGACGAGCGCGCGCTGCGCCATTTCGACGAGGTCGTGCAGATCGGCCCGGCGCCGGGCAGGCGCAGCTATCAGAGCATCCCGGCGGTGGTCGAAGCGGCTCTGCGGACCGGCTCGGAAGCCATCCACCCCGGATATGGCTTCTTGTCCGAGGACCCGGATTTCGCCGAGGTGTGCGCGGACGCCGGGCTGACGTTCATCGGCCCCGACCCGAGCCTGCTCGGCCTGCTCGGCGACAAGTCGACGGCCCGCACCGTGATGCGGGACGCCGGCCTGACGCTGCTGCCCGGGACCGTCGAGCCCATCGGCAGCGCCGGGCAGGCCGCCGCCCTGGCCGCCACCCTCGGTTACCCGTTGATCATCAAGGCCGTCGCTGGCGGCGGCGGCAAGGGCATGGAGGTGGTGCGGGCGCAGGAGGACCTTGAACCGGCCTACCGGCGGGCCGCTGCCACCGCGCGGTCGGTGTTCGGCGACGAGCGGGTGTACCTGGAGCGGTACCTGGACCGTGCCCGTCACGTGGAGGTGCAGGTGCTGTGCGACAGCCACGGCAACGGAGTCCACCTGGGCACCCGGGACTGCTCGGTGCAGCGCCGTCACCAGAAGTTGCTGGAGGAAGGGCCCGCGCCGGCGCTGTCGCCGGGCGCCGCGGAGGAGATGGCGCAATCGGCGGTCCGCGCGGCGCTCGCGGTCGGTTACACCGGGGCCGGCACCTTTGAGTTCCTGGTCGATGAAAACGAGCGCTATTACTTCATGGAAGTCAACGCCAGGCTCCAGGTGGAGCATCCGGTCACCGAGGCGATCACCGGGATCGACCTGGTGCGAGAGCAGATCTTCATCGCGGCCGACCGCGCGCTCACGCTGGACCAGCGGGACGTGGCGCTGCGCGGCACGGCCATCGAGTGCCGTGTCAACGGGGAGGACCCAGCCCGCGATTTCGCGCCCACGGCTGGCGCCCTCGACTCGTTCGTCCCGCCAGGCGGTCCCTTCACGCGCGTGGACACCCATGCGTTCGCTGGTTACGTCATCGGACCGCATTACGACTCCCTGATCGCCAAGGTCGTTGTCTGGGCGCCGGACCGCCAGCAGGCGCTGAACCGGATGGACCGGGCGCTGCGGGAGTTCGACGTGGCAGGCAAAGGGGTGAGGACCACCATCCCGTTCCTGCGGCAGGTGATCGCCGATCCGGAATTCCGGAAGGCGGGGCACACCACTGCGCTGGTGGACCGGATTCAAGGAATGACGAAGGAGGCTTGCACATGAGCAGCGAGCAAGGGGTGAGGGCCCGCAAGGCCACGGTCGCGCGGGCGGACGTCCCGCCGAACCGCCGCCGCGGCGCCGAGATCCGGGTGCTGCTGGGCCCGGCCACGGTGGGGAGCACCTCAGGATTCATGGGCGTGGCGGTGCTGGAGCCGGGCGAGGCCATCGCCGAGCACTACCACCCCTACAGCGAGGAGTTCCTCTATGTGGCCTCGGGTGTCATCGTCGTCGACCTCGACGGCGAGCCGGTCGAGGTGGCGAGCGACGAAGCGCTGATGATCCCGGTCAACGTCCGCCACCGACTGCGCAACACAGGCACGCGGCAGGCGTGGGCGGTCTTCCACCTGGGCCCGCTGGCGCCTCGCCCGGAGCTCGGCCATGTGGACACGGAGACCGCCGAGCAGGCGGCGCGGTTCGCGGCGAGGCAGGCATGAGCGGGTCGCCGTTCCGCCGGACCGTCGTCACCGGCATCGGTGTGGTGGCGCCCGGGGGAACGACCGCGAAAGCCTTCTGGGCCTGCATCACCGAAGGCCGCACCGCCACCAGGCGGATCACCCTGTTCGACCCCTCGCCGTTCCGGTCGCAGGTCGGCGCGGAATGCGACTTCGACCCGGTGGCGGCGGGGCTGTCCATGCGGGACGTCCGGCGTTCGGACCGGTACATCCTGTTCGGGCTGGCCGCCGCCGCGGAAGCCATCGCCGACAGCGGTCTGGAGCTGGACGAGGACCTGCTGGATCGCACCGGGGTGGTCATGGGCTCCGCGGTCGGCGGCACGATGGCGCTGGAGTCCGAGTACGTCGTGCTCAGCGACACCGGGCGGGAGTGGCTGGTCAACGGCGACTACGCGAGCACCTTCCTGTACCAGGCCCTGGTCCCGAGCAGCCTGGCGGCCGACATCGCGGCCCGCCACGGCGCGCACGGGCCGGTTCAGGTGATCTCCACCGGCTGCACCTCCGGAGTCGACGCCATTGGCTACGCCCACCAGCTTGTGCAGGACGGCGAGGCGGACGTGGTGATCGCGGGCGCGTCGGACTCGCCGATTTCGCCGGTGACAGCGGCGTCCTTCGACGCGATCAAGGCCACCACCGCGAACAACGACGACCCCGAGCACGCGTCCCGCCCATTCGACCTGAGCCGGTCCGGCTTCGTCCTCGGAGAAGGCGCGGCGGTGCTCATCCTGGAGGAACTGGAGCATGCGGTGCGGCGGGGCGCCCGGATCTACGCCGAAGTGATCGGATACGCCGCCCGGAGCAACGGATTCCACATGACCGGACTGCATCCGGACGGCGTCGAGATGTCGCTCGCCATCGACGACGCGATGCGCCAGGCCCGGATCAATCCCGAGGACATCTCCTACATCTGCGCGCATGGTTCCGGCACCGTGCAGAACGACAGGCACGAGACCGCGGCGTTCAAGCGCTCGCTCGGGAACGTGGCCTACCGGATTCCCATCAGCTCGATCAAGTCGATGATCGGGCACTCGCTGGGTGCCATCGGCGCTATCGAGATGGCGGCCTGCGCACTGGCGACTGAGCACAACGTCGTGCCTCCTACCGCGAACTGGGCGACGCGAGACCCGGAGTGCGATCTCGACTACACGCCGAACACGGCGCGGGACGTGCGCGTCAATGTGGCCCTGTCAGTGGGCAGCGGATTCGGCGGATTCCAATCGGCGATGTTGTTCAGCAAGCTCAAGGATGGGACGCGGTGAGCGACGCGGCCGGCGGCAGGGGCGCCCCGGCGGGCCGGCCCGCGGCACAGGTCAGGGCCCGGATCGTCTTCCTCATCAGGGTGCCCGCTGAGCGCGCCCACGACTTCCTGACCGCCTACGAGAAGATCCGCTATGAAGTGGCCGAAGGCGTCCCCGGCCATCTGGTCGACCAGGTGTGCCAGTCGCCAGCGGACCCGGAGCAGTGGCTGATCACCAGCGAGTGGGAGTCCCTCGGCACCTTCGAGGCATGGGAGCGCAGCCCCGGCCACCGAGAGCTGGTCCGCCCGATGCGGGAGTGCATGACCGAAGCGAGATCGCTGCGGTTCGCCATCCGGCTGCAGACGACACGGCGGCAGGCCGGGCGCGCCCCGGCCCAGGGCCCCGCAGGCCTGACGTGACCACCCGCCGCAAGGCGCTGCTCACGGCGCACGTGCTCGGCTCGGTGGCGACCGCTGGCGCGGTCGTGGTGACGTTCGTGCTGCTGGCAAGCCTGCCTCTCGCGCCGCACGGACCTCTCAGCCGCTGGGCGCCCCGCCTGGGAAGCCTGTGTGTCTACGGGGTGGACGTCCCCTTGCTGGCCGCTGCGCTGGTGACCGGGGTGACCTCTGCGCTCACATCCCCTTGGGGACTCTTCCGGCATGGGTGGGTGACCAAGAAACTGGTGCTCACGCTGGCGAATGTGGTGATTGCGGCGGCCGTTGTCGGCCCCTCGACGGCTGAGCTGGCCACACCGGGCGCGGGGAGGCTGGTGGTGTTCGGGGGATTGGCCGCGCAACTGCTGCTGCTCACGCTCACCGCCGCTTTGTCGGTGTACAAGCCGAAAGGCCGGGTCGGCGGCAGGCGGGCCGGCCCGGTGGGGCCAGCCGTTCGCCGGGAGGTCAAGGCATGAGCAACTGGCACGCGACCCTCTACCCGATCAAGCCGGGAACGGAAGAACACGTCACGGCCCTGTTCCGGGAGGGGGGACGGCCGCGGACCGAGGTGGGCGACGGCACCGGGGAGCCCGCGGCCAGACTGCTGAGCACCATGGTGTTCGTCGGCCCTGGCCGGGCGCTGCGGATCATTGAGTTCGAGGGGCCACTGGCCGACGTCATCGGGCACCTCAGCCGGGACCCGGCGGCCAGGCGGTTCCAGCGCCGCCTAGCCGAGCACCTGGATCTGCCGGGCGGCGCGACGCCGGGCCCGGCCTTCTTCCGCGACGCGGCGCTGCGCCCCGTGGATTAGGCGTGGCTCCGCTGCCGGCCCGTTCGCCTCGGGCAAATTCCCAGGCCTCCTGGGATCAAGTGACCTGGATCTTGTGTGCGTTGATGGGAGATGCTCAAGGCGTTTCCAGCAGGAAATCACGGCTGGCCGGGCCGGATCAGCGGCCGGCCAGCGGGGAAGCGAGATAGGAGCCAGCACTATGGGCGAGCACCCAAACATCGCACTTATGCGCAAGGTCTACGACGCGTTCGGCGTCGGGGACGTGGACACGGCGGGTTCCTATTGGACCCAGGATGCGGTGCATCATTACCCGGGAAACAACCCTCTCTCCGGCGAGCACCAGGGACTGGCGGCGGCGACCGCGTTCGCGAACAAGATGTTCGAGCTCACCGGCGGGAATCTGAGCATGCAGGTGCAGGAGATTGGGGCGAGCGAGAACCACGCGTTCGCTCTGCTCGCCACGCGCTACGAGCGCAAGGGCAAGGTGCTGGAGATGCCATTCGTCAATGTCGCCCGGATCGAGGGGGGCAAGATCGCCGAATTCTGGACCTACCCGAACGACGTGTACGCGACCGACGAGTTCTGGAATGCGTGACCGGCTCACGGGATGAGGAGTATCGACAGCATGAGCACTGCCATCGTGGTCGGTGGGAGCATTGTCGGCCTCGGCGCCGCGCTAGCGCTCGCCGACCGTGGTTATCAGGTAGAGATACTGGAGCGGTCCGCGGACCAGGCGCCGGCGACGGTGGAGGCGGCCGCCGGGTGGCAGCGCCCGACCGTCCCCCAGGCCGTCCATTCCCACGCCTTCGCCTCCCTGGGCTGCAACCTGCTGCGGGACCGGGCACGGGACGTCTACGATGGCGTGCTGGCGGCGGGCGGGCGTGAGATCAACCTTGCCGACTACGCTCCGCCGACATTGCGCGGCTTCACCCGCAAGCCGGCTGACGGCGATCTGCGCATGCTCTTGTGTCGACGGTCGACCTTCGAATTGGTGCTGCGGCAGCGTGTGCTGGAGCGTCCAGGGGTTCGGCTGACCACCGGGCAGACCGTGCGGGGCCTGGTGGTCTCCGCCGAAGACAGCTTGCGGGTCACCGGCGTTCAACTGGCGGGAGGCGAGACCCGGTCGGCCGACGTGGTGGTCGACGCCACGGGCCGCCGCTCGGCGGCCGACTCCTGGCTGGCCGACGCCGGGCTCCCCGTGCCGACGGTCAGGAGCGAAAGCTGCAAGATCGTCTACTACACACGTCACTACCGGATGCTGTGCGACGCTCCGCCCGGGCCGGTCAACCGGGGATTCGGCGCGGGCGGGCTGTGGGACAGCTACACCGCCGTGATGTTCCTCGGCGACAACAAGACGTTCTCCATCTCGCTGGGCGTGCTCCCGGAGGACGCCGAGCTGAAGGCGCTGCGTCATGAGGAAGCGTTCACCGCGGCGATCCGGGCCACACCGCTGCTGGCCGGATGGGTCGCCCCGGGAAACTCCGAGCCGATCTCACCGGTGTACGCGATGGGCAGTCTGGACAACTCCCTGCGGACGCCGGCGGATGGCCAGCCGCTGGTCAAGGGCTTCTTCGGGCTTGGCGACGCGGTCTGCACGACCAATCCGTCCTATGGCCGGGGCGTCTCGCTCGGGCTGACGCACGCGTTTGTGCTGGCCGACGTGCTGGACACGCACCCGCACGGCAGCTCTGAGCAGGCGCAGGAGTTCGCGAACCGGACGCAGGCCCTGCTCCAGCCCTGGTGGGAGGAGGCAGTCGGCAGCGACCGGGGCCGGGCCGGATTGTGGGAGGCTGCCCTGCACGGCCGTCCGCCGCAGCGCCCGCCGGCCGGCGTGGTGACCTTCGGGCTGGCCGTCGCCGCGTCCACTCAGGACGAAGAGGTCTGGCGGCGCGTCGCGAACGTCATGATGATGCTGAAGCCTCCCGGTGCGCTGTACGCGGACGACGAAATCCGTGATCGGGTCTGGGCCGTGCTGGCGGGCGGGCCGCCGCCGCAGTTGCCCGGCGCCAGCCGGGCGGAGCTCGTGACGGCCGTCAGCGACGTGGTCGCGCGCCAGCCGGCTGGTTAGCGGCGCCCCACCGCCAGGTTCACATGTCGGGTCGCCACGCTCAGCACGGAGCGGGCGCATGGGAGAGGATCGCGGGAGAGCCGATGCTGCTGGCTGTGTTCGGTGGGACTGGAGGCACCGGAACGCACCTGATCCGCCAGGCGCTGGACCGCGGCCATCATGTGGCAGCCCTGGCACGGCGACCCGAGGCCATGCGTCTGGCCCATCCGCGACTGCGGGTGGTGCGTGGCGACGTCGTCGTGCCAGGCGCCGCAGACCCTGTGGTCGAGGGCGCGGACGCGGTGCTGTCCGCGCTGGGCATCGGCTATCGCCGCCACGCGACCACGGTGTACTCGGCGGGCACGGGCAACATCCTGGCGGCGATGGGCCGGGCGCAGGTCCGCAGGCTGCTGGTGGTCTCAACGAGTTCGCTCAGCGTCCCGGACCCTGGACGGCCGGTCGAGTGGGCGGTCGCCCGCTTGATCCTGCAGCCGCTGCTTCGGCGGCCATATGCGGACATGGCGCTCATGGAGCAGCGGATACGGAAGTCCGGCACCGACTGGACAGTGGCACGGGCCGCCCGTCTCACCAACGGAAGCGGCGGCCGGCCATATCGGACAGCGGTCGACAGCAGGCTGCCCGGCTGCTGGTCCGTCTCGCGCGCCGACCTGGCCAGCTATCTGCTCGACCACATCTGGGACCACCGCGTGTGCCGAGCCACGATGGAGATCGCCTATTGAGCCAATCGCGGCCGCATATCCACTGGCGTGGGATCTCTGATCCGCGTTGCAGCGAGGGCAGGATTAATGATGCCCGCCGGCTCCTCCATTAATCGCCATGCGGCGCGAGCGAGCCAAGGTACCGCCGTTAGTTTGCTCTTAATGCACGGCGCAGTGCTGAATTGTTAACACGGTCGTAACGGGACGACCGCGCAAGGCCCGCCCCTGCGCCATAGGCAAAGCTTATAAGCTCTCAGAGAAACCTGTGGCGCGGCCACATGAATGGTGTCTATCCGTGACCTGTTGCCTTCGTCTGGTAGCCGGTCAGGCCCGCCGGCCCCACCACCGGCCGAGAACGAACGGTCGCGGAGCGCCACAGCACTCAATGGTCGGCCTACCGCGCTCGAAGATGTGACTAACATGCAGGTCAGCGCTCTGTCGAGTGGCCGCTGCCGAGATGGAGCGCGCAGGCGGCCGCCCGTGGGAGGTGCGGTCGGCGGATCTGCCACCCGCCATCTCCGCTGGGCGTGTCGGTGGCGGACGCGCTCCGTGGTCAACATAAACGGTTTGCGCTGGCATCTCCCCGGTGGCTGGAAACGGGAGGCAGGGCCCACAATACCTGTCGACGATCATCTTGACCCGTTTCAACATGTTCGTTATACTTTTTTCGAGCTAGCACCATTATAGCCGACAACGGATATGGGAGCATCCATTCTGGCGCTCGCATGACGGGAATTAGCTTCCCTGTCATGTGAGAGAAGTCGCTAGCATATGCGCTTAGAGGCGGTAGAATGTGGCCAATGCCCAGTGTGACCAAGATGGGTGACCGTTCGCCACGGGAGCCGTGGGACTCGGAGTCGGCCGGGCGTGCCCGGCCCACCGGGACCGTCGGCTGGCCCGGGCACGACAACTGCCTGCGCGCGCGCTGTCCGCACCACCGCGCGCTGGTGACCATGCGACGCGATGTGCATGACCAGATCGGATCGTCGCTGGCAGGCATGATCATGCAGGTGGAACTCGTCCGGCGGTTAATCGCGACCGCTGGTGACGAGGTCCACTCGGCGCTCGCGGACCTGCACTCGGAGTTGACTGAGTTGATGGCGCACACCCGTGAGATCGCGTCCCAGCGCGGCCCGGGGAAGGCACCCCGCAGCGTGGGGACGGACATCCGGTCAATGATCGGCAGGATGAGGCGCCTGACCGCGGACCGGCTGCAGATCTCTCTTCAGCTCGACCCCGACATCGACTCGCTGCCCCCCGAGGTGGGTCGCTCCACCTTGCTGATCGTCCGCGAGGCCGCCGTAAACGTCCTGAAACATTCGACGGCTCGCCGCTGCTCCGTGTCCGTGCTGGTGTGCGATGAGGAATTGCTGATCGGCGTGGTGGACGACGGCTGCCCGGACCGGCACGAAGGCCCGGGCGGCTCCGGCCTGACGAATATGTCAGGGCGGGCGCAGGAGCATGGTGGATGGTGTGTCGCTGGTCCGGTGCCGCCGCGCGGGTTCGCGGTGGTCGCCTGTGTGCCGCTGGGCAACGCCATGACAGGAGGACAGCGTCTTGAGCACGCCGCAGGATGGGCGAAAGGCCCGAGCGATGATAGGGGAAGATGATCAGGTACGGATCCTGATCGCCGATGACCATCCTGTCTATCGCTCGGGGCTGCGGACGCTCCTCGACGGGGTGGGGTCTTTGCGGGTCGTCGGCGAAGCGGGGAGCGGCGCCGAAGCACTGACCATGACCTACGAGTTGCGGCCGCAACTCGTGCTCATGGACGTGAACCTTCCGGGGATCAGCGGCATTGAAGCCACGAGAACCATCGCGAGCCGCTACCCGGATACCGCCGTTATTATCGTGACAATGGTAGACGACCGGGACATTTTCTTGTCGGCGATGCGGGCCGGGGCGCGTGGATACCTCTTGAAGGTGGCTAGCTCTGAGGACGTCAGCCTTGCCATCAAGATCGTCCGCTCTGGTGGTCTGGTCTTTGACTCGCAGGCGTCTTCCTGGGTGATACAGCACTTGACCAAGCCGCCGGAGTCCGGTAAGCCCTTCCCGGAGTTGACCGACCGGGAGCGCGAGGTCTTGGAAATGGTCGCTGATGGTCATGGCAACGCGGCGATCGCGCACGCGCTCGGACTGTCCATCAAGACGGTGCGCAATTACATCTCCCGTATCTTCGCGAAGCTGCAGCTCGTTGACCGCACCGAGGCGGCGGTGCAGGCGCGGAGAGCGGGGCTTGGCCATTGACGCGGGCGGCGTCGCCGGGGGCCAGTTCGGCGAGGAGGCCGGCGATCGCCGCGGCCGCGCTGGGCCTGCCCAACCGGGCGGACGCGGCGCGCATCGTCCGCAGCGCGTCAGGGTCGTGGCGCAGTCGGGCGACTTCGCGCAGCAGATCCCCGGCCCGGCGGACGCGCCTGCCCGCCCCCGAATCGATGACGAACTCGGCGTTCCCCGCCTCCTGCCCCGGCAGATGCCCGGTGAGCAGCATGGCCGCCCCGCAGCAGGTCGCTTCGGCTATCGTGCCCGGGCCAGCCTTGGTGACCACCGCGTCGGCGCAGCGCATCCAGTCCGCCATGTTGGCGACGAAGCCGAGCACGGTCAGCCGGCCGCCCGCGCGGGCGGCCACCGGCGCCAGGCGTCTGCGCAGCCGGTCGTTGCGGCCGCAGATGGCGACCACCTCGATGTCGTCAAATCCGTCGATGAGAGCGGACACTGACCGGTACATGCCTCCAGCGCCCTCGCCGCCGCCGGTCACCACCAGCGTGAAACTCCGTGGGGACAGGCCCAGCCCGCGGCGCAACGACTCGCGCTCCGCGGGCGCTAGCGCGCCGCCATGGAACTGCCGGGCCACCGGCAACCCGAGGTTGAGGCACCGGGTGGGTTGGATCTCGCGGCGGTGGAGGCGAGCCGCGGCCTCGGCGGATGCCACGACAATGCGGTCCGCGTCGTCGCTCCACCAGGAGACGTGTGTCGTGACGAGATCGGTGATCACGGTCACCACCGGCGGCCTGTGGGGCGACCGGCGGGCCGCCGCCACCGCCACCGCTGTGGTCAGCGGATGGAACGACACGACCACGGCAGGGGCCAGCGCCGCGACCATCTCCTCGACCGGTCCGTCCGCCAGTCGCAGCAGCGTCCGGCGCAGCAAGGAGAACGCCGCCCTGGAATCCGAGGCCCGGTACGCCAGGCCCCATGCCCACGGCGCCCAGCGGATAGCCGGTCCGTACAGCCGTGCGACGCGCCGGAGCGCCCATCGCGCGGAAGGGCCGCTGAGCGGATCGAGCAGCACCGGGGTGACGGGGCGGGATCGGCGCAACTCCTCCGCCACGGCCTGCGCGGCGGCCCGGTGGCCCCGCCGGTGTCGGAGACAAGGAACAGCACCGGAGCCGCCGCTCCGGCGCTCGCATTCGCCTCAGCCTGCGCTGGCAGGCGGCCTGCTGCTGCAGCGGGGAGTGGCGTCGCCACGGCCCGGAGGTGGCCAGCGGCCAGGCGCCGTGAGTTCGGCATGAGGATCAGCGTGCAGCCGAGGCGCCGCCAGGTCGTCAGCCGCACGGCTACGCCAGGCTGCGCCGCATGGCGACTCCGCGCGCTCCGGGGTCGGCCGCTGCCTGGCTGGGCGCGGGCGCGACGCTGATGGAGAGCACCCTGGCGCACGGGTCATCGCGGGGCGCAGGCCGACATCATCCTGTGGCTGACGACAGGAGCGCGTGCTGCCGCCAGGATGGGAAGCATGGCCAAGGATCAAGGCGTCAGGCGCACAGCCCCTGGAATCGGCGTCCTCATGCTCTGCGAGGCGATCACGCTGGGGGTGGCGTCCTACCTGCATATGCAGGGCCGGATTCCGCTCGGCTTCACGACCATCAGGGGTGAGAACTTCCAGGGTGCCGCCACACCGGAAGCGGTCATCGGCGCGGTGCTCGCGGTCGTCGCGGTGCTCGTTCTTGCCTTCCCCCGTGCCCCCCGGTGGCTCCCGGTCGCCGCGACCGGGTTCGCGATCCTGGGGGTGATCGTGGGCATGGCCGTCCTGCTCATCGGAAATAGGAGCAGCATCACCGTTGACCTGGCCTATCACTCGGCCCTCATGGCGGCGCTGCTGGTCACGCTGATCATGCTGCTCCGCCCGAGGCCGGCGTCGTCGAACGCGGCGGGCGCCCCGGCCGTGGGCGGGCCGCGGCGAGCGCAAGACAGTCGGTAGGTCTTGGCGGCGCGAGGTAGCCGCGAAACTGTCACCGCGACCCGGCGCGGGCTGGGGGCCGTAGGCCGGTGCGGGTTCTACGGCCTGGCGCAGGGCTGTGCGCCCTGCGCGGGTGGCAGCGCCGCGGCCGTGGCGGCTGTGCGAGTGTGCTGCCCGCGTCGCCGTGTCCGGCCGCAGCGTGTCCTTAAGCGTGCCGGAGCGGGCGGGCGGGTGTCCAGCCGGGGCGGCGTTGATGTTGCGGGTTCGTTGCAGGTTTCGGCCCCGCCGGCCGGGCCGGGTGCGGCACGCTTTGAGGCGTGCTGCCCGTGTCGCCGGGTTTCGCTTGGTGCCTGCGTGCCCGAAAGACAGTCTGGCGCTGGGGACGATCTTTCGGGTTTGGGTACTGTCGCTTCGTGCACGCCGATCAGATTCGGCATTTCCCCGTCTGTGTCCCCCGGGCAGCCTCACCATGTCGCATTCGGAGAAGGTGAGGCCGTTCATGGCCAGGACGAGGAAGAAGCCGGCGGCTGCGCCGGCGGGCGTGGAGGTGACCTACGCGCCGGTGCAGGTGGTCGCGCGGGCGGCGGCGATCGATGTCGCCAAGGGCTCGGGGATGGTGTGCACGCGGCTGCCCAGCGATACCAGGGCGGGGCGGCGCACCCAGCGGGTGTGGCACGTGCCGAGCTCGTTTGCTACCCCGATGGCCGCCGTGGCGCCGAGCCGGGCGGCAACGACATCCACCGGCGGTCCACCGGCGCCAGACGAAGCCGGCATCACCAGGAACACCTGCGCCCTGCGGCGGCCTGTGGCGCCGGCACCTAGCCCTCCTGCTAGACGGCTTCCGCGCGGAGGCCGCGCACCCCCTTCCGGAACCGCCGCTCCCGCCCGCGCACACCACCGCCCTAGGAGCCTGAGCCGGCCAGCAGCCGTGGCGGCCGGCGGCGGGCATCCCCCCGGACCGGAGGGATGCCCGCCATCGTTGGTGATCCTTGGTAAGGACGCCCAGTCGCCGGAGTCCCCGCCGATCGAGCCTTGCTGCCTGAGCCGTGCCTTCATAACGTGTTGCGTTAATAACGCATCGCGTTATCATGGGATGTGTGCTGCGATCCTTCTGGGACAAGGACACCGAAGCCATCTGGCGCCGGAGGCGGTCACGGAAGCTTGATCCGCCGTTACAGCGGGCTTGCCTGGCGGAAGCTGGCGATGCTGGATGCTGCAGAGGTTCTGGGGGACCTGCGGGTGCCGCCGGGGAACCGGCTAGAGAAACTGGCCGGGGATCGCGCGGGTCAGTACAGCATCCGGATCAACCAGCAGTGGCGGATCTGCTTCCGGTGGACCGAAGCCGGGCCGGAGGACGTGGAGATCACCGACTACCACTAGGAGGGGAGGGAGCATGGCAGCGGACACGATCATGGGACCTGTGCATCCGGGGGAGATCTTGCTGGAAGAGTTCCTCAAGCCGCTGGCGGTGAGCCAGTACCAGCTGGCGAAGGAAATTGAGGTCCCAGCCAGGCGGATCAACGAAATTGTGCACGGCCAGCGCCGCATCAGCGCGGACACCGCGCTGCGCCTGGCCCGTTTCTTCGGCACCTCGGAGCGGTTCTGGATCAACCTGCAGTCCCGTTACGACCTGGAGATAGAAAAGGATCGCCTCGGTGACGTGCTCGACGGCATCCGCCCACTCACGGCCGCTAGCTGACCGCCCGGGCAAGATCCAACTGAGTGGCAGATTGAGTGGCAAACGGCGCTCGCGAGGGCCTGTCTGGGGCTTGCGGGTGCTGGTCAGTGCTCGTGTTCTGCCTGGTCAGCCACTCTACCAGCGGCATCGGAACCGTGCAGCGATCTATGGTAAGGAGAAGGTCTACGGTTCGATTCCGTAAGGGGGCTCCACAAAACAGCAGGTCAGGCCCAGTTTCCCGGGCAGTTGGAAGAGCCTCGAAGATTATCTGACCGTCATCTGACCGTCGTTCTGAGCGTGGATCCGCGGCACTCACTGGCACGGACTGGTCCGGGATGGCAGGGCAATCAAGATCGTCGGGCAAGTCGTTGAACACTCTGACGGCGCCCCAGTGCCACATCCGGATCCGGCCCGGAACAGTCTGGCCCCAGCATCGTGATCATCGGCGCTGCCCGGGAGATCGCTGCGTTTACCCGGCTTACGCCGGCGGCCCGGGGTGCCGGATCGGGGCCGGGTTCAGGAGCGCGGCCTGACCGCAGGTGACCATGGATTCGGGTGGAGGGGCAGTCACTCCACTTCGCCGCCCGGGCTGTGCGCAAACAGCCAGTAGTAATGTCTGGTGTCCATGCACGTGGAGATGCGCTGGCATCGCCAGGACGAGGTGCTGCTGCCGGTTGCACTGTGGTGTCCCGGCCCGGGCTACCGGATGAGTTCCAGCGGCGTAGCAGGCGGCGGGATCGGACTGCGGGAGTGGGTGCTCAACGCGCAGGTACCGGCCGGGTACGCCCGCATGGACCCGGCTGTCCATGTGGCTGAGCTGGCTGCAGGCCTGGGCCTGGAGGGCAACGGCGTCGGGCTCCTCACCGCGGCCAGGGTGAGTGATCTGGCGCAGCGCGAAGACGAAGGGGCATACGCGGTTGCCACGGTCGGCCTGCGCGTCCCGACCTGGGTGGCGGTGCCGTCTGGCAACGCCGATCGTGAGCTGGCGCTGGCCTGGCGGCCTGGCACCATCAACATCATCGTCTCGGTTCCCGTGCCGCTCAGCGACGCGGCCTACGTCAACGCCGTCATGACCGCGACCGAGGCCAAGACCCAGGCTTTGCTCGGCGCGGGATTCCGCGCTAGCGGCACGGCCTCGGACGCCATCTGCGTCGCCGCCCCGGCGGCGGGCGAACCCGAGGACTTCGCCGGACCGCGGTCGCTGTGGGGCGCGCGGATCGCTCGCGCGGTGCACTCCGCCGTGCACGCTGGGGCGGTACGTTACCGAGCGCAGGCCGGCCCGGCATAGGCATGGCCCCGCCCGGATCCATTCCGCCGGGGTGAGGTCACGGGCATCCGGATCGCTTCACCAGCACGGCCTCCAAGCCGTAGCCACATCAGCGGCCCAGGCGCGGCCGCCGCTGCCCGGTTTGCCCTCACGCGGTCCATCGCCGCTCGGACCGGAGATTGGCAGGTAGGGCTGACTACGGATGACAGTGCCGGAGATCGGCAGTGAACGGCACTGTGCGGATGTCGGCTTGCCAAGACTGGGCCAGTCGGGCCGCCGATGATGCGCTGCCTGGCCGTGGGACGCCTCTACGCCGGTTGGCGTCTTTACCTGCGGCACGTCGGCACCTTGACGCGTAGTATCACTATTGATACTATTTAGATGTAGGCAAGACCGAGGAAGATCATCGAGCAGATGCGACGCTCACCGCAGAACGTTCGTTTCGCTGACCTGGCCAAGGTCTGCGCCGACCACTTCGGTGAACCCCGGCAGGACGGCACCTCGCACAAGGTCTACAAGACGCTATGGCAAGGCGATCCCCGCGTGAACATCCAGCGCGGCAAGGACGGCAATGCCAAGGCGTACCAAGTGCGGCAGGTGCTCGACGCAATCGCCAAACTGGAAGCCGAGAAGAACGAGGAGGGTGACGACGATGCCTGACGCAACCCACTACACCTACCGAGTCGTGTGGTCCGCTGAGGACGGCGAGCATGTCGCTACCGTCGCGGAGTTCCCGTCACTGTCCTGGCTCGCGCCCACCCCGGTTGAAGCACTCGCGGGTCTCGCCGATGTCGTGCGTGACGTGCTCACCGACCTGGCTGCATCCGGCGAGCCGATTCCAGAGCCGTTGTCGGAACGCACCTATTCGGGCCGGTTCGTGGTGCGTGTTCCGGCAGAGGTTCACCGCCGTCTTGTCCGCGACGCTGCCGAACAGCATGTGAGCCTCAACCGGCTTGTGTCGGATCGGCTTGCTCGCGCCTAACCATGATGATCCCTGGGTACCTGACCTTATCCCTGTCGCAAAGGGATGCATTGGCTAGCCCAGAACTGGATGATCTGCACAGAGCCGTGCTGCGCGATCTCTCAGTCATTAGCCGCCCATAGTCGGCAGGGATCCGGCGCCAATGCCTCGTCGTCCATCGGATCACGTCCTGTGATCACTCCTGGTACTACTGCCGCATCAGGCAACGTTTGCCCGGTCGATGGGTCGGCAACCGACGACGTCTTCAGCGGCTGCGCAGCGTATTGATGATTAGAACGCACAGCGTGATGGTCCCGCCGCAGGCGCCGCCCCCGGCGAGCATCGCGGCCGCGGCGTGATGGCCACCGCTCCACGCGATGACCCCAGCGGCCGCACCCACGAACAACCCGAGCAACACCGCCACCGCCACCCACAGCCCGATCAGCCGGTTGTCGTTGTCCACCTTGATCCTCTCCGAGATCCGACCCCACATCGGCCGGTCTGATCCGGCCAACCTCGCCGGGCCATCCGCCGGCCGCGCGACTGGCCCCCGCTCGAGGCGGTACTAGTAGACCCCTATGTCAGAGGGTGATACAACGGACTGACCGGATACGATTTTCGAGCGAGGGGTATCACCCAGTGACAGACCGTAATACGAGCCGCCTCAAGGCACCCCGTCGGCGCCGGGTGTCGGAGCTTCCGACGATGGTGGAGTCAGCCGACGGCTGGTACGGCTTCGGACTTCGCGGCATCGGATGGGTGGAGGTAGCTATGGCGAAGGTCGACGGTTCGCCGGAGATCGTCGGCCTGCGCATCGACGTGAGGCCGATGTTCGTGGACGAGTCGGAGCTGCACGTGCTGGACATGACGGCTGAGCAGCAGCGCCAGTGGGCCATCGACAACGGGCCTCACGGCGCGGCGCCGGCAGCCGTGATCACCGCCGAGCGGCTACGGTCGCTCCCGCTCGCCGAGCTGCGCGCTGCGGTCGCGGCGCGGATGGCCGGTGACGACGCGTTCGGCGCGTTCGAGAAGGTGGCCCGCGAGCGCGGCAAGGCATGGCCGGATGAGCACTACCGCCAAGTGGCCGAGGTGTACAAGTCGGCCGTGGAGCATCGGAAGCCGCCGCTCAAGGCGATCCAGGAACACTGGCACGTTACCCGGCCCGCGGCGGCCAAGTACGTAAAGGGCGCCCGCGAGCGGGGTTTCCTCGGCTGGCCGGAACGCGCAGGAGTCGCCGGTTACGACGCGACCGAAAGTCCATTTACGAAGTAGCATGGGCCAACCGCCACGCTAAAGATCTTCAATGGCGGGGGTTACTGACCTGGTGACGGCTGGCCTGCTCTGCGGTATGCCGGAAGCATGAGATACCCGGATGGTGGCGGGCTGGACGCGGCTGAGCGGGCCCGCCGGGAGCAGGTGCGGCTGTCGGCTGCGGAGTTAATCGAGGCGGGGGCCAGTGACCGTGAGGTGGCCCGGCGGTTCCGGGTGAGCCGGATGTCGGCGAACCGGTGGCGGCGGGCGCTGGCCGCCGGAGGCCGGGCCGCGCTGGCCTCCAGGGGCGCGGGCGGGGCGAAGTGCAAGCTCACCGCCCCGCAACTACGGGAACTGGCGACGCTGCTGGACGCCGGCCCGGCGGCCTGGGGCTGGGATGAAGACCAGTGCTGGACGCTGGCCCGGGTCACCGAGGTGGTGCGGCGCCGGTTCGGGGTGGAGTACACGCTGGCGGGGATGGACCTGCTGCTGCACCGGATCGGGTGGAGCGTGCAGGTCCCCGCCAGGCGGGCCGCGGAGCGTAACGAGGCGGCGATCGCTGCGTGGCGGGAGGAGACCTGGCCCGTGGTAAAAGGACGGCGGCGGACCTGGGCGCCTGGATCGTCTTCGAAGACGAGTCTGGTCAGGGCTTAAGGCCGCCCAAGGGCCGCACCTGGGGCCGGCGCGGCACCACCTCGGTGGCGAAAGTGACCGGCGGCAGCAACAAGCGCGTCTCGCTCGCCGCGCTGATCGTGATCAAGCCCGGGTACCGGCCCCGGCTGATCTACCGCGTGCACAAGAGCCGCGGCAAGGACCAGCGCAAAGGGTTCACCGAGGCGGACTACGCCCAGCTTCTGGATGCCGCCCGCCAGCAGCTCGCCGGCCCAATCGTGGTCGTCTGGGACAACCTCAATTCGCACGTCAGCGCCGCGATGGCCGAGCTGGCCGCCGCCCGGGACTGGCTGACCATCTACCAGCTCCCGCCATACGCCCACGAGCTCAATCCTGTCGAGCCGGTCTGGTCGCACCTGAAAAGGTCCCTGGCCAACATGGCCAAACGCAACATCAGCGAGCTGACCGCCCTGGTGAAGACCCGGCTCAGGCGGATGCAGTACCGGCCCGCACTCCTCGAAGGCTTCCTCGCCAGCACGCCGCGACGCTGCTCGAACACCGCCCGTACTGGAGCATCGAACACGTCCCGCGCAAAGACCCGCTCACGGCGCTCACCGAAGCCGAAACCAACCTGTACGCCGAACTGTGCGCCGAACTGTGCGCCGATGCCTATGGCCCCGCGGTCAGGCTCGAGCAGGAATACATCCGATACGACCTCGTCGAAGCGGCTCTCTCATGCGACCAGCGGACACTCAGCGACACCGCGCCAAGACCCGCCGCCAGTGCGTCAGACCCAGGCGCCGACGCACAACTGCCTTGATCCTGGCCGGGAGAATGGGCGGCGTTATGCAGATCCCGCTCCGACAGTGTCAGCATCGCCCGCCAGTTCCGGACAGTGCCGAGGCGCGCCGCTACGCCCAAGAAACTCGCCCAACACATAAGGGCGCGCAGGCTTGCCGGGCGGTGGAACAGCCGACCGGGGGGCCGCGATCCTCTCTGCGTCGGATGTTCGGCTGCGTGACGGGCAGGCCGCCGCCTCATGCGGGCGCGGCTGCCATCCCCAGCCGGGCCGTGAATGGCAGCATCGACAGGCTGACTGTACGGAGTGATCTGGCAATGTGCTGGACGTGACGCTGCTGGCCATCGTGTCTGCAGGCCCGGACGGCCGTCGAGCCGAGCATCCAGGTAGCGTGAGCTGCCGCGACGGGGATGGCTGTGTCGGAGCGGCCCATCCCCGGCAATGCCGGGTGCAGGCAGTCGCCCGGCACCCACCCCCGTGGGGCGTGCGAGGAGGCGGGGCTGCCGGCTGGGAAACCGACGAAGCCCCGTCGCCGGAGTCGCGGCAGGCCGATGGCGGCCCGCCTTGATAAGGAGCCTCTCGGTCCGGGGGATTCGGTGGGCACGCCCGTCGACCTGGCGCTTTTGTCAGATGCACCTCGACGGCACTACCCAGGTATGACTGTGGTAGGCTGCTGGTATGACTACTAAGTTGGCTGTGAGCCTGCCGGACGAGCTGGCTGAGCAGGCACGACAGGCTGTGCGCGAAGGCCGGGCAGCCTCGGTCTCTGCCTACATCGCCGATGCGATGGCGCAGTCAGCGCGGACCAGGTCGATCTCCCGCCTGGTCGCTGACATGCGGGCTGAGGACGGGCAGCCAAGCGAGGAAGATTACGCGTGGGCTCGGCGGGCGCTCGGAGTCGAGTGACTAGCGCGATCACATTCGATGCCGGCGCTCTCATCGCGATCGAGCGTCGCAGCAGGCGGATGCAGGCTCTGCTGGAAGAGATCGACCGGCGTGACTGGCAAGTCGCGGTTCCCGCGGGTGCCGTTGCTCAGGCGTGGCGCGGCGGACCTCGACAGGCGCGGATCGCCGCGCTACTCAGGGACGAGCGCACGCAGGTCGTCGCCTTGGACGACCCGGTCGCCCGCGCTGTCGGCCTGCTGTGCGGCAGGTCGGGCCACGCCGATGTGGTCGATGTCTCGGTTGCCCTCTGCGCGCGGCAGCGGAACCTGCATGTCGTCACCTCCGATCCAGAGGATCTGCGTGCAATCGATGACGCCCTCATCCTGCACGCGCCATGAAGACACCGTCGGACACAGTGAGACTGCACTGGACTCGGTAGGACAAGATCCAGAACACGCACAGTGCTGACCAGCCCGCCTCCATCCGCACGGACGTTTGGCGGATCGCCGACAGTCAACGAAGATGCTGCCCAGATATAGGAAGGCGAGCGTACCGAGGGCTTCGGTACGCGTGGCTCCCAGCCGGCCCCTCTAAAGATCATTTCGGGGGGCAGATCGGGGGGCAGAATGGCGCCAGCGGAGGCTGGCTTCAGCCAGCTTCTGCTAGCGGGAGCCAGCGTTTATCCTGTTCAGGACCTGTACGGCCATTACAGGGACAGCCTGGCAGTCCATGGTAAGGAGAAGGTCTACGGAGGCGCGTGTCCAGGCTGCGGGGATGCTCTTCTTGCTGCCATCGGGCAGTACGACTTCTGTCATGGCCACCCCGCACCGCGATCGCCACCCGGACCGCGTTGTCCTCATCCAGGCCCGGCACCAGGTCACCCAGGGCAACCGGCACCCCGATGGCGATGCTCGCCGCCAGCGCCAGGAACTGCTCCTCACTCGAGGAGCACGGCAGTCCGCCTGCCCGATCAGCAGCTCAACCGCTGCCTCCAGGCCCAGCAGGTCCTTCGCCCAGACGCGCATCGCTGCCGCGAGATCGTGAAACGCCGTAGTGTCTCGCCTGCTTGGTGGACCTTGTTCTCGATCGTCTGGTGCCCGCGGACGTAGCCGGCCAGGTGGACCGGGGCGGCCTCGCGGGCGTCCAGGCTGGTGATGATGAACACCGCCACGGCGGTCTTCACCTGCTTTTTCACCCAGCGCTTGCCTTTCTTCACCCGGACCGTGCGGGTGACGTACCGCTCGATGAGCGCGGCCTGCCGGGCGTGGGGGAACCGCTTGCGGATGTGCGCGGGGGCGTCCATGACCTGGATGGTGCGGCGCTCGCGGCGGCCGTGCCCTTTCTCCCCGGTGGCGTGCTGGACGGGGACGGCTGCCCAGTCCAGGTCGTTGAGTTCCTCCCACAGTTTCCTTGTGTTCAGCTTGACGGTGAAGACGTAGTGCGCGAGGAGCTCTTCGCAGATGAGCCGGGCGTGGGCGCGGACGGTGTGGCCGGCGTCGGCCGTGATGACGTGCCCGGCCAGCGGGTAGTACCCGTTCAGCGCCAGCAGCAGCGGCGCGAACTCTGGCACATCGTTGGCCTTCGCCCCGATCAGCCGCCCGGCCAGCACGATCCCGGTGCCGTGAGTGACGGCAGCCAGCAGGTACGGGATCAGCCCGTCCTCGCCGGCCGCTCCCCTTACTGCCTTCCCGTCCACGGCGGCCGCGGGCAGCCGGGTGGGTCCTGCCAGGGGAAACGTCACGGGGCCGGGCAGTGCGCGCAGTGCCAGGTACGCGCCGGCGTGGTGCGCGAGCGCCGGCGCGCCGAGCGCGGACAGGATCCGCGTCACGGTCTCCGGGTGCGGCGCCACGTATGCCCCCAGCGCGTTCCGGCGGCCCCGCACGGCGGCCAGGACTTCCCGCGGCGCGTGGTAAACCCAGGCGGTCACGTCCTCGATGGCCGTGTTCCCGCACAAGACCCGCAGTGCACAAGGCCAGCACTGCCGGCAGGGGATGCCGGATCCCGTGCGGGTCCCGCGGATCCGGGACCCGCGCGAAGCAGTCCAGCAGGTTCCCCGCCGACGCTGCGGCAAGCCCGTCATGCCGGGCATCACCGCCCGTACACGGCCGCCGCAGCAGCACGACATCCGCCGCCCGCCCGAATGCTACGGAAGGTAACCGAAACCAGGGTGCGGCAGGCTTACCCGGCCAGCGGGAACACCACCCGCCCCTCGAGAGCCGTAAACCGGGAACATAACGACTGACCAGCGCAAACTACTTTGCGGGGCACCCTGGATTGCCGCACACGCAACTAAAGACCCGAAACCTGAAAGCCGGGGAGAGCCGTCCCGAGGTCGTCGGTACCCAGGTCGATGGCATGGTCACCGTCAATGCGTACTGCTTTCCGGCCCGCCTCGGTATACATGGTGGCCAGCTTCACCTGCGGAGTCTCCTCTTCCCTGAAATTCAGCGCCAGAGCGCGGGGCTGCGGCTAATTTAGCTGACCTGATTTTCGGCAGGCTTGCCCTCGACAAGCACCCGGTGCACATTCGCCCACGCTTGCGTGTAGAGCGAGCGGGCCGCCTCGTAGGCCACGCCGGCGATGTGCGGCGTGTACAGGACGCGCTCGGCCACGTCCTCATCGAGGGTGAGCAGCGGGGAATCGGGCTTCGGGGGTTCCTCACGGTAGACATCCAGTGCGGCGCCGCCGAGGTGCCCGTCGGCAAGCGCACGTGCCAGGGCGTCCTCATCCACCACCCCTCCGCGGGAGGCGTTGACCAGCAGAGCACCCTGCGGCATGCGGCGCAGCCGGTCATGTCCGAGCAAGCCGCGGGTGGCCGGCAGCAGCGGCACGTGCAGGGTCACCACATCGCAGCGGGTCAGCAGGTCGTCGAGGTCCAGACGCTCGATACCGGCCCGCGCCGCGGCCGCGGCATCGCGCGGGGACGGGTCGGCATAGCAGACAGTCGCGCCGTTCGCCGTGAACAGCCTGGCGACCGCCATGCCGATCTGGCCGAGGCCGACCACGCCGACCATCCGCGAGTGCAGGCTGCGTACGTTCGGCGGGGTAAGCCGCGACATCACTTCCCCGTACCGCCCGGCACGGATTCCGCGGTCGGCGAAGGCGAGGCAGCGCGCTCGAGGTGCACGAGCTCGGGCCGGCAGCTCAGCACCGACCATGCCTCGATCGTCCCGCCATGCGTGAGGCCGCCCGCGTGCGCGCCGAATTGATCCTCGGCCACATAGCAGGCCTGGACGACGACGACGAGGGCCAGTTCGCGGTGCAGCCGCTCCGCGACCAGCGCCAGGGAGGGGGTGTTCCCCTCGTGCCAGTTGAGAATGACGAACTCACGGCAGCCGTGCTGTGCCAGGGACGAGCCTATGTCGAAGAAGTCGGTACCGGTGGGAAGATGCGGGCGGTGTTGTTCGACGCTCCCCATCGGCAGGATCACCCGGGGATTGCGGGCGAGCGCCTCAGCGATCTCTGGGTCCGTCATCTCGGCGAAACGCGGGGACGGCACGGCGGTTGTCATGCAGTTCCTCCATCCATGTCGGCGGGCTGGCTGGCGTGTGGACCTAGCTTGCGCTCAGCGCTCGATTTCCGCGCTGACCTCGGCGATGTCGACAGGCCGCCCGCCCTCGTCCAGCGCGCGTGCCGCTGCCTGCAGCACCGCGACGTTCGCCAGTGCGTCGTCCAGGCCCACCTCCACGCGCCCGCGGCCGCGGATAGCCTCGGTGAACTCCTCGATCTCCTCGCGCAGGTGGTTGCGCGGAGGCAGCGGGACGTTCTCCTCACCGAGTACCCGGGCGTCGGGATTCGCGCTATCTTCCGCGATGACCGTCCGGGTCAGCCGGGTGTGCGCATCGGTCTCGGCGGACTTGCTCCACCAGGTGAAATCGGCGGTGTAACGGAGCCGCGCCGACGTGCCGTAAAGGTCGACGGTGAAACTCCCGGGTGAGAGCCAGTTGCAGCCCAGGTAGCCGAGCGAGGAATCGAACTCCAAGAGCACGCCGACCGCGAGATGGTTGGCGATGCCGGGCCGCGGGGCGCGGCCCATGGCCACGGCACGCCGGGCCGGGCCGAGCAGATACTGCAGGTTGTCTATCTGGTGGATGCCCAGCTGGGTGAGCGGCCCGCCCGGACTCTGCGCCGGGTCGGCGCGCCAGTCACCTTCCTTCAGTTCCAGCCCGCGCTCGTTGCCGAAGACAGCCTCCACCATGGAGGGCGTGCCCGCCTCGCCGCTGTCGAGAATCCGCTTCATCTCCCTCAGCCCGGAGAGACGGCGAGCGCTGTGCCCGCAGGCGAAGACGATCCCGGAGTCGCGCACCGCGCGCCGGATACGGCGCAGGTCGTCCAGCTTCACGGCGACCGGCTTCTCCGTATAGACATGTTTGCCGGCGGCTGCGACCGCTTCGATGATCGGCGCGTGCTGATCGTTGGGCGCAGTGATCACAATGCCATCGATATCATCGCGGCTGAGCAGGGCGTCGAGCGTCTCGTCGGCCTCGCACCCGAAGTCCGCGGAGAAGCTACGTCGCCGCTCTGGGTTACGCGTGTAGCAACTTCTCAACTCGGCTACCTTGCTGTCCGCGTACGCCCGGGCCATGATCCGTGCCCACCGTCCGAGCCCCACGGCAGCGAGACCGGCGGAGCCGCCCCGGTTCCGCTGCGGCTCCTTGCTGCTTTGCGCGACATCCATGGGCCTCCACCCTTTCCTCGGGGCGATCGCCTGGCATCGATCGCCTCATCGCCGTCTGCGTTCCGAGCGGCAAGATCAGGCAGCGGGAATCCGGCGTGCCCCTCACTCATAGTGGCCGATCACGTGCAGAGCATCGTCTCATGCCTGTTCGGGCCGGTATCTTGTCAGACCTCTTGCCTGTTCGGCCCATGAGGAGCTAGATCGTAATCAGCTTAAAAGTACGGTGTCAACAGGGGAAACGAACCTATTGACAGCGATGGAATGCGACCGTAGCTTGTACGAACACAGCATAGGTCTTACCAGTCTAGGAGACAGCGTGGCCCAACGTTCCCCCGCTCCCGCGCCGCGGGAGCTCAGCTTCCTGGCCCACGAGGAAGGCGACGACGTCGCTGTGGCGGTGCAGGACACCGGCCCCGGTACCGCCCGGGGCGCCTACCTCAAGTCAGGCGCGCCGTTCGAGATCAAGGTCAGTGCCTCGATCCCGCTCGGCCACAAGGTCGCCCTGCGCGATGTCGCCGAAAGTGAGCACGTCACCGAGTACGGGGTTCCTATCGGCGTGGCACAGAGCACGATCGCCCATGGGGAGCACGTTCATACCCACAACCTGAGGAGTGCCCGGTGGCAGAACAGCCTCTGACTGGATACCGGCGGGCCGATGGCCGGACGGGAATCCGTAACCACGTCCTGGTTATTCCGGTTGATGACCTGTCGAACGCGGTCGCGGAATCGGTAGCGAAAGCCATTCCCGGCACCATCCCCCTTCCGCACCCTTACGGGCGGCTCCAGTTCGGGCAGGACCTTGACCTGACGTTCGACACCCTCATCGGAACCGGGGCGAACCCGAACGTGGCCGCGGCGATCGTGATCGGCATCGAGCCGAGCTGGACCGAGCGTGTCCAGAGCGGGATCGCGGAAACCGGCAAGCCGGTCGAGGGTTTCTCCATCGAACGCCACGGCGACCTGCGCGTCCTGGAGATGGCCGCCAGGCGGGCGGCTCAGATGATGCAGGATGCCAGCGAGTTGCCCCGGCTTCCCATCGAGCGGGGCGAGCTCGTCATGAGCATCAAGTGCGGAGAATCGGATACGACCAGCGGGCTTGGCTCCAATCCGGCGACGGCGCAGGCCGTAGATCGCCATATTGCGGCCGGCGGGACCGTCATCTTCGGGGAGACCACCGAGCTCACGGGCGGGGAGCACCTTATCGCAGCGCGGTGCGCCACCGACGAGGTCCGCAAGAAGTTCCAGACGTTCTTCGATTCCTACCTGGCCCTGGTGGAGCGGTCAGGCGCGAACCTCCTCGGCTCGCAGCCGACCCAGGGAAATATCCGCGGTGGTTTGTCGACCATTGAGGAAAAGGCACTCGGTAACATCGAGAAGACCGGGACGACGCCGGTAGTAGACGCGCTGGCTCCGGCTCAGCGGCCCACACAGCCCGGGCTCAACTTCATGGACACGTCGTGTGCCGCGGCCGAGTTCATCACGCTTACGGCAGCAGCGGGCGCGGTTATCCATCTGTTCCCGACCGGGCAGGGTAATATCGTGGGTCACCCAATTGAGCCGGTGATCAAGCTCAGCGCCAACCCGGTGACGGTTTCCACGATGACGGAGCATATCGATCTCGATGTGTCCGGCCTGCTCCAGATGGAGTACAGCCTGGCCGAGGCGGGCGAACGCCTGGGTGCGGTTATCGACCGCACCATCAATGGCCGCCTCACCTGCGCGGAGGCCCTCGGTCATCGGGAGTTCGCGTTGACCCGGCTCTTCCCGAGCGCATAGGAGGCCACTGTGGAACAGGGTTCGGTCGGGCGGCCTTCGCGGCCTGCCAAGGGCGGCGGCGACGCCACCGCCTGGCGGAGTATCGGCACGCGCGACCCCCTGTTCCTCCAGGTGGCGAGCCAGATCGAGCGCTTCATCACGGGAAACGCGCTCAGTCCCGGGGATCGCCTGCCGGGCGAGCGCGAGCTCTGTGAGCTGCTGGGGGTGAGCCGCCCGTCGGTGCGGGAAGCTCTTCGTTCTCTGCAGACGCGGGGTGTCTTGCGGGTGCACCATGGCAAAGGCGTCTTCGTTGCCCTGCCGGATGAGGGCGAACGGGCTTTGCAACGGCTGACGCGGCTGCGCGAGGTCGGGCTGGATGAGCTGTTCGCCATGCGTGAGGTGCTCGAAGTGCCGGCGGCCGGGTGGACGGCGAAAGCGGCCACCGAGGAGCAGCTCGGGAATCTGGTGCGCACCTTCGAGGACCTCGAAGAAGCGGTTCTCACCAGCGTGCCCCCCCGGGAACTGCAGATCATCGACGCCCGGCTGCATCTGCAGATAGCCGAGTATGCGAACAACCGGTTCCTGGCCATGACCCAGACAATCCTGCAGGAAATGCTCACCCGCAGCATGGATACGACCCTGGCCATCCCCGGACGGCCTGCTCGCTCGGTACGTGAGCACGCCAGTATCGTCGAGGCCGTCCTCGCCCGGGATGCGGTCAATGCCCGTAATGCGGCGCGCCGTCATATCCGCAATGCGCATCGCGCTGCCCTGCGCCGGGTGGCAAGTGAGCGAGTGCGGCTGGCATCACCTGCTCCGCCCATATAAGAACACGCTTTCGCCTTGCCCAAGGGCGAGACATCTAATTCTCAGAGCGCGATCCCGACTGCACTGGAGCCGGATGGGTCATGTCTTTTATTCATGCATCAGTACAAGGCCTGCAGGCGCTTATAAGCCTTGCAACCCTCTTCGGACTTATAGCCGGGATCGCATGGGGCCTGCTTATTTCATTCATGCCTGGCGTGGGCGGTAATGTCGCCCTCGCCCTGCTGTTGCCGCTGATATACCGCTTCCCTCTTCCCGTAGCTCTGGCGCTCTTGTTCGGGACGCATATATCAACGTACTTCGGCGGCTCGATCACAAGCATAACACTGAACATTCCCGCATCGACTAAGAGCCTGCCGCTGTGCTGGGACGGGTATCCCCTTGCCCGCCAGGGCAGGGGTGCTTACGCGCTCCGGGCCGCGGCGACTGCCGCCGGGATCGGTGGTGTTATCGGCGCCATTGTACTTACGCTCGGCATCCCGGTGATGCGGGGAATGCTAAACTATCTCGGCCCGCCCGAGATCCTGCTCCTGGCCATCCTCGGGACGATCCTCATCGCGATCCTGAGTTCCGGTAATCTCACCAAGGGCCTGATGGCGTTCGGGGTCGGCATCCTCCTGGCCTGGGTGGGGCAGGACCCGATCACCGGCATTGACCGGCTCACCTTCGGATCCAACTACCTCGCTACAGGCATCCAGCTCGCGGACGTCGCGATCGGGCTGTTCGCCGTGGTCCAGGTGATAAGGCTGCTGACGGGGCAAGGTGGCGCCCCGGCCACCGGCACCGCCAGGACCGGGCGCGCAGCCAGCGCCCCCGGTGCAAGCGGACGACGCGGGTGGCGCCTGCGGGATACCGGCATGGATACGCCGCTGGATGGATTCTGGGCCGTGATCCGGCACTGGAAACTGGAACTGTACATGGCCATATTCGGCGTGGTCACCGGCACAGTACCCGGCTTCGGGGCGCCCGTGGCGGCTGTCGCCGCCTATGGCCAGGCAGCGCAGTTCTCCAAGTCCGATGTCGAGTTCGGCACCGGCGCGATCGAAGGCGTGATCGCCCCGGAGGCGACGGACTCCGCGGCCGAAGGCGGCGGCATGCTGCCCCTGCTGAGCCTCGGCATTCCGACGCATGAGCAGCAGGCCATCCTGCTCGCCGCCTTCGTGACAATCGGCATCGCGCCCGGTCCCACCATGCTCAGCAACCACCTCCCGACGGTCTTTTCCATCATCTGGATCATCGTTATCGCCAGCCTGGCCATGATGGCGCTGGGCCTGCTCCTGGCACGGCAGTTCGCTAAACTCAGCACAATCCCCGTAAGCCTGCTCGTGCCGCTGATCATGATGATCTCGATCATCGGCTCTTTCGCGGTGAACGGAACGATTAATGACGCGATCACCACGATCGTCGTGGGAATAATCGGCTACTTCTTCTGGAAGTACAATTACTCCCGGATCAACCTGATTATCGGGCTCGTCCTCGGCCCGATCATCGAAAGTAACCTCCATATCGCCACGACGCTGTACGGCAACGAGTTCTTCCTCAAGCGCCCCTTGTCTGCCGTGATCATGGCGGGAATCGTGGCGACGGTACTCGCGTGGGGGTGGCGGAACATACGTGGCCGCCAGGCGGAGGGCGCCAGCGCGCAACCTGGCGCGCGCCGGACCTGGCGGATGCCTACCCGCACCCAGCTCGCCGAGCATTCCCGAAGCGGCCAGATGGTCATGGCTGTCCTGCTGCTTGGGGTATTCATCGCGATCGCTGTCATCAGCCGCAGTTACGGAGCATTGACCGGGGGCGACCTGGGCTTGGTGGCGATGGCTGCCGCCGTGCTGGCTGTGCTGAACATCGGCCGTCTCCTCACCTTCGGCGCCGAGCACGAAATAGGCGCCGGCGAACAACTGCGGCGCTCCAGAATAACGAAGCAGGCCACGCTCGCGGCGGCCGCGGCCGCGCCTGCCACGATCGCATCTGGGGCCACCGCGGCCCGCGGCGACGTGGCCGTGATGGCCCCGGCTGCCGGTTCCGCAGTCCTGGGGACCGGCGGGGATGACGGCGTGAAGGCGGAGGCCGTCCCGGGCGAGCCCGGCCCGGCCACGTCCGACGCGTCGGCGGCCGCGACTTCACCGGTCGTGTCGCCTGGCAAGACCATCCGCTCTCTCGGAATCGTCGTCGGCTTCCTCGTGCTGACGCTGCTCGTCGGCATCATTCCTGCATCCGGGCTCGGCTTCGGCATCTACACGAAGCTGGTGGCGCGCAAGTCCCTGCGGTACGCAGCGATCGCGGCCGTGCTGACGTGGCTCGTCACGTGGCTGCTGTTCCGGTTCGTCGTCAACGAATACGTCGTATACGACGGCATCTGGCACGGCCTGTGATGCCGGGGCACGGAAGGACGCGCTACGAATGAACGAAATCCTGCGCGGAATGCGCACTCTATCGGTGACGTCGCTGGGCCATGGCATGGCGGGCGGGGAAGGCATGGCGGTACACGCTGGACCGGGAGGCCGCCGGACGCTGTTCGTGGCCGCGGAACATGCGCCCGCCGACTTCGTGGCCGTTGACGTGACGGACCCGCGACGCCCGGCGGTCATCTACCACAGTGAGATCCCGCCAGGCGTCCGGTCCAACAATTTGGCGATCTTCGGGGACCTGCTCGCGGTGACCAGGCAGGCCAGGGACAAAGGCGGGAAACCGGCCGGGGTGGAGTTCTTCGACATCTCGGCGCCCGCGGCTCCCCGGAGCGTCGGCTTCTTCGATGCGTCGGGCGGTCAGTCGGTCGGTACGCACTTCGTCTGGCTGGCTGCCGACGGCTTCGCTTACCTGGCGACGCAGACCGCGGACTACGTCCCCCGTGATCCTCGTGACCGGTTCATGATGAGCATCCTCGACGTCGCCGACCCGTCCAGGCCCGCAGAGACCGGGCGATGGTGGCCTCCCGGAGTGCGCGAGGGCGACGACGCACCCCCGCCGCTGCGGCCGGCGCAGCGCTTGGCGGCCAGCCGCGGCGTCGCGCTCACCAGCGAGCAGCGGGCTGCCCGCCGCGCCGACATCGGCGGCGAATCCGCCTGGGACTTCGGCTTCCGCGTCCACAACATAACGGTCCTGCCCGAGCAGCCCAATCGTGCGTTCGTCGCCTGCACCTCAGGCGGGGGCCACATACTTGACATCTCCGACCGGTCGCGCCCTACTCCGGTCGGGTCGCTGCAGTACTCGGGGCCACTGCCGGGCGCCGCGCACACTTTCGTGCCCCTGGGCTCGTCAGGCTTTGCGGTTCTCTCCGACGAAACCCTGGAGGAAGGCGCGGCGGACGCTCCGCAGAATCTCTGGATTGTCGACGCTCGCATCGAAGAACGGCCCCTGATCATCGGTGCGGCTGGACCGCCATGGCCCGACCCAACGCCTGCTCAGGGCCGGTTCGGTGCCCACAATTTGCATGAATACCCGCCAGGCCAGGCGGCGTTGCGTTCCTTCGACCTCGTCGCCGGCGCATTCTTCGGTCTCGGTATCGGAGTATACGACTTTTCTGCTCCAGTCCGGCCGCGAGAAATCGGTCACTTCGCTCCCGGCCCGGCCCGCGAGGGCCCCGGAAAAGGACAGCTAAACGACGTCTTCGTTGATGATCGCTCTGTTGTCTACGCCGTCGACCGCAAGAGTGATCTATGTTATGCCCTCGAAATTATCGGCGCTTGACATGATGACCGCGGGTTCACCCGCTAACTCGGCACGCTAAAGCGACCATCACATAGGAAAACGGAATCGGATCAGTCAACTCTCATAGTTTGAATGGAGTGTAATGATGCGGATTGCAAGGACGCATGCATCATCCAGCAGACCATCGGCGGCACGCCACCACAGGAGGTGGCACTCCGCCCTGATAGGCGTCATGGCGCTCACCGGGACGACTCTGGCGGCCTGCGGCAACACCGCCCACCCAGCGTCCGCGTCGTCGCCCGGTAGCTTCTATCACGGGAAGACCCTGGAACTCCTGGTGCCCAACGCCCCAGGCGGGAACATCGACGTCACTGCCCGTGTCGCCGCCCCATTCCTGGCGAAGCGCCTGGGCGCGGCCGCCGTCAAGGTCGTCGACGTCACCGGCGCCGGCGGTGTCATCGGCCTGGACCAGCTATGGAACGCGCAGAAGAACGGCCTGACTGTCGGGTACACGAACGTACCCGTGTCGCTGCTGACCGGCGTCGTCGGCGGTTCCGGGGTCACCTACGTGCCGGGGAAATTTATCTACCTCGGCAGGATCACAGCCGAGCCGCGACTCCTGGTGGTGTCCAGCAAGAGCCCCATCAAGACCGTGGCTGACCTCAAGGGAAAGACCGTGAAGGTCCCGAGCACAGGCTTCGATGACTCTTTTTACACCATCGCCGCCTTGGGGCATTCAATCGGTTTCAAGCCACAGTTCGTGACCGGCTTCGCGAACCTCGCCGCGGCGACCGACTCCCTGGCTACAGGATCGACCACCATAGAAGAGGGTGATCTGTCGTCCCTGGTACCCTCGATCAATGCGGGCCTGGTCCGGCCATTGCTCATCGAGACCTCCGGGGCGAAGCCCAGCAAGTTCCAGAACCTTCCCCTCTGGACTTCGGTCGCTACCCAGGACACCAAGCTCGTCAATGCATTCGTGAGCCTGGTGGGCATCGAGGGCAGCTTCTTCGCTCCCCCTGGGACACCGGCATCTGCGGTCAGTGCCCTGCGCGCGGCCGTCACCAAGTTGGCGGCGGATCATAATTTCCAGGCGCAGGCGACCAAAGCGGGCACCCAGCTCGACTACATGTCTGGCACTGCCGAGGAGGCAGGCGTCCAGAAGCTGCTGGCCGAGATGAAGCCCTACGTAGGTACCCTGCGGTCGGCGAGAGCGTCCGTCGCGGGCTGACCCCTCCGTCCGGGTGCGTGACCTCCCCCGATCGCCGGCGCCGCCGACCGAGGCGCCCGCGATCGGGGGAGCAACCGTCGGCCCCGGTCATCGCGGGCGAACAGCCGCAACCCGGTCTCCCGTCTTGGGCGCCGGTCAATTTTGCCAGCCGTTCCGGACAACCATCCCGTCGGTGGCTGCCAGGCCCGAGTCATCTGGATGACGGCCCATTGCGGCTTGGTGAGCGATAGGGCGGCTGGGACGTAGCTGGCGATCTGGGGTGTGTCGCTGCCGGGAACATGAACGGCCGCACGGAACGATCTTGATGTGTCGCCTGCGGGCGCGGCGTGGACGGGTGATCCTGGCGGCTTCATCCGGTCCACCAGGACGGGGCGGATTCCAGCCATCGTGGTAACACGGTGACTGATGTTCGTGGATGGTAGTCGTTATTCAGCGCACCTCGGTGCGGGCCAGGTCGTGGACTGGCGTGCCGCTGCCGGCGGCCCAGGTCTGGGCTGCCAGTGAGCCAGTCGTCGAGGAGGCCGAGGGCGACGCCGATGCAGCCGGCGACGGTGGCGGTGGTGTTGTCCGGTGACTCAGGCTGTACTCGTTCCAGGATCGCCCCGGCTGCGAATCCATGACGGTCACCGATAGGTCACGGAAACCGGCATAGTAAGCGGCAAAGAGGCCGACCGGGGCCAGCGCCGATGATCAGCAGGTCGGTAGTTATGCTTTCGCCCGTTAATCTACCTGCCCGGGCCCGGATGGCGGCAGCCGTGCACCGAGCCCTACGGAAACTTGCACAGCATGCTGCGAAAATTATCCTGTGCGGGCACCCTTGTCAGCTCCTGGCTGCCTGCTGGGCGCCTGCTAGGGGAAGCGCGGCAACGGACGGGTGATCCTCGTTGATCCGGCCGGTTCCCGCCGCCCCGCCGGGCGACCCGAGCTCATCAAAGAACTGCGCATTGATATCGCGATAGATCTTGAGATCCTCGGGGACATCGTCCTCGTAATAAATCGCCTCTTCCGGGCACACAGGCATACAGGCGCCGCAGTCAACGCATTCGTCCGGATTTATGTATAGCATCCGGGCGCCCTCATATATGCATCCACCGGGCACTCGTCAATGCACGACTTGTCCAGCACGTCGACACATGGCTGAGTGATGATGTATGTCATGAATGGTTCTCCTGGCGTGCATCAGCCTATTCTGCGCCGAGCAGGGAACGGACAGGGGTCTGGCTGTTGAGCATGTTTTCAGGAAAAATAATGGTGATGGCCGAAGTGGGACATGCCTGCTCGCACAGGCCGCAATACCAGCACTCATCGGGGTATTCGATGACCGGCAGATCCTGGGATCTGGGTTTCTTGTGAATGATGTCGCCCGGACAGACGTAATCGCAGATCATGCAGCGAGTGCACGCATCCGGGTCGATTTGTATCGGATTGTGCGACGTGGTTGCACCCTGGCTCATGGGCCCTTCCTTCTCAGACTTATACGACGGAGACCGATGCGGCCTGGTGCCGCAACCCGATGCGTCCATCGTCTTCGCGGTAGACGACGATCAGTTTTTGCCATTCAGGCTTCGTCTCGGGGTAGTCCAGCCTTCTGTGCGCGGCACCTGACCGGCTTTCCTCGCGATCCAGGGCAGCCTGGGCCATTATGTGCACAGCGAGCCTGATGCTTCTGGCCTCGTGCGTTCGCATCAGTGAATGGAAGCCGTCCGCCGCGAGGGTGCTCTCCAGCCCCGATAGTTCGTCAAGCGCCGCTAGGGCCGTCCGCAGCCCGTGTGCGGTCCGCCGGACGCCCACGTAGTCGGTCACGATGTCGCGGATGTGGTCCTCGAGCGTCCGCCACACGGGTCCGGACGGCATCTCCAGAGGCTCCGTGAGCCGTTCGACCACCGAAGAAACCCATCCCGGGTCCGGTTCGCCGCCAGCCGAGGCTTTCGCATATTCACATGCCCCCCGGCCGGCAATGGCACCCATGGCCGCGGCCCCGGCGATGCCACCACTGACCATCGAGCAGTCACCTGCTGCGAACAGCCCGTCAACCGTCGCCTCACCCGCCGTTCCCACCATCAGGCCACTGCCCCGGAAATAGACACCACCGCGGCGGATCGACAGTTCGGAGATTGACAGCTGAATCGGCTCGCGCCGGATGTCTATCTTACGTTGCGCGAAATAGCCTGGCAGCGTATGCCGGTCGACGCCGAGAGTCTTGACGAAATGATCCAGGATGTCATCCGGAAGGTGACGCAGGTCGATGTACAGAGGCTCGTTGCCGGCCAGCACCTCCTGAATGACACCATCGACAAGGGTGGTGCGGCGGGCTTTCTCCCCCGTGGGGTCATATTTGAACATGAAACGCTCGCCGTGGCGGTTCACGAAGTGGGCGCCGAGACCCGCGTAGGAGTTGGTGCCCTGAGTGGAAAAGCCTTTCGGCGTTAGCGTCGCTTCCACGAACTCCATGTTGACGAGGTCCGCGCCTGCACGGAAGCCCATGGCGTGGCCATCGCCGGTGTTGTAAGGGTAATGCCAGCTGTCGAAGGGCATCCCAGAGGCGTTGCGTGAGATTCGATTAATGTCGCCGGTAGCGACAATAACTGCTTTGGCCATGATCGAATAAATTTCTCCGGTACGCACATTGAACCCTGCCGCGCCGCACACGCGCCGCGCCGACCGGTCAAGCAGCAGGTCCGTGATCATCGTCCGTGGCAGGAACTTTACGCCACAGCCCATGACGTGACGGCCGATCTGGTACTTGAAGGTCTTTCCGTCGAAATTGAGGTGGTACTCGCCGGGAAGGCCGAAGGCTCTCGTGCGGAGATACTCGCCCGTGTCCGGGTCGCGGAAGTTGATGCCGATGTCCTGCAGCACATGCAGGACCCGCGGCATTTCGTAGACGACACGTTCGGCCACGTCCACATCGACCAAGCCGTCGGTGAGCGCCGGGACGTGTGTGAGCAGGTACTGCGGCGTGTCCCAGTCCGGGCCGGAGTTGAGCGGAGTCAGGAACTGGTCGACGCCACCGCCGACGCTTCCGGCGCGTTCGAGGAACCGGGCCTTGTCGGCGATGATGACCGACGCACCGCCCGCCCGCGCCTCCATGGCGGCCAGGCAGCCGGCGACCCCCCCACCGACGATCAGCACATCGGTACTCATGATGGTCGGCTGGATCTCCATGGCACTCCTCATCCGGCGATGCAAACGTATGGATTACGGTAGGAGCCAAGATTAGGCCTGTCAAGGACACGATCGGAGATGATCGACGAGTCAGGCGAGCCGAGTTCGAGCCCTAGAATCCACACGTTTGCATGACTGCAGGTAGCAGGAGGCCACTACTCGCAGTCACGACCGCTACATCCGCGGAGGTGCGGTGGACTGCCTGATGTCGAGCGTTGTGGGGAGCAACACCGTCGCGGGAACGGTCTGGCGGGCTTCGACGGCCTCGAGCAGGAGCGCGGCCGCACGGAGACCGAGCTCATATTTCGGGACGTGAACGCTGGTCAACGGCGGGTTGACGTCATCACACCATCCCGAGCCGTTGTACCCGATGACGGAGACGTCCTGGGGCACGCTCAGTCCCCGGCGCCGAAGGGCTGTGTAGCAGCCGAGCGCGATGAGGTCGTTCGCCGCCACGATCGCCGTGAAGTCCGTGGTGCGGTCCAGGAGTTCCTCGCAGGCTCTCGCGCCGAGATCCTTGGTGAACCAGTCAGCGAAGACGACAAGATCGTTGTCAACGCTGAGCCCGAGGCTCTGCATCCAGGCATGGAAATGTTGGTGGCGCAAGAATCCCGTGGATATGGAGCGTGCGCCGCCCACGTGGGCGATCCGGCGGTGACCGAGTTCTACCAGGTGTTTGACCGCGAGCCCAATGCCCTGATGGACGTTGCTGGACACGGTGGGTACCGCTGGGGCTTCGGCGGCTCGGTTCACCAGGACGACAGGCATGTGGACAGCGACGAGTTCATCGAGCAGGGGATAGGTGCGCTCAGCCGTGGCCAGGATCATGCCGTCGACGCGGCGTGTCATGAGGGCGTCGACCAGCGACCGCTCTCGGGCCTGGTCCCGGTCGGTGTTAGCAAGAATCAGGACGTAGCCGTCACCGCGGAGCCCATCCTCTATGCCCCGCACGATCGGGGGAAACAGCGGGTTGGCAAGGTCCGGCAATAGCATCCCGATGGTCATGGAGCGCTGGTTCTTCAGGCCGCGCGCGAACGGGTTGGCCCGGTAGCCCAGCATCTCGGCCGTGGCCAGCACCCGAGCCAGCGTGTCCGGCCGGACCATCCTCTGGGTAGCCGGGCGCAGCGCGCGGGAGACCGTCGACGGGTCGACCCGAGCCGCCTCGGCGACCTCACGCAGCGTGGGTGGGCGCGACGTTGCCGCCGAATGGCCAGCAGGCGCCGGAGAGGCCGATCCTCCCCTGCTGGGTGCTGTGCCGGAGGCACGGTCGGCGAATGCTTCTTCACTCATCATGTTCGCGGCGGCCGGATCACGATCCGGCCGACCGGCCAGTCGGCGGGCACGGAGAGCAAGATGCCTTGACTCGCCTCAATTCCGGATGTGTCTCGCGGGCGGCGTCACGCAGGTGCCTGCAGGCGTCCTCGTGGAGTGAGAAGCCCCGGGTCCAGGCTTTGCCGCAACTACTGAGACCAGTCCTGGCTCCGTCCCGTCCGCGGGCGGCGGCCCTCCCTTCGAGGGGATATTACCTGTGGTTGAGCTCTTCGAGGTACCAGGGCCGTGGCCCGCATGGCCGGATCAGACCGGCCGTGACCGGGGTCAGTCCCGCCGGCCCGCACAATATGGCGGCCCAGGGGAGTGACCCGGCACCGTCCGGCTGTCCCCGTCCTGCGTGGAGATCACCAACGACGGGGTCGGGTCAGCCGCGCCATCGGGGAACGGACTGCGTGGCGATGAGGTGGCCGCAGCGGCCAGGGAGCACGTAAGTCTTCGCAATTCCTGTGACGGCGGCTGCGGAGTCCTGCGTGGACGACGGCTGCGACACGCCAGGCGGGGTGCGTGATTTGCCGGTGACGACAGTGTTAGCTGTGGTTCGTGACTGCGGTGG